>Ga0172371_10008556_pt1 | contig 14306 bp, 11 predicted proteins | sample Lak12m_FD_114543 | JGI IMG/M metagenome (GOLD analysis project Ga0172371, IMG submission 114543) | Freshwater microbial communities from Kabuno Bay, South-Kivu, Congo - kab_022012_12m | ecosystem: Environmental > Aquatic > Freshwater > Lake | place: Democratic Republic of the Congo: South-Kivu... | reverse complement strand
TTCCTACAAAAAAACAAGAATTAATCTCAGCACTTGTAATGCATTTATCTTTATTTGCAGTTCCAGAATGGAAAATAAAAGAACTAATTGGCGAAGTTTATACTCTTGAAAAAGAAGATAAAAAAAGTCCTCTTCGTGACGCAAAAGAATTTGCTACTGCCCTAAATTCTTGTGGAAGACATGCTCGTCCAGAAGTAGGACTCCAAGTTTGTCTGGGTGATAGAAATATTGCCTCTGCTTATGGGGAATTATTATCTCTTATTGCAGAACACAGAGCAGCTCTTGCAAAAGGAATACAATACATTTTAGACCACGGAGTGGAAGAAAAAAAATCTTTCTATTTTTTTGATGCAAAAGATGAAATACAAGATTCTTTAGTAGGAATAATTGCAGGAATGCTTTATGGATCAGTAATAGATGAAAATAAACCAATAATTGCTCTTGCAAAAAACCCTGATGGAACAATAAAAGTTTCAGGAAGAGGAACAAGTGAACTTTTAAGACGCGGATTGAATCTTGGCGGGGCATTTAAAGAAATATCAAAAGAAATAGATGGGGTCGAGGGTGGAGGACACAAAATTGCCGCTGGATGTAAAGTTCCTACTGAAAAATTGGAAGAATTTTTAGAAAAGTTAGAAAAATTATTATTTAATCAAATAAATATTATTTAATAATTTTTAAAAAATATATTTTGATTTATTGTTTATTTTTGTCAACAAAAACAATATATAAACCGTTTGATGTTCTATCTGGTTTAAAGGGGGGAGATTTTTTTGGGTTACAAAATAAGCAAAGAGGATGCAAAAAAAGATATTAAGGAATTTTTAAAAGAAAAAGTCCCTTCTATTGAAAAAGAAATTGAAAAGTATATTCCTCGAACTGCTGATAAAAAATGGATTGAAAGTGCTTTAGGGAAAACTGTTTTTGAACTTGATATTGAGGCTTATACAAAAGGAGTGAATGAACCTATTTGGGATTTACTTGATCGTGGAGGAAAAAGATTTCGTCCAGTAATGAGTTGCATTTGTGCTGAAGCTGTTGGAGGAAAATGGGATGATGCTCAAAAGTTAGCACCAATGGTAGAACTAATTCATAATGGGTGTGTAGATGAAAACGCTTTAGTTTGGATGGCGGATGGAACACCAAAGAAAATGAGTGATGTTTGTGTTGGTGATTATGTTTTATCTGTTGATAAATTTGGACGATTAAAAGAAAGAAGAGTCTCTTATAAACACGATAACGGAATTAAAAAGGTTTTGAGTGTTGAGACAAGGAATAGATTGCTTAGTGCAACAGAAGAACACCCTTTTTTAGTTATTGAAAAAAACCAACCTTTTCATTATACTTTAATAAAAAACTCGAGAGATAAATTAAAACAAATTTTGATTGAAAAAAATCAAACAATGTCTTTGATTGTAAAAAATGCTTTTAGAAAATCTGACTTTGGTGGAAAAAATCCAAAAGCAATCCTTAATGCTCTTTATGGTTACAAAAATTGTTTTTTACCAGAAGAATTTGTGGATTATCTCGTTGAAGAATTTAACTTGGAGTGGCAAGATTTTGAAAAAAAACAAGGTTTTTATGAAAAAGCAAATGTTTCTTTTAAGTGGAAGAGGGCAAAAACTCTTGAAAAAGGAGATGTTTTGGTTGTTGGAAAAGATGTTTATTCAAACATTACTGAGTTGCCTGAAGTACCGCTCTTTGACCAAAACTCAAAAGATAGATACTCTTTGCCGACAGAAATGACTCCTGAATTAGCTCGATTGTGTGGTTTTATTATCGGTGATGGGCACATAGCAAAAGATAAAGTAGAATTATGCATTCCTGAGTTTGTTGAAGGAAGAAAAGAATATGAAGAACTTTCTAAAAAATTATTTGGTGCAGAACCTTCAAAATACAAAGAAAGAATTACTTTATGTTCAACTGCTCTAGTAAAACTTTTTAGTTATTTAGAATTAAATAAAAATCATTTAGAAATAACAATTCCTAATTGGGTTTTTAAACTTCCAAAAGAGTACAAGCTTGCATTCATTAATGGTTATATTGATTCAGATGGTTATGTGGCTAAAGATGGTTCGATAAGACTTGCATGTGCAAACAAAGATTTAATGGCACAATTCAAAATGCTTTTTGATAGCATGGGGGTTGTAACTGGAAATTTGCATGAAAAAGAAGTATCAAACGAGCACTTTCCCAATGCTATAAAAAAGAAATCTGTTCTTCATACTTTATCAATTAATTTCACTCAAGCTTTTGCAATAATGTCTCTCCAAGAAGTGGCCTCTAAAAATGGAACAAGAAGGGTTAGCCTAAGGCAAGAAGAAAAAGTACCTTCCTTACCCGAACAATTAAGTTTTGAACAACTTGGTTTTGTTGAAGTACAAAATATTGTAGAAAAAGAACCAATACACACTTATGATATTGAGGTTGAAGAAACTCACAGTTATATTTGCAATGGAATAGTTGTTCACAACACATTAATGAATGATGATGTGGAAGATGATTCTGCAGCAAGAAGAGGCAAACCTTGCACCCACAAAATATTTGGAATAGATACTGCCGTAAACACCGGAACTATAATGTACTTTTGGCCTATGGCAAAAATAATGAATGATGATTTCAAGTTAGGGGATAAAAAAAGATTAGCAATTTATGATTTATTTGTAAGAGAAATGATAAGAGTATCAAGCGGACAAGCATGGGATATTGCGTGGCATCATGGAGGGTTTACTCCTAATGAAAAACAATACTTGAATATGTGCTTAGGAAAAACAGGAGTACTAACAAGATTTGCATGCCAATTAGGGTCAATAGTGGGTGGAGCAAGTAAAAAACAATACGATGCGCTTGGAGAATTTGGGCAAATTGTTGGAGTAGGTTTTCAAATACAAGATGATATTTTAGAATTAACTGAAAAAGATTTCAAAGCAGGAAAAGGAAGTATTGGGGGAGATATTCACGAAGGAAAAAGAACTCTTATAGTAATAAGAACCCTTGAAGTTGCAACTGAAGTTGATAAGAAAAGATTAGTTGAAATACTTGACAAACACACTACTGATGAAGTTGAAATACAAGAAGCTCTTAATATAATCAATAAATATGATGGAATTGATTACTCAAGAAAAGTTGCAGAAAAAATGGTTGTAAATGCATGGAAAAAAGCAGATAAAGTTCTAAAAGAAAGCAATTCAAAAATAATGCTAAAAAAGTTTGCTGAATACTTAGTGAATAGAAAAATTTAATTTATTATTCACTTTATTCTTGTAAAAGTAAGAACTCGAGCATAATCATTTGTTTCTTTTCCTTGAAAAAAATAAGGGGTATTTTCTACTTTAAATTCCATATTTCCAACCCTTATTCTTAATTCTTTTTTTCTTGAGTTTTCTTCAAAAGCACTTTTTGAATCAATATATACATCTGTTTTCAGTACTCCTCCTTTTCTTAAACAAGGAAGGATTTGTTGTACATTTTTATCAAACCTTTTTTCAGTGTGCGCCAACCCAAAATGTGAAAAAATAAAATCTGCACTTTCTGGTTTAAAATGTTTTGAAAAAAGTTCTACAGTATCTTGAATATATCTTACTCTTTTGTGTTTAATCCAAGCTCGATCTGCTAAATTTGCATATCCAAAAAATGTTGCCTCTTTATGTGTTCTTGATAATTTGTCAATAGCATTTCCTTCTCCTGGGCCAAATTCTACAATTACTGCTTTTCTTCTTTCTTTTTTTGCTTTTAATATTGCTTCTCTTACAAGTGCCAAATAATTTATGTTATGGTTTCTTGAAACACTCTCTACTCCTCTGCTCCAAAATAAATCGTGTTCAAATTTACCTAAATAACTTCTATTTCTATTTTTTGAATACTTTGCTTCTCTTAAAGAGGAAAGTCTGTTTAACTTAAATTGAAGTTTACGTAATGGAACAAATCCCCACGTTAATTCTCTTTTAAGTTTATCATGCTTTTCAAAAGCTCTTTTAATTTTTGATTTTCTCATAAAAATAAATTTTAGGCATTATCCACTAATACGAGTTTTAAGTTTCCGTGTCTATCTATTCCTTCAACAATAAAAGAATCCATTCTTGGAATAAATGGGGTTTGGGAATTTTGAGTGTGTCTTGTTGAGGCTTCTACTAGTGCGCGATTAATTAATGTTATTTTTGTTCTTAGTGCTTTTGGGTCTAGTTTATTTTTTGTAATAAAATTTGCTGCTTGGATTCCTTCTTTTGTTTCAGGTCTATTTTCCATTCCTTCTAATAGTTCACTTAAAGTTGGGCCTGGAATATATTCCATTGATATTGCATACTCTCCGTTAGCAAGTCTTTTTTCTGAAAAAATATTTGGTACTCTTATGGAATAAACAAAAGGAATAACTCTTGATTCTTTTCCAGAACTCTGGGGATATTCTGATTTTAAGTGTTCTTGTTGGGCAACAAGTTCTCTTTCAAGTTTTCTTCGCAAGTCTTCAATAACCCTTATAGGGTTAGGATCATAAGTAGAAGGATCTATTTTACTTGACCTCATCCGCTCTACTTGTTCTTGAACTCTTTGAAGTTCTCTTTCCATCTGGGAAAAAGTTTTACCACTTATTTGTGCAATACAATAAGAAAGAGTTTTTTGAAAAGTTCTTGTTGAATTAAAATAATTCCCATCAGTTCCTTTTGGAAAAACTTTAACTACATGTCTTCTTTTTTTATTAATAAAAACTAAAGCGTTACCTCCTTCTTTATATCCATGTCTTCTTTTTGCTAACGCTCTTTTTGTTGAGGAAAAAGTTTTTTCTTTAACTTTTGCAACAAGGGATTCTATTTTTTCTTGAGGGACAAATTTTGGTCTTTGTTGAGGGGCGGGATCACCATTTTGAATCCATGAATTTGAAAAAAGCCCGAATTTTTTCTCCTGAAGTCTATTTTTTAATCTGCGTTGGCTTGGTGTCAGAGGCATATCATAATTAGGGGGGATTTGTATTATAAGTATTTCTTGATTGAACAGCTAATTATATAAATCCTTTAAATTAAGTATATGTGAATGGTTTCGCAGATAGAAAAAAGAAAAAAAGATCACCTTGATTTGTGTACAAAAAAGGATGTTTCTTTTGAAAAAAAAACTACTTTGCTTGAATTTGTAGAGCTTAATTATAATACTCTTCCTGAAATTTCTTTACATGATGTAAATCTTTCAACAAATTTTTGTGAAAAAGAATTTTCTTTTCCATTTATTGTTTCCGCAATAACCGGCGGAGCGATGGTTTCAAAAAAAGTTAATTTAGAAATTGCTAAAGCAGCACAACAAATTGGGGTAGGTATGGGTCTTGGAAGCATGAGAGCAATGCTACAACAACCATCCTTAATGGAAACTTATTATGTGAGAGATGTTGCTCCGGATATTTTTATTTCAGGAAATTTGGGTGCTGCTCAATTAAAACAATTTAGTCCAAAAAATGTAGATGATGCGCTTAACGCTGTGGGTGCTAATGCTTTAGCAATTCACCTTAATGCGGCACAAGAAGCAATGCAACCTGAAGGGGATGTTGATTTTTCAGGAATAATTTCAAAAATTGCAGAATATGCTGAAGTGTTAAGTGTTCCTGTTTATGTAAAAGAAGTAGGGCACGGAGTTAGTTATGAAGTTGCACGAGCTCTTCGCGAAACAAAAATTGCTGCGGTAGATATTCAAGGCGCGGGAGGAACTAGTTGGACAAGAGTGGATTCTTTAAGACACAAAGAAAGTTTTGGAGAAAATTTTAGAGATTTTGGAATACCTACTGCTGTTTCATTGATTGAAACAAAAAATGCGCTAAGTGGTTCAAACAAAAAAATAATTGCATCAGGTGGAATAAGAAATGGGGTTGACTCTGTAAAAGCACTAATAATGGGTGCTGATTTGGTTGGTAATGCTGCACCAATTTTAAAAGCACAACAAACAAAAGGAAGTGCTGGCGTTTTTGAATATTTGAAAAAAATTAAAACCGAAATGGAAATAACTTCTTTCTTGCTTGGGTGCAAAAATATTTCTCAATTAAAAAAACAACAATACGTTGTTTTAGGTAAATTAAAAGACTGGTTAAAACAATAATTTTGGCCTATGTTGTTTTAGTTTTTGTTTGTATTTTCCCTCGCAGAAAAGGTTTTAATACTCAAAAATTCTATTTTAACTATGAATTATGATTTAACTAAATTATTTTTTCCAAAAAGCGTTGCTGTTGTGGGAGCATCAAATACTCCTGGAAAAGTTGGTTTTGCTATTATAAAAAACTTGATTGAAGCAGATTTTGTTGGAGAAATTTTCCCAGTTAATCTAAAAGAAAGTGAAGTACAAGGAATAAAGGCTTATCCAAAAATTTCTGACATAAAACGACCTGTTGATTTGGTTGTTGTGTGTGTTCCTGCCCCTTTTGTTTTATCAGTAATGCAAGAGTGTGTTGCAAAATCCATAAAAAATGCTGTTGTGATAACTGCTGGATTTTCAGAAACCGGTGAAGAAGGAAAAAAAATTGAATTAGAGTTAAAAAAAATAATTGAAGAAAATAATATGAATGTTGTGGGGCCTAATACGCTTGGAATAATAAATACCGAAACAGGACTTAATGTTTCGTTTGCCTCAACTTTTCCTATGCAAGGAAGTATTGCAGTAGTTTCACAATCAGGTGCGCTTTGTACAGCAATACTTGATTGGGCTAGACAAGAAAAAATTGGTTTTAGTAAATTTATTTCTACTGGAAATAAATCTTTCCTTGATGAAGCAGCATACTTTAATTTTTTAGAACACGATTCACGAACAAAAGCTGTTTTTGTTTATATGGAATCCGTAAAAAATTCTCACAAATTTTTAAAAGAAGCACAACAACTAGCAAAAAAGAAACCTGTCATTTTAATTAAATCAGGAAGAAGTGAAGCAGGAGCTAAAGCTGCATCAAGCCACACTGGAGCAATTAGTGGGGATGATAAATTATTTACTGTTGCTTGCAAAAAAGCAAATATTTTGAGAATGAACTCTATTGAAGGATTTTTTGATATGGCAAAATTACTTTCTAAAGTAAAAAAAATTAAAGGATTTAATTTAGCAGTAGTAACAAATGCTGGTGGGCCAGGCGTTATTGTTGCTGATTCTGCCTCAGCTCATAGTTTTAATCTTCCCTTGTTTAGTAAAGAAACTTTTGATGAAGTGAGTATAATAAATCCACACCCTTCAAACCCCCTTGATTTGATTGGGGATGCAAAGCCTATTGATTACAAAAAAGCGTTAAGAGTTTTGCAAAGTGATAAACAAATTGATTTAATTTATTGCCTTCTTACTCCTCAAAGTATGACTGATCCTGAAAGAGTGGCTGATGTTGTTGTAGAATTACATAGAAAAAAACCTATTCTTTGTTCATTTTTAGGAGGAACTTCAGTTGCAAACCCTCGACGTTATTTGAAAGAACATGGTGTGGTAGAGTTTGAAACTCCTGAAAGAGGAATAAAAGCGTTATCAAGACTTCAAGAATATTATTTAAGAAGAAAAGTAAAAAAAATATTTGATCAAAAAATTTCTTCAGATAAAAATATTAAAAAAATTCTTAAAGGAAAAAAGCAATTAAATTTAGAAGAGTCTTTTGAAATACTAAAATCTATTGGTGTTAATACGCCAACTTCTATTTTTTTCTCAAACCTTTCTGAAATATCTACTCAAATGGAAAAAATTACTTTCCCTGTTGCTCTAAAAACAGCTACTGGTCTTGCCCACAAAACAGATTATGGTTTAGTGAAAGCAAATATTATCTCTTCACAAGAATTACTTTCTGAATCTGAGAGAATGTTTGCAAAACAAAAAGAAATGAGTATTCCTCAAAGACTTGTTGTTCAAGAAATGATTAAAGGTCAAGAAGTATTAGTATCAGCAATTACGGGGGAATTTGGAAAAGTAATAACTTATGGGCTTGGTGGAATTTTTGTGGAAGTAATGAAAGATGTTTCTCAAAAAATTGCCCCAATTAATGAAAGTGATCTTGAAGAAATGCTTTTAGAAGTCAAAGGAACCGCGGTACTAAAAGGACTAAGAACAAAAAAAGTTTATGACATTGAAGCTCTAAAAAAACTAATAAAATCCCTATCAACACTAGTTTTAACTTATCCAGAAATTGAAGAAATAGAATTCAACCCAATTATTGTAACAGAAAGTGGGTGTTATGCGGTAGATGCAGTAATAACTTTGAAAAAATAAAAAATTCTAACCTAAAAAACTCTCTGTGTTCGTTAATTGACGAAGTGTGTTTCGCTTTTTAGATATGTTTTTATACCAGCTCTACCCTACTTTTGAGCGGTGAGCCAGCTAGTTGCCTTGCTGTGTTTAATTCAAGAAATCAATTTGGTGAATAAATGAAAATACCTTTACTTCCTATTGAAGAAAGAAAAACTACATTCAAAGAAGTGGAACTTGGGTTCTCTAAAGAAGAAGCAATAGCTGAAGCTAATAGGTGTCTTCAGTGCAAAAACCCTAAATGTGTGGATGGATGTCCTGCTAAAGTAAACATTCCTGCTTTTATTAAAAATTTTAGAGAAGGAAAATTGGATGATGCTGCTGAAATTATAAGAGAAAGCGAATTTTTTCCAAGCATATGTGGTCGAATTTGCCAACACGAAAAACAATGTGAAGGGGCATGTATTCTTAATGCAAAAAAGGAACCAATTTCGATTGGGGGAATTGAAAGATATATTGGTGATAATGCTACTTTTCCAAAACCTATTGATAAAAAAAGTAAAAAAGTTGCAGTTATTGGTTCAGGTCCAAGCGGACTTACTGTTGCTTCTCTACTTTCACTAAAAGGAATAAATGTTACCATCCTTGAAGGAACAAATACTTTTGGGGGAGTAATAAAATATGGTGTGCCCGAATTTCGTTTACCAAAAGTAGTGGTGGGTAAAGAAATAACAAGATTACATAGTTTGGGAATAGATTTTGAACCTAATGCAAAAATTGATGCGGATATTTTAGAAGAATTTGTGAAAAAATATGATGCAGTATTTATGGGGACCGGAGTAGGAAAACCAAAAATGCTTAACAATGAGGGATGCGAACTTAAAGGGATAATGAATGCAATGAAATTTTTAGTAAATTTAAATCAAAGTGGAATTCCTATGATAAACCCTGAAGAAAAAGTAATCGTCGTAGGTGCGGGGTATGTTGGGGTGGACGCTGCAAGAAGTGCAATACGTTTAGGCGGAAAAGTAACTTGTATTACTCAAGCAACAAGAGAAGATGCAGTAAAAGCAGTAACAGAAAAAGATTATATTGAAGCAGAAGAAGAAGGAGTAAAATTCATGTTTGGATTAAAAGTAACAAAATTTGAAGGAAAAGATAAAGTAGAAAAAGTACACTACCAAAACGGGGAAGCCGGAGTACTTGAAGCTGATAAAGTAATAATTGCAATAGGGCAACAACACGATAATGAAGCACTAAAAGATGTAATAAAAATAGGGCCTGATGGTTGCATACTTGTTAATAAAAACAAACAAACAGTGGTAGAAAATTTATTTGCTGCTGGTGATTGCATTCACGGGCCAAAAACAGTAATCGAAGCAATTGCTACCGGAAGAGATGCGGCAAAATCAATATTAAAATATTTTGACAAAAAAGAAAAAGAAAAACAAGAAGAAGAACAAAGAGCAATGATAGAAAAAGATCTTGCTAAAAACAAAGTAAAAGAAATAAATGAAAAAACAAAAGACAATAAAGATATTTGATTTTATTGATTTACATAATATTATTAATGTGGAAAAGATTTTATTTTTAGGAGAGGATAATTTTGAATAAAGAAAGTTTCAGCGGATTTTACAAAAAAACAATTTCAGAAAGACAAGAAATTGTTGCAAAAGAATTTAATTTAACTGATTCTGAAAAAAACCTTCTTACAAAAGAAGGGCCCCTCCCATTTAATGTTGCCGATCGAATGATAGAAAATGTTGTCGGGACAATGCCTCTGCCTTATGGTCTTGCCACAAATTTTGTTATTGATGGGAAAGAGTATATCGTTCCCTTTGCACTTGAAGAACCAAGCGTAGTAGCTGCTGCAAGTAATGCTGCAAAATTATCAAACGGATTTACTACAAGTGCTGATGAACCAATAATGATAGGATTAATTCAAGTGGTGAATTGTCCAAACGCTACAGTGTCCTTAGAAAAAATTCTTTCTCAAAAAAATGAATTACTTGAAGAAATAAAATTAATTGATCCAATATTAGTAAAGTTTGGTGGAGGACCAAAAGATATTTTAGGAAAAGTTCTAAAAACAAAACGCGGAGAAATGATATCATTACATTTACTTGTTGATGTACGCGACGCAATGGGGCCAAATGCAATAAATACAATGACTGAAAAAATTTCTCCAAAAATAGAACAACTCTCAGGGGGAGAAGTTCGATTGCGAATAATTTCAAATCTTGCAATTTATAGAAAAGCAAGTGCAAAAACAATTTGGACAAAAGAAAAACTAGAAAAAAGTTTAGAAGGGACAATGAAAGGGGAAGAAATAGTGGAAAGAATACTTGACGCTTATGAATATGCAGTTAGTGAACCATTTAGGACAGCCACTCACAATAAAGGAATAATGAATGGGGTTGATGCCCTAACCATTGCGACAGGAAATGATTTTAGAGGGGTAGAGGCCGGAGCACATTCATTTGCTGCATATGAACATGAATACCAATCCCTTACAAAATATTATAAAAATGAAAATGGAGATTTAGTTGGAGAAATAAAAATGCCCATGGTTCTTGCCACAATTGGGGGGACAATGAAATCAAACCCAATGGCGCAACTTTCATTAAAAATTTTAGGGGTAAAAACTTCCCAAGAACTTGCGCGTGTTGGTGTTGCAGTGGGACTAGCTCAAAACTTTGCTGCAATAAGAGCACTAGCAACAACAGGGATTCAGGCGGGGCACATGAAACTACATTCAAGAGCAATGGCTGCACAAGCGGGGGCTAGCGAAAGCGAGATTGATATTGTTGCTCAAAAAATGATAGAACTAAAACAAATAAATCAATTAAAAGCTGAAGAAATTCTTAAAGAAATGCGCCAAAACAAGCAATAAAGCCAAAATAACAATGTGTTCGACAATTGACGTTGTGTGCTTCGTCTTTGAGATAGGTTTTTAAAGTTCAAGGTTTGTTGAATTTGTATAAATGATTAATGCACTGACAAAAATAGATTTTTGCACAGCGCTGGTTTTTATATTTGAAAGAAATAGTTTTATTGGGAATAAAATAATTTTAATAAAATAATTTTTAAAAAAATGATTTTTGGAATTGATATTATGGCTGGAATAGTTGGATGGGGAGCATATATTCCTAAATACAGAATTACTGCTGAAGAAATAGCAAAAGTTCAGCATGCTGATGCTGATGCAATAAAAGAAGGACTTGGATTAACTGAAAAATCTGTTCCGGGAAAAGATGAAGATACAGCAACAATATCAGTAGCTGCAGCAAAAAATGCTTTAGCGCGTGCTGGTATCAATAAAAAAGAAATCGGGGCAGTGTATGTGGGGAGTGAATCACACCCTTATGCAGTAAAACCAACATCTTCAATAGTGGGGGAAGCACTTGATATTGGAAATTCTTACACCGCACTTGATACTCAATTTGCATGCAAAGCAGGGAGCGCAACAATTCAAATTAATGCAGGTTTAGTTGATTCAGGAATGGTAAAATATGGGTTAAGTGTGGGGGCAGATACTTCACAAGCAGAACCAGGAAATGCACTTGAATATAGTGCAGCAGCAGGCGGAGCAGCATTTATTATTGGAACAAACAAAGAAGCCGTTGCAACAATTGATTTTACATGTTCATTCACAAGTGACACCCCTGATTTTTGGAGAAGAGCACTACAACCTTATCCAGCACACGCAGGAAGATTTACGGGAGAGCCTGCATACTTCAAACACGTTGTGGGTGCAACAAAAATGATTCTTGAAAAAAGCAAAATGCAAATGACTGATTTCAAATATGTAGTATTCCACATGCCGAACGGAAAATTCCCTCTTCGTGCAGCAAAAATATTTGGAGTAACTAAAGAACAAATCACTCCAGGATTAATTGTAACAAAAATAGGAAACACTTATTCAGGATCATCAATATTAGGATTAACTTGCGTGCTTGACATAGCAAAACCAGGGGATAAAATTTTAGTAACTTCATACGGGAGTGGAAGTGGAAGTGATTCATTTATTTTAACCGCAACAGAAAAAATAATTGAAGCACAAAAAAAAGCAAAAAAAACAGAAGACTACGTTGCACGAAAAGAATACTTAAGTTATCCTGAGTACGAATCACACATGGAGCAAATACATAAATAATTTTTTTTTGAAAATTAAATTTATTTTTAGAATAATGAAAAAAATGAAAAAGGAAAAGTGTTTGATATGAAAGTTGGAGTACTTGGAATTGGAATCACTAAATTCGGTGAAATCTGGGACAGAGGATTACGTGAACTTTTACTTGATTCACAACTTCGTGCACTAAATGATGCAAAATTAACTCCACAAGAAATAGATTCACTTTTTACTGGAAACATGTGCGGAGATTCGCTCTCAGGACAGCTTCATGTTGGAGCAATAGCTGCAGAAAATTTAAACATAAATAAACCAAGTGTAAGAGTAGAAGGAGCTTGTGCATCTGGTTCCCTTGCATTAAGACAAGGGATAGCTGCTATTGAAAGTGGAAGCGCAAAAATAGTCATGGTTAATGGAGTAGAAAAAATGACAGATGTTTCTACCGAACAAGTAACAACAGCACTGATGGGTGCTGGAGATGAAGAACTTGAAGGATTCAATGGATTAACTTTCCCAGGACTTTATTCTTTACTAGCAAAAGCATACATCAATGAATATGGATTAAGCAGAGAAACTTTAGCAGAAGTATCAGTGAAAAATCACTTCCACGGAGCAAGAAATGATTACTCTCAATTCAAAAACGAACTAACAGTGGATGATGTAATTGACGCAACAATGGTTGCAGATCCATTAACATTAATGGATTGTTCTCCAATCACAGACGGAGCAGCAACAATAATTCTTGCAAATGAAGAAGTTGCAAAAAAAATGAATTCAGAAGTTTACATTACAGGTTCTGGTCTTGCAACTGATACACTTTCACTTGCTCGAAGAAAAACTTTATTAAAATTACAAGCAGGATTTGATGCACGAGAAATGGCATACGCACAAGCAGGAATAAATGTGAAAGATGTTTCATTTGCAGAAGTTCATGATTGTTTTTCTATTGCAGAAATTTATGCAGTAGAAGCACTTGGATTTGCTAAGCAAGGAAAAGCTGGAGAATTATACTCCTCAAAGCAAACTTACTTTGATGGTAAATGCCCAATAAATACTAGCGGTGGACTAAAAGCATGCGGACACCCAGTAGGAGCAACAGGAATAAAACAAGCAATTGAAGCAACAATGCAACTAAGAGGTACGGCAGGAAAAAGACAAGTACCCAACGCAAAAATAGGAGTAACACACAACGTTGGTGGAAGCGGAGCAACAGCATGTGTTCATGTGTTTAAGAGAAAATAAATTTTGAGAATGATTTTTATGGGTTTTACAAGAATAAGAAGAATTAGTGGATATTCTCTAGTTGGAAGGCCAAAAAGTATTTCTGAAAGATTAGCAAAATCAAGAAAATTAAAACAAAATGCTTTGAAAAGAGCTGCTCAAAAAAAAGGAAAAATATTTGATGCTTTAGGGGAAGTTCATGGTAGGGTTAAAAAAACTAAAGCCCAATTTTTTGGGTTGGTTGCAGAACAAAGACAAAAAAAAGCAAGAATTTTAAGAAAACCCAATTTAAATCAAAGAATTGAACGAGCGACTTTGAGAGTTAATACTGAGGGAATAAAAAAATAAAATATTGTTGTGGTGATTTTATGGGAATATTGGAAAAATTATTTGGAAAAAAGAAAGAAGAAATTGAAGAAGTGCCAATTAGACTTCAAGTGCAAAAAAGAGAAGAAGATTATACTGGGCAAAGATGGAAACTTGCAAAAAAATTAAGAGAACAAAGAGAATTAGAAGAACCAATAATAAAAAGAAAAAGATTTTGAATTTAATAAGAAATATTTTGATTAATAAAAAATGGTGAAAAAATGTTTAGAGAAAGCCCAATATTAAGATGGAGAAATTATAATGACCGATACAAGGTCAAAGGATACAAATGCACAAAATGTGGGGCAACATATTTTGAGAAAAAAGGAATGTGTACTTGCGGAAATTTAGATTATGCAGAAATGGATTTCTCAGGCAGCGGAAAAATAGTTTCATTCACACAAATACACGC
>Ga0172371_10008553_pt1 | contig 14307 bp, 18 predicted proteins | sample Lak12m_FD_114543 | JGI IMG/M metagenome (GOLD analysis project Ga0172371, IMG submission 114543) | Freshwater microbial communities from Kabuno Bay, South-Kivu, Congo - kab_022012_12m | ecosystem: Environmental > Aquatic > Freshwater > Lake | place: Democratic Republic of the Congo: South-Kivu... | reverse complement strand
AATACTAACCAAATAGAAGCAAGCAAAACTAGGGTAAAAATGATTGTTTTGTGAGAAATTTCAATTTTCGATATCATACTTTTCTAGTATACCATGAACGAACGAGTGACTCTATTTCCTGCTCTACCCCTGTAGCACCTCTTTTAAACCAATGAATGGTTTTGTCTTTTCGAAACCATGTCATCTGACGTCTGGCATAGGCATGTTCCTCATATTTCCATTTCCGTATTACTTCTTCTTTGGTTGCTGTCCCTTCTATATACGGTTTCCATTGTCTGTATCCAAGCCCGCTCATCGAAGGCAAGTCCCAGGTATATCCTTTATTAATGAGCGTTTGTATCTCTTGTATCATCCCTTGTTTGACCCGTTCATCCACACGCTCGTCAATCCGTTTGTATAACACCCCCAGAGGCTCTGTTAACCCAATCTGTAACACATCATACGGCATTTCTTCCCCTCGTATTTCCGTCTGTCCTCCGAGTGCAATTTCAATTTTTCTCATCAAACGTCGTGGATTTTCTCTGTCTGATTTGTTTAACGCATCCCAATATTTCTTTCCAACCTCTTGAAGTTTTTCTTGCAACTGACGTTTTGTATATGTTGCTAGCTCATCCCTAAGAACCGCATTTGGACCAACAGACACGGTAAATGGATGAAGAATAGAAGAAATATATAATCCAGACCCACCAACAAGAATTGGGAGTTTTTCCCGCTTCATACAGTCATCAATACACCCACACGCTTGTTCTTTGTAGTTAGTTACATTAAACGGCTCATCTGGGGCAACAACGTCATACATATATATTGGAATCCCTTCAAGTGATGCCTTGTCTTTTCCTGTCCCAATATCCATAGAGAGGTATACCTGCCGAGAATCAGCAGATATCAATTCCCCGTCAAAGCATTTGGCAAGAGAAACAGCGAGCTTTGTTTTCCCTGTGGCGGTTGGACCAACAATACAAAGAAGTTGTTTATTCATATAAAGGATATGTCCCATTTCTTAAATTTGTTTTGTTAATCAGTTCATCCAGTATTTCCCATCTTCTCTTTTTTTCTTCATACGGCACTGTATCCCCTAAATGCGTATGTGCATAGGTAGCCGGTCTGTCTGAGTACATAGAAATATATGCTTTGGCAAACCCCACGGTCTTACACACTGAGACAGTGTGTTCAAATTGTTTTTTTGTTTCCCCTGGAAATCCAACGATAATATCAGTTGAAAACTGAACATCCGGAATAGATTTTTTAATTTTGTTAACCAGTCGAATATATGCTGCTGGTGTATACCATCGATTCATCCGTTTTAACACCGTCACGTCCCCTGATTGCATCGGCAAATGAATAAGACGCTTAATGTTTTTGTTCTTTGCAATAACTGCAATTAGTTCATCCGAGAAATCCCACGGGTTACTGGAAATAAAATCAATTGCACTAAATCCTTTCATTGCAGCAACTTCGGACAACACATATGGGAAGAGTGTTGGAATCCGCATTTTGCCTAGGTGTTTTACATACACGGGCTCAATCCTCTTCCCATTCTTGTCTTTTATGTCTTTTGTTTTTATAAGATCTGATCCATAGGAGTTCACATTCTGTCCAACAAGAGTAATGCTCGTATATCCATTCGCTGCCAGTTGTTTACACTCCAAGATAATCTCTTCCATTGGTCGACTTACCTCTTTGCCCCGTGCAAACGGAACAACGCAGTATGAACAATAATTGTTACACCCATTACTAATTAACACGAATGCATGATTTTTGTTAGAACGCAGTTGTTCGTTCGGTGTCCCAATGTCTTCAATTGGTACGAATGCGTCAACCATTGGATATCGTCTTTGAAGTCGCGCGATGCTTTTCCCAGTTTTGTCTTGCTTTGCAAGTCCAGTCATACACCCTGTGACAAGTATTTTTACATTTCTTCCTTTTTTCTTTTCAATACCAAGATTTCGTAACAATCCAGACACACGATCTTCAGCAGATTGCCTAATCATACAGGTGACAATAACAATTTCATCTGCATCACTTGTGGTGTTTGCTGCTTTCCATCCGCGACTAACGTACGACGCGGCAATACGCTCACTTTCTGCGGTGTTTGCAGCACAACCAAAAACTGAAAGGTAATACTTCATGAAGACGATTGTAGCAGAATTTCCTTACTCTTTCCCAACAATTACAAGAATGTTGTATGGCAAGGTGTCCTTTAACGTTGCTGCTGTTGATCCAACAGTGTAGGATCCTGCAAGATCAGTTGATAACACTCCTAAGACTGCCTCATGAGCACTAGTTGCTTGAATCTCGGTCTTGTCATAGTCATAGGTTTTTGCGTTACCAGTCCCAACAACGGTATACCCCTTTTCCTCAAGCAAGGTTTTCATTTTCCCTGCCTCACCTGCGGTTCCCGAGCCATTGAGCACTTGAATTTTGAGTGTTGTTTTATCAATTGCTGGCGTTGGAATAGCAGTTGGAGCTGGAGCGACTGTTGGTGTTGGAGACGGTTTTATGACAAGAGATGGCATTTTCATTGATCCACGGCTTGTAAGAATAATAACAGCGCCAATACCAACAACAAGTAAAATCACACCAAGTGCCCATAAAAAGACACCGGAAATGATTGATTTCTTGTGCACAGTAATATCAGGATACCCAACAGTTGATGGTTGTTCTTTTTTGGCAAAAAATTCACTCACCACATCTTGTTTTTTCTCTTCTTCTTGTGGAGAGGATGGCGTTTCAACTGCTGTTTCTGTTGATTCCTCTTCGCTTTTTACCATCTCTGGTTCGACAGTTTCTCCTTCTTCTTTTGGCAGTACTTCAATTTCTTCATCCATCACTTCAACAACCTGCATTACTTGTGGCGCTGATTCTTTTTTAGGCGCTTCTGATGCAAGTTCTTCAATTTGTTCTTCAACAGTTTCGTGTGTTTTTGTTTTAGATTTAGATGCTTTTTTTACCATACAGTTTTAGTGTACACGGAGTGTTTTGATAAATCAATGCTACGAGTCTCGAAAAAAAAGGAAAGCTCCTTACTTGTATTTATTTTCATAAATAGTTTCAAGGAGTCTTTCCAATATGTTTGAAAAAATATTTCGGTGATTACCGAACAGCTTTTTTCAATGCTTTTCCTGCTGTAAAACCTGGGGTCTTACGTGCTGGAATGCTGATTGGTTTCCCGGTTTGTGGATTTCTTCCGGTTCGTGCTTTTCGGGATCGGATCATGAATGTTCCAAATCCTGTTACCACGACTTTGTCACCTTTTTTCAAGGCATCAGTCATTGCACCGAAAACTGCAGCAACTGATTCACGTGCTGCTTTTGCTGTAAGGCTTGCTTTTTTTGCAACGATTTCGACTAAATCTGCTTTTGTCATAATTCTTTTTTCACCTCCTAGTCGGGCAGCAAATTTTTTTCTCGGATTGTTGTAACAATCTCTATGAATCACGATATGGAATTTGGATTGTACTGTCAAGATGTCAAAAAATATATCGCACTAATACAATCCGAATCGTAATGGATTAAATGAAAAACGCGATATGACGCGAAAAAATATTTTTGGTATAAAAAGCCAAAATAAAAGAGAAAAATAAGAAAGAACTCTTAGTGTGCAATTTCTGTTGCACGTAGCTCCCGAACAACCGTTACCTTAATTTGTCCTGGGAACGTAATTTTGTCTTCAATTTCTTCCTTAATTTTTTGTGCGATGATTGTTGCTGTCGCATCATCAACTTTTCCTGGATCAACAGCAACCCGAAGTTCACGTCCTGCTTGAAACGCAAACACTTCTTTTACACCATCATGCGCACGAGCAATATCTTCAAGATCTTTGAGTCGTTTGATATATTCATCATAGTTTTCATACCGAGCTCCTGGCCTACTTCCTGAAATTGCATCAGCAATATAGGTAAGCATGGATTCGCTGCTGGAAAATGGCGTATCCTCATGATGTTGTGCGACACAATCAAAGACTGCTTGTGGGAGTCCATATTTTTTCAATAGTTCTACTCCAAGCTCCACATGACTTCCTTCTTTGTCATTGATAACTTTTCCAATATCATGCAAGAGACACCCAAGACGCACGATGTTTGCATCAGCACCCACTTCTTTTGCAAGTGCAATACCAATCTTTGTTTCCTCAAGGGTATGAGCGATCATATTCTGTCCATAGGAGAACCTGTATTTAAATCGTCCAAGCATCGCAACAATTGGTGATGGCAAATTGTAGACGCCAACTGCATGACACAATTTTTGTCCTTCTTCAAACATGATGCGTTCAATTTCTTTTTTTACCTGTTCAATGATTTCTTCAATCCGTCCCGGTTGCACACGACCGTCTTTTAACAATCGCTCTAACGCAACACGAGCAATTTCCCGACGAACTGGATCAAAACAGGAAAGTCTAATGACGCCTTCCTCATCAAGATCAACATCAACTCCGGTTGCTGTTTCAAACGCTCTAATGTTGCGACCTTCTTTTCCAATAATTCTTCCTTTTACATCTTCATCGGTAATTTTGATAACAGACACAGTAAATTCAGCAACATATTCTGTTGCTCCATGTCGCATGGCATCAACTAATATTTCGCGTGCCTTCAACTCTGATTCTTCTTCTGCTTTAATATGTGCTTCTTTAATCTCCTTGGCAATCAAGGGTTTCATTTTTTCCTGTGCTTGTTCCAAAACAAGATTTCTCGCTTCTTCACCTGTCATGCGAGCAATTTTTTCCAACTTGGAATTTAATTCACTTTTAAGTGTTTCAACTTCTGTTAATCGTTTTTGGGAAGTCATTTCAACATCAGCAACATGCTTTTCCCTCTCTTCGACTGCTCCTTCCCGTTTCCCGACAACATCAAGTCGTTTCCTTACTTCCTCTTCTGATTCCCGCTTCATCCTGTATGCTTCATCTTTTGCCTCTACGATCAGTTCACGAGCTTGGGCTGTTGCCATAGCAATCTGTGCTTGTGCTTGGGCTGTTGCTTGTTGCAATTGTGTATTTGCCTGCTCTGTTTCCTTTTTCTTGTCTTTTAATTGCTGTTCGGGTTGGTGCGGTTGTGGCTGCGCTTTGACTTGCTCTTGTACACCTGGCTTTTTTGGAGCAGTTTTTTGAGCAACGGTTGGTCTTGATTTTACAAGCGTTGATAAGGTCTTTAATACATCAAACATAATTCCTCCAGATTAATAGTGTTTCCGAAGACGTAGGAGATTGTATTTCAAAAACCATCAAAGAAGCGCCCAAAAACACTGTCGTTTAGGCTGTTAGCTTCGTAGGAGATAAAAATGCATGAATGATTGTCATAATCCTACAGTTTTTACTGCTTGAGCTTCTTTTGATAGTTTTGAAGAGTGTTTCTTTTTCTACGTCTTCTATCTCTTCAATTGTCCCTATTGTAGGTGATATCCGTCACTTCGTCAATGATTGTGTATATAGAAGCTGAGGAAAAGCCGCGGGAAGCAAGAAATCGGTAGATTTTTTGCTTCTGCTCCTGTCTAGGCAAGGTTTTCCATTGCCGTAGTTTCTTTAGAACTGCTTTTCGGGCCAAATCTTGTTCACTAGACTCACGAGAATTTCCATGGAAATATTCTAAGCAAATAGACTCAATAATGGATTGTTGAACACCTTTTGTCTTCAATTCAAGCCGAATGAGACGCTCACCCTTAGGACGACTCTTTATACGGCTTTCTACAAATAATCGCGCGTATGCCTCATCATCCACAAGATGAAGCTCAATAAGGCGTTCCAGCGCCTCTACAACGGCTGTTTGTGGCATATGAGACCGAAGGGCACGTTTGGCAAGGTAGGAACGGATTTCAGCCTCACTTCGAGGGTGGATAGAGACATAGGCAATAGCTGCCCCTATGAGCTTCGTCAGCTGTTCGTCTTCCATGGGTACTCTCATTTACTTTAGGTGTTTAGTTATTCTTCCTCTTCACCACCAACCACAACCTTGTTTTGCACAGAGCCTGACTTCACAACCTTCCAAATTGCTTCGCTGACTTCTTTCGCAATTTTTGGATTTTCCCGTAAAAACATTTTTGATGCCTCTTTCCCTTGTCCTAACATCTGTGCCCCGTGCTTGATAAATGCACCTGACTTGGTCAGAATATTAAATTCAATCCCCACATCAATGAGTGCCCCTTCTTTGGAAATTCCATCATGCATGACATCAAATTCTGCAATTCTAAATGGTGGCGCTACTTTGTTTTTTACCACCCGGATTCTATGTCTTGATCCAATGACTTTGTCACCATCTTTTAAGGATTCAATCTTTCGTGAATCCAACCGGATCGATGCGTAAAACTTCATTGCCAGTCCTCCAGGTGTTGTCTCGGGATTGCCAAACATCACGCCAATTTTCTGCCGTAATTGATTGGTAAACATCACCACTGCTTTTGATTTAGAAATAACAGATGTTAACCGCCTGAGTGCTTGAGACATGAGTCGTGCCTGCACCCCAATCATACTGTCTCCAATGTCTCCTTCAAGTTCAGCTCGTGGCACAAGGGCTGCCACAGAATCAACAACGATAACATCAATGCCACCGCTTCGAATTAACGTTTCAGCAATTTCAAGCGCCTGTTCTCCTGAGTCCGGTTGGGAAATCAACAAATCTTCGAGTTTAACTCCCAACGTCTGCGCCCATTGTGGATCAAGTGCATGTTCTGCATCAATAAATGCGGCTGTTCCTCCTGCTTTTTGTGCTTCCGCAATAACAGATAGACAGGCAGTTGTTTTTCCTGATGCTTCTGGTCCATAAATCTCAACAATTCTCCCCCGTGGAATACCCCCAACACCAAGTGCTAAATCTAAAGGAAGAATTCCTGTTGAAATAACATCAATGGCAAGTTTATCCGAAGATTTTTCTCCAAACCGCATAATGGAACCTTTTCCATATTGCTTTTCAATTTGATCCATTGCAAGTCGAACTGCTTGAAGTTTTGCATCAACTGGCATACGTTACTCCTTCTTTATTTTGGGCAGAAATTAATACGCATTGTATAACGGAAGCTTCATACCATTTTTACACAGTGGATGATAGAATACAATATATCACACGGGGTGTGGCGCAATTGGCTAGCGCACTCGCATGGGGTGCGAGAGGTTGCTCGTTCAAGTCGAGTCACCCCGACAAAATATATGACGAAAGCAATTCTGTTTGATATTGATGGAGTACTTATAGACTCGTTCGAGGCAAATTTCGAATTTTATAATCGATTGTTTACAAAATTCGGATACACCCCTCCAACAAAAGAACAGTTCAAAAAACAATTTTTTCAACAGACAATGCTCGGTGTTATCCAAGCAGTCACACATCTTGCTGATACAGAAAAAATAAACAAAATAATGGAAGTAGGAAAGCAACGCGCAAGCATCTATCCGTATGAGCTGATAAAAACACCGTCCTCATTATCCACTGTTATTGCTTCACTCCATACAACATACCGTTTAGGACTTGTCACAAGCAAAATTAAAAATGGCATTTTTGAAATTCCACAACTTGCACCATTACAAAACTTTTTCTCTGTTGTTGTTGCATTTGAAGACACAGAAAAACATAAACCAGATCCAGAACCATTACTCTTTGCGCTTAATAAGCTTAATCTCTCTCCTGCAGAAACTATTTATGTTGGTGACCAACTATCAGATTTTCTTGCTGCACGTGCGGCAGGGACAAGAATTGTTATGTATACCAACGAACCATTTCCCGATGCTGACATACGTATCACTTCTTTTGATGCCATTCCTGATGCAATTAGTAAAATTGCATAATTGTACTTTTGTATTTTATTCTTTATACTAAAATTAGTTATATTTTTTACATCTATTTTTCTGCCCCAATAATTTTTTGTTCCCATGAAACCAATTTCATTTCGTACATCACTCTCTGCGCTTATTCTGTACTACAAAGGAAAAAATCATGATGATGAGGATACAAAATTGTGTGCAAAAGGAATAACAGAAGCACTTCGAAAACGAAAGCATGTTGTTAAAAAAATTGCTGTTTCTGAAAAAAATTGGCGACGCGCAACAAAGCTTCCTGGAGATGTGGTGTTTAATCTTGTGGAAGATGACACATGGAGTTTATATAAACGTGTTGGTCGTAGATTAGAAAAATTAAAAAGAGCCCAAGTAGGTCATGATATGCTGGGCTTTCGTTACGCAATCAGCAAAGCGTGTGTCAAACGAAAAATGACAAGTGAACATATCAGCTCCGCACCATACAGAATATTCAATCGCAGATCAAAAATTACAGCTGGTGTTCTTACCTATCCTCTTATCGTCAAACCATCTAATCAACATGCGGGTATTGGTATTTCTCAAGCATCAGTCGTCAATACTATAGAAGAATTAAAAGAACGAGTGCAATACGTTTTTGCTCATTTTCCTGGAGAAGTTGTTGTTGAAAAATATATTAAAGGAAGAGAAATTCATGTCACAGTACTTGGCAATGACGGAAATGCAATCACCCTTCCATATTGCGAAATTGGGTTTGGAAAAAAATCAAAGAAAAAATGGAATATCTATACTTATGAGGCAAAATGGGACAAAAAATCTTGGGAATATTGGAATGCACATATTGAATCTCCTGCTAGAATTTCATCAGCTCTTCATGAAAAAATTCAGGATATCGCAACACGAGCATATCAAGCATTTCATTGCAGAGATATTGCCAGATTTGATTTTCGCATTGATGCAAAAGGAATACCCTACATTATAGATGTTAATATGAATCCAAGTCTGAATTATTACGATCCTGAAGATGCAACGCTTGCATCAGTCTATACACTAAAATGGACGTACGACCAGTTTATAGAAACAATAGCAAGTACTGCATATCAACGTTCCCTTGAAGTCTAATCTCTTTGTTTACCGTTTTGGAGATTGTTTCCGTGCACGGGCTTTTCCTGCAAATCCTGCCTTCCGACGTTGCTTTGCCCGAGGATCGCGTTTCATAAATCCTCGCTTCTTGAGGATTGGTCTAAACTTTTCTTTATCAACTTTTTCTAGAGCTCGTGACAATGCATGAATCACAGCTCCAAGTTGGCTATACAGTCCACCACCTGCTGTGGTAATGGTGATTGCAAACCGATTCATTGTATTTGTTGTTCTAAAAGGCTCCATGTACATTTTTTTGAGAACCTCACCTGGAAAATAGTTTTCAATATCTCTCCCATTAACCGTCATTTGTCCTTTTTCCATTTCTTTTCCTGCAATCGTTACCTTGTCATCTTTGACAACATGCATACGGACACGAGCGCTTGACGTCTTTCTTCGGCCAACTGCTTCGTAATAAGAAACTTGTTCTGATTTTGTTGTTTTTTCCATACGTTATCCTACAATGTTTTTTTGATATGTGTGTTTTTCATCTGCAAACAAATATAATCGTGTAATAATTCGGTCTCGAAGTTTGTTCTTTGGCAACATGCCCCAGACTGCGTGACGAATAATTTCTGTTGGTTTCTCTTTTCGCATTTGCCACAATGCTTTCTCTTTCAACCCTCCTGGATATCCAGAAAAATTCCCATACATCTTGTTCTTTTCTTTCTTTCCTGTCACTTCTACAAGTTTACAATTGGTCACAACAACAAAGTCTCCACAATCCAAGCTTGGAGTATAGTTTGGTTTGTTTTTCCCTAATAGTTTCACAGCAATCTCTGTTGCAACATGTCCTAATACTTTTCCTTTTACATCCACAAGATGCCATGCTCTTGAGATTTCCTTTTTCTTTGTTGCCTGTGTAAATTGTGTTCTCATAGTTTTGTTTTTATTTTGTCTTTTTTGCTTTTGATTCTTCCTGTTTCTTTTTTGTTTCCTTTGTTTTTGCTTCTTTCTTTATCTCTTCTTTCTTGCCTTCTGGCTTAATCACTTCAGCAACAATTTTCGGGTCGACAAACGAAATCTGCACAAGATCACGTGCATCACTTCCAACCATTCCATAGCGAAGTATTCGAATATATCCACTTGTCCTTGTTGCAAACCGTGTCTTTGCATCTTCCATCAGTTGTTTTGCAGCATCAACATGAGCAAGTTCAGATAAGACTAATCGGTATGCGTGTTGATCTGTTTTTTTTGCCCTCGTAATTAATTTCTCAACCTTCGCACGAATCGCAACAGCTTTTGCTTTGGTTGTCTTGATGCTTCCATGCTTGATCAGATCGCATGCTAAATTCCGCAATAGTTGCTTGCGCTTGTCTGTATCCCTTGATAGCTTTTTCCCAAAATACGTATGACGCATAGTGTTAGACCGTTAATGTTACGCCTTTTTCTTTCAGTTTCTCTGCAATAATAGACAATGATTTTGCACCAAGATTTTTAATTTTCATCAACTCTGCATTTGGTGCGCTTAATAATTGTCCAATGGTTTCGATGCCACCGTTTGATAATGCATTCACAATCCGCGTTGGGATATCCAATTCTTCAATACGCATTTTTACAATTTCATCAGAAACAGATGGTGCAATTGTCTTTGTCTCTTCTGTACCAACTACTTTTGGTTCAAACACCTGTGTAAAATAAGAGGCCAAAATTTTTGCAGCATTTTTCAGTGCCTCAATAGGTGATGTGGTTCCATCTGTCCACACATCCATCACTAATTTATCCAAGTTTGTCATGCGACCAACACGAGTTGCTTCCACCCGATAGTTCACACGAACAATTGGTGAATATAATGCATCAAGTGGGATGACGCCGATTTCATCGTTATGTTGTTCATCTGCTGTCACATACCCAAATCCTTTTTGTGCAGTAAGTTCCATAACAAGTTCTGTTTTTTTGTCAGCTAAGGTTCCAAGAACAAGGTCTGGATTGACAATCGTCATTCCAGCTCCAACTTCAATGTCCCCTGCTGTCACTACACCTGGACCTTTTTTATTAAGTGTCATTTTTCCAGATTCTTCTCCATCAATAGTCAGACGAATCTTTTTGACGTTGAGTAAAAATTCGACAATATCTTCTTTAAGTCCTGGTAACGTTGCGTATTGGTGCTTTACACCTTCGATTTTGACGGACGTTACTGCACATCCTGAAAGGGATGTTAACAATACACGACGCAAACTGTTCCCAAGTGTTTGTCCATATCCTTGTGCAAGTGGTTCAATAGCATATCGTCCATATGCTTTTTCTTCAACTTCTGTTTTAATCGAAAAATTTGGGTCTGACATAATGCGCTCTCCTTTAGCGTGAATAAAACTCTACAATTAATTGTTCTTGTATGTCTTCTTGTACATCTGACCGTTCTGGAAGCTTCACGATTTTTCCAGCTGGTCCTTTTCTCTCAACCCATGGCACCATAATTGGACTTTTTTCATCCATCAGTTTCTTGATTGAAGGAATTTCCATTCCTTTGGAATCAAGTGTAATCACATCATCAACTGCTACTCTGTATGATGGGATGTTTAATGTTTTTCCATTTACCAAAACATGTCCATGACTAATGCATTGTCTTGCTGCTGCTCGGGTTGGTGCAATATTCATACGAACCAACACGTTGTCCAATCTTCGTTCTAGATATTCAATCAATTTGTCTCCTGTATTTCCCTTCCATTTCTTTGCCTCAGCAAATATTTTTCTAAATTGTTTTTCCATCACACCGTAAAGCCTTTTTACTTTTTGTTTTTCCCTTAGTTGAATTCCATACCCAGTTACTTTTTTTCGTCCCTTTACGCCATGTTGCCCAGGGATAATAGTTAACCGTTTGAGCATAGATGCATGCGCATGAGACCCAATCGTCTTGAGTCCTAAATCCATTCCTTCACGTCGTGCTAATCTATTTTTTGGTCCAGTATATCGTGCCATAAATTACACTCTCCTCTTTTTCTTTGGCCGAACTCCGTTATGTGGAATCGGTGTCACATCTGCAATAAGAGTAATATTCAGCCCAACCGCCCGAAGTGCCCGAAGTGATGCATCACGTCCTGCACCTGGCCCTTTAATAAAGACTTCAACATCCCGCATGCCGTTTTCCAGTGCTTTCCTTGCGATGGATTCAACGGCGCTTGTGGCTGCAAATGGAGTTGCTTTCCGTGCACCTTTAAATCCGACCAAACCGGATGAGCTCCAATATAATGCATTTCCTTTTTCATCAGTAATCGTGACAAGCGTATTATTAAACGTTGCTGTAATAAATACTTTTCCGTGTTCGACTGTCTTTTTTGTTTGTGTTTTTGCCATAGCGTATCCTTATTTCTTTGGTGCTGCTGTTGTTGCTGCTTCTACTTTTGCTCGATCATCTTTTTTCATTGCTCCAACAGTCAACCGTCTGCCACGTTGTGTGCGACCATTAGAACGTGTGCGTTGTCCACGAGATGGAAGTTTTCTCATGTGACGAACACCTCTATATGCATTAATTTCTCGAAGCCTCTTAATGTTTGAAGCGATAAGCTGCCTTAAGTTTCCTTCAACTGTACATGTTTTTTCAATAACTTTTGCAAGGTGGCTCACTTCTTCATCTGTAAGGGTACTCACTCGTCTTGAAGCATCAATGTTTGCAGAAGTCAGAACTGCTTTTACATTCGTTCTTCCGATACCATAAATATAGGTGAGTGCTATGTCTAATCGTTTGTTACTTGGTATATCAACTCCGGAAATACGTGCCATATTATTATCCTTGTCGTTGTTTGTGTTTTGGATTTTGACAAATCACAAACACACGTCCACGCCTTCGGACGATTTTACATTTATTACACATGACTTTAACACTTGCTCGTACTTTCATAGTATTTATCTTACTCGATACGTTATTCTTCCTTTTGTTTGATCATATGGTGTCATTTCAATTCTCACTTTGTCTCCTGGCATAATGCGAATGTAGTTTAAACGCATTTTTCCAGACAGATGACAAAGAACAATAACACCATTTGGCAATTTGACCCGAAACAACGTATTTGGCAAACATTCGAGCACTTCCCCTTCAACTTCTATATTTCCTTGATGTGCCATAAATACGCAAAAAAAATAACTACCGCTTTTTAAAACGTTGGATTACCCAACTCATAAATAAGCGGGTGTTAGTGCTTTATTTTACCTCAATTTTCTGGTTTGGTCAACACTGTGCTTTTCCCATCCCCAATGGCTATCGTATGCTCAAATGTTGCTGTCAAAGACTGATCCCTTGAGGCTAGTGCCCAGCCGTCATCGACGAGGTATTCTATGGTACCTTTTCCTTCCGCATAGATAACCTCAATTGCAATAGTCATTCTTGATGTTAAAAGCGGTGTTCGTTCAATGTTACCTCGAACATATTCTGGAATCATGGGCTCCTCATGAAGCTTTCTCCCTACCCCATGACCAGTTAAGTCTTTAATCACGCTAAACCCAGCTCCCTCAATCTCTCTTTGAATAACCTCAGAAATATGGCCAACGCGATTCCCAGCTACGGCAACTGCTATTGCCTTTTCAAGCGTTTGTGCACCAACGTCTAAAAACCGTTTCTTTTTTTCGGTTTTATCTTTCTCATCACCAACAATCATACTCCAGGCGGTGTCTGTATGAAGCCCCTCGTAAATCATACCGATATCAATTGTGAAGACATCCCCAGATGTTAATCGATACTCTGAAGGAATCCCATGAACGACTACGTCATTAACACACAAACACGTTGCCCATTGATAGTCACCCACAGTTGAAAATGATGGAAGACCACCTTCTTCTTTGATACGTTTTTGTGCCATCTCTTCTAAATCAAGAAGTCTGGTGCCTGGCGTAGACATAATCAGTAATTCCTGCAATATTTTTCCTAATTTTCCCCCACCTATTGTCATTGCGCGTATTTCTTCTGGTGTCTTTGGCGCAATCATATAAGTTTCCTTTTTGTCAATTCTTTAACAATTGCATGAACAACTTCTTCTTGTGTCATTGTTGTTGAATCAAGCTCCCATGCGTCCGAAAGTTTTTGCAATGGATCAGTTGCTCTTCCCATATCCTGTGCATCACGAACTTTTGTTTCTTCAATAACTTTATCCATGGAAACAACTATTCCTTTTTGTTTCCATTGATCAAACCGTCGTTTTGCTCGTTCTTCAAGAGATGCAGTTAAAAATATTTTTAGCTGTGCATGAGGTAACACGCGAAGTCCAATATCTCTTCCCTCCATAACAACTGGCTTGTCATCTGCAATCTGTTGCTGTCGTATAACCATTTCTTTCCGAACATTTGGAAACACAGCAACATCAGATGCACCAGCTGCAACATCCGGTTCCATAATGCGCGCTGTTACATCCGTACCATTTAAATTCGCAATGAATGTCTCAATACTTCCTTTTGGTGGTCTTGCAAGCTCTATAGAACTTTTACTAAGTACTGCATACACTCCTTGTT
>Ga0172371_10008550_pt1 | contig 14313 bp, 14 predicted proteins | sample Lak12m_FD_114543 | JGI IMG/M metagenome (GOLD analysis project Ga0172371, IMG submission 114543) | Freshwater microbial communities from Kabuno Bay, South-Kivu, Congo - kab_022012_12m | ecosystem: Environmental > Aquatic > Freshwater > Lake | place: Democratic Republic of the Congo: South-Kivu... | reverse complement strand
TTATCAGTCGCCCCTTCAGGGCTTGAACAGCAATGTTTTTGTCCCGGAGGGACAGCCGATAATAGCCCGGCACTTCAGTGCCGGGCAGACCGAAATACCCTTAAGTTAGCGCCTATGGGGGTTCGGGGAAGGACTTTTTGCAGAAAGTCCCTCCCCGTCGCCTTTCCGTCGGCTGACTTCAATCCGGTTCCTCGGCGAGCCATTCGTCGAGCCAGCAGAGAATCCGGCTGTTCTGGTTGGTCTTGAGGTACGTCTTGAATTCATCGATCTTGTCGACTTCGACCGCGTTGACGAAAACCCGGTTCTGTTCGTTGATGACGAGGGCAGTGCGGAATCCCTGGCTCTTCAAGCGGGAATTGAGTGAAGGCCCGAGATAGAATCCCCACGGCGTCGCGGTGAAGTCGCATTCTCGACCGCCGGGTGTCTGAAAGGTTATCATCTCATAGGGCTCCAGACCGACATTCGCCACATGAGAGATATCGATTTGGTTTGCCGTGAAAACTCTCGGTGTATCGAACCAGTCGGCCTTCATCGGATCCCCGCTCCACAGCATTTGCCAAATATAGTGTCGGAAATGAAAGCCGCCGGCGGAGGGAGCTCCCTCACTTCGGACAACGCAGAGCCGTCAAACCTTCGTTCGGGAGTCCCCCCGGCCGGCCTGGTGAATTAATCAGGGAATTTTGGCAGCGACGCTAGTCGATAAGATGGCCGGGAATGCCCCACTTCCCGGAGGAATCTCGCTCCCAGATTCTTGTGTCTCGGAAGCGCTCGAGTATTTCCGTGACACGCTCCGGCGTGTACCCGAGATAGTCCGCAAAATCGAGAAGATAATAGTCGGACATTTTTTCGAGATCGTGTCGCCTCACGAGCTCCTTGGCCCGATCCCTCGTGAGACGGCAATTGCGAATGTCCTCGCACGCGTGGTCCGAAGCGCGGCCGTACCCGAACTTCAGCACTTTGAGATACTGATGAACCCGATTGATCTTCTCGTCGATGCCCACATAATTGCGGTAGGTTCCCTCCCGAGGAGTGTCGAGGGCCTTGAAGCCATACTTCCTTGCGATTTCCAGATGGGCCTCGGAATCCCAATGGAAATAGTAACTTGCAAAGACGGCACGGGTTCCGGAACGGTCTAATTCGTCAGGGTAGTGGTATAAGTGCAAGCGGTCCATGCCTATTCCATAGGCTTCGGAAATGAAGGGAGCATCCCGGCCCGCATTCGCTGCGTATCGGTCGAACCATTCGCGCGAAATCTGGTTCTTCTCGGCCAGATCGCCCTCACCGCCGTACTCGAATGCCGAATTCTCGCCCAGGAGAACAAGGGGTATGTCGAAGCGCAGAGCCACGTGGAGAGGATAAGCATGCAGGAGTGTGTGGCTGAGCAGATCCGGATCACCGAAGTCTTCCAGGCCGATACGAATCAACTGCTTGTGAAGTGTCTGCTCAGGGCGGTAGATTGCCAGGTTCGCGCCCATGTCCGCGATGAGCTGTAGATTGTAGTGACCGACCTCCGTCTTGATTCCGTAGTCCACGTTTACCGCCAGAATTCGCAGATCGTGTCCGAGGAGTCGATGAACCTGGGTGATACTGTCCTTGCCGCCACTGACAGGAACCAGCACATCGAAGAGAGGCGCTCGCGCGGCTTTGATCTGTAGGATGAGCTCCTCAAATTCCCGTTGTCTGGCCTCCCAGTCGATACCGGTGAGGTGCTGATTTTTCGTCTCATGGGCCCGGCACGCGTTGCAGATTCCGGATTCGTCGAACGAGATATAGGGTTTGGTGTCGGGCATGACGCATGCGACACAGTATCTCATGGTACGTCCTCTCCTCTGAAGGGATGAACAGACGGGCTGAGTCCTGTGAGGCCGTCGAACGGTTTCATTCCCGGTCCTTGAGGACTCGAGCCGGATTGCCCGCGGCGATCTTGTATTCAGGGATATCCTTTGTCACGACCGCACCCGACCCGATGACGCATCCTGTTCCGATGCTCACCCCCTTGTTCACAAAGACCTGGCCGCCGATCCACACGTCGTCTCCCAGGTGGATGGGAGCCCCGATAAAGCCCTGGCTTTTGATAAGGCTTCCCCGAGCGGCCGCGTGATCGGATGTATTGAAGTAAACCAGGCCGCCGAAAATACAATTCGAGCCTATTCGTATTCCGTGTCCGCCGTTGAAGATGCTGTACGCGCCCAAATACGTGTTTTCTCCGACGAAGAATTCTGCCTCGTTCGCCGCGGTCAGCCAGACTTCCGGGAGGATCGTCACTCCGCTGTCGAGAGTGATGGCGCCATTCTTCCGCATGCGGAGATAGACCCGGCCTTGAAACGTGACGTTGTCACCGATGCGGAGGTTTGAGAGACTTGCTCCGTCTCTCAAGAGTATCTCGATGGGTCCGTGGGCCTGAAATCCCCGGCCGACCGTCGCCCCTTTTTTTCTGAGATAATATGCCCAGAACCTCGACCGAAGCGTTCGGACTGCGTTTATGAACGGGTGCATCAGTTTCAATGATTGCTCCTCAGATCATGCGATGGGGGCTGAATATCGCCACGGCCGGACAGGCAGACCAATTGCAGAGACACAACCACAACGGAATCCGGCCCCTTCACGAGAACAGTTCGAGAAACATCTTGGAGCTGACAAAGGAGAAGAGGAATTTGCTCACGCTGTTCGGCAGGTCCTTGACCGTAATCAATTGTTCGATTCTCTCGCGACGAACATACTCAAAGATCGGACTGTCATTCAGCAGATACCCTCGGACGGCCGGATCGTCCACATCGAGGTACGAGTAAATGGGCGCATTGAAACCGACCTTGCGGAAGTTGTCGAGTATCAAGTCGGGGGCGATGCCTCGCATGGCACTCCGGAGCACCGCTTTTGCCCGCCCGTTTTGAACGAGGTGTTTCGTGGGGATTATGGAGCAGAACTCGAAGAGGTCCCTGTCCAGATAAGGTGAACGGTTCTCTATCGAGAAATACATGGCATTGAGGTCTTCTTCGTGCAGATAGATCGGAACCGCTTCGTGAAACATCTCATTGAGCATGCGATTCCTGAGGAGACTTTCGCAATACCGCTGCTCCGCAAAGGGCTCGGCCCAGGGACGGAAGAGATACTCGGAAAACTCCTCGGAATTCATGAAGATGTGACCGCGGAAATCAGGGTTCGCGAAGAACAGGTTCGGATCTCTCAAAAACTGATTTCGTACCAACGGCTTAACGTGTTGCTCCCAAAGCCCGAGCGATTGTGCAAACATCTCGGGCAGTGACCTGACATCGTTCAGATAGAAGAGATGATGGTCATAGTACCCCGAGAATATCTCGTCAGCCGCGGAGCCGCTTATGGCCACGCGATACCCGTGCTGGTGAATTTGATCCATCAGGAGCCAGTTTGCGAAATAATTGACGGTGCACACCGGTGCATCATGCTGGGCCACGAGCGTGCGCATTCTCGGCAAGAAATCCGTCGTGTCCACCGGCACGGGCGTGTGCCGGATACCGAGCTGCGATACGGAATGTTCAACCATGTCCCGTTCTTCGTATCGCTCGTCCGTATTCATGATCGTGAAGCCGTGCACGTCGTAGTCGAATACTCTCTTGGCAATACTGATCATCGAATTGGAATCAATTCCGCCACTCAAATAGAAAGCAAGCGGAACGTCCGCACGAAGCCGCAATTCTACGGACCTGATCAATCTTTCTTTGACCCCTGAGACGGCCTCGTCGTAGGTCATCGATTCATCAGTATCGAAGCGCGGCGTCCAATATTGTTTCGGCCGGCCAAGCCCCGCTGCGTCGATACGGAGCGTGGAAGCGGAAGGCAGCTCGCTCAGGTCCTTGAAATAGGTGTCGCCCGCCTTGTACAGAGCCCGGTACCCGTTCACGAGATACCGAAAGACCTGCTCGTAGTTGATTTCGAGTCGTCGTCCCAGAAGCGCGGCAATGAATTTGACTTCCGACCCGAAATAGAGTCCCCCACCGTCACGATAGAGATAGAGAGGCTTTTCCCCGAAACGATCCCGACAGAGGGTCAAGGAGCCGTCCGTCTCGTCATACACCGCGAAGGCCCACATGCCTTCGCACTTATCGAGAGCGGACCAGCCGAAGTGGTCGATGGTCTTCAGGAGTACTTCCGTATCTGATTGGGTCCGGAAAGAATGGCCCAGCGATTGGAGCTCCTGCCGCCGCTCGACGTAATTGTAGAGCTCTCCGTTCAGGGCAATCCATTTGGACCCTACAGAGAAGGGCTGGTTGGCTCGCGGGTCGAGATCGATGATGCTGAGCCGACTGTGCAGGAGGTAACAGTTTTGGCCCACGGCGGTGATCCAGTGACGAGAGTCGGCATGATCCGGCCCGCGACGTCCCATGAGCTGCAAAGCGGCCCCAATTCGCCGGGGATCGATGATTTCAGGTCCGTAATATCCTGCAATGCCGCACAATTTGCGATTCCTTCCGTCACGCCGTGTGGGTGTGAAGAATAGTATCGTGACGCTTCAGGGGGACCATGATTCTCCTTCCGAGAAGGGCCTTTGCCTCCGCAGGCGCCAGACCATTTCTCGGCCGGACGTAGTCAAGATCCTCGGCGGTCAAGGTTGTGCCCGGTTCGAGATCGTGGGCTGCGACAATACTGCGTCTGGCGACTGCGGCGCTCTCTTTCTCAGCCTGAGACGGGTCGACATTCCCGTTTCCGAGAATGCTTTCATACAGATGAGTGATCTCGGCGAGCCTTTTCAATTCGGCCGGGTCCGCGGAAAGCTGATGGTCACGAAAAGACGAGAGGTTCTTGTCCAGGGTGAAGTGCTTTTCAATGATGCGGGCCCCCAGCCCGAGAGCGAGGAGAGCCGATTCAATTCCCAAGGTATGGTCCGAGTAACCCACCACGAGGTGGAGCTTGTCCCTGAGGGTCTCAATGGCTCTCAAATTCGCATAAGCTAGGGGTGCGGGGTACAGACTGACGCAATGGAGTAAGGCGAGGGACTCATCGATTCTCTGAGACCCGGACAGATTCCGGGCTATGGCGGCCACCGCGCTTTTCACTTCATCGAGAGTGGCCATGCCCGTCGAGAGAATCAACGGCTTGCCAGTGCCCGCGGCCTTTTCCAGGAGCGGAGTGAAATCAAGGTCGCCCGACGCAATTTTGATCGCGGAGACAAGTGGCTCGATCTGTTCCAGGGACTGGAGGTCAAACGCGGAAGCCATGAACAACATGCCCTTTCGCGTGGCCAGGTCTGCCATTCGCTCGAATGCGCTCATGGGAAGACGGAATCGCGAGAGTTGGTCGATCCGAGCGGTTTGAGAACAGTGCACCAGTCGCTCCGGATTGATCACCTGTACCTTGACCGCGTCGGCGCCGGCCTCTGCTGCGGCCTCCACCAGGTCATAGGCGACAGACGCGTCGCCCTCGTGATTGTTCCCGATCTCAGCGATGAGGAGACGGTTCCGGGAAAGGTCACAGTCGCCGATCATCATCGGGATGGCACTCCGTCGAACATGTGAGCGTGCAACACGTAGGCCGCCCGGGAAAACCTGAATCCGGCCGTTTCGTACAACCGACACGAGGGCCCGTTTGCCCCCTGGGTTCCAACGACCAGCCTCGAAAACCGGCCGGCCCCGCTGCGAACGAACCGGTCCACGAGAGCCTTCCCAATGCCGTGACCTTGAAAGGGCTTTCCCACCGCGATCAGATCGATCACCCCGATAGCTTCTCCGCTTTGCTCCGCGGCCAGGACAGCCAGAAAACCCGCGATCTTCCCGTCGATCTCTGCAACGAGGAGCCGATCCCCTCGTTTGCCCAAGATGTAGTTCCGAACCCATTCCCGTTTCACAGCATTGGCCGTCGAAACCGGTATGGCCGGATCCAAGTGAAACCGGGAGTACACGAAGGAACTTTCTGCAATACCGAGCACCGCTGGCTCGTCGGCAGGCACGCAATTCCTGATCGTCACCGGGCTGCCGGTAGGCTGAGCCTCTTCAGACGCCGGCTTACGCTCGAAGGTAATGTTCACATCCACCACGACAAATCCGATCTGTGCGAGTGCCGCGACCTGGTCGACCCGTTCCACGGGTATCTTCGAGTAACAGAATGCCCGGTTTCCGGCAGCGGCCTCGCAAACCTTTTTGGCATACGATTCATCGGGAGGACACTTCGGCTCATCAGGAGTCAAATCCGCCCTGAAGACTGCATACCCGAAGATCCCTGCCATCCATCGATCGGGTGAAAGGATCACGCCCCCTCCATGATCTCCATCCAGAATTGGCCTTCCTGCTGGAGCTGTCTATACCACTCGATGTACTTGGGAAAGCCAATCTCGAGAGGATTCTCGGGAGCATACCCCAACAGCTCCTTCGCCTTCTTCACGCTCAAGGTGCCTCTGACCGGCATCAACTTGTCACGTTCCCGATAGTCGACCTCCGAATTGGGAAAGTACTGCTGGACGATCTGGACCATCTCGTGAATGGACCTTGCGCTGCCGTACGTGAGGTTGAAGATCTCGTTGCGAGCCTCGGGTTTGGCGATGCACAGGCACACGCCCTGAACGAAATCGTCCACATAGGTGAAATCAAGGCGCTCCGACCCACCCCCGTCTACCCGAAGCCTGCTTCCGTTGAGAGCGTTCTCCACAAAAACCTGGCCCACCCGTCGGCTGACGCAGCGGGGCCCGTACAGAGCCGACGGCCGGATGATGGTATATGGGAGACCGAATACCTGGTTATAGGCGATGACGAGCTTTTCGCCGGCCAGTTTGAGCGCTCCGTAGATGCCGATGGGGTCGAGCGGATGTTTCTCGTCGACCTCGGATGCCAGAAAGTTCCCGTAAATCATGCTGGACGACAGAAAGATGAAGTGTTCCACGCTGTCGCGCGCGCAATCCAAGGCATTTTCCAACGTGCGGAGGCTGTGGTCGAAGGTACTGTACGGGTCCTTGTTGGAACGTCCGGCGTGAGCAACCGCCGCGAGATGCACGATAACCTGCGGTTTCATTTTCAACAGAGCCATGTTCAACCGAAAGTAATCGCGCGCATCTTCCACGTGCAGCGGAATCCCGGCCGCGTGCAGTAATTCCAGCCGCTGGAGAATGATCTGGGAATAGAGCCGCCGGTTCGAGTCACCACCCTTATCGGACAAGAACCAGAGGAGATTGTTGACCTGAAGGTTGTCCACAATCTCTACGTGCGCGCCCGCTTCAGCCAGGGCCAGTGCGAGATTGTGCCCTATGAACCCTGCCCCGCCGACGAGGGCAACCCGTAACCCGTTAAAATCAAAGTTCATTCTCTCAGTTCCTTCATGATGTTTTCGAAGAGCGCGCAGATGTAGTCAACATCTTCGGCACACAGATGAGGTCCCACGGGCAAGGCGATCGACTGATCGCTGATCGCTGCGGCATGGGGAAAAGCCTCAGCCTGATAACCATATTTATCCCGATAATAGGTCATGCGCGGAACCGGTTGGGGATAGTAGATGCTGGTCCCGATTCCGGCTGCCTTGAGCCTGTTGACCGCTTCCGTGCGCCGCAGGCTCAGCTCTCCTTCCAGCACCACGCTCATGCAATAATGGCTGTTCTGAAACTCAGAGCCCGTCGAATCGAGAGCTCTGACGCAAGCGATCTTCGAGAGGCCCTCGCTGAGCTTCTCGAAGTTATTCCGCCGCATTTCCAGATTCGCGTGGAAACGGCTCAGTTGAGACCTGCCGAGCGCGGCCTGCATTTCGCTCATGCGATAATTGAGACCGAGTGTCGGCACGTCGTACTGACCGGGAATCGCCCGTTCCGCGTGAGTGCGGTCCACACCGAATCCCCGCAACCGTTGGACCGATTCCGCCACGTCCGGATGTCGGGTGACGAACATGCCCCCCTCGCCGGTCGTGATGTGTTTGACAGGGTAGAAGGAAAAACAACCGGCATCGCCGAACAGCCCTACATGCGTTCCTGCCAGGCGTGCGCCCAAGGCGATGGCACAATCTTCGATGACCTTCAAATCGTGCGTATTCGCGATTTCCATGATGCCGTGCATGTCACAGGGAATTCCTACGAAATGGACGAGACCGATCGCTCGGGTCCTTTCGGTAACCGCGGCCCGGATCGCCTCGGGATTCATGTTCCCCGTCCCGGGATCGCAATCCACAAAAATCGGTCTTGCTCCGACCCACTCCACCGCGTGGACAGTCGCTGCATGAGTCTGGGCAGGCACGATCACCTCATCTCCCGGGCCGATCCCGAACTGAAGATAGGCGAGGTGGAGTGCGGCCATACAGGAGCTTACCGTTACGCAGTGCGCGGCTGGGCCGAGAAACCGGGAAAAGTCCGATTCAAATGCCTTGCACTGTGGCCCATGGGTGAGGATATGCCCCCGGAGCACCTCCATCACCGCCTTACGATCGTCGTCATCGATCCAGGGTCGCCCGAAAGGGATGGTTCTCACAGATGTCATACGTATTCGATCTCCATGGTCGGTAATCCCGACAGTGCGGCGTCGGCGGCGAGCGTGACGGCCATCACGTCAAACTCATGCTGCGCGTCTTCCTCGCTGCCTGCCTCATCCACGATCGACGCCAGAAAACCGGGGATAAGGTCGCCCTTGGTTGCCGGAAAGGGCGAAAGATCGACCGGAACGGGTGGAGATTGCGGATCACGGTCGGTGTGGAGTCGTGGCCCCTGGTCGTCGTACAGAAACGTCCCGTTCGTGCCGTACACCCGAACTACGTGCTGATGCCGGTGCACACAGCCGAAGTTAGCGGTGATTCGACCGATGAGACCTGACTCGAACCAGTACGTGGCCGCCACGAAGTCCTCGTAGCGAAAATCACTCCCAGTGGTGCATATCCGGTTCCCCACTGCGGAGACCCGCTTGGGTTTCTCGCCGGTCAACCGGAGCATCAGGTCCACCATGTGGACGCCGCCGCCCTGCATGACCGAATAGTCCAGGACGTTCTTGCGCCAGCCTTCAGTGATCTTGGACACGCGGCCGTAGAGGTACTCACCGTCGAAGGCATATATTCGTCCGAGCAGGCCCGTGCGTATGGCGTCTCTCAACCACATGTAGAGTGGAGCGGCCCGCAGCACCAGATTCGAGGCCAGTCTCGCCCCTCCGGCTCGCGACCAGGCTGCTTTGATCGCCTGGAGCTCTTCCAACGACCGGCACAGCGGCTTTTCCACGAAAACGTGCTTCCGTGCTTCAAGGGCCTGAACGACCTCCTGGAAATGGCAATCGTCGTACGTGGCTATGGAAACTGCCTCTATTGTCGGGTCGGCCAGGATCGCCTCGTAGCTCTCGGCTGCCGCCCCCTCGCCGAGCGTCAAAAGCACGGCCCTGATGCGCTTCGGCTCGTGGTCGTACACGAGCGAAAGGACGCTTCGCTCATCCCTGCCGTAGGCACGAGCGTGCTGTTCACCCACGCCAAGACCGATCACTGCGACCCTCACCCTGGGCTGACTCATGAGTTTTCCACGGTCCGCTACCCAATGCTGCGAATTCGGTCACGTTCCCCTCCTGAAAGGCGCTCCAGGCGTTGGAGATCATCGATCTCGTCAACCGTGAGACTCAGGTCGGATGGCTGGGAACAGCGGGAAGAGATGTTCACGATTCGGAAACGGTCTGCATTTCGATAATAGTAGGGCGTCACATGTTCCCGGTCGTGAGGGGTCAATCGTGAGCGATCGATGCGCAGGAACGTCTCCGTCAGAATGAGCTCGGCGTTACAGCCTTTGGGGAACGTGCGTGGAAAGATGGTGGTGCCGAGATCGCAGTGTTGGGATTCAGCGAGGCCGACAACTCTTTGCAAGGGTCCCGTGGGCAACAAGGGGCTATCAGCGCTGATTCTCAGAATCCAGTCCGCGGGAAAAACCTCGAGGCAGAGACGAAAACGTTCGAACACGTCCGCGAGAGGTCCCCGAAAGACCTGATACCCAATATCCTGCAAGTAGGAACAGAGTGGATCGTCGGAAGGCTCAACGCTGGTGGCCACCACGATGGAAAGACGGTCCAGCACTTCTTCCGCAGCCCTGAGTACGTGCCGGATGATCGGTTCGCCGCAAAACGGAGCCAACACTTTGCCGGGAAACCGTTGTGAGCTCATCCGAGCCTGAATGAATGCCCGAATCCGAGGCCGCTGCGAGGTTTCAGGCTGCAAAGGTTGTGGGAGACTCATTTTCCGGGTACCGGAGAGCCGAAGAGGGTCTAGACCGTGTCCATGAAGGTCTTCTCGATCTTGCTGAAGAGCAGGATACCGAGAAAGAGAATCGTCAGGGTAACTATCCAGCCAATGAGACAGTCCTGGATTGTCACCACACTCGTACCGAGGAAGCCTAGCCGGAATACCTCGATGATCGAAGAGACCGGGTTCAAGGAATAGATCGTTCGCCAACGCTCGGGAACCTGAGACATGGGGTAGATCACCGGGCTGGCATACATCCAGAGCGCCACGCCGAACGTCACCAGATAGGTGACATCGCGATACCTGGTGGTCAACGAAGAGACCAGAATTCCGAGTCCCAGCCCGAGAACGGCCATTTCGAGCACCAGCAGGGGCAAGGTCAGTGCAACCGCATTGACGCTCACTGAGGACCCCTTAAGACAGAAATAGCACAGAAACCCAAGAAATACGGCTAATTGAATCGAGAACTTCATCACATTTGAGATAACGACAGAAACGGGGACCACCAGTCGCGGAAAATAGACCTTCCCAAAAATTCCCTGATTGGTCACGAAGGTGTCGGACGTCAGAGTAAAGCAGGTCCCGACGTATCCCCACATTACCGTACCGGACATGTAAAAGAGGAAATCCGGGATTCCGTCCGTGGGTATTTGGGCAATGCGCCCGAAGACCACCGTCATTACCGCGGTCGTGAATATTGGTCCCAGCATGAACCAGAGAGGCCCCAGAATCGTCTGCTTGTACTGGGCAACCAGATCTCGCCTGACGAACAGCTTGATTAGGTCCCGGTACAGCCACACACCCGCGATGTCGATGTCGAGCCAGTGATGCCGCGGCCGAATAATCGTCGTCCATTCCGCGGCAGATGTTCCATCCGGTGGTGACAGAGGCGGGGAATCAGTCGCGCAAGCAGCCAGTTCAGATTTCATCGCTACCTTGTTCCAATGGGGAAAAATCTGAAGACGAGGGAAATTTCAGTTCCACTATCATGGCTCTGATTCCCGACCAGGTGCTCCGTTTCACCCACACGGCGACATAATCCAAGACTCGTGTCGCTCGACGGCCCGACATGTCAGCACGCGGCGGAGAGGCGATTTCCGAACATGCTTCGCACCCATGGAATAACGGCATTCCATTGATATTGCAACGCTTTTTGTAATTCTAAGGTGGGCGCCTTTTGTCAGGTCCGCGTGGATATGATCGCACCCACGCGGACAATTTCCAAACACCGAGCCGTTAAATTCTCCCCGGAGGGACGGCTGGCCCAAGGCACGCTCTCATCCCGTCGAAGCGCGGGAAATCGCCTAACCACGGAGCCTGCTCCCCGTCAATCGGCTTCTTCCTTGGTCATCGGGGATTTGGCTGTCGGGACATCGGGGAAGCAAATCACCTTCTCGCAAGCCACCACTTCCCGAAACTGGTCCGGAAGGGGTTCCATGAGAACGATCACATCGCAGTCGTCCTCGAAATCCGAGACCGCTTTGAACGGAATCCTGTTGCAGAATGTGGGCTCGCCCACGCTCTCCACATAGACGGACGTCACCTTGACGCCTTCGGAAACGAGGAACAGGATCGCTGATTCCGTAAACGGGGTCCAGCCGTATACAGCGGTCCTAGCCACTCCTCGCGCCCGTAGATCCTTGAGCTTTTCCAGGAGCCCCGATCGGACATCCTCGTACATGGCGCTCTGTCGCTTGAAGAAATCGTACGCGAGGATCGATTTCTGGATCACTCCCCTGGGAGTAAGGTGGTATCGCACGTTGCGAGGATTGGCCCCTGATATCTTGATGAACCCCTTTACCGCCAGCAGCCGCAGCGCAAAATTCACCGACGCGACACTTCGTCCGATTCTGTCCGAGATGTGCCGCTGGGTGACTCGCCCGTCATGGGCGTTGACGGTATCGAGAATTTGGTATTCCAGGACCGGGTCTTCCATTGCCACCTGGGTTTGTTCATGATTTGAATATTAATTATCAGACAAACCACCCTCATGTCAAGCACCAAGCGGCGACAGGCGGGAGTCCCCGATATTTTAGGAGTTTTTGAAGAGGGGGTCGGGGAGGGACTTTTTGCAAAAAGTCCCTCCCCGATGCATTTTCCGGAATCCCTTGACTCAAGCGCCCATCTGATATATCCGCTCTTCTTCATACGGAAATCGTCCTGCGTACCGCTGAAAGGATGTCATTGATCCATGACCAGGGAAGAAGTACTCTCAAAGGTGAGAAAGCTCTTCGAGCTCTCAAATTCTTCCAATGAAAACGAGGCCGCCCTGGCAGCCGCCAAGGCCCGTGAGCTCCTGGCCCGCCACAACTTGAGCATAGCGGACCTGCCGGCGGCCGACCTGAAGAGCGCCATGGCCGCCACCGAAGCGTCAGTGCGTGTGGGCAAGGTCGTCAGGAATTGGGTAAAGGGGCTCCTCATTCACATTGCCTACGGTTTCGAGTGCGACCACATCATCCGTCGCCGTCACGGGTGCGACCCGACGCTGTCCTTCATCGGCACTCCGGCTGACGCGGAGATCGCGTCGTGCACGTTTCAGTTCCTCTACCGGCAGCTTGACAGATTGGCGAACGAGGCCCTTCCCAAGCTCAAACGGGAAAATCGGGGGTGGAGTGGCGGCGCTCTCAGGTACGCTTACCTCGACGGAGCGGTCAAAAGGATCGGTGAAAGGTTCCGCGAGCAGACACAGCGCATCAGGGACGAGGAGCGCCGTGGATGTAAGGATCTTGTCCTGGCCAAGGAACAGATTATCCAGAGTTATATGGCGACCGCATTCCCGCACATCCGGAAGGAATACGGAAAGGGGAGGGTTGTGAGCTCAGGGGCCTATGAGAAGGGATATTGCGACGCAGGCGCGATTCGTTTGCGAGCCGGGATGAAGGAGGATGATTCCGAGCAATATACCGTCACGGCATAGAGTCGTTGCCAAAATTTCCGCCCGCTTTTCTTGCAATGATATTCCGGAACGTGTCATTGTGAGGAGCGGACCGACGAAGCAATTCCCAAACGGCAAAATAATGCCGAAGCAATCGCTCAATTCAGGCGCAAAGAGTTTCTCCCCGGAAATCCTTGAATCACCGTGGTGAACTGTGCAACCGATTAAAGCCATTATAGCCGACGACGATGAATCGGTGATGAGGGAGCTGGAAGCCCTGCTGGCTCGGGTGTGGCCGGAGCTCGTCATATGCGGCCGGGCAACGACCGGACCGGAAGCATTGGAGCTCATCGCAAAGCACGGGGCTCACCTGGCGTTCCTCGAGGTCCGCATTCCCGGGATTTGCGGCATGCAGGTGGCCAGGAAGATCGGCGAATCGTGTCGCGTCGTCTTCATCACTGCGTACGATCATTACGCGGTAAACGCTTTTGAGAGCGGAGCCGTAGATTACCTCGTAAAACCGGTGACCTACGAACGGCTGGAACAAGCAATCGCACGGGTCAAGAAACAACTCCCCATCTCCTCCGTTCCCGCATTCCACGTTGCTCAGGCAGTGGAAGACCTCATCGCGGAATTGCACCGGACCGAGAAGAAGGAATTCCTCCAGTGGGTCCGTGTGCAGCACCGAGATGGCCTGCGGCTCATACCGGTCGAAGAGGTCTGCTTCTTTCAGGCCGATGACAAGTACACCCGGGTCATGACCAAGGACGGCGAATCACTGATCAAGAAGTCCATCAAAGAGTTGGCTCGGGAATTGGATCCCAGTAAATACTGGCGCATCCATCGCGGGACGATCGTCAATGTGGCGCAAATCGATAAGGTGAGCAGATCCCATACCGGTCGGGGCGCGATCAGACTGAAAGACCGGCATGAAACTCTTGTCGTCAGCAGGACGTACCTCCACGTCTTCAAGCAGATGTAGCTCATTGGGCATCTTTTTGGGCATTGCGCAGATGATGCAGAAACGAAGGCTGTCATGTGAGAACCAGAGACTTCGAATGGTTCCAGGCAAACATTCTGTCCCCGGCCGGGCATGCACATGCATATTGTTGATTTCAAACCGGAGGGAACGATAGAGAAGAAATTTGGTAATGGTTCACCGGACTTGCTCAATGAATGGGACAACGATTTCCTTTTCTGCAGGTCCCCATCCCCTATCCCCTTCCCCAAGTTTGGGGAAGGGGAATCGGAAGCCCCCTCTCCAGACTTGGAGAGGGGGGTGGGGGTGAGGATTC
>Ga0172371_10008547_pt1 | contig 14318 bp, 14 predicted proteins | sample Lak12m_FD_114543 | JGI IMG/M metagenome (GOLD analysis project Ga0172371, IMG submission 114543) | Freshwater microbial communities from Kabuno Bay, South-Kivu, Congo - kab_022012_12m | ecosystem: Environmental > Aquatic > Freshwater > Lake | place: Democratic Republic of the Congo: South-Kivu... | reverse complement strand
GTGATCATGGTCACGGTATTCCTGAGCTTCCTGCTCCACCCGGACCCGATCATCAAGGAGTTCGGTGTGGGCCTCTCCATCGCCATCGTCCTGGACACCACCATCGTGCGCCTGGTGATCGTGCCGTCGACCATGGTCTTGCTGGGCGAGTGGAACTGGTGGCTGCCGACGTGGCTGCAATGGCTGCCGCACGCCGACCTGCGCGAGGAGGGCGAGCCGCCGGCTGCTACGCATGAAGAGGCCGGTCAGGTGAGTGCCCCCTCGGCGCTCACCCGACCGGACGACTGACGCGAGCGGCGGGGTCCGGGGACGGCCGGACCCCGCCGCGTCGCCGCGCACAGCTCACTGCAGCGGCTGCACCACCCAGGCCCTGTCGCCGGCCATCCAGCCGACCAGGCCGAACCTGGCCGTCTGCCCGCCGTAGGCGTAGGCGAAGTCACCCTTCGCGGGGTTGCCCGCGCCGGCCGTCCCGCCCCCGCCCGTGGCATTGGCGCCGAGGAAGTTCACGGTGCTCCCATACCAGGCGCGCAGCCCGGCCGCGCCAGACGCGTACGTGCTGTCGTAGAAATCGAGGACCTTGACCCCGTCCACGGTGCAGACGATGTGGTTGCCCACGGCCGAGATCCGCAGATCGTGCGGCTGCGTGTACATGGTCGCGATGAAGGCGGCGCTCATCGGCGCGGAGGCGATGGGACCGGTCTCGGCGCCGTTGACCCACTTGCGCACGACGAACTTGTTGCCGAGCCCCGGGTCGACCTGGAAGCAGTAGCCGGCGTTCACCCCGTAGATCGTGCTCGAGCTCGGCTTGCCGTCTGTGCGGAAGAAGACGCCGAAGCCGGGGCCGCTCTTGAGCGAGGCGTTGACATCCAGGGTGACGTCGGTCCAGGCAGTGCTGCCGAAGCCGATGGCGCCCCCGGTACCCGCGCCGCTGCCGTTGACGGGAGCCACGAGGACACCGTTGGCCACCTTCCAGGCGCCGCCGAAGGCGGTCAGCCCCGCCAGGCTGCCGAAGTTCGTGCTGAAGAGCACGTTGCTGCCGGTGTTCTTCATCGGCTTGCCGGTCCAGGGGTTGCGCGGCCACACGTCCAGGTACTTGTTGCCGAGGTTGTCGGCGGTCTTGTCGCTCGGCGTGCAGGTGACGTACTCGGTCGCAGGCCAGGCGCCGTTGTGGTCGCCGGCGTAGGTGACGACGCCCTGCTCGATGATGTGCACGCCCTCCTTGAGGGCGGCCTCCTTGGCCTTGTCCCGCTGACCCAGGTACACAGGGATGGCGATCGCCGCCAGGATCCCGATGACGATCACCACGATGAGCAGCTCGATGAGGGTGAACCCGGAGCTTCTGTGTGTCTGCGCTTTCATCGCCTTCTCCGTCCAGTCGGCAACGATTCCGTTAGGGGACGTATCGGCGCGGCGCGGCGGGCGATAACAGGAACGAGCATCTAGGGACGAGTGCCCAGTGGCGGTGGGCGCCGCGAGAGCGTCGCGCGGCGGCGCGGGGGACGCTCAGTTGTCGGCGACCAGCGCTGAGAGAAGCTCCTGCGGGTCGAGCGCCGGGACGGTGCCGCGCGCGAAGCCCGCGGTGTCGCGCGTGACGATGGCGGCCGCCTCGCAGGCCCGCGCCGCCTGATGCACGACGGCGTCTTCGAAGTCGGGGAGGTCGAGACGCAGGGCCGACTCGAGCACAGCGCGATCGATGGGGACGATGGCACAGATGCGGAGGAGCTCGTCCAGGAGGCGCCGGCTGCGCGCGCGGCCCAGAGCCTTGGCGACGACGTAGTCGACGGTCGTGAGCGCGTCCGCGCACAGCACCCCGTCGAGCACTGCCGCGTCAGCCAAGGACAGCAGCCTCTCGGCGTCGCCGGCGAACGGCTCGCGATCGAGCAGCAGATCGAGCACCACGTTCGTGTCGAAGAGGACCCTCATCCGTATTTCTCGAGGAGGTGACGGTGGTAGTCCTCTTCGTCGACGCCGCACCCCTTCAGGACGCCGCGCAGAGCTCGTACTCGCGGCGTGATCTCGATGTCGGGCGCCGGCGCGTCGCTTGTGAGGACGGCGAAGTAGTCGGCGACGAGGCCGGAGACGGACTTGCCCGAGCGCTCGGCGTAGGCCTTCGCCCGGCGGATCAGCTCGTCGTCGAGCCGGAGCGTGAGCTTGGTGTTCATGCGGCGGCTCCTGACGTATCGCTGGTACCCAGAGTGTACGTCAGGCCGGCGGGCCGGACAAGGTAGACGATCGCTGCCGAGCCTGTCGGACGCCGTCAGCCCGCGACGGCGGCGACGGCCTGCTCGAGCGTCCTCAGGCCGTCGAACAGCTCCTTCCGGGTGATCGTCAGCGCCGGGAAGATGCGGATGCCCGTGGCCTGCGTCTGCCGCACGAACACCCGGCGCTCCAGGCAGCCGGCGGCGACGGCGCCGGCGGTCTGCTCGTCGCGGAACGCGACGAGCAGCAGCAGGCCGGCGCCGCGGGCGCCGGTCACGACACCCGGGTACCGCTCGGCCCAGGCCGAGAGCTCGGCGAGGGCCTCGGCCCCCAGCTCGTCGACGTGCGCCGGCACGTCGTTCTCGACGAGGTGCGCGATGACGGTGTGCGCCACGGCACAGCCCAGAGGGTTGCCGCAGTAGGTGCCGCCGTGGTCGCCGAGCTCGAAGCGCGCGGCGACCTCCTCCGTGCAGGCGAACGCGCCCAGCGGGAACCCCCCGGCGATGCCCTTCGCCATCGTCAGGAAATCAGCCGGCGCCCCGGTCGGCGAGGTCGCGAACATGGGACCGGTGCGGCAGAAGCCCGTCTGGACCTCGTCGACGATGAGCAGTGAGCCGTTCATGTGGCACAGCTCGGCGGCGCGGCTCAGGTAGCCCTTCGGCGGCACGTTGACGCCGCCCTCGCCCTGCACCGGTTCGACGATGAAGGCGGCGGTGTCGCCGTCGAGCTCCGCCTCCAGCGCCTCGAGGTCGGCGAAGGGGATGAAGCTGTAGCCGGGCATCTGCGGCCTGAACCGGGCCCGGTGCTTCGCCTGTCCGGTCGCCGAGACCATGCTGATGGTGCGGCCGTGGAAGCTGTTGTCCGTGGCCACCACGCCCTCGCGGCCAGTGACCTTGCGCGCCAGCTTGACGGCCGCGTCGTTGGCCTCGGCCCCGCTGTTGGTGAAGAACACGCGGGTGAGGCCGTCCGGCAGGAGGCCGGCGAGCAGCGCCAGCAGGCGCGCCCGCGCCGGCGCGTACGTGAGCCCCGAATCAGGGTTCTGCAGGATCAGGGCACCCTGCTCCGCCAGCGCCCGCTGGATCGCCGGGTGCGCGTGCCCGATGGAGGTCACGCCCCAGCCGGCGGTGAGGTCGAGGTACTTCTGGCCCTCTTCGTCCCACACCCACACGCCCTCCCCGCGGGCGATGGAGATGGGCGTCTTGCTGAAGAACGGCGCCATGTGCGCGTTCTCGATGGCGATGGTGTCGGCGGTGCTCATGGTCTCCCTCGCGACGGTGGCTCGAGCGGGCGGCGCGCCGGGCGCGAGGCGCCGGTGGGCGCGCCGAGGTGACAGCTTACCGGAATCCGCGCTACTCCCAGCGGAAGAAGCGCACGGCGAGATAGCCGAAGACGGCCGCCCAGGCGGCGAGCACGAGCAGACAGGCGGCTGGAGGGAAGACGCCGCTCAGGGAGCTCTGCACGGCCTCCACGGCGGCGCCCAGCGGTGTGTAGTCGCTGACCTCGCGCAGCACCGTGGGCATCACCTCGCGTGGCACCCAGAGGCCGGCGAAGAACATGAGCGGGAAGAAGGCCGCGCCGGTGAGCGCGCCCGCCATGGCCGCGCTGCGCGCCACGGCGCCGATCAGCAGGCCGAGGGCGAACAGCGCCGCCGTGCACAGCACCAGCGAGAGCACCAGGCCGAGGGGGTCGGGTGAGAGGCGGACGTCGAACAGCAGCACGGCGGCCACCAGGATCACGACCACCGCGAGAGCGACGCAGCAGGCGTCCACGACGACCTGCGCCGCCAGCACCCACGTCGGCGGCACCGGTGTGATGGAGAGGCGGCGCAGGACCCCCTGCTCGCGGTAGGCGGCCAGCGGCTGCGGCAGCCCCCACAGGGCCAGGGCTGTGACGGACAGCACCACGAGGACCGGCACGTACACCCCGAAGAAGGTGTGGCCGCCGAGCGCCGGATCGGGATGCCGGAACTTGGGGATACTGCCGAAGACCACGAGCAGCAGGAGCGGCAGGCCGAAGCCGACGACGATGCCGCTCGGCGTGCGCCAGGCGAGACGGGCCTCGCAGCCGACCAGGCGGCGGAAGGCGGCCGGCGGCGTGCCCCGCGGGAGGAGCGACGAGCGCAGGCTCACGGCGCCGCGCTCCCGTTCACGGCGCAGTCCTCCGGCTCACGGCTCCGCAGGCTCCTCGTCCTCGCGCAGGCGGCGGCCGGTGAGCTGCACGAAGGCGTCGTCCAGGGTGGCCGTCTCCAGGCGCACGTCGTGCGCCGCCACGCCGGCCGCGGCGAGCGTGAGGATCACGGCGTTGACGAGGTCACCTGACCCGCTCACCACGACGTGCGGCCCGCGCCCCTCGACCCCGCGCACCTCGGGCAGCGCCGTGAGCAGCGCGTCGTCGAACGCCACCGACGGCTCGAACACGACGCGCTTGCCGCCGCCGGCCGCGGCGGCCAGCCCGGCCGGGCTGTCGACTGCGACCAGGCGCCCGCGGTCGATGAGGGCGACGCGGTCGCAGAGCCGCTCGGCCTCGTCCATCTGGTGCGTCACCAGGAGCACGGTGACACCGCGCGCGCGGACGCCCTCCAGGAGGTCCCAGGTGGCACGCCGCGCGTTGGGGTCGAGCCCCGTTGTCATCTCGTCGAGCACCGCGACCCGGGGGCGCCCGATCAGAGCCAGGAGCAGCGAGAGGCGCTGCTTCTGCCCCCCGGACAGCGCCTGGTACCGTGCCCGCCGCTTGGCCGCGAGGCCGAGCACATCCAGAAGCGTCTCCACATCCTCGGGCTCGCGGTAGAACGAGCTGTACAGACCGACGATCTCGCCCGCCGTCAGCTTCGCGGGCAGCGCGCTCGCCTGGAGCTGGGCGCCGACGACGGCGTGCAGAGTCTCCCCGTCGCGGGCCGGGTCGTGCCCGAGCACCCGTATCGACCCGCCGTCGCGCTCCCGCATCCCGAGCACGCACTCGACGGTGCTGGTCTTGCCGGCGCCGTTCGGGCCGAGGAGGCCGAAGATCTCCGCCTCGGCCACGCCGAACGAGACGTCGTCCACGGCCACCGTGTCGCCGTAGGCCTTGCGCAGGTGCGTGACCTCGACGGCGACCGTCAAGGCGCGCGGTCCTCGCCCGCGGCGGCATCCCCGGGCTCGGCGCCGGCGGCCAGCCACGCCTCCAGCTCGGCCGCCGCGGCGGCGAAGTCGGTGAGCTCGATCGCCGGCAGACCCTCCTGCCGGCACAGGCCGAGCAGGCGGCCGCGCGCGAACACCAGGTCGGCCGCGCGCGCCATGCACAGGTCGCGGCCGCCGTCGCCGAAGGCGACGACGACCTGGCCGGGACGCCGCAGCCGGCGCGTGAGCGGCCCCTTGCAGCGGCCGGCGCCGCACGCCGGGCAGTCCCCGAAGCCCTCGAGCTCGAGGGCGTAGCCGTGCGCGGCGTCCCCGTGCAGCTCTCCCGCGTGCACGGGGATGACGGGCACGCCGGCCGCGGCGAGGACGGCCTCGATGGCTTCGCGGATCCCGGCGCTCACCACCGCCGCCTCTCCCCCGGCGGCGAGCACGCGCGCGACGAAGTCCGCCACCCCGGGGCGCAGCGCGGCCGTCTCCATGAACGCCGCCACGATCTGCTCCCGGGTCACGGGCAGCAGCGCGATGCCTCGCTGGACCGCCGCCACCTCACCGAGCCCCTCAGCCCGGGCGGCCGCGAACACGCCGGGCCAGTCGTCAAGGAAGCGGTCGAGCACCGCGACCATGCAGTCACTCGTGGTCACCGTGCCGTCGAAATCCATGAGCGCCAGCACGCGGCCGAACCCGGCGCGGCCCGGGGACGGCTCAGGCGCACCCGCCGGCACGGCAGTCACTCCGACACCTCCGGAGGGGCCGCCGCCGCGACCCGGGTGGCGCCCGCGAGGCCGGGGTCCCGGAGCCGCGAGAGCAGCACGGCCATGATGGCCAGCAGGGCCGCCGCCAGGACCAGGGAGATCCAGAACGAGCCGCCCGGGGTGCGCAGCGCCTCCATGACGTAGACCGACACCACCGACACCTGCCCGCACAGCTGGATGAGGCCGGTGGAGGTGCCCTCCGGCGTCGGACTGGCGACCTCGGCCGCGTACTGCATGCCCACCGGCAGCACGGCGACGAGGAAGAAGCCGAGCAGGGCGGCGAAGGCGTAGAGCAGCACCGCCGACGAGGCGAACGTCACCCCCAGGACGCCGGGGATGGACGCCACCAGCGAGATGACCATGAAGCGCACCCGGCGGCCGCTGCGGTCGGAGAGCGCCGACAGCACCACCGCGCCGATCACGCCGGCCACCAGCATGAGCGCGCCCATGGTGCCGGCCTCGGTGGGGGTGAACCCGCGCGGCTTGATGATCTGCTCCACCCAGGTCGTCACCCCGTTGAAGGTGCTCATGACGATGAAGGCGACCAGGAGCATGACGAGGAACGGCCGCACGCGCAGGGCGTGCTTGAGGCCGTCCAGCATGAGCACGCGCTCGTCCTCGCCCGGCGGGCCCGGCGGGGTCGCCGGGCGCTCGCGCGCGACCGCGAGGAACACGACCGCGGCCACGGCCGCCAGCCCTCCGTAGATGAGCTGCACGGTGGGGATGGAGAGCGCGTCCACGAGCGGCGGCGTGAGCGCCATGCCGAGGGCGATGCCGAGCATGCTCGCCAGCGTGGTGAGGCCCACGGCCGTCGCCCGCTGGCGGCGGTCGAACCAGTGGGCCGGCATCTTGGTCCAGGCGTTCAACAGGAAGGGCTGCGCCACGGCGATGGCGAGGGTGGCGAGCAGCACCAGCGTGTAGTCGGCGCCGGACAGGCCGCGGGCGATGCCGCCCGCGGCCGCGAGCACGGCGCCGCCGCCCACGGCCACGCGGAACCCCCGCGTGTCGATGACCCACGCGGCCGGCAGCGACATGAACACGAACACGATCATGAACGACATCGCCAGGAAGCCGACGGCGAGGTCCGAGACGCCGTAGTAGCCGGCCGCGACGCTGGTGACCGGCGCGTAGGCGATCCACAGCATCTGGATGGTGAGGTTCACGAGCATGACTGCGGCCAGCACGACCCAGCGGTAGCCGTAGACACGGTGGCGGTCCACCGCCTCACCTCCTCCGGTTGAGCCTGTGGTAGAGCCCCTTGAGGGAGCCGAAGAGCCCCCGGTACTCGGCGTAGAGCCGGGCGTAGGTGGCAGCGTCGGCAGAAGGGACGAAGGTGCCGGCCACGGGCACGAGCGCCGGCACGTCCTCAAGCTTCAGCTCGCCCAGGCACATGCGCGCCCACAGGGCGACGCCGCGCAGCTGGGCGTTGCGCGGGTCGGCCACCTGCTCCACCGGCCGCCCGAGCACGTCGGCGTAGATCTGGCACCACAGGTCGCTCTGAGCGCCGCCACCCAGGATGCGCACGCTGGGGACCCGCCTCCTGATGAACTTCTCGTAGGCGTCGAACAGCCAGCGCGAGTTGAGGGCGACGCCCTCCAGGACCGAGCGCACGAGCATGGCGCGGTCGCAGCGCAACGAGAGGTTGAGCCAGGCGGCGCGCACCACCTTGTCCTCCTGGGGGCTGCGCTCGCCGTCCAGCCAGGGCGTGAACAGCAGGCCCTCGCAGCCGGCCGGGGCGCGCTCCGCGAGGCGCAGCAGGTCCTCGTAGGAGGGTGCCAGCGACTCCTCCGCGGCCCCGTCGGCGCCGATGCCGCTGCCGCCGCCGAGCAGCCCGTCGTGGGGCGCCACGATCTGCTCGCGCAGCCAGCGCAGGGCCGCTCCGCCGGTCTCCTGGTTGTCGGCGACGATGGGAAAGCCCGGGTCGAGCCCCGGCAGGGTCGCGATCTGATGGAAGATGTCGGTGCGCTTGAACGGGACGCGGGCACTGATCCACGACGTGGTCGAGATGGCGGCGTGCGTCTCGTAGGGCGCGACCGCGCCGGAGCCGACCACGGCGGCGTGCATGTCGGGCACGCCGCACAGCACCGGCGCCCCCGCCGCCACGCCGAGCTCGGCAGCCACCTCGGGCAGCAGCGGCCCGAGCACCGAGCCGGTCGGCAGCAGCTCCGGCAGCCGCTCGCGGTCGCGGCGCGTGCGCGCGATCAGGGAATCGACGTAGCCGAGCGGCGCGCCCGGGCGATTGTCGGTGAGCCACCAGCCCATGATGGAGGCCGGCGTCGCCGCGGCCCGGCCGGTGAAACGCAGGCCGAGGTAGTCCACCGGTTCGAGCAGGACCTTCGTGCGCGCGTACACGTCGGTGAGCCGCCGCTGCAGCAGCAGGGAGTGACCGGTGGGGTCGGCGCCGCTCGGCGACGGCGCGCCGGCGGTGAGGCGCACGAACGGCAGCACCTTCTGCGGGGCGAAGCCCGAGACGGTGACGGGCCCGCCGATGACCTCGCGGGTCAGGTCGCGGGCGCGCGTGTCGGCCCAGATCAGCACGTCGCCGGCGGGCTGCCCGTCGGCGCCCACCGGCACCGTGGACGCCCACTGCCCGGTCACGGCCACGGCGTGGAGCGCGTCGGGGGCGGAGCCGGCCGCGACGATAGCCTCACGGGCCGCTTCCCGCAGCCGCTCCCACCACTCCACGGCGTCCTGGGTGACCAGACCGTCGGCGCCGACCCGCACCTGCACGCCCCGCAGGGCCGTGCTGAGCACCTCGCCGTTCAGCGCGCACACGGCGACTTTGGGGCCGCCGTTGCCGAAGTCGACGGCGAGGATCCAGCGCGCGGCCATCGTCAGGACGTGGCCGTCCCGGCCGCGCCGCCACCGGCGCCGCCGCCGTCACCGTCCGCGGCCGCCGCGGCCTCCGGCTCCGGCGTCTCGTGGAAGGCGTCCAGCACGCGCACCATGGTGAACTTCACCATGTCCTGCGCGAGCTGGTAGCTGCCGAATCCGTAGACCGCGCCGGACTTCGACTTCCTGCCCTTGTGCTCCACGGCGTACGCCACCGCCGTGCGCAGCGCCTCCAGGAACTGTTCGGCCAGCCCGGGAGCCGTGCTCGGCCGCGTGACGCAGAAGTGCAGCGCCGCCGGGTACTGCAGGGCGATCATGCGCCAGCCCTGGGCGATGAGCGCGTCGTTCACGTGGTAGATGTCCAGGTCGCCGGCCGCCTTGAAGGCGATGAGGAACAGGGGGTCGCCGATGACCTCCAGCTCGGGGATGTCGCGGATGCCGTCCTTGAGCGTCGTCGCCGTCCGCATGATGGCGTCGGCGGCGGCCAGGTAGCCCGACGCGCCGGTCGCGACGATGGCCGCCCACGTGGATGCCAGGATGCCGCCGCTGCGCGAGCCGGCAAAGCCCGGCGAGACGTACAGGCCGCCGGGCCACGTGGGATACGTGAAGTACTGGTACTTGCGCAGGTCCTTGTCGCGGTAGAGCAGCACGCTCGAGCCCTTGAGCGCGTAGCCGTACTTGTGCGTGTCGGCGGAGATGGAGGTGACGCCGGGCACGCGGAAGTCCCACGGCGGCACCGGGTAGCCGAGGCGCTCCACCCAGGGCAGGATCCAGCCGCCGAGGCAGCCGTCCACGTGCAGGCCGATGCCCTTCGCCTGCGCCAGCTCGCCCAGCTCCTCGATGGGGTCGATGAGCCCGTGCGCGTAGTTGCCGGCGCTGCCGACGACACACACCGTCTGGTCGTCGACCATGTCGGCCATCGCCTGGACGTCGGCTACGTACCCGTCCGTGAGCGGCGCGTGGCGCATCTCCACGTCCATCCAGTGGGCGCCCTTGTCCAGCGAGCAGTGCGCCGTGACCGGCATGACGATGTTCGGCTTGGTCACCTTCTTCTTGGCCCTGGCCTGTTCACGGTACGAGTACAGGGCCGTGATCAGGCTCTCCGAGCCGCCGCTTGTGACCACCCCGACACCGGTGCCGTGCAGCAGGTCCGACGTCATGGCGATGATCTCGCCCTCGAACTTGGTGGCGCTGGGATACATGTCGCGCTGCAGCACGTTGGCGTGCGAATAGAGGTCGAAGACCTCGCCGAGGAAGTGGTAGTGCGCATGGTCGCCGGCGTAGATGCTGCCCGAGACGCGGCCGGCGTCGCCGAGCTCGTCCTCCTTGTGGGCCATCGCCGACAGCTCCGCCAGCAGTGCCCCATGGCCCACCGGCTCGGGAGGCACCTGCCGAAAGGTCTCGGTCGTCGCGCGGTAGGGGTACAGATCCCCCAAGAGCTGCGTGATGCCGTCGTCAACCACGTGTGCCACCCCTCTCTGCTGCCGACGTCCCGCCCGGGCGGAGCCATGCGCCTGCCCCCGGCGGCCACCCGACAAGCCTACTCCCCCTGAGGCGGCATGGGCACAGCGGTCCACTGGCTCCGCCCGAGGGTGACACTCGAGCGGAGAGCCGCCCTCCCGGGTGAAGCTTTCGAGCGGAGACGCCGGCTACCGGCGGGCAGACACGAAGCGGCCCGCCGCAGCCCCTGCGAGCGGCGGCGGGCCGCTACCGGCCCCGCGCGGCTGCGCCGGCCCGGTCCTCCGGCACCGACGGCTCAGGCGCAGTAGACGCGCACGGTGTCGCCGTTCTGCGCGTCCACGTGCACCTCCATCTCGCGCAGCGCCATCACGAGCTCATCGATGTCCTCGGGCTTGAAGTTGTTGAGGTCCACCGACATGCCGTGCTCGGACATGGAGTCGTTGATCTTGTCCATGGCCTGCGGAGGGATGAGCGACGTGAGCTTGAGCCCGGAGCGCACCAGGGCGATGGGGATCTTGACGTTGACGTTGTCGCCGTTGGCGGCGTCGACCTTGACGTACAGGTACTTGGGGAGGGCGGCGACCAGCGGAGCCGGGTCGCCGCTGATGGCCGGTCCGGCGACGGGGGCGGCGGCGGGCGCCGCCGCGGACGCGGCCCCGCCGGCCCGCGCGTGCGCGTCCAGCGCGTCCAGCAGCCGCTCGGCCTCGTCGGCCGTGATCTTGCCGCCGGCCAGCAGGTTCAGGATACGGGTCCTGTCTTCGCTCATCGGGAACACCCCTCTCAGTAGACCGTCAGGTGGACGGTGGTCTTCTCGTTGTCGATGTCGAGCTCGGTGCCGCGCGCCGCGGTGAGCGCGCCGCACACGCCCAGCACCAAGGCGGCGGCGTGACGCGAGCGCCCGCCGGTGGCCACCGCAGCGGCGTCCATGAGGGCCGCGACGGCGAGCGCCAGCCCAGCCAGCAGCAGCGCCAGCGGCCACAGCAGGAACAGCGGCAGCCACAGGTGGAACGGGCGCCCGTCGGCGCGCACGACCCTGAGGTCAAGGACGAGCGGCGGCGCGCTCATCGCCGCAACCTCGCGGCGGCCTCGTCGGCCGAGATCTCGCCGCGTTCGAGCAGGCCGAGCACCTCGTCCCGCTCGGGCGCAGCGGAGGACGCCGGCACGACCTCGATCAGCCCGAGCTGCTCGGAGATGCGGTTCAGGCGGTTCTTCACGGTCGGGTAGCTGACGCCGAACGCCTTCTCCATATCCTTGATCGACCCGTGGCTGCGCACGAAGGCGCTGACGAACACCTGGTCTTCGTAGCGCAGTCCGGCCAGCGGCGGCAGCTCGAACTCGCCCTCCACGGCGAGTCCCGAGTCGAGCCGGACCCTGGTCACCACGAAGTGCCGGTCGCCGGTGAGGTCGGTCAGCTCATGCCAGTCGTGTGACATCGGTTGCTCCTTAACGGTTGACTTATCTCAGTAATACTGCGCCAATCGTTCAATAAAGTCAAGTGGTAACTTCACTAAATCAATCTACGACCGGCGCCCTGCCCCACATCCCGGAGCGTCGCCTGCCGACCCCGGAGGGTTGGCGCGACGGCGCATCTGGGAAGGGCGGTCAGAAAGACGGGAATGAGGCCGAAAGAGGTGCGCTGTGAGCGGGCAGACCTGCAGGGTGGCGACGATCGCGGACCTGGAGCGGCCGGACGGCTTGGCGCCGGTGCGCCGCGCGCTCGGCGTACAGGCCTTCGGCGTGAACGCCTGGACGGCGCACGACGCGGGCGCGCCGCTGATCGTCGCGCACACGGAGGAGCCGGACGGCCACGAGGAGCTCTATCTGGTCGTGGCCGGCCGCGCCACCTTCACCGTGGACGGCGAGGAGGTCGACGCCGCGGCGGGCACCCTCGTGTTCGTGCCGGAGGCCGGGACCGTGCGTAGCGCCGTGGCCGCCGCCCCGGACACGATCGTCTTCACCGTGGGCGCCACCCGCGGCAAGGCGTTCCGGCCCCGCGGCTGGGAGACCGACCGCGACGTGCTGCCGGCCCTCGAGCGGGGCGACTACCGGGAGGCCGAGCGTCTTCTGCTGAACGCCCTCGATGAGTACGACGACAAGGCGTATCTGAACTACAACCTCGCCTGCACCGAGGCCCGGCTGGGCGAGCGTGACGCTGCCTTCGGCTACCTGCGCCTGGCGCTCGCGGAGCGGCCCGGGTACACGCAGTACGTACGGCAGGACGACGACCTCGCCGCGCTCCGCGACGACCCGCGCTTCGCCGAGATCGTCGGCGGTTGACGGGGGCCGGCGGGCTGGGCCGGCCCGGCTCAGGCGCGCGCGGCCGCAGCGGCCGGGCGCCGCCTGACCGGGCGGGCGCTGCCTACAGGCTGCGGCCCAGCACGAACCCGGCGCGCACGGCGTCGAACACCCGTCCAACGCTGAACGTGTCGCCGATGTTGTGGAGCTCGGGGGCGACGCGCTCGCGGACGCAGTCCTCGTAGAGGCCGGAAGCCGGCGTGAGACCGGTCGCCACCACCACGAGGTCCGCCTCGAGCTCCTCCTCGACGTAGCGCTCCGGGATGCGACGCGCCAGCGGGTTGGGGATGTTGTCCGGCAGCAGCGGTGACCAGGTGACGTACGGATCGGGCACGCCCGGAGCCACGTTGCGCACGACGGAGACGCTCGCCTCACCGACCGCCGTGGCCCGCGCGTAGGTCAGGAGCCGCACGCCGAGCTTCTCGAGGTAGTGCAGCAGGTAGCCGCGGTTGGCGGTGCAGTCACCCTTCATGAGGTGCGGCAGCAGCTCGACCACCGTCACCCGCTTGCCGTGCTCGGCCGCCAGCCAGAAGGCCACCTCGCAGCCCACCGAGCCGCCGCCGAGGACGACGACCGGCCCGGAGGACGCAGCGCGGCCGGGCTCCCGCAACAGACCGACGGCCGTGACCACCTTCGGGCCGTCGATGCCGGCGACGTGCGGCCGCCGCACCTCGGCGCCGGTGCAGGCGACGACCGTGTCGAAGCCCTCCGCCGCGAGCTGCTCCGCGGACGCCGCAGTGCCGAGCCGCACGTCCACCCCGCACTCGCCGGCCGTGCGCTCCAGCAGACCCTCCAGATAGGCGAGGTAGTTGGCGACGTCGAGCTTGGCGCGCGGGACGGAGCCGGGCACCAGCATGCCGCCCGGCCGCTCCCGCGCCTCGAACACCGTGACCCGGTGCCCGCGCCGCGCCGCGGCGCTGGCGCAGGCGATGCCGCACGGTCCGGCGCCCACCACGGCCACGCGCCGCGGCCGCTCCGCCGGCGGCGCCTCGCGCTCGTACACGTCCTCGAACCCGGTGCGCGGGTTCACGGCGCACTGCGGATGCCCACCCTCGGTGAGCTCGTTGAGGCAGCCCTCCTGGTCGCCGATGCAGGGCACGATCTCGCGCGTGCGGCCCGCGAACGCCTTGGCCGGCCACTCGGGGTCGGCGTGCAGCGGCCGCCCCAGCAGCACCATGTCGCAGGCCCCACCGCGCAGGGCCCGCTCGCAGACATCGGGGTCGCCGAGCTTGCCGACCGCGGCGACCGGCACCTCCAGCCCGGCGTTGGACCGCGCCCGGCGCTCGCTCAGGTACTCCCGCGCCACGCGGGCCACGTCCACGAAGCAGCCCGGCGGCATGCCCGTGGGGGGGTGCGGCAGCCACCAGTTGTCGTAGCACCCCAGGTCGACGTCGAAGGCGTCGACGCCCGCCTCCACCAGGTTGGCCATGAAGTCCAGGGTCATCGCCACGGTCCGCTCGCCGGCGAAGCGGCGCAGCGCGCCGACCGAGCCCAGGCGCTCGCCGTAGGTGTCGCGCAGCGCCGCGCTGAGGTCGAGGCGGTACATGATCGGGTACGAGGGGCCGGTGCGGCGGCGGATCTCGCGCACGAGATCCAGCCCGAACCGCTGCCAGTCGGCGTAGCGCCCGTGCCGGCGGCGGTTGAAGGCGGGGTTGGTGAGCTGCCC
>Ga0172371_10008546_pt1 | contig 14318 bp, 15 predicted proteins | sample Lak12m_FD_114543 | JGI IMG/M metagenome (GOLD analysis project Ga0172371, IMG submission 114543) | Freshwater microbial communities from Kabuno Bay, South-Kivu, Congo - kab_022012_12m | ecosystem: Environmental > Aquatic > Freshwater > Lake | place: Democratic Republic of the Congo: South-Kivu... | reverse complement strand
CTGCTCGCCGACGATGGAACTCGGCGTGGATATTGCGGATCTGGACCTGGTTCACTTGCGGAACGTGCCTCCGACACCGGCAAACTACGCCCAGCGCAGCGGTCGGGCCGGACGACAGGGACAACCCGGACTCATCTTTACCTATTGCGGCGCCCTCAACAGCCACGACCAGTATTTCTTCCAGCGCCGCGCCGACATGGTGGCCGGCAGCGTGCGCCCGCCGCGTCTCGACATCGCCAACGAGGCGTTGGTTCGGGCGCACCTTCACGCCGTATGGTTGGCTCAGGTGCGGTTGCCGCTCGGTGATAGCATCGAGCAGGTCATCAATACCGATGACGAGCAGCAGCTTCCCTTGAAGCCCGAGGCGGAAGCCGCCATCCAGCTTTCCGAGGCCGTCCAAAACGAAGTCCGCGAACGCGCCCGGCGCATACTTCAATTTGACGACGGCAGCCTGCGGAACTCTGGCTGGTTCAGTGAGGCATGGTTGCAGGCGACGATTGCCCAAGCTCCGGCCAACTTCAATCGGGCCTTTGAACGCTGGCGCGAACTCTACCGCGCCGCCATCCGCCAGCTTACCGAAGCCCAAACCGCGCTTCGCCGGGCGCGCCAGCGCGCCGATCAGGAGGAAGCGCGGCGGCGCGAGGAAGAGGCGTTGCGCCAGCTCAATTTGCTCCGGCAGATTTCCACCAACCGCGAGGAAAGCGACTTCTACCCTTATCGCTACCTCGCCAGTGAGGGCTTTTTGCCCGGCTACAATTTCCCTGCGCTTCCCGTCCGCGCCTGGATTCCTCGTGACGACGGCGAATACATTTCCCGCCCACGCTTCCTCGCCTTGCGCGAGTTCGGCCCAAACAACATCGTTTATCACGAAGGCGCGAAATGGGAAATCGTTAGCTTCCAATCACCGCCCGGCGGCCTGGAAGAACGGCGCAGCCAGAAACGCTTCTGCAATGTCTGCGGAAGCTTCTGTGAAACGACTTTGGACCGCTGCCCCGATTGCGACAGCCGGTTCGACCCCACGAACAGCGAGTTGCTCCCCTTGCTGGAGCAACCCAACGTGCGTTGCCGCCGTCGTGAGCGCATCACTTGCGACGAGGAAGACCGGCGGCGGCGCGGGTTTGATATTCGAGTTGCGTACCAGTTCGCAGGCGAACCAGGCGGCGCGCGCCGTATTCGAGAGGCGGATGTCATGGTCGGGCAGACGCCGGTGCTACGCCTCACCTATGGACCGGCTTCCACTTTGCTGCGGGTCAACCAAGGTTGGCGCACGGCGGATGCTCCGGGATTCTTGGTGGACATGGAAAGCGGCGAGGTGCTCAACGCCCCGCCACCCGCCACCGGCCCAACCCCACGTCCGCGCCGGCTGGAGCGATTGCAGTTGGCAGTCCAATCCACGCAGAATCTTCTCTTGGTGCGCCTTCTCCGCCCGGAACTTCGCGCCGATGCCGGCATTGAGGCCACGCTTCAATACGCCCTCCAGCGAGGCATGGCGCAATTGTTCCAACTGGAAGAATCCGAACTTGGCGCGGAGCGTGTTGGCGACGGCGACCAACGTGCCATCTTGTTCTATGAATCAGGCGAAGGAGGGGTCGGCGCATTGCGCCGCCTCGTGGATGAGGCGGACGCGGTCGCACGGTTGGCCGTCGAGGCGCTTGAGCGATGCCATTTCGATGCCGCAGGCACTGACCAGCGGCCATCTTGCTTGGCTGCCTGTTATGAGTGCTTGATGAGTTTCGGCAACCAATACGAATCGCTTAGCCTAAATCGTCATAACCTTCGCCAACAGCTTCTCGACTTGGCAGGTAGTCGCACGTTCCCGCGCATAGCTGGTCGAGATTGGAATGCGCATCTGGCTTGGCTTCGCTCCCTGACCGACTCCCGCTCCGAAATCGAACGCACTTTTCTTACCGCTTTGGCCACAGGCTTCCATCGCCTGCCTGATGAGGCACAGAAGCCGATACCAGAGCCACGGTGCATCCCTGACTTCTTCTATACTCCGAATGTGTGTGTGTTCTGTGATGGCTCGGTGCATGACGAACCAGCCCAAGCCGCGCGCGACCGTGAGTTGCGCACTGAACTTGTGAACTGCGGCTACCGCGTTATTGTCATACGTTACGACCGCAACATCGAGGAGCAAATCACCGCCGCACCCGAAGTGTTCGGTCGCCGCATCAGCCAATGACAAATGCGCTATGGACACCTTCGCCAGAAGCAATTGGGTAGAGCACGAAGTCGAAACGGCGTTGGTTTGGCACGAACGGCTGCGGTCGGTCCAGTGCGAGTCCCAGCGCCAAGGCGACCACCTCGTCCGAACCCTTTTTCGAGTCTTGACTCATTGACCGCAGGCGTGTTTATTGCTGTCCTGCTGGTGATGGAGAAGTACATCCCGTTGGACAGTTTCGTTTTTGAGGGTGGGGAAGGCTAAAGAGTGTGCATACCATGCGACCGGACCATAGGCTGTGGCAGATTTCTTCTGCCATCTTGAATCCATGTTATGCCTGAGAGCAGGTACCCATTATTTGTTCAAATGCAAAGCAGCAGTGATGCTGCATGTGCCGCACCAGCAAAAACCGGCTTGCAGACAGCAAGCCTAATGTAGGAACTGCCTATGCCAACCATCAGCTATCAAGGTACAGTAGTTCGAGTAAAGCAAGTCATCTGTGATCGTAAAGGCTGGAATCGGGCGGACTATAATCAAGTCTTGGTTGCGCAGGTGCTTCGAGACCACCCTTTGCGCTTTGCGCTTCCCGGTTTGCGCGCTATTTCGAAGAACTTGAATGATGAATTTCAAGGATATGGACTGGTCATAACGCCTTCTGAAACTGGTGGTACGAAGATTGAGACTGTCGGAAATCTGTGTGAGTTGGTTTGGTCCAAGATTCCTCCAACAAATCAGGTGTAGTCTTATGAAAGAACTTCTCATGGTGTGGGTTTGTTTTGTGGTGTTTACGCCTGTTGGACGCGCACAAAACGCAAAGGATTTTGACTTTAACAAGAATGGGCAAATTGACTCCGGTGAAGAGGCAGACGCTTTTCTTAAGCATGTAAATAGCGTGCTCTACCGGGAAATTGACAAGAACAAGAACGGTAAGATTGAACAAAGTGAATTGGATGCGCACGAGAAGGAAGTGGGCAATAAGGTCTCGGTCAACCGAGAAGAATTTCAGAGGTATCAGAATGCTCAAAATGGAATGAATTTCCGTCTGGCTGACAAGTCATTCGTCAACAAACCCGCTAAGCCAAACTCACTAGCGGGGTTTCTGATCCGTAGAAACGTTGAAGACATCACCGTGCTAAATGACCCGGTTGCATTCGGGAAAGCGAGTGGTGCGCTTTTTGGTTTCACGCGCGACATGCGTAAGGATAATGATATGTGGCAGGCACGGGGTGTCGTCATGTATCCTTGGCGATGGGAGAATAAAGGCGCGGCGCCGTCATCCACAGCAATGGTCTTTTCAGCCACCAGCCTGGCACCCGCCATTGCGTTCGACCGAATGACAAATGAAGTGCAGCCCGATAACGAGGTGGATTCGCTGATCTTCCGAATAGTGACCGAAAGCGAGTTCATCGGCGGGCCAGTATTTCAAGGTTTTTATCTCCGCTTGAATCCCTTTTATGCTACAGATTTCGATTTCCGCAGCTCCCAAGCGGGTGGGGAATTACAGTTTGATCCGCTGTTTGATTTCTTGGGTTTAGGAGGTGTTGCCTACGATTTACCATGCTTGCCTATATCCATCCGGCCACGAGTAATCTTGCATCTAGAGGGTGGTGACACTCTAGATGCAGGGGTGAATCAGAAATTAAAAGAAGGCGACTGGTTTCTTAGGATAGGGCCCAAGCTGGAGTTGGAGTTCTGGCCAACTGCTTTATGGCTTCAGCGACTGTCATTTAACGTCAAGTGGACATTTCTTGAAGCATTACACGGGAGTCCACTTTCATCCTATCTCTTTGAGGGTGGTGCTAGGCTTCGAATTGACCCAATCGGCCACGCACAAATCGAGCTCAACTATCGCAGGGGAGAGGTTCCCTTAACACAGGAAGAAGTGAATACTTTTATACTGGGGATAAATGTGAAGTTCTGATGGCGACAATGTGATAACCGAAATGATAGGTGTGGTGGCAGTGAAAGCAGCAACCGAGAGCTCTGTATTATGCCAAGCAAGACATTACCGGTGGGCTCCGTCACCTTGAGGCCATGGATTTCCTCAAGAAGGAGTGTCGGGGGCATGAACGTGAATTTGAATGACCGGCTGCGGTCGGTCCAGCGCGAGTCCCTGCGCCAAGCCGACCACCTCTTCCAAACCCTCCTCCACCAAGCGTTCACGGAGGGCTTGTGACAGAGCGTCGAAGGGCAAATCAACCGACTTCCAAGGAACAACTTGGAGTATTCCTGCAACCGAAGAACTTATTGCGGACGATTGCGTCGAGCGCCCCGATAGCAGCATCGCTGGTCGAGATGCAAAGCCAACTTGAGGGACACCGGGTTGATCAACGGATTGCCGCATTGGAATCTCAACTGAAAGCTGAAGCGGCAGTCAGAAAGCTAGAGGCCGCACAGCCACAGGAAGCAGTTCCCATCAAGGACTGGCCTCATGCAGTAGGAGAGTATGTGCGCCGGTTTGTCAGTCTCACTGTCTGCTACGACGGGGGGTTCGAGTCGCGGTCGCTCAAAGGTAAGGAGCTTTACCTGACTGTAGCCTTCGGTTGTTTTGTCGGTAAGGATTGCGTGTTGACCTGTGCAGAGGCACTTGAAATGGCGATGCGCGTGGCTGAGTACAAACATGGCCAGATAAAACTTCTTGCAGATTACATCTGGTACGACTTCGAACCCGAGGACGTGGATAAAGCCTCTGGTCTGGTTTGCTGCCGTGTCACGGGACGTGATGAGGAACGGCTACGGGAAGCGAAGGAGCTCGGTCAGGAATACGGACTAAAGGATCTGGTTGCCGAACCGGTCCAGACCGAAATAAAGTTTACAGTAACACCTTGGCTTGGCCAAGAGGTTGGATTTCTCCATGCCGGTGAAGCTCCAGATATTAGCGGCTGGCCTAAGCTGCAGTTTGATGCAACCGTTGTCTCGCATTTCCGGGTCGCATTGGGCTGGGCTATTAAGTCTTTTGTGACCGGTGTCCTGCCCGGTCGGATTTTACGAGTTGGCGCACCGGTATTCACACGGGATGGCACACTGGTCGGAGTTATTGCCGACACGGAGTCGTATTCATCCGATGCCGGCAGACGTGCAAGGGTGAAGTCGCTCCTCGGTCATCCGAGGTTCACCAAGTTCATCAGGAAGTCATGAACACATCCACCACGATCTTTTCTTTGTGTCGGCAGTTTGCAGGATTTGCGGCACGGCAGCGCGAGTCCCTGCGTCAAGCCGACCACCTATTCCAAATCTTGCGGCAACAAGTGTTCAGTGAGGGCTTGTGACATCAAGTTCTCCTGAAAAACTGGAACTAAAACCTCATCAGGCGGCTCTGCTTGAGGCGTTGGCTGAAAAGGACCAGAGAGTTGCACGAATGTATCAAGGGGCGCTTCAGGTAATGACGCAGACAAGCAATTCTGATCGCTTCGCATTGGCGGCCCACGGTGTTCGTGAACTCATGGAGAAAGCTCCCAAATACTTCCATGGGGCTTTTCAAGAGCGGCTATCCTCCTTGGGAGAGCGCACACGGCAGTTTGTAGAGGTGTGGAAGAAAGAGGCTCTGCAATCCACTTGCCATGTCGACGGCGCTTGGAATGGGCAAGTTGATCCCAAGTTGGAGAAGTTTTTGCGGCACGTTGTGACTTTCGTGGAGGCATACGAGCGTGACCAACCATCTCGCAGGCAGCAAGTCGGCGAGATGCTGCGTTTGCTTGACCCTTTGAAGCTCCAACTCCCAGAGCCAATTCGTGAACTACGAATTGAGGAGTGGATCTTGTGTCGTGATTTCTTTATTGGCGTAGCGCACCACGGGCGTGAAACCGAGGAAAGTGAGTTCTTCGGCTGGTTAGGTGTCCTTGAGCGTTTTATGCTAAACCAGCTTCGACCACACACCTTTGACGATCACCGCGACCTCGACAAGATAATTGACCAAGGAGAAGGACATGTTGACTCCTGACTTGGTTGACAAGGCGGTGGCGAAAATTAGTCGCAGGGCGGACTACGAGTACTTTTTCGACAAGTTACACTCAGCCGACTGGATTGACCCGCTTTATGAACACGGCTTTTTCAAGAAACCGGAGCCGGAAAAGCGAGAAGGTAACCAGATTGGTTTTCCGCTTTGGCCGGAGTCTCGATACCTAGCTAGAGTCGCAGGACGAGCGCCTGAGAAGGTGCTTTCAATACTGCTCAAGCTGCCCGACACGGGAAACATCCGTGTTCACGAAGACTGCATTCAAGCAGTTCTGCAGATGCGTGCCGACCAAGCAGCTGTTTGGGCGACGAAAGAAACGGAGTGGATCGGGAAGCAAAGCGGTCTCTATCTAAGTCTGCCGGACCGCGTGGCGCAGTTGGTCAGCTACTTGGCAAAAGGAAACCAAGTGACCGCAGCCCTGAATCTGGCCGCTGTACTCTTGGCGGTGTTGTCAGATCCCAGCACGCCGGAACAAAGGCGCGTCAACGAAGTCTTCTCCAAGTCTCTGGAACCGCGGACTCGGATGGATGGTTGGCATTACAACGAAATTCTAAAGAAGTACACCCCCGATCTGCTCGCGATTGCTCCCGAAAAGACGTTCACGCTACTCTGCGACTTGCTCGAAAAAGCCGTTGAGTACTCAACTGAAACAAAATACCACGCTGACAGGTTCGATTTGTCGTTCATCTGGCGACCGGCCATTGAGAGCCATGAACAGAACTGGAAGCATGGTGAACCGCGGGATTCACTTGTCGACGCTGTAAAGGATACCGGTGAGAAGTTGATTCGTGACGATGTAGTCCAGTTGCCGTGCATCGTGGAAGTTTTTGAACAAAGACGGAGATGGATAGTCTTCAAGCGCCTTGTCCTTCATCTTCTCAGGGTATTTCCAAGCAAGGCGCCCAGCCTTGTGGCCGAACGCCTGACGAACCATGATTACTACGAGGCCAGTGAACTGCGTCATGAGTACGCACTTCTCTCCCGCGACTGCTTTCGTCTGCTCCAGACAAACCAGCAACGGATCATCTTGGAGTGGATTGCTGCCATCACGGTTGACGAGGAACAAGAACGCGAGTCGTACCGTCGTTTCATGGGGCAAGAACCGCCGCCTGAAATGATCAATCCCGAACGGACTGCCAAGATCAGAAAACTCCAACGGCTTAAGCCGATTCGAGATTCACTACCAGCCGACTGGCGCGCCAAGTACGACCAGTGGGTGCGAGAAGTTGGCGTTGAACCGGAGCATCCGGAGTTCGTCTCGTACCATTCGATGTGGACTGGTCCGATGAGTCCAAAATCCGCGGCAGACTTGAAGCAAATGAGCACCGAGCAGGTCGTGGCCTACCTGAGAGAATGGAAAGCTCCCGGTGGACATCATGACTCGTCACCAGAGGGTTTGGCCCGGTCATTGACGGAAGCTGTCACTGCTGATCCAGCGCGATTCGCGACCTCCGCATACCTGTTTTGCGGTCTCGATCCAACCTACGTTTGTGGGTTCTTCTATGGGTTGCGGGAACCCGTTGCCAATCAAAAGCAGGCGTTGCCGTGGGAAGAAGTTCTCAAACTCTGTGAATGGGTCGTGACGCAACCACGCGAAATCCCGGGGCGGAAATCTGAATATCCAACCGATACCGGTTGGGGGTGGACACGCAAAGCCATCGCTGATCTCATTGGGCACGGTTTCAATGACGGCGTGGCAATGATTCCATTTGGACTGCGCCGTCAGGTTTGGTCGGTCATTGAGCCTCTTACCGATGATCCTGATCCGAGTCCTGAGCGTGTGGCCAAGCACACAGATCCATCGAGTCTCTCCATCAACTCAACGCGAGGCGTCGCGATGGAAGCCGCTATCAAGTACGCCCGATGGGTACGACTCGGTTTGGAGAAGGAACGAGCAGCATCAGGCGCGACATGGAGAGGATTCGACGAACTTCCAGAAGTGAAATGTGTCTTGGAGTCGCGACTTGACCCAAGTAAAGAGAGGACATTGGCCATCCGTTTCGTTTATGGTCAGCAATTCGAACTTCTGATCTGGCTTGATGAAGAATGGTCGCGCGCCAACATGGTGAGAATTTTCCCGATGGAACAAGAGTCGCGCGATCTGCTCAATGCGGCTTGGGAAGCGCACTTGTTTTTCCGGTGGCCGTCCATGTTAGGATTCAAGCTTCTCGAACCCTGTTACCAACTTGCGGTTGATCGTCTTGGACAACTAAAACACGAATGGAAAAGTCTCGATGATCCCGATAAGCGCCTTGCCTGCCATCTGATGCTCCTTTATGGGCGGGGCGAAATCACCGCCGAGCACAAACTAATCCGTGGCTTCTACTCGAAAGCGCCCGACGTTGTGTGTGTTGAAGCGATGTCCTTTGTGGGCCGGTCGCTAGAAGAACAAGGACAAGACTTGTCAGAAGTATTCCCAAGGTTTGTGAAACTGTGGGAATGGCGTTTTGCCGAGATTGGTCAAACCGGCGATGTTGCGAAACACCGTGAGGAACTAGCGGCATTCGGATCGTGGTTTGCGTCTGCTAAGTTCGATGATACGTGGGCGATGAATCGGCTGTTGGATGTGCTGCGAGTCGCCAAGAAAGCTGAACCTGATTATTTCGTCATGAAGCGGCTGGTTGAAGTTGCCCCCCAGATGCCTGAACAAACAGTGGAGTGCCTCCGGTTCCTCGTCGAGGGGGTGAAGGACTCTTGGCAGGTCCATGGTTGGCGGGATGAAATGAAAACAATTCTTGGAGTGGCAATTCAAGGCAGCAATCCTGTTGCTCGCGACAAAGCGATTGAACTCGTTCATCGACTTGGAGCAATGGGGCACTTCGAGTACCGGGACCTGTTGCCAACCAAAGCGGGCGGGCAATCCACGAAACCATGACTGAAATCAGCACGCGACTGGGTCCATCCCTCGTCGGAACGGCCAACTTCGATCTGTTGGAAGGCCGACTGGCGCGGGATGTCAAAGCCTCGTTAAGTGGCGCGTTGAAGGATGGAGTCGTTTTCCAAGAGGGTTCCACACCATTGGCCATCTTCCGCCATGCGTTGGCAACTGCCATCGGCCGAATCCATGAAGACGGTCGTGCCTCGTTGTTCTTGCGCTTTCTGAAGGATGGCCCCTACGAAGACGGTGGGAAGATCCCGCGCGCACTGCGAGACAAACGGCTATCGGACGACGAAACCGCCTCAGTCATCACGTTCATCTACAGCCACATGGTCAATTGCTTCAAAGGTGCGCTCACCGAAATGCTCGCCGTCACGCCGTGTCTGAAGATTCTCCATCAACTCCAAACTGAGAAAAGCCTGCCACGCGAAGCCCGGCTGTATGTGGGAGACACGGTCGGGACAGCGTCGCCGAAAGGCATCGGATTCGCCAAAGGAGCCGATTTGCATATTCTGGTGGAGCATGGTTCGCCCAAAACGGTTCCATCAGTGCTCGTCGCCGGAGTCGCAGAGGTGAAGTCGTATTTTCAGACACCCGAACGTCTGCGCCATCAGTTGGATCAGCACCTCGTCCGGGCACGGCGCGGTTTGCGGGTGGGGCAGACCGCGTATTCACGCGAACAGATTACGGTGGGCGGCGCCAGTAGTAAGCAACCGGTACGGATTACGGTGCTGCCGGCCCATTGGGTATTGCCACGCTCGTTCCACTTCAAGCGACCCAAAGGCAGGAAGTTCCTGCACATTGAACCCGGTATCCCTCCGACTACAACGGACTCAGTGGAGCCAGTTGGTGATATGGAATGGAGCGTCACCTTGCGTTGGTCCAAGGAAGCATTGGATGCCGTCGCTTACGGCATGACGTTCTGGTTCATGAAAAAAGTTGGTGAGGTACTCTATTCCAAAGGCGTCCCCAAAGCCTGGGCCGAGATGACGCCCGCAGAAGCCGGTGCCAACGCGGCCAAGATGATGTTGTACTACGCCATCCTGCGCTGTCGCACGGCCCGGGAAAACCAGCGGGCTACTGCCCTCTACAACAGCTACAGTTTCGGCTACGCGCTCGGCATGAACTTCCGGAATCGAGAAGGCAAGCGTGAGATGCTCTGGCCGCAAGACTTGGATGAGATTCTGGCGAACGGCCAGAACAAGGACGGTTGTACTATCGTTCAGTAAAGAGCTCGGGGCGAAAACGGTTCAGGCCGGTCTTTCAACCGGCCCAAGCGGTAAGATCTAGGAACCGTCCATGTCCGCTGGAAGAATAGAACACAGCCACTCTGATTTGTCCAGCAACATAGAGACGGGGACCCCGGTGAAAGCAATGTTGGTGTTACGACCGGTCTCCGGTATTGGTATAACGCCGCCGCCGCTTCCGGCAAACTTCGTCTGGCGGCAGCATAGCGGCATTGCGGCGACGCAGATAGGCGATGATCTCGGTTTTTTGTTCTCGAATACAACCGAACGTCCGCAGAAGTCCATGCAGACGTCATTTCTCCGAAAGCAATGGAATCACGCCGAAATCTCCGAATACGCGTGATCATCTTTGGTTGTGATTCCGTAAGTAATTGACAACACGAGGCGTAACCGTCCAAAATCATCTGGAACGGTGGTTTTAGCTGTCGGTTTTTGTCGGTCTTTCCGGTCTTCCGTGAATCTGTTTGTATGAATACCCAGACAAGTAGCTTGACATAGTGTGTCGTGTGTCGTACACATATACCAATGAATGAAGAGTTTGGTAAGCGGATTCGTGAGCGACGATTGGCTCAAAGCCACAAGGGACCACAGTATTCGTTGCGGCAAGTGGCAACGACAGTGGGAGTCACACCGTCGTTCCTCAGTAAGGTAGAACGGGGCGATCTTCCTCCACCCTCCGAGGCGACCATCAAGAAGCTGGCTGAGGTGTTGGGCGAGAACCCGGATGTGTTGCTGGCCTTGGCCGGAAAGGTGTCGAGTGATCTGAAGGATGTAATCCTGAAACGGCCGGAACTGGTGGCGGAGTTGATTCGGCAGGTAAAGAACGCGCCCGACCAAGCGGTGTTGCGGTTTGTGCGCGAAGTACGCGATGGCAAATGGTGACGCATGAAAGGAGACTACGATGATTGAGTTGATTAACAATGGGTTGAAGTTCTCGTTCCCCAAGGTTCACCCCGAGGCGGAACTCACAATCGGATTTCAACGGACACTGCGTATCCCCGATGACGACAAAACCTATCCCCTGCCGCCGGGCTTGGGCCGGTTTCCGTTGCGGCATGTGGATGACTTCGCAGCGCGGGCGCCGAAGAAGTGGCTGGAACGTGGTGGCGTGATGTTGCCGATGTATCAGTCGGAAGCGATGTGGATTTGTTTCAGCGCGGACTACCCGATGGCCATCAAGATCGCCACGGGCAAAATCAACGCCGTCAGCGGCAAACCGTGGAAGGACAAGCTGAACCGGAAGCCACAGGATTATGTGGTCGTGCCGGGACAACCTTGGCTGGACGGCTACTGTGTTGAGAAGGGCGTCATCCGCCAGTTCGTGGCCATGCCGTTAGGGCTGGGGGTCACGGCGGAAGAGCAGATCGCCGGCAAGGCCGAGTACGGCGGCATCCAGATCATCGCCTACCCGATGAAACGTGAGGCGTATGAGCGGTACTTCGCTCGAAGCCATGCACTTTACCAACGGGACGAAAGCTGTCTTTGCGAGTCCGGTCCGTCATACGGCATGGGCTTGGCCCCGGGCGGCCGGATGAAACAGGACATCTACGAGGACGAATACAAACCGGACGACTGGGACTTGGAACACAGCAGCCGGTGTTTCATCCACATCTGCAATTCGATGGTCTGGCATCAGATTGCCGGTGAGCAGCCGCCAACCACGCCGCCGACCTCGAAAGAGTACACGGATGCCGGCTTGCCGTGGTTCAACTACTACGATGACTGCCAACTGCCGCTCATGGGCAGCGCCGAATTGAAGAAGCTCAAGAGCGTGGCGCAGTTCGGCAAAAAGAAGGGATCGCTCCTGCCAGAGAACGAAGCGGTTACCCCTACGCATGTCGTAAAACTACGAGCCGGCCTGAAATCCGGCCAAGTCCGGGAGTGGGCGGACACTTGAGGTAATGACGTATGCCAAACGAAGTGAACAATCGAGAACCACAATCCGTTTCACTTTTTAGTGGACGGGGTAGAACAATGTCGTCTTTTGTTGAAGCTGAGATCAAGGAGAACGGTGATCTGCAATTGTCAGCGCAAGATGTGGGCGGGTTAGCGGAGGAAGTCTGGGGTGATCCTGATTATGAATACTGGGTTACCGTTTCACATGAACACAAGGACCGGGTTTTGTTGGCGCTGATTGAGAAGTTGTATGGGGGAAACGTGTCGGCCGTAGATGACTTCCAGAAATTCATGAAAGCAAAGGGCATTCCCTGCGAGTTCGACAACTGGATATGAACGCGACTGCCTTTTGCAAGAACGACTACACGACACTCAATTTTCATTAGGCGATTGTTGAGCAGTAGAAAGGAGTAAACATGGCACATGAACTACGAATCGAGAATGGCCAGGCGTCGATGTTCTATGTGGGCGCACCACCTTGGCATGGTCTGGGGACCAAACTCGACAAACCGCCTACGGCTGCGGAGGCCATTCGGGCGGCCAACCTTGATTGGGAGGTCCGTAAAGTTCCACTCTACGCTTGCGAGGGGCTGAATAACTGTCGCGTTCCGCGCCGGCATGCCATCGTGCCCTCGTTTGATTGGGGCAAGCAGAACTGCCCGATCTTCGGCATGGTCAGCGAAAACTACCAGCCATTGCAGAATCGGGATGCCTTCGGGTTCTTCGACCCAATCATCAAGCAGAAGGCCGCGACGTATCACACGGCAGGCGCCTTGGGAAAAGGAGAACGCATCTGGGTATTGGTCCAATTGCCGGAGCCGATCCGCATCGTTGGCGATGACCTTGCCCAGAAATTCCTACTGCTTAGCAACAGCCACGACGGAGGCAGTGCGGTTCAAATTAAATTCACGCCGACCCGTGTGGTCTGCCAGAACACGCTGACCATGGCGCTCGAACGTGGGCCGACATTGCGCGTGGCGCATTACGGCAACATGAGGGAACGGTTGGAGCAAGCGGCCTCCATCCTGGCAACGGTGAGCGCGAGATTCGCTGAGATCGAGAAGGCGTTCCGCACAATGGTTCAGGTTCAAGTCTCCCAAGATCGTCTCACGGAGTACCTCGCCCAGGTGTTCCCCGACCCGGAACCGACAGATACCGTTACGCCCCGGTATGAGCGGGCAGTGGCGCAGGTTCAGAACCAACGACGGTGGTCTGCGGAGTTGTTTGAGCAGGGCGCAGGCAATCGCCTGAAGGGAGTGACCGGCACTCTTTGGGCGGCCTACAACGGCGTGACCGAGATGGTGGATCACCGTGACTATGGTTTCGGAGCCAACCGCCGCCTTTTCAATGTCTGGTTCGGCACCGGCTATTCCACGAAAGCCCGCGCCTTCAATGTGGCGGTGGAGAAGATGGCAGGTTGGAGGAACTGATTGATGACAACGGGGGCAAAGAAAAAGGTTCATCTATTGGAGAAGGCTATACGACTCGCCGTGCAAGCACATCACGGCCAGCGGGACAAGGTTGGCCAGCCGTATATTCTGCATCCTTTGCGGATGATGCTGCGGATGGAAACCGACTGGGAGCGAATCGCCGCGATTCTGCATGATGTGGTCGAGGACACTCCAATCACGCTGGCGGACTTGAGACGAGCGGGCTTCTCGCAGGCGGTACTCGTTGCCGTAGATTGCCTGACGAAACGCGAAGGAGAATCGTATGCGCAATTCATCCAGCGTGCGAAGGCCAACCCCATCGCCCGGCGCGTGAAGATTGCGGACTTGGAGGACAACCTTGACTTGAGCCGCTTGCCACACGTGAGCAGTCGAGACCGGAAACGATTGGAGAAGTACCGTCGTGCGCGAGCGCAACTGACCTCTGAGTCACGCGTAATGGATCCAAACAACACATAAGGGTGCCATTTGAAGACAGAAGCACAAGACCAGAAGGACGCATGTGAACCGAAGATGATCAGGACGATTCACCGCACGGAAGTCGCCGGTCTCGAACTGGTTTCCGCAATGAAACACTGGTGGTTGGACACAGAGATTCGTCGATCACCGTTACGCAATGAGGACTGGCTGATGTCGCACTACTTCAGTAAACAGACATTTGATTCCCGTCGCGACTCGCGTGACGAGAGTTGGCAATTGCCGTGGGCATGGCAGTACGAGTGTTGGCGGGAAT
>Ga0172371_10008544_pt1 | contig 14320 bp, 17 predicted proteins | sample Lak12m_FD_114543 | JGI IMG/M metagenome (GOLD analysis project Ga0172371, IMG submission 114543) | Freshwater microbial communities from Kabuno Bay, South-Kivu, Congo - kab_022012_12m | ecosystem: Environmental > Aquatic > Freshwater > Lake | place: Democratic Republic of the Congo: South-Kivu... | reverse complement strand
TCTGCTCACCGGCTTTACCTCCGGCGAGCTAAATATACCAAAAACATCAGGAAAACAAACTGTTAAATGACTCGCGATATCGCGCGCTTAACACAAAAACTAAGTTTTGCAACCGCCTCTAGGCAAGAATATAAATGATAATCCAATAAGGAAAGCCATGATTTACGGGTTATTAATTGTCGGGTCGATCTCGCTATTCGGTAATTTATTCTTTCCTTTTGAATACCAATCTTCATTTGCAGTTATGATCCCTGATTATATCGTAGGGAGATCAATCGTAGATATGGTGTTTATAACACTGGGAATTTTTCTTGGAGAAAGCATAATACAAAAATATAGAAATTCGATTAGAGGCGGTTGCAAAACCTCAATGGAAGCAACGAATAAGGCATTATCTTATAGGGGCGGTTCGTGAACCGCACGAAATCATGGCGCTTCTCGAAGCGCCCCTAACGCATCACATCGCGCACGGAGGTTTTGTAACCGGTTGTATAACACTGTCCAATCCCAGCCGAAGGAGGTTCTTGATGTCTCTGTTCAACTCCAATCGTATGAATAGAAGGGTCTTCCTCAAGGCTTCCGCGTTGTGGGCCACCGCTGCGGCGCTCCACGCGCCTGCGGTAACGCCTGCCTCCGCGCAACGTCCGAAGGAAGGCGAATACGACGCGATCGTCATCGGCGCGGGGCTGGGAGGGCTGGCCTTTGGGGGATACATGGCCAAACAGGGATTCAAGGTCCTTGTGCTGGAGAGCCATGATGTTCCAGGAGGGTACGCCACCACCTTTACCCGCGATGGAGGCCGGTTCACGTTCGATGTTTCTTTGCACCAGACGGCTCTGGGCGGCGCAGGGAAAGCAATCCTGACCGATCTGGGCGTCCTCAAGAAGGTTCGCTTCTACAGATCGGGTGAACTTTTTAGGCTCATTGGCCCCGGGCTGGACATCGCGTGCCCCGCGGGCGGGCCGAAGGCTTTCGAGCAAGTTCTCATGGAGAAATTCCCGCAGGAAAAGAAGGGCATACAAGCTTTCATGGCTGACGCAGTCGGAGTGAGCGAGGAAACGGAGAAGCTCTTTGAGCAAGGAGAGTTGACCATGCTCGGGAAAGCCGTGTTCCCGTTACGTTTCCCGCGCATGTGGGCGGCGAGGAAGAAGACCCTGGCCGATTACCTGAATGAATATACAACCAACCTGTCGCTCAGATCGGTGATGTCGGTTTTCTGCGGCTACTATGGCCTTCCTCCGAGCAAGCTTTCAGGCTTCTACTATATGGTCGCGACCGGAGGCTACTTACGGTACGGCGGTTCCTATCCTGCCGGCGGCTCTCAGGCCATCAGCAACGCTATCGCAGAATTGATCGAGTCCAAAGGCGGCGAGGTCCGATTGGGCACGCGGGTCGCTCAGGTGCTCACGAGGGACGGCCGGGCAACGGGAGTGAAGACCTCCGGAGGCGAGTCGCTGACAGCCAAGGCTGTGGCTGCCAACTGCAGCGCGGTAAGCCTCTTCTCGAACATGCTTCCCGCCGCGTCCCTGCCTTCAGACTACCGGGAGAGGCTTGGCGCTCTCAAACCCAGTGTTTCGTCCTTTCAGGTATGGCTCGGGCTGAACAAAGACATCACCGACACTGTCAAGAATTCCCACGTCTTTTTGAGGGCCGAACGAGATCCTGAAAAGGCGCATCAGTATTGTCTTGAAGGTCGGGCCGACAAGAGCGACATCGGGGTATGTGTTTATAACAACATCGCCAAAGAGCTGTCGCCGCCCGGAACAACCACCCTGAACATAACCTTCATTAGCGGGTACGAGCCCTGGAAGCGCTTCGAGCAGGATTATTTCGCGGGCAAGAAGACAGAGTATAACGCGAAAAAGACTGAAATTACGGACACCCTTATTCGACGAGTTGAAGCGGAACTGATTCCCGGACTTAGGAGCATGATCGCGGCGCAGGATTCAGCCACGCCTCTGACGAATGTTCGCTACACCTCGAATGCGGCAGGCGCCATATACGGCCTGGAACAAAGCATGGATAACTCCTTCATGACACGCATCTCGAATCGAACGCCCATAAAGGGACTTTATCTGTCCAGCGCCTGGGGCGATCCGGGCGGCGGGTATACCGGCGTGCTTCTCGCAGGAAAGAAGGCTTTCGGACTGCTCATGGAGGATTGGACTTGACGGTATGGGGTCATTTCGAGGGGCGGATTGGTAGGGGCGCTCCTTGTGGGCTTCCCCGGTAGTCCCGCGCAGAACGCGGGATGCCGGTCATTCTCGGAAAGGCAGCCATCCCGCGTCTCGCGAGACCCCTCAGTCGGGTAGGGCGGGCCGTGCCCGCCAATTCTTTGATTCGGCGGCCGTGGGCCGCCCTACTATTGGCTTCGCCGAGAGGAGTCACGCAATGGGCAACGAATCCCCTGCAACGGAAAAAGTTCTGCCGACGCTGACCAGGCCGCAACAGATTTTTCTGTACATCGCCCCATTTCCGGCCCTGGCTTTTTTCAAAATATGGGCGTCCCTGGGGCGGGAGCCTGGCAGCTTGTTGATCGCCGCCTGCGCCATGCTCGTCTATTGCGCCGCGGTTGTGGCCCTGGCAAGGCGTTGGGACAAGCCTACCTACTTTGACTGGGCGGTCGGAGCATATTTCCTCTTGATTACCGTGTCGCTCGCTCTGTGGCCTGGGGTGATAGGCGCGATCCTGTCTCGATATGCCGTCACCGGAATCTACCTGTGTATGTTCGCTGCGGCATTTGTTCCGCCGGTTCTTGGTTTGGATCCCTTCACCTATCACTACGCGAAGAAATATGCTCCCAAGGCGGTTTGGGGAACCTCCGTCTTCATGTCCATCAACCGCATTATGACCTTTGCCTGGTCGGGACTTTTCGCGGTCTGCATTGTGCTTAGCCTGTATCCATCCGTTATTACTCGCGCATTGATACCCATAAGCTTGATCCTCGGAGTGGGCATTCCGTTCAATTTTCGTTTCCCGGACTATTACCTGAGGCGGGTCGGTTTACCCACCATTGCTGAAATGCGTAAGTTTGCGAAAAATCCCGCTGCAGGGGCGATTGGCAGTCGGCCTCCAGGATTAGTTGTCCGACCGGCCCCAGATATAAATAAGTCACAACCCAGGAAGGAGACGACCATGAAAGTTTTAGCGATTAATTCGAGCGCGAGAAGCGATGGAATCAGCAAGACAGGGATGATGTTGGACGCCCTGGCGCAAGGGATGCGCGACGCAGGCGCGGAAGTCGACGTGATTCCTCTGCGCAAGAAAACTGTCAAGAACTGCATCGGCTGCTTCACATGTTGGACCAAGACCCCAGGGGTTTGTATTCAAAAGGACGATATGACTAATGAGCTGTTTCCCAAGTGGCTGGAGGCCGACATCGTGGTGTATGCAACACCTCTGTACCATTTCACCGTGAATGCGGCAATGAAAGCTTTCATTGAACGGACTCTGCCTGTCTTGGAGCCTTTTATGGTGAGGACTAACGGAGGAACGACCCATCCGCTGCGTCAAAAGCCCCCAAAAGTTGTAGTCTTGTCTGTCGCTGGCTTTCCGGAAGCGTCTGTCTTCGCGCAGCTTTCTTCATATGCAAAATTTCTCTTCCAGAAGGGTCTCATCGGAGAGATCTACAGACCCGGGGCTGAAGGGATGCCCCGAGCGCCTGAGATCCGGAAGGACATTCTTGACGCGACCGCGCAGGCGGGCCGGGAATTGGTTCAATCCTCGAAGATCTCCGAAGCCACGATGGCTCGAATCACGCAGCCCATAGCCGACTTCGACGCCAGCGCGAAGCTGACAAACGCATTCTGGAAGACTTGCATTCAGGAAGGGGTAAGCCCCAGAGAGTTCGAGCAAAAAAATATGATCCCTCGGCCTGATTCGATTGAAACTTTCATGATGATAATGTCGATGGGCTTCAATAGAGAGGCCGCAGGCGCTACAAAGGCTGTCCTTCAGTTCAACTTTTCCGGTGAGGTGAAAGGAGCCTGTTACTTGACCATCGACAACGGACGGATTGAACCGCGAGCAGGGAACTCGGAGAAACCGGACCTGGTTGTTGATGCGCCATTTGATATTTGGATGGACATCATGACCGGCAAGGCTGACGGCCAGCAGATGTTGATGGAGCAGAAGTACAAGACCGCTGGCGACCTGTCTTTGCTGATGCGCATGAAGGACCTGTTCGGAGGAAAAGGGCGCTAAGACCAAGAAATCATCGCAGAGCGAGCAGAGAGCGTAAAGAGGGAGAGGAGGGGAAGGAAAGAGGAAAGAATGCAGGGGAACCCGCTTTTTGCAAAAAGCCGGATTCCCCCGCACCCCCTCCGGCAAAAACTTTTGAATGGCTAGCGAAATCCCGCGGAACACGGGGTAGAGGTGACCGGCGGTCGCCCTTCTGCCTCCCCCTTTTGTAAAGGGGGATACAGAAGGATTTGGTAGTGACCGGCCTCCGTGCCGGTCATTCTCCGTGCGGACATTTAGGCCACACCCTCTATTTCAACGGCGGGTCCCAGGTCTCTTTGCCGGCAGGGTCCTTCCAGCCCTGAAAGCGAAGAGCAGTGGGCACATCACGCACTTTCCAGTAACCGTTGTTCGCCGCGACATATTTTCTGAGCGATTCCAAGATTCTACTGAAGTCCTTGCGGTCTTGTTCGTTCAGCTTTTCATTGGATGCTTGAGCGTTCAGGAATTGAATGGTGGCGTCTCGGAGCAACGCGAGGTCTTTCTCAGGCCACTGCACCAGGACCAGCTCTTTTCCGACCTCCCCTTTATTGGCCGTCAGAATCTCTTTGAGTTTTTCCCCTTGCTTTCTGATGTTTTCGCCGTACGACGATACGACATGATCTCTGGCAACGCTCATGAAAAGAGTCTGCTGGGCCGGGGTCAGCTTATTCCACACATTCTTGTTGACTATCATATAGGTGATCAGGAACTGCTGATGCCAGCCGGGGAAGTGGGCGTACCGTGTCCCCACCGTGCCGGGATTTCCCTCGGGCAGACCGAAAAGTGTGGACACATCATCGACCGGAGTGGCAAATTCGAAAGCCTGGATCTCACCATCCTTTATCGCCTTGACCAGAGATCCTCCTCCCGCGAGAGCCGTTATGAATTTGATATTTTTCTTCGGGATCGCTCCGCCGGCCACCAGGTTGTCGCAAGCGCGATCAAGCACATACTGCGCCGGAGGCAGATACCGGAACGTCCAGGTTTGCTGACACAATCCCGCCAGACCTATTCCGGGCGTTGATCCCACTGGCCCCACCGGCTGCATGAAATACCCGGAGCCCTGTTGACAGCTTCCGCAAATGGGAATTGCCACGATGTTTAGGCCGTCGGCATCGAGGATTTGGTGGAGCTGATCCAGGCCGGTCTGTTTGCCGTCAATGGACTTGCCGTAAAGAAAGCCTATGAACTCATCGAAGGTGGGTCCGAACGGGACCCCTGAATTGTAAATAAACCCCCACGCGGGATTCAGGTCCGACCCCGAGATGTAGGCCGCGTCGAAACCTTTCCCGCCCGCCAGTGGACCGCCGGCGGCCACCGCAGCGCCAATGTTCTTGAAGTCTTTGGGAACGGCCGGCGTGGGCTTAAACTTGCTGAACTTGATCTCGCCATCTTTACCAAGAACTGTGGCGGAGATGCTTTGCAGCTTGGCGGCGAAGTCGTCCGCAGGCGGGCCGAGCGCCGCGGCCCCGCTGAAACTGCGGAATGAAATCTCTATTGCCGATGCGGTTTGCGCGACCAAAAAGGTTGCGCAAACACAAGCGACAAAAATGGCAGTGAAATCTGATCGAGACTTTTGAGATACCATCGCTATCCGACCTCCTTTGATTGCATGACCAGCAAAGTTGCCTCAAGACTCTGCGGCTAGTTCGTTTCTTGCGGAAATCTTATGGTTAGCTCACAGGATCAATCGCCACGGAAATAGATCCTTTCAAGGAACTCCGAACCGGCCCAGTTTTTTGTTCTATGTGGAGCCAACCCAATAGGCCGAAGGGAGTCTTTAGAAGGTAATGACCGTCATCATCGATCAGGACAGTCATCCTTCCGCCCTTAGGGATGTGTGCTACGGGGTCCCTGCCCGATTTGTCTGAGGTGATCGTGACATCCCTAAGCGCGCGAGACTGAAGACCTACGTAATAGAACGGCTGCTTGACCTCCTGAATCTGGTCCTCCTTAACTACAAACTTCTTCTTTTGGTCGTAATAATTGTTGGTGTGACCGGAAATATAGAGATTCCCGTTTCCGGGAATAACTAACAAAAGTCCGCACTGCTGGAATTCGGGAGCCCCTTTCGTTTCACCTTCCTTAAAAAGGAGAAACCCCGGATCGGCACTGGGTCCCTGTGTGTATAAAACGTCATATATTTGTCTGGAATTGGGAGTAAGTCTTGTGCGTAACACATGGATGTACGGAGGGCCAGCCTCGTCTTCGTCGATCTGTTTGTTAATCACTTCGCCCAACTTGGAATTAAATAAAACCTGAACCTTCAGCATACTGTCTGGTTCGACACAACGTAAATCCGGCCAAACAGCGGAGAGGCTTTGAGCGTTGGCAAGAGACAATGTTCCCGCTAGGAATATCAGGCTCAATCCCAAGATTTTCACGTACTCCCCCTTTTCAGAACTGTTTACACTTGAAACCAACGACTAAATTGTCAAGATCATACAAATCAGCCAATCGTTGAAATGGCCCGGTAGTTTTCCGATGAGGAGGGCAGGCCGCAACTTTGGATCCGATTGATTTGTGTGAGGAAACTCGAAGAGAACTATCTGGCCAGATCTTCGTCATTAGAATACTTCTCTTAAGTCCTCAATGGAGTAGGTTGGTCCTTCCTCGTCTTCCATTCCGCGCATGGCCAGCGAAAGAGAAAGGCTTGACCATGCGAGTTAGTTCTCAGAACCGGTTTTTCCTTCAACCTTGGAGGCTAAATGGCGCACAAAATCTAGTACCTCTGCTTGTATCGGTTCCGGCGGTTTCTTCACCTCCTCGTAGATTCGCTCACTTACAGTCATGACTTTAGCTCGTTTCTGCCGGTAGCTCGCCGCTCCTCTTTGATACGAGCGGATATTTCTCCGGATGCCGGATCGAGTCCAAGGTCAGATCTACATCCAGGGCAGGCCAATGAAGATGTTCCGGGCCCTGCCTTTGCACGTTCAGTACGGCCTGCACCGAAGCATCCTTGAACCAAGGGAATTCGTCAAACGGGAGGAATAGTTCCTCGTCGTCAATGAGCAGCCATAGACCATGCCGCGAAATGTTGGTGACCTCAACCTGCGAAGTGTTCTCTCCAAGCGTTTCTGATCTCATTTGCATGTTCCTTTATGATCGACTGTACGACCTGCAGATCGGTCGCAGACAATCCTTTGTTCCTTGCTAGGGCTATTATCGGCTCGATCCAAAATTTGGCTTCGCCGTGCTCACATTGCACGTGAACGTGCATGCGCGGCTCCTCACGAGAGAAGAAGAGAAAACGAAACCCGCGCTCGCGAAAGATTGTAGGACTCATTGATCTCGTATTCTCGTCTGGGTTTCCTTGTTCAGGTCCGTGACCTCCGTCTCAGCGTCTACAACTGGTTGCAAAACCCACATATGTCAATATCCGAGGTCGGTTCACGAACCGCCCCTACAATTAATGCAGCGACCGTTCATTCAACTGAGGTTTTGCAACCAGTTGTAAGTCGAACGCAGTCAATTTCACTGAATAGCATTCCGTGCACGGCGAAGCGCTTCGTCAGCCGGTATTTCAGGCGCCAGCCCCTGCTCCAACTCGTCCAGGCGACGCTCTGCCTCCTCTATCCACAATGCTTCAATTTCAGATTCGGACAGTTCATCCAGGCTACGGATTATCCGTTTTGCTAGAGCAGACCGGTCTTTGAGACTCAAGTTGCCGATCTCGGCTTCGAGTTCTTCGAGGTTCATACGTATCTCCTCATAGCCTTGGCCGGACAGCCGCAGGACTTATCAAATCCTTGTCTAGTTCCAGTGTGTAGGACAGTATCGTGTTCAGATCAATCTTCTTGGAAGCATCCAGGATTTCCAAACCCACTATTTTGTTTTGGGAGGTCGTATCCAGGCTCACGCCATCCGCTATTTCTATGACTCCTTCCGGAGACTCGTCTCCCAATTTCAAATACAGTGCATCAACCTCATTGTCATAGTATACTTTCATTACTGTTTCCTATGCAGCAGAATAACAAACCCCCAGCCCCGACGCAGCTTCTGCCAGGCGGCTGTCCGCTGTCCAGAGCAGCACGTTCGAAAGCAGAGCGGACCCCAGCAGGTGAACGTCCACATATCCCAGTCCCTTTCCCATCAAACCGTTGTTTTCGATAAACGCCAACATTTCTTCATGGTCTGCGGTCTCTGCAGACGGAAGAGCCTGCAACAACGATAAGATTTCCGTTCTGTTCTTCAAATTTCCGCATGCCAACTCGCCGATCACAAAAGGATGGCAGCATACCATGCCTTTATCCAGCAAGCCGGCCAGACCATCGTCACCCTCTCGCAGATGTGTTACCCAGATCGAGGTGTCAACCAGGACCATGTCAGTCATCCTCTACTCTTCTTCGCCTGGGCGCTCTTAGGTTCTTCTCGGTCCCGCCGAGTTTGGCAAGTCTTCTGCCGCTTTCGCTGGCGATCAATGCCTCCAAGCCCATCCTGACTAGTGAAGTCTTTTCCTTGACTCCGGTTAACATTGAAGCTTTCTCAATCAAATCGTCCTCAATAATTAAAGTAGTCCTCATAACTTGCTCTCCCGAATATGTGTCTGCATCATATGCATTGTTATGCATCATCTGTATGCATTAGTCAAGAGAAGCGTCACCGGATCGGTAGGGCAACGGCGTCTCTGCCTTCCACCCTTCGGGGGGCGCGGGTTTCGGAAGTGATCTCAACAGCCGGAGCGTTTTATCATAATCAGATGAGACCCCTACGTCACAGTAGCACGTCGTGATATGGCTGTTAGTCAGCCATTTCCGCAGTGTTTATTCATACTAAACAAAGTTTGATAATATCAAAAAAAAGCTCTTGAAAAAGAACACAGGAAGGCCTAGCATGGAAATAAGGAGGGTTCCTTCCATGCCTAAAGAACTTGAAGAAGAACTCAGGGCTTTAGAGATCGGAAAGAACATCCGCAAGCTCCGTATGCAGAAAGGTCTGACCCTCCGGAACGTTTCCGATGATACCGGCCTTTCCAAGCCGCTGTTGTCTCAAATCGAAAACGATATCGCCGCTCCTCCCATTGCTACTTTACTGAAGATCTCAAGGACCCTCGGTGTCGATATAGGCTATTTTTTTCAGCGAAACCCTGATCCGGATAGGATTTCAGTGGTGAGGCGCAACGAACAGCGCGAAGTCATGCGACTTATTCGAGGGCGAGAAGCCAAGGTCGGTTACAGATATGAATCGCTGGCGCATTCCATGCCGGATAAGCAGATGGAGCCGTTTCTGGTCGAAATTGAGCCAAGATCTGAGGAAGAGCTTACTTTTTACAATCACCGAGGAGAAGAGTTTCTTTACGTGCTGAGTGGGTCGATGGAATTCCGAGGAGCCGAACAGGTCATCAAACTTGGCCCAGGGGACAGCTTATACTTTGATTCCGAGATCCTCCATGCGGTCAGAGGATTGGGAGGAAAGAAGGTTCGGGCCATTGCGGTGATTTTCGCGCCCAAGTGACGGAGACTATCTCCAGGCGCAGGAGAAGGGTCTAAGAGAGCGTATGCGCCGACTAACAACGCTCTCCGCGGAGGCGGAACGTGATCGAAATACGATTCCATGGTCGGGGAGGGCAGGGGGCTGTCGTAGCGTCCAGAGTTCTAGCTGAAGCGTTTTTTCAGGAAGGGAACTACGTGCAATCTTTTCCTGCGTTTGGGGCGGAACGCCGCGGGGCCCCAGTGGCGGCGTTCACTAGAGTTGACAAGAATCCAATCCGAATAAGGACCCAAATTTATGCGCCGGACCACGTAGTTGTGCTGGATTCTTCATTGCTGGAAACTACTGACGTGACTCTCGGGCTGAAGCCACAGGGTTGGGTGATCATCAACAGTGATGCAGCTCCTGAGGAGCTGCCGAAGCTGGGCCGGTATCGGGTAGCCACTGTGGACGCTGGGTATGTGGCGGCCAAGCACGGACTTGGGAGCGCTACTTCGCCCATAGTGAACACAGCCATTCTTGGGGCTGTTGCCAGAGCCACCGGCGCTGTAGGGATAGAGACCGTGTGTCGCGCGATTCGCGATACCGTTCGCAGCAAATCGACAGCCAACGCCGAGGCGTGTCTCGAGGCGTATCAGCTCACCCGCATTCTGAACAAACCGGCACAGTGACGAGCGGAGACAAGGCTCATGTCCAACAAATACTCTGTAGACACAAAGAAGGCGCCACCGGGTTCGATAACATTTTCGGACATGTCATGGAACCGGACCGGAAGCTGGAGATACCTCAAACCCGCATTCGTGAGGAAGGTTTCGCCATGCAACGAGGCTTGTCCGGCGGGCAATGATGTGGAAGGCTTCATGTTCTTGGCCGGTGAAGGTCGCTATCAGGAGGCGGTCGAAAAGATACTCGAAGAGAGTCCCTTCCCAGGAGTTTGCGGCCGGGTCTGTTACCACCCATGTGAGTCGTCATGCAACCGGCGGACGCTTGACAAGGCAGTCTCAATCCAGGAAATCGAACGTTTCATATCACAATATGAGCCCGGGTGTTATCCACAGCCCGGTCAGGCCCGTCAGGAGCGGGTGGCTATAGTCGGTTCCGGCCCCGCGGGGCTGACCTGCGCATATCATCTGGCGAAACTGGGGTACTGTGTTACGGTCTTTGAAAAAGAAAAGGCTTTAGGCGGGATGTTGCGACTGGGCATCCCGGCCTACAGGCTTCCCAGAAGGGTCCTGGACGGAGAAATCGAACGTATTCTGAGCCTCGGTATCGAAGTGAAGGCCGGATGCCGTGCGGGACAGGACGTCTCGTGGCAGGATTTAATGTCATGGGATGCGGTATTTGCCGCTGTGGGAGCGCACCATGCGGTTCCTCTTGGGATTCCGGGGGAACGCCTGGAAGGAGTCCTCTCGGGAACGGCATATCTTGCCGCTTTGAACATGGGTAGGCCCGTTGGACTCGGGGAACGTGTGGCAATTATCGGCGGCGGAAACACTGCTATAGATTGCGCCCGCTCGGCCCTCCGTCAGGGCTCGCGTCCCATTGTTGTGTATCGTAGGACCCGTGAGGAAATGCCCGCGATAGCGGCTGAAGTCGAGGAAGCGGCGCAGGAGGGGATTCAAATTGAATGGCTCACATCGCCCGTATCGTTGCGCGGGACAAACGGCCGTGTGACCGGCGTAGAATGCGTGCGTAATCGGCTGGGCGAGCCGGACGAGGACGGTCGTCGAAGGCCCGAGCAGATACCTGGATCGGAGTTCACCATTGATGTGGACGGTCTAATAACTGCGGTCGGGGAGTTGGTGGACCTCGCGAATCTACCTGAAAATTTGCTGACAAACCGCGGCGCGATCAAAATCGACTCGTGGGGAAGGACCTCGCTCGACCGGGTCTGGGCCGGCGGAGACGCGGGCACAGATCCTCGAATGGTGGTTCACGCTATCGCCGCGGGGAAGAGAGCGGCCCTGTCCATTCATGCCACTTTTGAGGGGCAAGATCTAGTTGAACTTGAAAAGCGAGTCCGTGTAGGTCCGAACGGACATATTTCCATGAGACGTTATCTCGCGGCCGACTCCCCTCATCAGATTTTGATAAGCGAAACTGTCAAACCCGAGGACATAAATCTCGAACATTTTGAATTGGTGGGCCGGGTCCGCTCGCGAGCCTTAGAGCCAAAGGACAGGATAACGGGTTTTCAAGAAGTTAATCCGGGATACGACGAGCAATCGGCCCATCAGGAAGCCCGGCGGTGTTTTCATTGCGGATCGTGTGACCTTTGTGGAATCTGTTTTCGATTCTGCCCCGACTTGGCCATCAAGATGGGAGATGAACCGGGAACAAATCGCCTGAATGAATTCTATTGCAAAGGCTGTGGCATTTGCGCTCAAGAGTGTCCCCGCTCCGCCATAGTGATGGAGAGAGAAACATGAAAAAAGTGCTCATGGGCGATCATGCGGTGTCTTATGGTGTGACGCTCTCCAGGGCACAAGTAATTGCGGCCTATCCGATTACTCCTCAGACGTTCATAGTGGAAGAGTTGTCTGAAATGTGCGCCGACGGGCGGCTCGACGGTCGGTTCATAATGGTGGAGTCCGAACACTCAGCAATGGCGTGTGTAATAGGCGCTTCAGTAGCCGGATCTCGTGTTTTTACGGCCACTTCTTCTCATGGACTGGCCCTGATGCATGAGATGCTGCACTGGGCAGCCGGCGCGAGGCTCCCCGTAGTCATGGCAAACGTGAACCGAACCTTGGGACCGCCGTGGAACATCCTGTGCGATCATAGCGACAGCATGTCTCAACGTGACACCGGATGGATACAGTTCTATGTCGAAAGCAATCAGGAAGCGTTGGACACGATAATTCAGGCTTACAGTATAGCTGAAAGGGTACGATTGCCGGTGATGGTCAACCTGGACGGGTTCTTTCTTTCTCATACAGCGGAAGTGGTAGATGTGCCGGACCAGGAACAGGTAGACGCTGTGCTCCCGCCATACAGTCCGGAATTTAAACTGGATGTGGCGGATCCGCACACCTTTGGAGCCATATGCCTGGATTCGAACTTCATGAAAATGCGGTCAGGAATTCAGGAAGCCATGGATGAATCCGGAAAGGCGGCCATCGAGGTTGATAACGATTTCAAAGAAATATTCGGTCGACATTACGATGTGGTGGAACCTTATCGACTCGACGGGGCCAAGACGATTCTTGTCACGGCCGGCACAGCGGCCAGCACCTCGCGAGTGGTGGTGGATGCCTTCAGGGAAAAGGGGGAGCCGGTGGGCTTATTGAGGATCCGGATGCTGAGGCCCTTTCCTTTTGCGCAGATACGGTCTCTCCTCAGGGAGGCGGATCGCATAGCCGTGATCGACCGAAGCATTTCCTATGGTTTGAGCGGCGGTTTGGCCACGGAAATCAGAGCTGCCCTGTACGGCACGGAAGGGAGTCATCCTCCGGTCTTCGGATACATAGCCGGGCTTGGCGGGAAGGACCTGGTACCCGAGGCTATTTCAGAGATGATATCCCGATGCCAAAAAGGGCAGAGGCCCGCTCGCGAAGACCTCTGGATCGGAGTGAAGTCATGACCGCGCCAATGACAGCCGAGAAAGAACTCATGAGCCCGGGACACCTGGCCTGCGCAGGTTGCGGGGCCGCTCTAGCAATGCGTTATGCGCTGGAAGCGTTAGGTCCCCGCACGATAATAGTGCTTCCAGCCTGTTGTTGGTCGATAATAGCCGGACCGTTTCCTCATTCAACGTTGCGGGTACCCACCTTTCATGCGGCATTCGAGACCGCTGCCGTAACCGCTGCCGGCGTTCGGGCCGCACTGGATATGCAAGGGAAATCCGATATCAACGTCATGGCCTGGGCAGGGGATGGCGGCACGTTCGATATAGGAATCCAGGCCCTATCGGGCGCCGCCGAGCGCAACGACGACATCATCTACATTTGCTACGATAACGAAGCTTACATGAATACGGGGATACAGCGCAGCTCAGCCACACCGAACCTGGCCTGGACCACAACAACTCCTCGGGGCAAGCTGCGCGCCAAAAAGAACATTATGGCGATAATGGCCGCACACATGATCCCGTATGCTGCCACAGCGTCCATCGCTTTTCCCGATGATTTTGTCGCCAAGCTGAAAAAGGCGGCAGGGATCACCGGAACGCGATTTTTCCATGTTTTGGCGACTTGCCCTGTCGGTTGGCGCATCCCATCGAATTTGTCCGTAAAAATGGCTCGATTGGCGGTTCACACGAACGTGTTCCCGCTGTACGAAGTAGAGGAGGGCGAGCGCTACCATTTGACAGTCCCTTCCCGCAACCTGCCCGTCGAGGATTACCTCAAGCCACAGGGCCGCTTTCAGAATCTGACAGCGGAGATGATCGCTGAAATTCAGCAGGAAGTGGACAGGAACTGGGCCAAGTTGAACCGATTGGCGGCAGACCCCTCGTAGGCATATGCGTCAACTTATAGCAGTTGCCGAAAATTTTGTCCGAATGAGGCAGGCGAACCCGATGTTCTGCCTCATTCGGACAGAATTATATACTCGTTCTCTAAAGTTCTGTCGGAATGGCGCAAGTTTTTGAGTTATCATTTTTCCTGTCGATAAGCCATCTGAGAGCTGTAGTCAGCCTGTCAATTAGCTGGTCCTTTGTTTTTGCATA
>Ga0172371_10008543_pt1 | contig 14321 bp, 11 predicted proteins | sample Lak12m_FD_114543 | JGI IMG/M metagenome (GOLD analysis project Ga0172371, IMG submission 114543) | Freshwater microbial communities from Kabuno Bay, South-Kivu, Congo - kab_022012_12m | ecosystem: Environmental > Aquatic > Freshwater > Lake | place: Democratic Republic of the Congo: South-Kivu... | reverse complement strand
CGTCTATCGCTTGCTGCTATTCGTGATTTAATTTGGGATATTACGGAAACCCGCATTCAAGATAAGCTGACAAAGAAAGTTTTCACATTTTCTTCTTCAACTAAAGATATCATGGTTAGCCCCTTGGCAGAATTGGTAAAGCTTTGGAATCTCTTACCGCACTAATTGTATAAACTCAGGAAATTTATGCTCAAATGAAATTGGTTTTTCACTTGGCAAATTTGCTTTAGCGTAACTTTATGGCAAAGCGAGCAAGACAAAAAAAATTCCCGCGCTAAGGCGGGAATTTTACATCAAATAATAATCGAACGTTTACATCATTTCAATTTCGTTTAAATCAGGCAAAACAATTTTTCTTGTAGATGGAATTGTTTTTCTGGCTTTCTCTTTAGCGGTTCTTTTTTCAAGTTGAGATGGTTTTCCATTCTTCGGGTTTTCTTCCGGCTGGTTCTCGTAAGCGAAGACTTTATTTGCATAATTGCGGAGAATAATTTTTTCCTCATCGTAATGCAGCACATAATTGGGAATGAGAGGAATTTTTCCGCCGCCGCCTGGCGCATCAATAACAAAATGAGGAACGGCTAAACCGCTCGTCCATCCGCGAAGGTTTTCAATTATTTCCAAACCTTTTGCAATTGAAGTTCTAAAGTGATGCGTCCCTTTAGTTTGGTCTGCCATATAAATATAGTATGGTCTCACGCGGATTTTTAAAAGCTTTTGCATTAATTCTCTTACTACCAGCGGGTCATCATTTACGCCTTTCATCAAAACCATTTGGTTGCCAACGGGGCATCCGGCATCGGAAAGCATTTGACATGCTTTAGAGCTTTCGGGCGTAATTTCCCACGGATGATTGAAGTGCGTATTTACATAGATGGGATGGTATTTCTTCAACATATCAACAAGTTTTGGGGTAATGCGATGAGGAAGCACGCAAGGCATTTTTGTTCCAAGACGAATAATTTCAATATGCGGAATTGTGCGAAGCCGTTTTAATATTTTCTCAAGCATAACATCGGTAAGCATTAACGGATCGCCTCCGGATAGAATAACATCGCGGATTTCTGTGTGCTGCTCTAAATATTTAAAAGCAGCTTCTAATCCTTTCATAGAAATTTTATCTTGATCGCCGACTTTCCGTTTTCTTGTACAGAAACGGCAGTATAACCCGCACTGGCTTGTTGTTAAAAACAACGCGCGGTCTGGATAACGATGCGTAATGTTGGGAACGGGACTCATTCCGTCTTCATTTAGCGGATCGTCATTAGCGTCAAAGTCATTCAATTCTCTAATATCGGGAACGCATTGTTGCCAGATTGGGTCGCCCGGCTCACGTATCAAACTTAGATAATAGGGATTGATGCGAACCTGAAAAAATTCATTCAGGCTCTCAGCAACGGTTCTATCTATACCAAATTTATCAACTAATTGATCAACGGTATGCACACTATCGCGAACCATTTGTTGCCACAGTTCCATTATTTCACCTTATTCATTTGTTCAACAAATATTTTCCGAAGACAAGCAGCGCGTCTCCTACAGCATAAAAATCATTTATTTCTGCAACGATGGAAAATTCATTTTTGAAATAAAATTTCTGCGTTGCGCCGTACAATTCTTTTGAAGAAGTTTCGGCTAATAGCCAACGTCCGTTCCGTTCACGAACAAAATTTTCGGCATGCAGCATAAGTTTTTTCCCGATTCCTTTGCCTGATGCTTTGGAGTCAACAACAATCCAATAAAGATCATAAACTCCGTCTGTTAAGGGTCGTTTGCCAGTACAGTGATATCCTAAAACTTTTCTTTTTTCGGTATAGACGAAAATATGGTAATCGCTTTGCTCTTCATTTAATAGCGTAATATCTATTAATTCTAAAGCAACAAGAACTTCTTCATCAAGAAAATTATTCGTCGTGCGTAAAATTGCTTCTAAAGCCGGGCGGTCAGCCTGCTTTAATCTGCGTATCACATTTTCCTCTGTGTAAAGCTAAAGTAATTATTTTGAAAAGCATTTCTTCGTACTGAAGACCAGATGCTTTGGCTGCACGCGCAAAACCGGAATCGGTAGAGATATCCGGATTGGGATTCACTTCAATAACGTAAGGAATATTATTTTTATCCAAACGAATATCAACGCGGGCGTAATCTCTGCATTCTAATGCGTTGAATGTTGCAAGCGCAGCGGCTTCAATTTTTTTTCTTTGTGGCTCAGAAAGTTTTGCCGGACATTGCGGATTTGTGTATTTGTAATAAACGCTTCCGGAAATCCATTTCCCTTCGTAAGTAACAATTTTAGGTAGATGATCGGGCAATCCTTTGAAATCAATTTCTGAAATCGGAAGAGCGTCAGTTCCTAAAACCGCGACATTAAATTCGCGTCCTGCAATATATTCTTCAACGATAACATCTTGTTTATACGTTGAAGTTAAAAACTTTAGCTGCTTCTTTAAGTTTTCAAAAGAAGAAACAACCGAATGTTCTGAAATTCCGATGCTTGCATCTTCTTTTGCCAACTTAGTTATTACAGGAAATTGCAAAGAAAAATTTTTCTGCGAAATACGTGTGTGAGGGGTAAGTGTGAGTGAGCCCGGTGTTTTAATTCCGTTCGCGCGCAAAATTTGTTTCGCAAACGTTTTGTTCAAACAATTTCCGAGCGCTTGCGGCGGGTTTCCGGTGTAAGGAATATCTAAGAGGTCAAAAATTCCTGCATGAAACGCTTCAAAGGTTGTGTTCCCTTCAACTGATTCTACCAAATTAAAAATTGCATCGGGATTGATTGATGTAATCTTTTGAATTGATTCTCGTATATTTTTGGTTACGGCTAAGGTTTCAACGCGGGAAAAATATTTTTTTAAAGATTGTGTTAACGTATCAAGTTCAGCAACAAAACTACTTTCGGACATATCGTCAACAACTTCTTCGTCATCTTTTGGCTTGCCGCTGTACACTTGGTAAATGCTTACCGGAGCATTGTAGCAAATCAATATTTTTGCGTCTGAAATCATACCAAGTTGTAACGTTTTGCCGCCGTGAATAAAACTTTGTTTAACATTGTTGTATAATCCATTCCGGCGGTTCTCGCAGCTTTCGGATAACATGAATTATCGTTGGGGTCTGGCAAAATTCCGGGTAAAGGATTTATTTCGATAATATTCGGTTCTCCCTTTGCATCGAGACGAACATCTATTCTGCTCCAATCTCGGCACCGTAAAACCCTGAATGTTTCTAAACAAATGTTTTTAATTTTTTGTTCAAGTTCCTGTGAAAGTTTTGCCGGGCAAGAAAAAACATCAAGCGGATTTTCTTTAGTGTCAAGAATCCACTTCGCTTCGTAAGAATAAATCGGAATAAAGTCTTCCGGAAATTCTGAGTATTTTAATTCAACAATCGGAAGGACTTCGGTTTCATTTCCGTTGCCGAGTATCGCGACGGTAAATTCTCTTCCGGGTAAAAATTCTTCTATCAATGCCGATTGATTGTATTCGTGCAAAATTCTTTCAACTTCTTTTTCTAAATCAGAATAATTTTTTACAAAAGACGAAGAATAAATTCCTTTGCTTGATCCTTCAGCAATCGGTTTTACAATGACCGGAAAATTTAAATTGAAATTTTTTAAGCTATCAATGTTGTCAATCGTTAAAAATTTTGGAGTTGCAATCCGGTGGTAAGATAAAATTTCTTTCGTTCGGGATTTGTCTAAACAGATTGCAAGCGTTGAAGGGTCTGAACCTGTGTAGGGAATATTCAGCATATCAAGCATCGCAGGAATTTGAGCTTCTCTGCTTACGCCAAAAAATCCTTCGGCAACATTGAATACGATATCCGGTTTTGATTCCTTCAACTTTTCAAAAGCATTATAGTCTGCTTCAATCATTGTTACTGAATGAAATTCGGAAAGCGCGTCACACACAGCATTGACGGTATCGCGGCTATCCCACTCGGCAAAGGTATCTTGAGTTTTTTTTGATGAGTTGTGGAAAGATGTTGCGGAGGTTGGAGACAATTCATCAATGAAAGAAGTACTTTCAGGTTTTACATTAAATGTTAGAGCAACATTCAGTCGAACAGTACGTGATGAAAAAATTTTTGTCTCCTTTAATTATTTTTTTTTGTACAAATATAAGTAGAAAAATTTTTATGTCAATATTTTTTCGCTGCGCAACAAAAAAAATAAAAAAAGTTTTCGCTAAAATATTTTTCATCATCCGACTTTAGCATACTTTAAATTTTCTGAGTAGTGTTCAAGAAGATTTTTTCTGATAACCATGTGTTCGATTTTTAATAGTTGAGGATCGCTGGCAACAATTTCAAACGCGTCCGTCTTTGCGTGCAAAAGCAAATCGCCGTCTTTTATAATATCAGAATATTTTAATTCGGGGAACCCGCTTTGCTTAACGCCAAAAATATCCCCCGGACCTCTCAACTTCATATCAATCTCGGCAATTTTAAAACCATCGAGATATTTTACCATGCTTTGTAAACGAATTGCCGACTTATATTTTTCAAGAGCCATCGGAGATAAATAATCTAACGATTTGGGAAGCCTCGCGGAAGATGCAGCATATTCATCCTTTGTAACTAAAATGCAATGCGCTTGCACAGTTCCTCTGCCAACTCTTCCGCGTAGTTGATGCAGTTGGGAAAGCCCGAATCTATGCGCATCTTCAATGAGAATAATATTTGCGCCCGGAATATCAATACCGACTTCAATAACCGTAGTTGAAATTAAAACATCAAACTGTTTTTCGGCAAACAATAACATCTTTTCTTCTTTTTCCTGCCATTTCATTCTGCCGTGTATTAAGCCTACGTTCACTTCTTTCAAATATGTTTCTTTTAATTTTTCATACAGCGTGGTCGCGGCTTTCAGTTCTAATTTTTCTGATTCATCAACAAGCGGATAAACGATAAATGTTTGCACACCTTCTTTTGTTTTGTCAACAATAAATTTATAAATATCCGCCAGCTTAGTTTCGCCGCGCAAATAAGTTTTTATAGGGATACGATTCTTCGGCATTTCATCAATTACCGAAACATCAAGATCGCCATAAATTGTCATCGAAAGCGTTCGTGGAATTGGCGTTGCCGACATTAGAATTACTTCCGGAACGGTTCCTTTTGATGCAAGCTTTGCGCGCTGCGCCACGCCAAAGCGGTGTTGTTCATCTATAACCGCTAATCCAAGTTTTTTAAAATGAACTTCCTCCTCAAACAATGCGTGGGTTCCGATGATGATGTCGGCTTCTTGAAGAGCAATGGCTTCAAGATTTTTTTTTCGCACACTTTTCTTTTGTCCGCCAATGATTAGCGATGGCTTAATTTCATATTGCGGAAAGCGGACATGAAAATGCTGCAAGAGATTAGAAATATTTTTTGCGTGCTGATCTGCCAATATTTCTGTTGGGACCATTAATACAGCCTGGAAACCGTTATCAACAGCGAGCAGCATTGCGATAAGCGCAACAATTGTTTTTCCGCTGCCAACATCGCCTTGCAGTAAACGGTTCATCGGCTTTTCGTTTTTCATATCAGAGAAAATTTCTTCGAGAACTTTTTTTTGTGCGGAAGTTAATTCAAACGAGAGCGAGGTAATAAAATCTTTTACAAGCGATGTTTTGAACTGAAGTGAAATGCCTTTTATTTTTTCTTTGTAATTATTTTTACGAAGCGCAACCAATGTTTCGATATAAAAAAGTTCTTCATACGAAAAGCGTTCCTTTGCTTCGCCTAATTGCTCTTCGCTTTCCGGAAAATGTATTTGTCTTAACGCTTCCTGCATGTTTTGAAGTTGATGTTTTTCTATAAGATACAGCGGAAGTGTTTCTTTCAGTAAAGAAAGATACTCATCAATTGCGAACGAAATCATTTTGCGAAAACTTAAATCGCCGATGTTTTTATCTTTTAGTTCTTTGGGAATGCGGTAAAACGGAATGATCTTTCCGGTGTTATAAAAAAACTGAGATTCGTCTTCGCTGATTCTATCAAAATCAGGATGAACAAATTGAAGCTCGCCGTATCGCGAGATGGACGGCTTTGCAGAAACGGCAAATATTTCTCCTCCGTTAAATTTATCCTGAAAATATTTTGCCCCTTGAAACCAAACACAGCTGAAATAACCGTCTTCGTCGCGCATCTTTACATTTAGAATAGTTTTCCCTTTAAAGTTTCGCGAATCTTTTTCAACTACCTTTCCGATGACCGTTATTTCGCCGTCATATCCATCTTCAACAACTTGGCTTGCCTTGCTTGAGGTTAGCAAGTTTCTTCTATCTAAATACCGTGTTGGAAAATAGAAAAGCAAATCCTTGATTGTTCGTATGCCAATTTTAGCAAATGTTTCCGCCCGTTTCGGTCCAACAGTTTTGATATACTGAATTGACTGCTCTAATGGATTACTATTTTGTGCGTTCATCTGATGTGTTGATTCATTTATGACTTTCTTCTTTTCTCAATTCAATTTGATTGAAAAAATAATATTTTAGCAGTAAGAAAGTAAAAACTTTCACACTCTCTCACAAATAAAGAATAGTATGCGCTGGGAAAAACTTCTTTCAACAAAAATTCTTGGTTACGATACGAACGAGCAAAAAAATAGCGCTTCGTATGATGGGCGAAGCTCTTTTCAAAAAGATTTTGACCGGGTCGTTTTTTCTTCGGCGTTTAGAAGACTGCAAGATAAAACGCAAGTGTTTCCGCTGCCGGAAAGCGATTTCGTTCACACACGTTTAACGCACAGTTTAGAGGTTTCTTGCGTTGGGCGTTCGCTCGGCAATCTCGTTGGCGAAAAAATAATTGAACGTCATCCATCGCTTAAAAAGAATTTTACGAAGTTTCATTTTGGCGAAATTGTTGCCGCCGCTTGTTTGGCGCATGATATTGGAAATCCACCTTTCGGGCATTCCGGCGAAGACGCAATTTCTGATTACTTCAAAACAGGAAACGGTAAATCGCTTAATGAAAAAATTGGCGATGCAAAAAAATGGCACGACTTAATCAAGTTTGAAGGAAATGCACAAGGGTTTAGAATTATTTCTCAACTTCAAAATCCAAATGTACCAGGCGGACTTCGCTTGACTTATGCAATGCTCGCGGCTTTTACAAAATATCCGAAAGAATCTTTTCTTGAGCATGATGTTGAACATTCCGGTTCAACTAAAAAGCAACCGAAGATTTATAAAAAGTTCGGTTTCTTTCAATCCGAAAAAAATATTTTTCAATCGGTCGCAAATGAAGTTGGTCTTGAGAAAAAAACGAACGAAAAAAATTCATTCTTCTGGTGTCGTCATCCGCTGGCTTTTTTAGTTGAAGCCGCCGATGATATTTGCTATCGCATTATGGATTTGGAAGATGGTTCGCATCTTGGCTTAGTTTCATTTAAAGAAACCGAAGAATTAATGATGCCGTTAATCAGAAAAGCGAAGTTAAAACTGTATAATACACGCGATGAAAAAGAAAAGATCGGTTACTTGCGCGCTAAAGCAATAAAGCTGCTCGTTGATCAGTTGGCGGAAGTTTTTCTTGAGAACGAAGAACAAATTCTTTCCGGAACTTTTGAAAGTGAACTTATCCGCGTTATTTCCACTCAAAAAGCGCTTGAGACAATTGAACAAATTTCGGTAGAAAAAATTTATTCCTACAAAACCGTTATTGAGCGGGAAGCGGTTGGTTACGAGGTTCTCGGCGGCTTGCTTGATGTTTTCGTTTCGACTCTGCTCGACTCGGCAAACGCACAACTTTCACACAGAACTAATACTATCGTCAAACTTTTTCCGCAGCAATTTGCGCTCGCCAAAAACTCAAACGAAGATTTCTACTTGAAACTTTTACAGATTACCGACTTTATTTCCGGCATGACCGACACCTTTGCCGTTTCTCTCTATCGAAAATTAAAAGGAATTTCTCTCCCAAATTGAACACGATAAAACAGAAAGGAAAATATTTTTATGAAACGTTTACTTTGTTCAACTTTATTAGCGCTGCTTCTAATGAGCGCTAACATGATTCCACAAACACTTTCACTTATGCCGGCGCCGGAGAAGTTCTCGCTCGGTGAAGGGAAATTTATTCTAACTCATTCATTTGATATTTCTATTTTCGGAAATACAGACAAGAGAATTTATCCTTATGCTACACGCGTACTACGCCGACTTTCCGGCAGAACCGGATTATTTTTCCCGCAAGATAATGTTACAACTGTTTCAGCTTCCGATACTTCCGATTTGCAAATTTCAGTTGAACAACCCGGCAAAATTTTGTTGAGCGAAGATGAATCGTATTCGCTTCAAGTTTTAAAAGATAAAATTTTGTTGAAAGCGAAAACCGATCTCGGCGCGCTGCGCGGAATGGAAACGCTGCTTCAACTTTTACAAAATGATGAAACGCATTATTTCTTTCCGGTTATCACCATCCATGATAAACCACGCTTTCCGTGGCGCGGATTGATGATGGACGCCTGCCGCCATTTTATGCCGGTTGAAGTAATCAAACGAAATCTTGACGCTATGGCTGCCGTTAAGTTGAATGTTTTCCATTGGCACTTAAGTGAAGATCAGGGCTTCCGTGTAGAGTGTAAAGCGCTGCCAAAGCTTACCGAGCTTGGCTCCGATGGATTATTTTATACGCAAGCGCAGATAAAAGAAATTCTTGCTTACGCTGAAGACCGCGGCATCCGCGTAATACCGGAGTTTGATATTCCGGGACATTCAACTTCATGGTTTGTCGGTTATCCAGAATTAGCAAGCGCGCCCGGTCCTTATAAAATTGAACGGCAATGGGGAGTCTTTGATCCGACGTTTAATCCAACGATTGAAGAGACGTATAAATTTTTCGACATTTTCTTTAAAGAGATGTGCGAACTCTTTCCCGATGAATATATGCACATCGGGGGCGATGAAAATAACGGACATCAATGGAACAAGAATGAGCAGATTCAAAAATTTATGAAAGAAAACGGATTGAAAAGTAATCACGATCTGCAAACGCTTTTCAACAAAAGAATTTTGGCAATCTTAACAAAGTATGGAAAGAAAATGATCGGCTGGGATGAAATTCTTCAGCCCGATCTGCCGAAAAATATTGTTATTCAATCATGGCGCGGAACTGAAGCGCTTGCCAAAGCCGCGCGGCAAGGATACATGGGAATTCTTTCTAACGGCTATTATATTGATTTGAACCAATCAACTGAATATCATTATTTAAACGATCCGGTTCCGGCTGATTCAAAATTAAGCGATGCCGAGAAGAAATTTGTTCTCGGTGGTGAAGCTACAATGTGGGCTGAGTTTGTTGTGCCGGAAAATGTTGATTCGCGCATCTGGCCTCGCACCGCCGCAATTGCAGAACGTTTTTGGTCGCCGCAAAATGTCCGCGATGTTGATGACATGTATCGCAGACTTGAAAGAGTTAATTTCCAACTTGAGGAACTTGGAATTACCAACACTAAAAATCAAGAAATGATGCTGCGCCGTTTAACTAATAACGCCGAAACAACTTCGCTCAAAACTCTCATAGATCTGATTGAACCTGTAAAAATTTACGCGCGACATGACCAAGGCGTTCAATATTATTCCTATTCACCTTACACACGCACAGTTGATGCTGCGGTTCCCGATGCTCCGGCAGCACGCAAGTTTAGAAAATTAGTTGATGATTTTTTAGCTGGAAAGAAAGAATTAAAAGATGAAATCGTAAACTCTCTAACTCTTTGGAAAAAAAATTCTCAGAATCTAATAAAAATTATTGAGAAGCAACCCATCCTCAAAGAAATTGAGAGCCTATCGGATGCCTTAGTGTTCTTATCAGATTATGGATTAATCGCTGTTTCTTTGATGGACAAACAAACAAAGGCAGATGCTGAATTTATGCTCAAATTTTCACACCACGCCGAATGGGGGAAAAAATCTTACGGACAGGCGGAATTGATGATTGTTAGCGCGATTGAGAAATTGGTGAATGCCGTGAAGTAACAGATAACAATGATTTCATTACATAGCCGTAGCTGAAAATATCAGTTACTAATGGCAAAAACAATAAATTGATCACCTTCGCTTGGGACGCAGTGAAAATATTTTCTTTGCAGCTCTGGCATTTATTGATTCGACCATTTTAGACTTCGTTTCTTGTTTTTTACGCTGCTTTGTTTTTGTTTGCAGATTTAAATACCATCATAGATTCAATGCTTAAATGATAATCTATCTCACTCCATTCTATTCCGGTGTTTCTGCAAATAATTTGTGGATTTTTAATTGTTCAAAGGTTGCACGTTTTAATTCAGGATACCATGTTGTTGGAGTAGAAATAATTCTACCGTCAGCAAGTTCAACGTTCAAATATGAATCATCAAAACTGACTTTCTTTACCTTTAAAGTATTCATTCCATCTCCTTACGAAGTATTCTTTGTTTTCTCTGGTAATTTCTAAAACTTGTTTATCCCAAATTACACATTAGAATTTTTTCCCATCGCGTATTTTGGGTTTAGTGCGACAATTTATGGTTTCTACCTCCGTAACTTATTGAAAAACAATAACTTATTTTTTGAGCTTTTTCCCCGGACAAGTCAGGACGGCTCTGGTTTTTAAAATTATTCCCTGATTCGAAAAGCGTTAAACCGTTTCGTTTTGCAAAATCTCGCCATGAATTCCAACTACAACAACCTTAACCGGAATTCCTCTTTTTGCTTGTTCAACCGCCTGCATAGCTAATTGAAATAATCCGCCGCAACATGGCACCTGCATAATTACCACCGTGATGGATTTAATGTTTGCGTCCGTTATCATTCGCGTCAACTTTTCCAAATAGATATGTTTGTTTGTATCAAGTTTTGGGCAAGCGATTGCGAGGCTTTTTCCTTTCAGAAAGTCTTTGTGAAAATCGGGATAAGCGATGGAGACGCAATCGGCAGCTAAAAGTAAATCAGCATTTTTGAAAAATCCGGCGTTGGGAGAAACAAGGTGTAGCTGTACTGGCCACTGCCGCAAATGTGAAATCCTTTTTCCATCTTCATCCGAATCTGCTTGTTCAGAAGTTTGGTTGAAACTCATTTCGCGAGAGCCGGGGCATCCGCATCTTTTTGGATTTTCGTTTTCTACTATTGTTTTCAATAATGGATTTTTAATTCCATGATCATTCAAATAATCCAACGCTTCGGTCAACAAATCAAACTCTTGATGTTCTTTTAAATGAAGAAGATGTGCCTGGATAACATTGCTTCCTCCTTGAACGATATATTCCATAACTTTCTTTTCGTCATACGGTTCGGCATCACGCTCAACAACGGTAATCGCATTTTGCGGGCAGTGACCGAGACACGCGCCGAGTCCATCGCAAAAAAGGTCCGAAATTAATCGCGCTTTGCCATCTATAATTTGCAAAGCTCCTTCAGCGCAATTCGGAACACATTCTCCGCAGCCGTCGCACTTTTCTTCTTCTATTTTGATAATTTTTCTGAGCACTTTTACTCCGGTTTTATAAACAGATTATTTTGTCCGATTAAAGATAAAATAAAAATCTCACCTCTGCAAGAGAAGTGAGATTCAATTTTTAACAGGCTTTAATAATTCCGAGGAACGAATCAGCCTTTAGACATGCGCCTCCAACGAGCGCTCCGTCTATATTCTGCTGAGAAAGAAGTTCGCGGGCGTTATCCGGTTTTACGCTGCCGCCGTATTGAATAATGATTTGCTCGGCAACTTCGCTTCCGTATAAAACGGTTAATTCTTTTCTGATAAATGCATGAACTTCTTCAGCTTGTTCTTTCGATGCCACTTTTCCGGTTCCGATTGCCCATACAGGTTCGTACGCGATAATAATTTTTTTCATGTTTTCGGTATCAACGTTTTTCAAACCTTCAACAACCTGACGTTTGACAACATCAAACGTAATTCCTTTTTCGCGTTCTTCTAATGTTTCACCTATGCAGAAAATCGGCAGCAGACCGCTTGCCAGCGCTTTATGAATTTTTTTATTGATGGTGGAATCACTTTCGCCAAAAATAGTTCTTCGTTCCGAGTGTCCGAGAATAACATATTCGCAGCCGACACTTTTTAACATTGCGGCGGAAATTTCTCCTGTGTAAGCGCCGCTTTCTTCAAAGTACATATTTTGCGCGCCGAGTTTTACCGAAGAGTTTTTAACCAATGTTGAAGCGGTCTCCAGCGAGATGTATGGCGGACAAACGATAACTTCTACATTGCTTGACAATGTTCCTAAACCGTTTTTAATTCCCGAAATCAACGAAATGGAATCTTGCAAATTCATATTCATTTTCCAGTTTCCGGCTATTACTTTTTTACGCATCTTTATTTCTCCATGAGGTTTTATGTTAAATATTTTCACTACAAATTTAAGAAAAGAATGCTTCAATTAGGAATTGAGAATGAGGAATTCGGAATAACTCGATCTAAATATTTCTTTGCAAATAGAGAACAAATAAGTAAGTTTCTCACAGTAATAACTCAATATTAATATTCTCCGATGGAGTAGTTTGAACATCCAAGAAACTCCTGCGTGATGAAAACAAATATAGTTTCGTTCTAAAAGAGGTTTTTATGCCCATTCCCGATTTTCAAAGCATTATGCTACCTTTGTTAAATTATTATTCTTCCGGTAAAGAATATTCAACTAAACAAGCCATTGAGGAACTTGGAACTCATTTTAGTTTAACCGAAGAAGAGTTGGTTGAGATGCTTCCAAGCGGCACGCAATCTACTTTCTACAATCGTGTTTATTGGGCAATTGCTCATTTAAAAATGGCTGCATTACTCGAAAGCACAAGAAGAGCGCATTATAAAATTACAACCAATGGTATAGTGTTATTACAATCAAGCCCCACTTCTATTAACCTTCGAATTCTTAAAACCATACCAGAATATATCGAACATACCAAAAAGGTAAAAATTGGTGAAGGTGAAGCTGCTGAGACAGAGGGTAACGATGACCAACTAACGCCGGAAGAAAGTTTAGATTATGCACACCAAAAAATAAATAAATCTTTGGCTCTGGATTTACTGTCAAAAGTAAAGACGATGCCTGCTTCGTTTTTTGAAAAACTTGTTATAGACCTTCTGGTAAAGATGGGATATGGCGGTTCGATGAAAGATGCCGGCAAGGCAATTGGTAAAAGTGGTGATGAAGGTATTGATGGAATTATAAAAGAAGACAAGCTTGGTCTTGACGTAATATACATACAAGCAAAAAGATGGGAAGGTGTTGTTGGTCGTCCAGAATTACAAAAATTTGTTGGCGCGTTGGCTGGTCAAGGTGCAAAAAAGGGAATCTTTATAACCACTTCATATTTTTCAAAAGATGCCTCAGAGTACACCCCAAAAAACGAAACGAAAATTGTTTTAATTGATGGTGAACAACTCGCAAAATTTATGATAGATTTTGATTTAGCTGTCTCAACCGTCTCAACATATCAAATAAAGAAAATTGATTTAGATTATTTCGGTGAGGAATAAATAAAGGCAACAACTAAAACTAACATTGCATTTAACGTGAAGAATCATTACAAACGCCTTAGACACTAATGTCCATAAAAAATCTCCCAAAGCAAGTCATCGTTTTAAGTCTTGTAAGTTTGTTTACAGACGTTGCAAGCGAAATGCTTTACCCGGTAACGCCGATATTTATGTCAACCGTTTTGGGCGCTTCTATGGCGGTTATCGGACTGCTTGAGGGCGTTGCGGAAATTATCAGCGGTTTCTTTAAAGGATATTTCGGCGTACTGTCAGATAAGCTAAAAAAGCGTTCTATTTTTATTTCTCTCGGTTACGGACTTTCGGCTTTATCAAAACCTTTACCGGGAATTTTCCCTTCACTTTCTTCCATAATTACCGCAAGAATTTCTGATCGGCTTGGTAAAGGATTGCGCACCGCACCACGCGACGCGCTGCTGGCAAGTTATGCAAACGGAAACAGCGGAGCTGTGTTCGGTTTTCACCGCGGTATGGATACGCTCGGCGCAGCAATTGGTCCGGCTGTGGCGCTGCTTCTCTTATCTTTATTTCCCCAAAATTATACGCTAATTTTTCTTATCGCATTTGTTCCGTCAATAATCGCCGTTGCGTTTACTTTTTTTGTAAAAGATAATTTCATTTCGAAAAACACAAAACAGAAAATCGGTTTTCATTCTTTTCTTAAATCAGCTCCAGCGGAATACAAATTTATTTTAATTCTGCTTCTCCTTTTTTCGTTTGCAAACAGCAGCGATGTGTTTCTCATTTTAAAATCAAAAGCAATCACCGGGTCGGATACGCTGGCAATAGTAAGTTACATTTGTTATAATCTTGTGTACGCGGTTAGTTCTTATCCGCTTGGCAGG
>Ga0172371_10008541_pt1 | contig 14323 bp, 11 predicted proteins | sample Lak12m_FD_114543 | JGI IMG/M metagenome (GOLD analysis project Ga0172371, IMG submission 114543) | Freshwater microbial communities from Kabuno Bay, South-Kivu, Congo - kab_022012_12m | ecosystem: Environmental > Aquatic > Freshwater > Lake | place: Democratic Republic of the Congo: South-Kivu... | reverse complement strand
CGTTCTTTACGGCGCGGATATTGTTTTGATGCACCTCTTCGCTTCCCGCCGCCGCGCGCACAACGTCCTCGGCCAGCCGGTAGGTGAACACAAGGTACGGTTCCTCGTCAAACATCAGTTTGGGCGTAAGCATTGCCGTGGAAAGGGTGGATATCATCACCCGCTCCTCCATATTTACTTTTGCGGCAAAGAGTTCAAACGGGCACTGGGTATACAGGCAGGGCACGCCTTCCACATTGAAGTGTTCCGCCCTCGGGTGCAGTTTCACAGCATAGTCGTCCCTCTTTATTACGTTTGCGATAAACGCGGCCATCTTCTCCTCTTCGGTGCGATAGGGTGCGTCAAAATCCCCCCAGTTGGATGTCTGGTTTAAAAGAATGAACTTATACGGGCGCAGGCTGGCTATATCGTCTTCCGCCTTGAACAGCCGGATCATAAAATCAACAAGCCCCGTATTGGAAAGGTCGGCCGGAAGTTTTTCTATCGGAAATCCTGTTTCAAACGGGTATATTTCAGGCGCGGTAAAATAAGCTTTTTCGACCATATCGGTATGGCATTTTTTCTTCAGCCTGTGCGCCATCTTTGTAAACCGGGTTTCGGCCATGCGGGTATTGTATTCGCCCAGCCCTTCCTCAATGAGGAAAAGTTTCGCGCCGCCGCTTTTCTGCTGCAGATAATCCATCAGATAAGTGGCAATCCATCCCGTCCTGGGCGCGATTACGGCGGAAAAACCGAGCGTGGAATCATAGCCGTCCAGGCTGGCCAGCATTTTTTCGGGGTGGTACAGGGATGTAAAAAGGTGCAGCGCGCCCATCTGTTTTTGCGAATAGTAATATATCCGGTGAATCCTGCCGTCCATATTATCCAGGTCAAACTTTCGGGTCGTTTTCTGCCACGCCTGATTAAGGAACAAAACCAGTTTTCCGTTCTTATCCAGATGGTCGGCAAGGAAAATAGCGTTCATTAGTTGGTATGTCGTGTCGCAAACGATCGCAATCATTCTTTTTCAGCCCTGCCTTTCGGATTTCGGTTTCCAACAAGTCCCATTATACCATAAGATGTGCTATAAAAATCCGGCGGGCAAACCCGCCGGCCTTTTGTTCGGTTTATAAATCAAGCTGTTTCCATAAGCTGTATCGCCAACGGACTGCTTAAAGCCCCATCCGGCTGCGCATTTCTTCCAGTTCTTCTATCTGTCCCATGTCCATCCACGCCTTTTCGCCGATGGGATATACGGCGACCTTCTCTCCGGCCAGCCTGTATTTATCCACAATATCCGGAAGCCCGGCCTCCGTATCGTCCGGCATCTCCTCTATGACCCGCGGCTCGATGAGGTACATCCCCGTATTAACCATAAAGCTGAATTCGGGTTTTTCTTCCATGCCCAGGATGCTCCCTCCCTCGCCGATGTCGACAACTCCGTAAGGGACGGTGATATGCTTGAACGCGCAGATCATGGTGATCAGGTTCCCGCTTTTTTTATGGAAGGAATATATATCGCTGTAATTCGCGTCGATGAGCACGTCGCAGTTGGATACAAAAACGGAGCCTTTGATCCTGCCCTTTAAAAGAGAAAGCCCTCCGCCCGTTCCAAGGGGCCGGTCCTCGTCGACATACTGCAGGGCATATCCCTTTTCGATATCGTTGAAATAGGATTTAATCATGTTTTTCTTGTGGTTTAAAACAAGAAAGAACGTCTTGCTGCCGCATTCATAAAAACGGCCGATGATATGCTCGAGTATCGGCATATCGCCGATCGGGATGAGCGGTTTGGGCAGTATCTTGGTATAGGGATACAGGCGGGTGCCTTTTCCCCCCGCCATAATGACGACCGGCACGTCTTCTTCAAATTTCGGCGCGGCTTTTTTGAAACTTTTCTCAAAAAGAACGGAAACAAGATTCCCGCTCCCGTCCACCACCGGAAGGGCGTCGATGCCGTGCCCGTCCATCACATCCTCCGCCTCGCGCAAGCCGTCCTCGGGTATGCTTACCGGGTTTTTGTTCGCGGCCCGCAGCACATTATCCTCCAGGCTCCCGCCCCTGAGTATATGCCTGCGGATATCCCCGTCGGTAAGCGCGGCTTTCAGGACGGTGCCGTCCAAAACAAACACGATCTTCTTTCCCGTTTTATCCAGGTTTTTCATCGCGTCGATTATTTTTACGGACCGGCTGACCGTGATATCCATAAAATCGTCCAACTTCATTTCTTTCATCCGCTTGCACCCTTTACATTTCCAAAATACGCCCCGCAACAAACGCAACGTCGTCGTCCTTAAGGTTCGTGCTGCAGGGAATGTTCACGATATTCGCCACATAGTCGTAGGCTTTTTCAATCTTATAGGAAAAACAATTTTTATACGGCCCCTGTTCATGGATCAGCGCCCAAACCGGCCTTGTCTGTATATTGCGTTCCTGCAGGTAGCCGATCAGTCCGTCCCTGTCGATGTCCGAATCCTTGAGATACAGGGAATAAAACCAGTAGTTCGGCCGCGCCTCCCTGTTGAAATCAAGAAGCCTAAGTCCCCGCCTGCCGGCCAGCGCCTCCCTGTATAATTCAAAATTTTTCTTTTTTATCCGGATAAACCCCTCCAGCTGTTCCAGCTGCGCAAGGCCGATGGCCGCCTGCACGTTGGTCATCCGGTAATTGAAACCTACCGCATGATGGATAAAATAAACCGCGTCGTCTTTCGCCTGGGTGGAAAGGTATTTTACCCTGGCAAGCAAGCCCTCGTTCCCGGACACGACCATTCCGCCGCCGCCCGTCGTGATGATCTTGTTCCCGTTGAAGGAAAAAACGCCGGCATCCCCCATCGTCCCGGCAAATTTCCCGCCCGGGTAATGGGTCCCGATCGCTTCTGTAGCGTCCTCGATCAGTTTTATATTGTACTTTTCCGCAGTCGAAACAAGCCTGGGCATGTTGGCCATGTTTCCGAAAACATGCACCACGATCACGGCTTTAACCTGCCGTCCGGTTCTGTTGTTTACCAACCTGCCGCCGGCAAAGGTGCATTCCTTCGCGCAGAATTCTTCCAGTTTTTCCGGATCCATGCAAAGGTCGTCGCCGCAGTCCATAAAAACGGGGTGCGCGCCCACATAGGTAACCGGGTTCACTGCCGCAATAAACGTCAGGGTCGGCACGATCACTTCGTCCCCCTCCCCGACGCCCAGCGCGATCAGAGAAAGGTGCAGCCCCGCCGTCCCACTCTGGCAGGCGACCCCGCCGGGCATCCCCACATATTTTGCTACGCCCGTCTCGAAACGGTTGATCATTTCCCCGCCGGTGGACACCCACTGCGCTTCGATCGCCTGGGTGGTGTATTTCAGTTCGTTGCCCGCAAGGTTGGGCACGGAAAGCGGAATAAACCGGTCCATAAAGTCCCCCTACAAGTTGTAAATATCCGTCTTATAGCTTTGCAGATTTTCCCGCAGGAATTTTATCGTCTCGCTGATCCCCTGTTCAAACGTATGGGCGGGCTGCCAGCCCGTCAACTTCCTGATCTTTTCGTTGGATCCAAGAAGGCGCTCCACCTCGCTGTTTTCCGGGCGCAAACGCGCCTCTTCGCAGATAACCTTCGCCGCCGGATTGATCTGGGCAATCAGTTCGTCCGCGATCTCCCCGATGGATATTTCCTTCTGTGTCGCGATGTTTATTTCTTCGCCTATCGTGTTTTCCGATTGTTCGATCGCCAAGAATCCCTCCACGGTATCTTTCACGTAATTAAAATCCCGCGTGGGCGAGAGCGCGCCCAGCCTTATTTCGGTCTGCCCGGCCAGAAGCTGCGTGATGATCGTCGGTATAACCGCGCGTGCCGACTGCCTGGGTCCGTACGTATTGAAAGGCCGCACAATAGTGACGGGCACGTTAAAACTCCTGAAAAAGCTTTCGGCAATCCTGTCCGCGCCGATCTTGGTGGCTGAATACGGGGACTGCCCCTGGAAGGGGTGCTTTTCGTCAATGGGCACATATTGTGCAGTGCCGTATACTTCGGACGTAGAGGTAACCAGCACCCTTCGGGTGCCGAAATCCCGTGCGGCGGACAGTACGTTCAGCGTCCCCTTGATGTTTGTGTCCACATAAGAGTCCGGGGAATGGTAGCTGAAGGGAATGGCGATAAGCGCCGCCAGATGGAATACGGTATCCATACCTTCCATGGCCCGCCGGACACCGTTCGGGTCCCTGATATCCCCTGCAAAAACGTCTATTTTTTTTAGGACGTCCTTGGGGATAGTGTCCAGCCATCCCCAGTTGTTAAACGAGTTATAATAAACAAAGGCCCGCACATCATATCCCGCCTGAAGCGCCCTTTCGGTAAGATGGCTGCCAATAAAACCGTCGGCTCCCGTAATCAATACTTTCTTTGCCATTGTATTCTCCTATTTGGGGTTGTTTTTTTCTTTGTCTTCCTTAAAATCCTGAATCGCGGTTTTCTGTACCAGCGCAGTCAGTTTATCCTGCAGAACCGAAACCTTCACAGATATCGTGAAGATTCTGAGCATCATTATGCCTATGATTAAAAGGAACAGGAAGTTCTGCGGGGACTGGATCCCGAGAAGGCCCGCGAAAAAGAATATGATCATCGGAAAAACGCTGATCAGGATCAGAAGCACGGCAAACACAATCCAGAATATCGTATCGTTGATGTTCACCTTGGAATGACGGATCCTGTTGATGATATATATCAGTGCAAGAACGGATACGATGATCAAGGTCACGCGCAATTCAATAGCCAATCAATCAACCCTCTTTCTAAACCAGATAATAAAAAGTATGGAAACACACATACGTATCATGAACGCGATAGATTTCCCAAAAGTGAAATAGCTGTTTCCGGCCAGCCGCTCATTCATCCGCACGGGTACCTCGGCCATTTTCGCACCGCTGCGTACCAGAAAAGCCCAGGTGTCCGGTTCGGGGCCGAGGTTCAGATTATCGCACAATGCGCGGATCATCCGTTTGTTCACCATCCGCATCCCGGAAGTCGGGTCGGTCATGCGCACCCCGGTGGTCAGCTTAAAAAAGAAACTGATGATGCCCGAACCCACAATCCGCATTCCCCCGCGTTTCTTTCCGTCCAGAAAGCGGGATCCGATCACGATGTCATAGCCTTCCAGCATCTTGGCTACCATGGGCTTTACGTACTCGGCATTATGCTGTCCGTCCCCGTCGAAGGGCATCGCGATATCGTAGCCGTTCTGATAAGCATAACGGATGCCGGTCTGGAAAACGCCGTCCAGTCCCAGGTTGATAGGAAGGGCAATGCACGGAAACCCGTTTTCGCGGCAGATTTTTTTCGTATCATCGGCAGAACCGTCGTCGATCACCACAAAATCAAATTCCGGGCAATGCAGGCGCAGGTTCTCCACAACATTTTTGATGGTGTATTGCTCATTGTACGCGGGAATAAAAATCAGGACCTTCATAAACCACCCAAATCAAGTAATAACTAGACTAATTATACAGTCAAACAGTGTCTTTTGCAACTTATATGCATATCATTTGCTTTGACAGCCGCGCGCGAACTGGGTATAATGATTCCGTAATATTTTTTTCGGGGTACACAATGAATAAACTGCATTTATTCTCAAAAAAGGTTTGGGACGAAGTCCTTTCAAGCCACTTACGCCAGAAACTTTTTCTAATCGTGCTCCTTATCATCCTGTCTTTCGTATACGTTATGGTTTTTGCACCGCCCCAAACCCAGAACTTCCCGGTTTATGACGAACAAAGCCAGCGGACAGTCCAAAAGATAACAGGGAAATCCCCCCTGCAGCTGCCTTTTCATATCAACGAGGGCGAACCCATCGGCTTAGTGCTTTATTTTGAGGTTCCCCAGTACCAGACGGCAGATTCATATGAAATACAGGTTGTCGACAGCGCGGGCACGGCGGTTTTTGAAAACAAATTCACCCCGGCCGGCCTGGGTGACGGCAGTTCGCTCACTTTCGGGCTTTCCAACATGCCCGGAACCGGCGGCGACTACACGCTTCTGATCACGGCTGCAAACGTACCCGAAGAAACGGCGCTTTCCATCTGCCTGCGGCAGGACGCGGCCGGGCAGACAGTGCCCGAAACCAGCGTCACCTATTCCCTGGGTATCAGCCCGTATGTGCTCTCCTTGTCCTTCTGGATCGTATTCGCAGGCAGTATCCTGATATTGTTTTATTCAAAGAAGATCCACGTCAACGTGCCGGTGTCCGTGCTGGTTTTTGGCGTTCTTTTCGCGTTTATAACGCCCATACTGGACGTTCCCGACGAATCCGTCCATCTTACGAAGGCCTTCATTGTTTCTGGCGGGACCCTGTTCGACGTTCCGGGCGGCGCGGTGGCCTCAAACGGCCTGCCCCAGATCACCCAGTTCCATATGGCCCAGCAGACGCTACTCAATTCGGAGCTGCTCGGCCAGCCCATCGCGGACGGTTTCACGCAATCCACTCTGGGCAACGGCCAGTTTTTCCTGGCATACATCCCGTCGGCCCTCGCGATATTTTTTGCCAGGGTATTCCATTCCGGCATCCTGCCCCTTTTCTACGCAGGCAGGATCGTCAATCTGGTCACCTACGCGCTTTTCGCTTTTTTTGCGGTCAGAACCGCGCCCAAATTCAAGATTTTCTTTGCCATCGTAGCTCTTATGCCCATGTCTCTGTACATCGCGGCATCCTACAACCGTGATTTCTTAACTTACGCACTGGCGCTCTTCCTTGCGGCGTATTTTACCAAACTCTATTTTGAAAAGGATTTGGTGGTCGGCAAAAAGCAGGTTGTTTCTTTCATCATCCTGTGTTCGCTCGTCGCCGTTCTTAAATACAACCTTCTGCCCTTCTGCCTGCTCATGCTGGCAATCCCGGCTGCCCGTTTCGCTTCAGGAAAACGCAAGGCTTTCTATTCCGTTCTTTCCATCGCCATCCCGGCGGCGGCGGCAATCGGGTATTTCGCCCTCACGACCTACCTGGTCAGTGTGACAGGGGGCGCGGGCGGCTCCGCGCTGGCCGAAGGCGGCGTCAACATTATGGGCGCGAATGTCGGCCAGCAGCTGCACTTCATGCTGGGCAGCCTGACCACGTCGGCTTCCATATTCATCCGTTCCTTCGTGGAAAACACCTACTATATCACGCAGTTGTTCACATTCGGCTGGTTGACCTACGGCCTGCCCGAGGTTTTCATATACCTGTATCTCGCGTTTTTCGCGCTGGTCGCTTTCGTCTACTCCAAATATGAAACCGGACCCGCAGCCATAGAAAATATAAAAATGACTTTTTCAAACAAACTGGCTGTTTTTATTGTGATCGCGCTCAGCTATGTGCTGATAAACCTGCTGCTTTACCTGACCTGGACGCCGGTGGGCGCGCCCCTCATACAGGGCGTGCAGGGCCGCTACCTCATCCCGCTGCTGCTTTTCCTGCCCTTTCTGTCGGGCAATGCAAAGCCCGCGCTGGAAGCGGAAGCCCTTTTTTCAAAGCACCTCCGCATCGCGTCGGTCGCCCAGGGATTTATTATCCTTTCCATTATTCAGACGCTGTTCACCTATTATTAAGACGGTTTGAATCGGTTATTCACCGTAAAAAAAAGGGCCCGGACTGCCGGGTCCTTTTTGATTTTTATTTTCCGCAACATTTCTTATATTTTTTTCCGCTGCCGCAGGGGCACGGGTCGTTACGGCCCGCCGTCTTCTCGCTGACGGCCTGTTTGGAAGCCCGCCACTTCTTGGCGATTTCGGCCCTTTTCTCTACGGAAAACACACCGTCCCATTCGGGCAGCTCATACAGCCATTTCGCCTTGGCTTCGTGCATGTTGAAATACAGTTTTTCAAAATCGATATCCAGCTTAATCTTGGATTGAGGCTTCAGTTTTTCCGCACCGTATTCCTTTTTCAGGCTGGTGTCGATCCCGTCCATAAAACCGGTGAACTGCACCTCGTCCATCCCGAACTTTTCCGCCAGTTCGGAAAGCGTCCCTTCCGCCACTGTGTCCTTGTCGGCGAGCAGCGCCTGGTATATGCTTTTTTCACGGTCATAGTAATCCTTCCAGAACCGTTCCTGTTCCTCCGGCGTAGCCGGCGATTCGGCCAGCCCCTTCCATTCATCATATAAAGACATTTTAAAAACTCCTTTACTGTTTGATCCGGGCAGCGATTTCCTTGATGAAAGTTTCCGTATCAACAATTTTTTTATTGCCTATCTCGCTTAAAAGTGCAAGATCCTTCGTCATGACGCCTTCCTCAATGGTGGCGATGGATGCCCTCTCCAGTTCTTCGGCAAAATTTACAAGCGCATCGTTCCCGTCTATCTCCCCGCGGCGTTTCAGCGCGCCCGACCAGGCGAAGATCGTCGCCATGGAGTTGGTGGATGTCTCTTCCCCCGCAAGGTGCTTGTAATAATGGCGGGTCACCGTGCCGTGCGCGGCTTCAAACTCGAAATGCCCTTCGGGGGAAACCAGCACGGAGGTCATCATGGCCAGGCTGCCGAATGCGGTGGCCACCATGTCGCTCATTACGTCCCCGTCGTAGTTTTTGCAGGCCCAGATATAGCCGCCTTCCGAACGGATCACCCTTGCAACAGCGTCGTCAATCAGTGTATAAAAATATTCTATGCCGGCTTCCTTGAAGCTGCCGGCGTACTTCGCATCGTAAATATCCTGGAAGATATCCTTGAACGTATGGTCGTACTGTTTGGAAATGGTGTCCTTGGTCGCGAACCACAGGTCCTGTTTGACTTCCAGCGCATAATTGAAACAGCTCTTCGCAAAGCTGGTAATGGATTTTTCCGTATTGTACATTGAAAGGGCAATCCCCGGCCCCTCGAACTCAAACACGGGCAGGCGCGTCTCCTTGCCCGCATTGGTGATCACCATTTCGACCAGCGAGCCGGCCGGCACCTTTGATTCGGTATCCTTGTAAACGTCGCCGTAGGCGTGACGCGCTATGGTAATGGGTTTCTTCCATGTTTTTACAGACGGGCTGATGCCGCGCACCATGATGGGCGCCCTAAACACCGTGCCGTCCAGGATCGCGCGGATGGTGCCGTTCGGGCTTTTGTACATCTCTTTCAGGTCGTACTCGTCCACACGCTGCGCGTTGGGGGTGATGGTCGCGCATTTCACGCCCACCCCGTATTTCTTTATCGCATACGCCGCGTCAAACGTCACCTTGTCGTCCGTTTCATCGCGGTGTTTAAGTCCCAGATCGTAGTATTCGCAGTTCAGGTCGATATGCGGTGCAAGCAGATGCTCCTTGATCATCGCCCAGATAATCCTGGTCATCTCGTCGCCGTCCATCTCGACCAGCGGTACGGCCATTTTTATTTTCGCCATGCGTTTCTCCTTTGCAACCAAAAAATATTGATACCCGAATAGTTTACAATAAATCCGCCTTTTGTGCAACAGATTAAGGCGGAAAGAAACCGCGGCAGCCGCGGTTTAAATTTCAATCACTTCTATCCCGTCCATCGCCTTCTGCACCAGTTCGTCCACAGGCAATCGGGATTCGGAACGCTCGATCCGCTCGAGTTTCGGATGGGTTACCGGGTGTTTGGGCACAAATACCGTGCAGCAGTCCTCATAGGGCAGGATGGAGGTCTCATAGGTTCCGATCGCCTCCGCGCGCCCCATAATCTCCAGCTTGTCCATGCCGATCAGCGGCCTGAGGATGGGGATCTGTACCACTGCTCCGGTCGCGTTCATGCTGTCCAGCGTCTGGCTGGCAACCTGGCCGATGCTCTCCCCCGTCACCAGGGCGGCAGCGTTCGCCGCACGGGCCACCTGCTGGGCAATCCGCATCATAAACCTGCGCATGATGATCACCAGTTCCTCATGCGGGCAGTTCTGGTAGATCGCGGTCTGTATTTCGGTAAAATGCACGATATGCAGCCGTATGGGGCCGGCGTATCGCGCGACAATCCCCGCAAGGGCCACCACCTTCTGTTTTGCCGCCTCGCTGGTGTACGGCGGGCTCATAAAATGCACGGCGTCCAGCGAAACGCCGCGTTTGGCGGTCATATGGCCGGCCACCGGGCTGTCAAACCCGCCGGACAGCAGGAGCACCGCGCGCCCGCTGCATCCGGAGGGCAGCCCTCCCTGCCCCGGCATAACGTCAATATAGCACAAAGCCTTCTCGCGCACTTCAACAAATACGCTGATTTGCGGCGTATGCACGTCCACCGAAAGCCCGCTTATGTTTTTCAGAATATACGCGCCCACCTCGGCGCAGATCTGCATGGAATTCAGCGGGAAGCGTTTGTCCGCCCTCTTGGCTGCCACCTTGAAAGTGGCTTCCTTGATTCCTTCCCTTTCCATATGCTGCCGCAATATCTCAAGGCATTTGCCGTTGATCCCCTCCATGGTCTTTTCCGTTTCAAAGGCCGGGCTCATGGAATGGATGCCGAAAACAAAGGAGAGTGCGCGCATAACGGCGGGGCCGTCCCCGTCCGCAAACCCCTTCACATAAAAGCGTCCTTCCCCGTGCGATACCGCAATATCCGGGAAATCCGCCAGCGCCCGTTTCATGTTCCGTACGAGCGCCCGTTCAAAATAAGGGCGGTTCTGACCCTTTAAATGGATCTCGCCGTACTTAACCAGTATGATCATGCCTATCTCCTTTGAAAAAGCCGCAGGGCCTGCACGGCCTCCGCCATGCTTTTTGCGGCCGCCGCCGCTTCCTCATTCGTATTGAAGGGGCAGAAACTCACCCGGACAACGCCGTCGGCTTCCGCGCGCGAAAGGCCCAGTCCCAGCGCCGCCCGCGCAATGCCTTTTTTGGATGTGCAGGCCGCGCCGGTGGATATGTAAATTTTTTTATCTTCCAGCGCGTGGAGAAGCACCTCGCCCCGTACGCCTCCGATCATCAGGCACACTATATGGTCCGCGCCGTCAGGCGGACTCAGTATTTCAACATCCGTAATACCGCTTACGCCGTCCAGGAAAACGCCTTTTACCTCTTTCAGACGCCCTCCCGTCTCCTCTTTATGCCCAAGAAAATATTCGGCCGCCTGCGCGAACGCCGCAATGCCGAAGGTATTCTCCGTGCCCGACCGGAGGTTCTTTTCCTGCCCGCCGCCCGGTATCAGTGCCTTCAGGGGCGCACCCTTCCTGTAGAAGACGGCGCCCACACCCTTCAGCCCGTGTATCTTGTGTGCGGAGACGGTATAATAATCTATATCCGAAGCATCGGCCACGCCAGCGCGCAAATACGCCTGCACCCCGTCGCTGTGGAACAGCGTGTTTCTGTTTTTCGCCTTCACCTTCCGCGCGATAGCGGCAATATCGCTGATCGCGCCGGTCTGATTGTTCACATGCATGATACTTACCAGAACGGTATCTTCCCGCACGGCGTCCGCCACAGTGTCCGGGTCCATACGTCCCTGCCTGTCCGGCCGCAGAAAAGTCACGTCGCATCCCGCTTCCTTAAGCCGCAGCATGGCCTGGTACACAGCAGGATGCTCCGTTTCGGAAGAAATATAATGCATCCGTTTCTGCTTTTTGGCGCCGCCCAGAATCACGGCCGCATCCCCTTCGGTTCCCGATCCGGTGAAAAGCACTTCAAACAGTCCCCCGCCGAACCCCTTCTTCAGGGTCTCGCGGGCCTGATTCATCCTCCCCAAATCAAAAACGGCGGGCGCGTACAGCGCGGACGGATTATGCCAGCCGTCCGCCATGTATCCGTCCAATAAATCCCGGATGGATTCAAGCGGCCGGGTGGTCGCGGCGTTATCCAGATAGATTTCCTGCATAATAGTCTCCTGTTGCCTTATCGCGGAAATATTTTTCAGTTATTCGGCAAGGCTTATTGTATCATAAAACGTTTTTTTTTGCACACCAAAAAGGACCGTCTTTCAAACGGTCCTTTTGTTTGTGTGTTTTTAAATTTTGTTATGAAGCGCGTCCTCGCTGCTCCGGTCAGTCCTGGTTTCCCGAATCGAATGGGTTGCTGGAATCAAATGGTATATCGCTGCTTTGGCTGGTCGCCGTGCTGCCTATCAGTTTGTTAATGTCCTCGGTCACAATCTGAATATCCAGCGTCTCTCCGTTCCTCCATACCGTCAGGGTTATGGTCGCGTCCAGGCCCTTCTCCTTTACTGTTTCCGCCAGGTTTTCAATCTGTTCAACAGGAACGCCGTCCACCGCAGTGATAATATCGTTCTGCTGAACGCCCGCCTTGGCAGCCGGCCCGCCTTCGGTTACCGCTGCAACCAGCGCGCCCTTGGGCACATCCCAGTTGGTTGCGTCTTCATCCGTCATCATATAGAATGAGATGCCGATACCGGGCTTTTCAATGCTGCCGTTCTGGATCAGTTTTTCGGCGATATTCATCACATAATTGATGGGCATCGCAAACCCGATTCCTTCGGAAGATATTGTGTCGCCGTATTCGTCCACGCCCGCGAACATTGATTTCAGCGTATTCACGCCGATCACCTGCCCGTTGGTATCCAGCAGCGGCCCGCCGCTGTTGCCGGGGTTGATGGCCGCGTCGGTCTGCAGCACATTGTACGTGCGGTCGCCCGACTGTATCTCACGGTTGAGAGAGCTTAAATAGCCCACCGTTACCGTGCCTGCCAGTTGTTCGCCCAAAGGATTGCCGATGGCCACAACCATCTCGCCAACCTGCAGCTTGTCACTGTCACCGATGGAAACCGGCGTCAGCCCGGTCGCTTCAATCTTCAGCACCGCCACGTCCGAGTCATAGTCTCTTCCCTGTATGGCCGCGTCGTATTCTGTCCCGTCGGAAAGCACCACCTTGATATAGTCGCCGGACTCCACCACATGGCTGTTGGTCACGACAAGACCGTCGCTGGATACGATGAACCCTGAGCCGTAGCCCACATCCTGCGTCTGCGCCTGCTCTCCGGGAACGAATTCCTTGTTGTAGGTCTTTACGCCGACAACGCTGGGCGTAACCTTCTGGGCAATCTCCGGAACCGGATTACTCTTGTCCGATATGCTTGGGGCTACGCCGCCCAAAGTCGCGGACTGGTCCTGCACGGTGCTGGAAACCACGGTGGGTTTCGGCTGGGTCGCTGCGGCCTGCGTCATGTAAACCCCGCCTGAGATGGCCGGCATGATCACATAGCCCGTCAGCAGGGATCCGCCTATCGCGGAAGCAACGCACAACGCCGCCATGATTCCGGCAATGCCCCTCTTCTTTTCCTTCTTGGGTTTGTTTTTCCTATTTTGTTCAGTGTAGTTGTAACTGTCGTCATACTCGGGGGTACCTTTGGTTTCCTGCTGAACGGTGTCCGCATACCGGGTTTCGGCCGGGGGCGTCCCTCCTTCAGTCTGAGACTCGTTTTTGTCTCTATCAAAACCATTGATATCATTATCGTCTGGATACATGAACAGTTCTCTCCTTTCTCTTGATGCTTGTACTATAAACTGATTTTATCAATAAAATATGAACAGTTTTTTAATAGTTTTTATACTTTTTTTAAAGTAAATGTGAACGTCGTCCCTTCGTTTTCCGCCGATTTCACCCAAATATTCTGCCCGTGGCCGTCCAGTATCTTTTTTACGATGGAAAGCCCGAGCCCCGTGCCCTCCTGCGTGCGCGTATGGGATTTGTCCGTCTTGTAAAACCGTTCAAAAACATAAGGCAGGTCTTCCTCCGGTATAATCCCGCCGGAATTGTTCACGTTCACAAACATACTGGCGGGCGATTCGCTTGTATAGATTTTTATCACGCCCCCCTCGGGCGTAAATTTTACCGCATTGTCTATCAGGTTTAACAACACCTGCTTAATCCGGTTCTCGTCGGCCAGCACGAACTGCTTTTCGTCCTTTATTTCCACCGCCACGTCGATATTCTTTGCGGATATCTTGCTTTCAAAGGTAATGAGGCACCGCCGGATCAGTTCGTTGATATCGGTCTTCGCAATCTTGAAATCCAGTTTGCCGGATTCTATCTGGGAAAGGTCCAAAAGGTCGTTTATGAGGAAATTGAGCCGCCTGGTTTCGTCCAGCACGACGCCCAGATAATAATCCTGCTGGTCTTTTTGAATGGTGCCGTCCAATATGCCCTGCACCAATCCCTGCATGGAAGTGAGGGGCGACCGGAGTTCGTGCGAAACGTTCGCCACAAAGCTGCGCCGTGTGTTTTCATATTTTCCCAGGTCCTTGGCAACCGAATTGAAGGTACGCGAAAGTTCGCCTATCTCGTCTTTTGAATCCACGTCCAGCCGCACGTCAAAATTGCCCCGCGCAAGCTGGGCGGTCGCTTCGGTCACTTTCTTTAAAGGTTTCAAAATATTGTTTGCCAGAAAATAAAGCAGCACGACGGCAACGATGGCCGCAACCAGTGCCGCAAAGATAATCCGGCTGTACATGTTGACCATTGCG
>Ga0172371_10008539_pt1 | contig 14325 bp, 8 predicted proteins | sample Lak12m_FD_114543 | JGI IMG/M metagenome (GOLD analysis project Ga0172371, IMG submission 114543) | Freshwater microbial communities from Kabuno Bay, South-Kivu, Congo - kab_022012_12m | ecosystem: Environmental > Aquatic > Freshwater > Lake | place: Democratic Republic of the Congo: South-Kivu... | reverse complement strand
CTCTGAGCCTTTCATTCCGTGGCCTGGAGGCCAACCGAATACTCGAAGAAATCGGCCTGGATGTGGCGGCTTCGGCAGGCGCGGCGTGCCATTCGGATTCTGTGGAAATATCCCACGTTCTCGGAGCAATGCATGTTCCTTTGGAATGGGCCAAAGGCACGTTGAGATTCACAACGGGCCGTATGACGACAGAGACGGAAATAATTGAGGCAGTAGGCGCAATAGTTAAGGGAATTGAAGTCTGCCGGAACGAATACCGATAATCCGGGAGTCCGGAGCAGCCACGACAGTGGAGAAAGTGGGGACCGGCGTCCCTCCCGGTCCTATATGTCAAAAATTAGTAGGAATTTATAGCAATTGCCAAAATTTTTGAATCGTAACGGTTTTAAGTACTTGTTTCTGTTAAAAGCCCCTGAATTACCGGAAAATTAGACAACGCTGTATATGGATGGGGCACGGGGTAAGATCAGAAAATGTGAACTCCGAATCCAGGGGAGGAGGCCGCTACTTGCTACGTAGAACGATGACCACAACGGGAAGCGGAACGTGACTCTGCTAGTGGATGTCCGGGATTAGAGGTGCTTGGAGGAGACATCTCTTTCTGAGAAGGCGTTCCGATCACAACCCCAAAATTGCGGCATAGCTTCAAGCGTATTCCGGAACACACGGTTCCCGTCACATCGGTTCCAGAATGGAGAAGACTTCAAGCAGATTCAGTCACCCTTGCGATTTCCGCATGGCCCGATGAGATTTTTTGACTAGGCCCTGAGATCTTAGTAATATCATTAGGGGAAGTTGCGCTCTCTCCTGTTAGGTCAGTTTTCCCAAAGCACCTTCAATGTCGGAGGTAGGACCCATGCCAGACCAACATGAAGCCAGCGCTGCAATAAGAATCCTGATTTGTGAAGATGATCTTTCCGTGGCCGGAAATGTGGCCGTAACTCTCAAAGATCTCGGATATGAAACTATCGGCATGGTCGCCACAGGTGAGGAAGCTATTAGAATCGCGGAACAGGTCCGGCCCGATCTCATCCTCATGGATATCAATCTTGCGGGAGAGATAGACGGGATTGAGGCTGTCGGGCAGATCCGTGCTCAATTTGACATTCCTGTGGTTTACCTTACTGCATTCGCTGAGAACGATGCTTTTGAACTGGCGAAACAGACAGAGCCATACGGGTACGTGGGCAAACCCATTCGCTTGCTGGAACTCAGGTGTACAGTTGAGACGGCATTGTCCAAACATCAAGCGGATAGGAAGGTAAGGGAGAGCGAGAAACGCTTCCACAAGGTATTTGAACAAGGGCCTATTGGTATGGGTCTCGTAGGAACAGATGGCCGGTTCCTTCTAGTTAATTCGCAACTATGTCAGATGCTGGGTTATACGGAGGACGAGCTAAACAGCCTTACTTTTGTTGACATTACTCATCCAGATCATGTCACCAAAGACCTTGAGGGTGTCCGCCTTTTGTACGCTGGGGAAATCCCTTACTACAAAGCGGAAAAGCGTTACATCAAAAAGGACGGGGGCATCCTATGGGGCAATCTTACAGCGGCTGCCATTAGGGATGCGGATGGAAAAGTACTTTACACCTTGCCCATGATCGAGGACATCACGGACCGTAAGCGGGCTGAGGAAGCGCTGCGTGCCAGTGAAGCACAACTGTCCAACGCGGTGAAAATGGCTCATCTCGGCCCCTGGGAATACGACGTCGATAAGGACTTATTCACCTTCGACGATCACTTCTACAATATGTTTCGTACCACAGCCGAGCAAGTGGGCGGATACACAATGTCGTCCGCGGAATATGCTCGGCGTTTTGTCCACCCTGACGATTTATCTGTGGTTGCTGACGAAACCCGGAATGCAATTGAAACTAGCGATCCTTTCTTCAACCGCCAATTGGAACACCGTATGCTCTATGCCGATGGTGAGATTGGTCATATCTCGGTCAGATTTTTCATCGTTAAAGACAGCACGGGCCAGACCATTAAAACTTATGGAGTCAATCAGGATATCACGGAACGGAAGCGAGCCGAGGAGGCCCTGAGGCAAAGCCAAGAGATGCTTTCGCTGGCGCTGGACGGAGCAAACCTTGGCATATGGGACTGGGATCTTACTACTGGAAAAGCTTTGTGGGACGAGCGAGCGCTCCTAGTGTTGGGGTACGACCCAAACGAGTTCAAGCCCGACCTCAAGAACTGGAAAAAGCTTGTTCACCCGGACGATTGGCCAAGGATCTCGGAGAATCTCAACCTTCACCTGGAAGGCAACCTCCCGACATTCGAAGCCGAGTATCGCGTACTGAACAAATCTGGAGACTGGCTGTGGGCCCACGCACAGGGAAAGGTAATTGAGTTTGATGCAGACGGTAAGCCCACCAGGATGACGGGAGTTGTTGCAGATGTGACCCAGCGAGTGCGAGCGGCCGCGGAATTGCACAAACGTGAAGAGCTGTTGAGAGCAATCTTGGTTGCTTCGCCCATTGGCATTGTGCTTACGCAGGATAGTAGGATCAAGTGGGCGAATGACGCATGGGTAAAGATGTTCGGTTTTACCAGCGAAGACGAATACCTCGATCAACCAACTAGCGTAATGCATAGTGGCCAAGAGAGTTACGAGCGTTATAGGACGATACTTTACGAAGGTCTTACATCCGGGCAGGTCTCCGAAGCCGACGCAAGTATGAAACGAAAAGACGGGACTTCGTTTGATTCACATATTCGCATTAGCCTCATGGATTATTCCAATCCGTCGAAGGGAACGATATCAACCATTACAGACATATCAGAGCGAAAGAAGGCTGAGGAGGCGCTACGAACGACCTCTGAGGAGTTTGAAGCCGTGATCCAAGCCTCGCCCCTCTCCATTATCGCGTATGACCGTAATAGCATCGTCAAATTGTGGAACCCTGCTTCTGAGAATATCTTTGGTTGGAGCGCCTCAGAGGCAATAGGAAAGGTTCTGCCGTTTATACCGGATGACAAGAAGGAAGAGCATGTGAGAATTCGAGAGCGTGCGCTTAAGGGTGAAAGATTGACCGGCATTGAAGCCCGACGGAGGACAAAGGACGGTTCCACAATCGTTGTTAGCGGCTCAACAGCCCCACTACACGATCCTGAGGGTCGCATCACAGGGGTTATGGCCGTGTTCATGGATATAACGGAAAGCAAGAAGGCGGAGGAAGCGCTGGCCAAAAGCGAAGAGCTGCAAAGGACGATCCTTGCCACTTCTCCGGTAGGAATAGGCCTGTCGGTAGGCAGGAACATGGTATGGATTAATGATGCCTGGAAGGAGATGTTCGGATTGGGGCCTAATGACGTGGCTCCATTTAGCATAAATGCCCGCGCGCTATATCCGACACAAGAAGAATTTGCACGCGTGGGGAAGGTACTTTATGAAGGCCTTGAAGCGGGGCAGGCAAACGAAACTGATGGCGTAATGATCCGAAAGGACGGGACCATCTTTCATGTCCACATCGCGATGAAGGCCGTTGACCCATCAGACCCAAGTAAAGGAACCATTGCAGCAATCACGGACATCACTGGGCGAAAACAGGTTGAGGAGGCTCTGCATGAAAGTCAACAAAAGTATCGCATGATCTTCGAACACGCTCCCTTGGGCATCCTGCACTTTGATCAGAACGGAGTGATGCTGGACTTCAACGACAGATTCGTTGAAATGATAGGTGCGCCCCGAGAAAAGCTTATTGCCTTCAACATGCCAGAACGACAGAAAGATGAACGGATGAGGCGGGCGGTGTTGGACGCCTTGGATGGCAAGACAAGCTACTATGAGGGAGACTATCTTTCAGTCACCGGCGGAAAGCTAACGCCCATGAGGGCTTTCTATAGCCCGGTGCTTTCGGATGATGGTAGATTCCTGGGAGCGGTTGGCATTTTTGAGGACGTTACCGATCGCAAGCAGGCCGAGGAGGCCCTGCGGGAGAGTATGGAGCTAATGCAGTATATCGTAAGGAACGACCCGAACGCGATTGCAGTCTATGATCGTGATCTGCATTATCTCGCAGTGAGCAATCGTTACCTTCTTGATTACAACGTTAAAGAAGAGGACATCATTGGGAAACATCACTACGAAGTATTTCCAGAGATGCCTCAGCGATGGAAGGATGTGCATCAGCGGTGTCTTTTGGGAGCAGTCGAAAGCGAGGATGACGATTACTTCGAAAGACCGGATGGCTCAGTTACGCACAACCGGTGGGAATGCCGCCCTTGGTACAGATCCGGCGGAGAGATCGGCGGGATCATAACCTACACGGAAGTTACCACTGAGCGCAAATTGGCCGAAAAGGCGCTGAAAGAAAGTGAGGCCAGATATCGCCATCTCTTCGATAACTCCCCTGTTGGAATCATATCGGTTGACACTGAAGGCCAGATTCTTGAGGTGAATCAAACCCTCCTAGAGATCATAGGCTCCCCCTCTTTAGAGGCCACCAAAAGGGTAAACATGTTTGAGCTGCCCCAACTCGTTGAATCAGGAATTTCAGATGCGTTCCGTTCGTGCATGAAAACAGGGGAAAGAGCACTGCACGAATTCCCTTACGTGAGCACATGGGGGAAACAATCGCACCTCAGGATTGTGTTGACTCCCGTGACCAACCAGGAGCGGACGATTCGAGGCTGCCAGGCCACAGTAGAAGACACTGCACCGCAAAGAGCCCTGGAAGAGCAGCTACGTCAGGCGCAGAAAATGGAAGCTGTTGGTATTCTTGCAGGTGGCATTGCTCACGACTTCAATAATGTTCTGCACATCATTTCTGGTCATGCGGAACTACTGGACATAGAGCTTGTCGAGAGAAAATTGAAATTCGGTGAGCTAGATGCGATTCGTCAGGCGGCCAAACGTGGCGCAGACCTGGTTAAGCAGATCCTCACGTTCAGCAGAAAAATAGACGCAAAGTTCGAATCCATCAACCTCAATGAAGAAGTGAGAAGCACTGAAAGACTCTTGTATCGCACAATACCAAAAATGATCGAGATTGACCTCCGTCTCGAAGAGGGGCTGGATAGAGTTCGAGCAGATTCTACGCAGATTGAGCAGATGCTCATAAATTTGGCTGTGAATGCAACTGACGCCATGCCCGAGGGAGGAATCTTGGCCATCGACACGCGGAATGTGAATCTTGATGAGCATTACTGCAAGTCGCACGCGGAAATCGTCCCAGGCCAGTACGTTCTTCTCAAGGTCTCTGACACGGGGCATGGGATGGAAGAGGATGTGCGGCAGCATATCTTCGAGCCCTTCTTTACTACCAAGGGACTTGCCGACGGAACCGGGCTGGGTTTGGCAACGGTTTTCGGTATTGTTAAGATGCATGGAGGCCATGTTATTTGTGAGAGTGAAGTCGGGAAAGGAACGACCTTTGAAATCTACTTTCCCGTCGCCGAGATAGTCAAACCGAGGGTGGCGGGGGAACAGGAAGTTACTGCGGTAGCAGGGGGCACCGAGACGATCCTTGTGGTCGATGACGAGCCTATGATTAGAGATCTGGCAGAGAGGATTTTGGATGGGTCAGGATACTCGGTCCTAACAGCGGGCAGTGGGAAAGAGGGAATAGAGATCTACGCTCAGCATAAATCAGAGATATCCCTCGTTATCCTCGATCTGATCATGCCTGAGATGGGTGGGAAGCAGTGCCTTGAGGAACTCTTGAAGATCAATCCCCAGGTAAAGGCTCTCATCGCAAGCGGCTTTGCTGTAAAAGGTGATACAAAGGCTTTTCTGGACACCGAAGCCAAAGGCATTGTGCCCAAGCCTTTCAACATGAGGGAACTGCTCCGCTCAGTCCGCCATGTCCTTGACGGAATCTAGGCATCATCGTGGAAAGGGACTCAGGATCTACGTTCACGGCAGACTGTTTTCATGGATACGAGAATACATGGTTCATAGCGAAAGAGCGGCCTCCCAGGTCACTCCCCCAAAAAAACAGGTTTCGCAACGGCCTAGCCAATAGCTCACGGTTCAGTCTTAGATGACGGGCATATTGAAGAAAATAAGTCGCATAAGGTTCGCCATTGGAAGCCTTGCGCTGGTGATTACCGGGTCAACGCTCTGCACGCTACTCTACTATTCTCTTCCGGACTATCGTGAAGCCATAAAACAGCAGCGGGACCTTAGCGGCACGGCTGTTCTAGATCGGAAAGGCGGCGTTCTTCGCCTGGTGCCAGGCCACAAGGAATTGTTCTGTTTCTGGCGCGACATTTCTGCTTTCCCCCCGTGTCTGAACGAGGCTGTGATTGCAGCCGAGGACCAGCGTTTTTATCTCCATCCCGGTTTCGATCCTCTGGCCATTGTCAGGGCCCTGCACATCAACGCACGTGCGGGGAAAACCATTTCGGGCGCGTCCACTATAACTCAGCAGGTTGTCCGATTAATCCATCCTAGGCCCCGGACGTACCGAGCAAAGTTCTTGGAGATGCTGCATAGCCTGAAAATGGAGTGGCAACTCTCCAAGGAGCAGATCCTGGAACTCTATCTGAACCTCTCGCCCATGGGAGGAAATATAAGGGGCGCGGGGCTGGCGTCCAAGCTATATTTTGGGAAAGAGGTCGGGAAGATAAACTACTCCGAAGCCGCGTTGCTGGCCGCCTTGCCTCGCTCGCCTTCCCGATACGATCCTCGACGCGTCACTGGCAAAAAGCTTCTCTTGGAAGAAAAAGATCGCATCCTGCGCCGGATGGCCGGTCTAGGATATCTAACGGATAGCCGGCTCAGCAGGGCCCTCGCAGCAAGCGTAAATCCAGTGGTACGCCGTCACCCCCTGGAAGCCGCTCACTTTGTCGATTACGTCCTGAGCACGCACCCGGAAATCAAAAGGTCGACGCAGACTACCATAGACCTGGACATTCAAAAATCGCTGGACCGCATAGTGCGCGGCCATAGGAGTCGTCTCGGACGACTGGGAATAGAGCAGGTCGGCGCCATGATCGTGTCCACAGGGAAAATGGAAGTCCTGGCAATGGTGGGCTCAATGAAATACGGGCCAAGGGACGGTGGATACAACAATGCGGTTCTTGCCTCCCGCGCCGCGGGGTCCACGCTCAAGCCATTCCTGTACGCGCTTGCGCTCGATAAGGGTTACGAGGCTTATTCCGAGATCCCGGATACTCTTAGAAGCTATCGCACCCCGCACGGAGACTACTTGCCGCTGAACGCGGATCGGCGATCGTACGGACCGGTAAATATACGTTCTGCTCTGGGTAACTCGCTGAACATATCCGCTGTCAAAATCATCAATTCCGTTGGCATAAATGAGTTTTACCAGTTGCTGAAGCGCTTGGGCCTCGCGGGAAGCGATGAAGTGGCCGCGGACCATTACGGCCTCGGCCTTGCTATAGGCAATATGGAAGTTAGCCTTTACAGGTTGGTTCAGGCTTACGGAGCGCTCGCGCGAGGAGGCGCTTTTCAGCCGCTGAGCACGGTCAAAGGCGAAAATCCGATTGAAACCAGGATCTTCTCTCCTGAAGCCGCGTACGTGATTAACGATATTCTCGGTGACCCCACGGCCCGGTTGCTGACCTTCGGCAATCCCGATTATTTTGAATTCGGCTTCCCCGTACCACTAAAAACAGGGACCAGTACCAATTATCGGGATGATTGGATGATCGCTTATACTCCTCGGCACATTATTGGGGCCTGGGCGGGAAATTTTGACGGCCGCCCGAGCCATCATATAACTGGAGCGGCCTCGTGTGGCCCCATTGTAAAGGAGATAATTCGCTACTTGTACGGTGAGGGGACCCCAGGGACCTTCACCAGGCCGGACGTCGTCAAAGACGCCGCTGTCTGCTGGATGTCCGGAAAGCTGGCTTCGGCTCAATGCCCCCAGACATCGAGAGAACTCATTTTGCGCCAGAGCAGTGAAAGCCCCGTCTGCGACTTGCCGCACAAAAGAGATGAATACTCCTACCTTGGCGCATCGTATGCCCAGTGGCTTCACCGCCGAAGAACGGAACAAGGAGAAGGAAGGTTTCGCCTGGTAAAGCCGCAGGCATCACCGGCTCCCCCGAGCAGATATGGCAACTCGGATCGGCCTTCGGCAAAGCACCGGCCGCGATCTGCCGACAAGGCCGGCATAAAGATCATCAACCCCCACGACTCAGACCGATTCGTCATCTCTCCCCACCTGCCGAATCGTATTGTCTTTCGAGCGCAACCGGAACCGGTAGTGCAACATGTTGTCTGGCTTGTTGATGGAGTGGAAGTAGCGCGCACGCCCCCGCCTTATGAGTTTTTTTGGGAACTTACCCGGGGCAGTCACGTGGTGCACGCTGTAACACCTTTCGAGGACGCGGCCCAAGTATCGATTCATGTTGAGTAATCGGGCCGCGTCTTCGCAATGAGTCTTCATGGAAACTCTCATCCTCAAACGGAGCTAAAGGCACAATCCATTGCACAAAGAAGTTTCCCCGGCGTTTTACTTCTTTGAAAGCGCACTGGTATGAGTTAGTCTGGCGGTTATCTTTTCCCGCTGAGGTGATGTAGTGCCTAGCCATTGGATGAGCTGGTATGCGAGGTGAACTCAAGTGCGAGAAAGGGGGACAATATGGCCGTGAAGGTTCTCATTAAAAGGCGGTTCAAACAGGACAAAATCAAAGAAGCCTACAAACTTCTCATGGAACTCAGGTCACTGGCTACACTGCAAACGGGTTATGTTTCCGGCGAAACACTAATAGGCGCGGATGATCCCAACAAACTGGTCGTGATCAGCACCTGGATCAGCGCGAACCGCTGGCAGGAATGGCTTGCCAACCCGAAAAGAAAAAGTGCTGCGCAAAAGATGGAGAGCTTACTGGAGTCCCCGGAAGAGGCGGAGGTGTTCCTGGTGGGGGAACGAATTCCCGAATGGGTGGACATGGCTTGATCTTTGCCCTGCTTTTTTTATGGCACGGAAATAGGTCTTTAATGTTTTAGAGGGGGAGACCATCTCTCCCCCAGTGCCTCCCTATAGTGATTTCATAGGGTTGCACGATCCTGATGAAATCTCACATAGATCTTGCGGGGCATAATCTCTCCCGGGGGGAGTGGGAGATGCCTCCGGTTGGGGCAGCTGATTTTTTCATTGTCAGAAGTAACTATTGCAATTACAGTATATTATAACCATTTATGGGATTTTGGATTTCATTTTAATAATATTTTTATTTAAAAAAGCTTGACAACAGATCCAGAATATGATCTTTTCCCGTGCAGCGACAAACCAAACCTAATCCTTCCTTTGGCCCGTTTCCGAACGGGCTTTTTTTTGGTCATAATCCGTCCGGTGAAACGTGCTTCCACGCAGTCTCCCGAATGTAGTATCATAGAAAGTCACCGGGACCCTGTGGACGGTCAAAGTCTGAGAATGCGTGCCGCAATCGGTCTTGTACGGCATTGCCGCAGCCTTGAACTGATGCTGTGAGCAACTGCCCGGGATGCAACATAGGTGGGGAGGTGCAAAATGTATTTGCCGGAGATTTTCAAGACATTTCTGGACAAACATCCAGAGCTGGCAGACGCGTACCGCAAAGTCGGAGATATGACTTCAGATGTGGGGCCCCTGGACAAGAAGACCCAGCATCTTGTTCAATTGGGGATTGGGATCGGGCTTTGTTCCAAGGGCGCTGTCCGGTCACACGCGCGGCGGGCCCTCGAATCGGGCGCCACAGATAGGGAAATCATTCAAGTTGTGCTTCTGTCCATGACCTTGGTAGGGTTCCCCGCGATGATAGCCGCTTACGGATGGGTCAACGAGGTGCTGACCGCGGGGAAACGATAAGAAAAGGAACCGTTCACCGGGACAAGTTCAGACCCCTGGAATCAGGACGGGGGAGGTTTGGAGTGGGAGATGATCTCCCCCTTCCATGCTTACCCGGCGCACAGCGCCGAGGCATGGAAGCCAGGTGAAATCCATTTCCTTCATTCCGATGGCACAGCAAAGGCTTTGCAGGTTATTAATGATGTGCCAAAATGTTTGACCTTTGGCAAAGCCTGCGGCCTAAGAATGTCGATAGAGCCCAGGGTCCCTGCGGGGCCGAACTAGTTCATTTGTATGCGCAAAATATGCCGGCACGGAGGCCGGTGCCTACCAATTTTCAAGGAGCGCTTTTCGCAATCGGGCATTATTTCCGGCACTCGCTACAATGCTCGCGCAAGGCGGGGCGTGACCTCCAACTTTTTGGTTCCGCGGCCGTGGACGGTCCACGGCTGTTGTACCAATGTGCGGTCGAAGAAGTGACATTGGGTGAAGCCGGTCGTGGCGGGTCTCCGAAGCAAAGTCAGGCTCGCCGTTTGTAGCGGATGGAGATCTACCAGGGCCGGCAATAAATCAGCTTCTCAATGTTAATTGTAGAAACGCGCATTGGTGTAAAGCGATCATGGACACACTACTCCGGGAGCGAAGATTCAGAGGAAAATCGTGGACATTGCAGGAAGCCGGCGAACCAAATTCGCGTTACTGTTAGCGTGCTTCTTCCTGTTTGTCCGGAATGGGAGTGCAGGAGACGTGCCTCCAACCTATTCTATTTATCCTGTGGGTACCGTGTCCAAAACGGACAAGGGCGCGGTCCTTGAGATATTCCCCGCTTACCACGATGCGTTGCTCGGCTTGCAGGGCTTCTCACATGTAATAGTCCTGTACTGGTTCGACCGCAACGACAACCCCGCCAAAAGAGCCATCCTTAGAGTGCATCCGCGTGCGGACCAGCGGAATCCGTTAAGCGGCGTTTTCGCCACCAGAGCGCCGGTCAGGCCAAACTTGATTGGCTTTTCAGTATGTAAAATCCTGTCGGTATCGGACGGCAAAATCGTCGTGGACAAGATAGACACCTTCAATCACACGCCAATCATTGATATCAAACCGTACATACCTGAAAGCGACTGCTTTCCGACCGCTTCCACCCCTTCATGGCTGAATAAGGACTCCAGCCGGCATAGGGATGACCATTAGAAGTGGCCCTGTCCGGACAGGCATGGGTTCCCGCAAGGGCACGGCATGGAGGCTGTCTCAAAAGTTGGGAGAAGGTCCAAATCGTGCCACGACTGATGCCGGCAGGATTTAAACGCCCTCACCCCAACCCTCTCCCCGACGGAGAAGCTGGAAACCGCTTTTCAGTCCCCTCGCCCTTTGGGAGAGGGACAGGTTGAGGGTCATTCGAGCGACGATCGCTCCTGGTCCATGAGTTTTGAGACACCCTCCATTCCGTGCCCTTCGGGCTCATTTGCGCGCCGTGTTGGTCTTTATTTCGAGGTGTCGCCGAATAGGCTCTGAATTGATGTGTCTGAAGCGCCGGTAAGGCACGACAATAATCCTAATCAGCGCCCTTTCCAGACCGGCTTGCGCTTGTCCAGAAAAGCGGTGATGCCTTCCTGCGCGTCTTCCGCCATGAGATTGAGCGTGATAACACTGTTGGCGTATTCGTAAGCGCGAGGTTCATCCTGCTCGATCTGATTATAAAAGGCCTGTTTCCCTAGGCGAAGCACCAGCGGACTCGCCTCCGCTATGGTCGAGGCCATGTCCAAGGCTGCCTTTTCCAACTCGTCCTCCAGCACGATGCGGTTCACCAGACCGTAGCGCAAGGCTTCCTCAGCAGAGATCAACCGTCCAGTCATGAGCATTTCCATTGCGTGCTTCCTCCCCACCGCGCGAGCCAGCGCGACCATGGGAGTGGTGCAGAACAGACCGATCCTCACGCCAGGAGTCCCAAACTTGGCTGTTTCGTCCGCTATGGCAAGATCGCAGGTGGCCACCATTTGGCAGCCTGCCGCGGTGGCGACGCCGTGAACTTGAGCGATGACTATCTGAGGGACCTTATGAATAAGGGTCATCATGCGGCTGCACTGTTCAAAAATGAATTTGTACTCCGATTTATCACCATTAACCATTTCCCGCAGAAAGTGGCCCGCGCAGAAGTGTTTGCCATTGGCCTTGATGATGATTACCTTTGTTTTCGGATCCACTGCAAAGCTCTCAAATGCCGAAATAATCTCGCCAATCATGTTTTTCGACAGAGCGTTGATGGTTTTAGGGGAATTCAGTGTTATTGAGCCGATTTCACCCTGGGAACCAACTAGAATGTCGTTGTACTCCATGGCATCTCTCCGTTGACTAGATTATCAGCCGCCTCGTTGCGGCCGCGCTATGTGGACAAGGTTGGTGGTGGTTGCAGGAACAAGATTTGAACGCTGCGACATCATATCTCACGGACCGGAGCCGTGTCCACTCAAGTTATTACGGTCAAGCACTGTACAATCGCGCCGGAACTTTCCATCGCAAAATTACGAGACATTGTTGCGCAGATTGACAAAATTTCGGGTTTCGGGCATTGAATTTTTGTCAGCCTTTTGCGAAAGGCCTTTCGAACCAGTTCCAGGTCAAGAACACTCGAGTGGGGCCTTATTGGGATCTCAAGAAGCCGACGGGAGCCACTTGTAATAAATTTAGGCCCGGATGTGACGTCTGATACGATGATTGGAAGATTGAAGCCTCGCTTGTCGCTTTGCTTTTTATTTATTGCCGCTGTCTTGGGCCAAATTCTAGTTCAGGAGCTTCCTGCGCAGCCCATCAGCCCAAAGAAGCCTGCCGTCGGCCACACAGGGCAATTTTACCTTGAACAGGGCAGGAAGCAGGTGGAGCAGAAACGCTTTGCTATTGCGGTTCGGACTTTGTCCGCAGCTATCCGGAGAGACAACAACCTCGCGGAAGCTTATCGGTTGCGAGGCCAGGCCTTTGATCAAATGGGGCAGCCTCAAAAGGCCGTGAATGATTTCACCCGCTACATAGGATTGAGGCCGTCAGACCCGAAAGGCTATATTTATCGCGGCGACACGCACAACTTCAATCTGGATCACCAGGCCGCGATTGAAGATTACAGTCACGCCATCAGACTGGCAAAGTCTTCAGGGGCGGCGTACATCGGACGCGGCCTGGCCTACGCAGGACTGGGCAAGTATGAAGAAGCGATAAAGGATTATCAGCACGCCCTGAGACTTAACCCCGGCAATACGGAAATCCTGGCTAACCTCGGCGTGGCTTGCATGCTCGCGGGCAGAAGCCTAGAGGCAATAAATTATTTCGAGCGCGCACTCAAACAAGAGGCTGACCCCAAGTGGCGAGAACAGATCGAAAAGTGGATGGCGCAGCTTGTGCAAGAACCCAAGACAAGCAAACCAGGCAAAAGGGCAACACCTCGTGGTCCGACTAGTTCGGGAAAACATCTCTGGTGATCGGGTTGTGCCCTGCTTGGCCATACCGAGGCTGCCTCCTGGAAGATACGAGGTGTCTCATCTCAGAGAACTCAGAGGTCTCCGCCGTGAAATGTCGTCCTGAAACATCCCCGCGTAACTGAATGATTGCTGGTTTCGTGAAAAGGATGTTGACAAAGATCGAGGGCCAAGATAAGAATAGAAAAAGAATTTATGGGAGTAAGACGTGACCGTCACCAGCCCGGCATATTTTTACTTTTATTTTAACGGAAGGAGTTCGTACCTGCTCGGCTGAGTGTGACGGTTCGACATAACGGAATACAAAGCGGAGCAACGACTCCGCTTTTTTTTTGGATTCTTCATAGCGCAGGGCTGACGAGAATCAAGAGGACACAGATTTATGACCAAACTGTCGCCACGAAAGGCTTCCCGCCACCTACCGCCTCAGACCGCGCACCGGCTAGGCCTTAATGAGAGGCTGGCCCTCATAGGTCTCATAGAGGAGGGAATCAGGGGTGGGGCCTCTGATTCTGCAGTAATAGCGGACCTGTTCACTGAACTAGGCGATCTGGTGAACGCAACCGTCTCGGGGGCCAAAATTGATCGGCTCCGATCAGACAGTTCGAATGGGTTCAAGACTCTCGAAATTACTGCCGACACAGGTGAAAACCTGGGACGGCTCAACATGCTGTACCTGAAAAAGCCCATCCCCTGCTACTACCTTGTATACGTAGAAGTGGCTTCCCCGTTCAGGAACAGGGGCCTGGGCAACCGCATACTTTCGGCCTTTCGCGACTTCTTGATCGAGAAGTCCGCGGTAGGGATACTCGACAATATCATTCCGGAAGAGGACCCGACCTACGATATCTATCTCAAACTCGACTGGCAGCCGGCAGAAGCAATTACCAGCAGCTCTTCGAATTCGGGCAGCAACACTCTGTACATGGTTTTCATTCCACCGGGACTGGCCGGGCGGGACCTGAGAGACCCTGTGCGCAAATTGGTCCACCACATCGAGAGGAAGCGGGCCGCGATCGACATGAGGGACAATGAACTCATGGTTCAAAAGACCATTGAGGAGTTCAAAGACCTTTACGCGGCGCTCATGACCTTCTTTGAAAAGG
>Ga0172371_10008538_pt1 | contig 14326 bp, 8 predicted proteins | sample Lak12m_FD_114543 | JGI IMG/M metagenome (GOLD analysis project Ga0172371, IMG submission 114543) | Freshwater microbial communities from Kabuno Bay, South-Kivu, Congo - kab_022012_12m | ecosystem: Environmental > Aquatic > Freshwater > Lake | place: Democratic Republic of the Congo: South-Kivu... | reverse complement strand
TGTGGTTGTCGTCGGGCAGGCCCGGGGCCAAGGGGTAACGGGTAGTGATGAGAGTGCCGCCTTCTCCCACTTTCTCACCGGGTACGCCGTGTGTGCCCCATCCCGACTCGCAGTAGGTCCAGCCGTACGCCAGGCTGGCCGACAGCCCGCGCTCTGCGAGGGCAATGGTGTTCGAACTCCCGTCGAGCACGTCGTGCATCCCCCTCGTGCTGTTCGCATACAGCAAGCCGTCGTTAAGACTAGCGGAGGTGCCGATCACGCCGAGGTAATTGGCGCAACCATGGCGTTCTCCCGCAGCGCCCGAGGTGTTGATCCGAGTCGGGCCCTGGTTGGGATCGCTGGGACACATGTCGACGTCGAGGATCCTGTTGCCCGGGTCGTTGCTGGCAGTCTTTGCGGCACAGAAAGCGGCACAGTCGGGGAACCTATAGTCGATCAGTTTGTAGACGGTCTGTGCTTCCACGTACGGCAGCAGCATGGACTGGAAGGTCCAGAAACAGTAATAAGAGAGGGTACCAGGAGGTTGATAGACACCCATGGGGAAAATCTTGTAGACATCGTGATAGTTCTGCAAGGCCAGCCCATACTGCTTCAGGTGGTTGTTGCAGTTTGAGCGTCGGGCAGCCTCCCGCGCCGCCTGTACGGCGGGTAAGAGCAGTGCAATGAGAATTCCAATGATGGCAATCACCACCAAGAGTTCAACCAAGGTGAAACCTGCTGAGCGAGATCTGCGTTGGAACACGGTCGTGCCCTCCTCATGTTTGAGAGATGCTATGAATAACCTCGGTCCCTTCAGCCCGCCTCGCCGGTTGCCCGAAGGGCCGCCGGCAGGGGCGTCGCCGAAAGGCTCCGATCCGATTGTCACGGCAGTTTGAAATCGAACTGATAAGGCCCGTTTGCGGGGATATCGGCCGAGAACTTCCACTCGTTGACCTGACGGGCGCCGGCCGCATCTTTATCTTTCAGGGCCGCCGGTTGCCCTTTCGAGGCGCCACCCTGTTTGAGCAGCATGCCCTTGCCCGCCGCCCTGGTGACGATCACACGGTGCGGACCCGCGAGGGGGCCGTTGGTCGTATCGAAGCGATACTCACCCTTGACGAGCGAAGTCACGGCGCCCGGCCCCGACCTCCCTTGGTCGGGGACGAAGCTCACCGAGCCGTCGATCTTCTCGCCACCGGGGTGCGTGATGGTGCCGTAGACCGGCAGCCTGGGCACGCCGCTGGAGCGGCTACAGCCGACCAGCATGATGAGGACGAGAACCTGCCATCCTATGCCGAATGTCTTCCGCCAAGCCGCGCTACCCATGCCTTGCGACTCCTTAAGATGAACCAAGCCACCGACCGATCCCATTGCGCCCGGTTCCCCGTTTCGGCAAATCGTGGAGCGCGTCGCGACCGAGAACCCACCGCGCGCGGTCCCCAAAGAAGATGGATTGAGCATACCCGAGACCTGCGGCGATGTCAATATACCCCAGAAGATGGGGCAAGCCGCCTCGCTACCAGTCGCCGGCTGCCTTCAATTGGCCGAGGGATCCTTGGGTACGCCCTTCAGCCCCAACATGTCGGTGAGGATCGTCTGGCCGATCGTCTGGGTGACTTTGCGCCACAGATCATCATCGTTGCAGAACACGTAATCGGGGCTCGCCGGGGCGGTCAGCCAGGCCCCTTGCTCCAGTTCGCTCTCCAACTGGCCGCCGCCCCAGCCGGAATGGCCCACGAAGAACCGGAAGGCATGCTCGTGTTGCTGCAAGAGACTTTCCAGGTGATCGCGCTGGGCGGCGAAGTAGATGCCGGGGACGATCTCCATTTCGGCGAGCGAGGCGTCGGTGTGCACGGCCATCAGCGGCCCAGAAACCGGCCCGCCCAAGTGGACCGGTTGATCCGAAGCGCACGGCGACTGGCCAACTTTTTCCCAGAGTTCTCGGATGGTGCTCTCGGTGGGCCGATTCAGGACCACGCCGAACGCGCCGTCCTCGCTGTGGTGCATGAGCAACACCACCGTCCGCACAAAGTTGGGGTCCATCAGGTGCGGCGACGCCACCAGGAAGTGACCTTTGAGCGATTTCATCGTCATTCTGCTGCCTCCCGTCGCCGAGGTGATGGTATCTCACCGTCAGCGCCGTCGGAAGAGCCCTCCTCTTCATTGTACCCAAAAGGTAAATGGTCGAGGGAGGGATCGTCACGGCACGTGTCTTTCGCGGGGACTGTCCCGATTTTTGTGGCAGGAAGCCACAAAAATGGGACTGTCCCCTTCTGCACCCGAACGCTCACGCTTGGAATCAAGGGAACAGGCCCTAACCATTCTGGCCGACGCGGGTTGCGATGGTGGCTATCCCCGCTCCCCGGCCGCCCTGTTTGCCGCTTGATACATCGTTGTGGGGGAATCGCCCCCACCTAGGACGCCGGCGCTGCCTCGACAGTTCCTTTATGCACCCAATCCCGTAACTCCTTGACGGAAAACGAGTACGGGGTTATTAGTATGGGCAGCGACAATCACGGGGCAGGTGCGATCCGGCGGATCGCGCTGCCGGCCGGCCGTACGCTTCCCGCTTCCCCTACAACCCGCCCCGACGAGGTTTCTTCTATGGCCCCCAACATTGACGGCGCTCGGGCCACCGATACGCCGATCGAGCAGGCCGACTTGCGTGCCGCCGAGCAGCTCACGAAGGTCTACACCCGGATGACGCAGCGGCTCGGCCAGGTCATCATCGGGCAGAGCGAGGTGCTCAAGCAGATCCTGATTGCGCTGTTTTGCCAGGGACACTGCATTTTGGAAGGCGTGCCCGGGCTGGCCAAGACATTGATGATTTCCAGCATCGCGCAACTGTTGAGTCTCAATTTCCGCCGCATCCAGTTCACGCCCGATCTCATGCCGTCGGACATCACCGGCACGGAGATCCTCGACGAGGAAGAGGGCACCGGCCGGCGCCAGATGCGGTTCGTCAAGGGGCCGATCTTCGGCAACATCATCCTGGGCGACGAGATCAACCGCACGCCGCCCAAGACCCAGGCGGCCCTGCTCCAGGCAATGCAGGAATACTGCGTGACCGTCGGCGGGCAGGACTTTCTCCTAGAGAGGCCGTTCCTGGTGCTGGGCACGCAGAACCCGATCGAGCAGGAGGGGACCTATCCGCTGCCGGAGGCCCAGCTCGACCGGTTCATGTTCAAGATCATCGTGGCGTATCCCAAGTTCGACGAAGAAGTGACGATCGCCGAGAGCACGACCTCGGAGGATCGGGCGGTGCTGAAGCCGCTCTTGGACCGCAGTGCGATCCTGGCCCTCCAGCGGATCGTCCGCAAGGTGCTGGTGGCCCGGAGCGTGTCGGCCCACGCGGTGACGCTCGTCCGCGCGACCCGGCCCGGCACCGACGACGCCCCCGATTTCATCAACAAGTATCTCACGTGGGGCGCCGGCACTCGGGCCTGCCAGGCGATCCTTCTGGGAGCCAAGGCGGCGGCGCTGTTGGACGGCCGGGTCCACGTCTCGACCGAGGATATCCGCTACGTGGCCAAGCCGGTCCTGCGGCACCGGCTGGTGACCAGCTTCGCCGCGGAGAGCGACGGCGTGACCGCCGACCACATCGTCGAGAAACTCTACGAGACGATCCGCGAACCTACGTAAAAAACCATAACTTTGTTGGACGGCTTCTCAAGCCGTCCTATCGCGCCTGCTCGGAAGGAGTGCAAGAATCTGGTTGCGGGAAAGCGAGAAATCGACTTGCTTTTGCCCCGAAGGGGCACTTGAGAATAGCCCAGCGATTCATCGCTGGGTTGCGCAGTCCAAACGCGATGGCGCGTCCCGTAGGGACGCTTGAATCCAAGCCTCAAACGCGGTTTTCAAGCGTCCCTACGGGACGCACCAGGACTGCGGGGGCATCGAGTTCCCAGCAATAAAATGCTGAGCTATTCTCATACGTCCCTCGGGGACGTGCCGATCGAATGCTTCGTCCGAATTCCTTGCGTCGTTTGTGAGCAGACGCACAAGAGCGGGTGGAAACGCAGGTTTTGCCGAGGTGCGGTGATGGCCCAGCGCTATTTCGATCCCGAGGGGCTTGCTCGCGTCGGCCACATGGAGCTCGTGGCCCGGCAGGTCGTCGAGGGCTTTCTCACCGGCCGCCACCGCAGCCCGTACCACGGGTTTTCGGTCGAGTACCTCGACCATCGGGCCTACACGCCGGGCGACGAGCTCCGCTCGCTCGACTGGAAGATCCTTGCCCGCACCAACAAGTATTACGTGAAACTCTTCCAGGACGAGACGAACCTCCGGGCGAACATCCTCCTGGACTGCTCCCGGTCGATGGCCTTCACCAGCGGCCGGGAGACCAAGCTGGAATATGCAGCCTATCTGGCGGCGGCCCTGACGTACCTTCTCTTGCGGCAGAACGACGCGGTGGGGATGTTTCTTTTCGACAAGGAGATCCGCGCCCACCTGCCGCCCCGGGCCCGGCCCACCCAGTTCCGCCGCGTGCTGGAGATACTCCAAGACACCTCCCCCCGCGGCGAGACCGATGTGGCCGCGATCCTCCACCAGGTCGCCGAGCGGATCAAGCAGCGGGGGATGGTGATCGTGATCAGCGACCTGATCGACGACCCCGCCGCGGTGGCCGACGGCCTTCAGCACTTCCGCCACAACCACCACGAGGTGATCGTGCTCCATGTGCTCGACGACGCCGAGCTGACTTTCCCCTACGATCGGCTGACGCGGTTCAAAGACATGGAAGGCGTCGGGCACGTGCTGGCCAACCCGAAAAGCCTGCGCAGCCGCTACCTGGCCCGGATGGCGTCGTTCCTGGAACAGATGAAGCACGAGTGCTTCTCCCGCAAGATCGGCTACCATCTGATCAACACGAAGGAGCCCTACGACATCGCCCTGGCGGCGTACTTGGATAAGCGTTCCCGGCTGGGATGAAAAACCCTGAACGGCGAAGAGACAAGTCCTCGCCCCGCCGGTTGGCACTGGCTTGCCTCTTCACGGGGAAAATACCTTGAACCCTGAACCCTGAAGCCTCCCGATGGATCTTCTCCACACAGGACTGCTCTACTTGCTGCCGCTGGCGGCGGTGCCGGTGCTGTTGCACCTGCTGAGCCTGCACCGGCTGCGGACCGTGGAGTTGAGCACGTTCCGCTTCCTGTTTGCCAGCTACGTGCAGCAGCGTCGGCGGATGCGGTTCCTGGAGGCCCTGATCGCCGCCCTGCGCACGCTGTTCCTCCTCCTGCTGATCTTCGCGGTGGCCCGGCCGGTGATCAGCCACTGGAGCGGGATCTTCGCATCGGGCGCGGGCAACGACGTGGTCATGCTCGTCGATTGCTCGGCGAGCATGAACGCGCAGAGCGGCGGCGTGTCGTCGCTGGACCGGGCGAAGGAGGCGGCCACAAAGATCGCCCAGCGGCTCGGGCCAGACGATCACCTGACGCTGCTCCGCGTCGCGGCCCGGCCCGAGGAAGCTTTCAGCCGGTTCAGCGCCGACGCCCCCACGATCCAGGACTCGATCGACTCGCTCAGGACCAGCCCCGGCCGGGCGAACCTCTTCGCCGCCCTAATCGACGCCTTCCAAGGGCGCAGCGAGAAGGGCCGGCCCCTGGTCTATTTTTTCACCGACGGCCAGGCGTGTACGTGGCGGGAGCTGAGCGAGCAATCAGTCGAGCGGCTCCTGCCGGCGAAGGCCAGGCTCGTGGTCGTCAACGTCGCCTCGCACAAGGAGCTGGCCAACGTGGCCGTCGTCGGCACGCCCCCGCCCCGGGAACAGGCGATCGTGGGCCTGCCGGTGCGGCTCGTGCCCCGGGTGGTCAACACCTCGAAGACCCGGCCGGCCGAGGTCACCCTGAGCGTGTTCATCAACGAGAAAGAGATCGCCCGCCGGCCGCTGGCCCTGAAGGCCGGCGAAACGTTCCAGCCGGAGGTGATCTATACGCCGACCGAGGCGGGCGTGCTGCGAGGCCGGTTCGAGATCAACCGCGACCGCTTCCCCGACGACGACCGCTACCTGTTCGCGTTTTCCGTGGCTCCGCAGATCCGGGTGCTGTTGGTCAACGGCAGTCCGTCGCCCGATCCGTTCGAGAACGAGACGCTGTACCTGCGCACGGCGCTCACGTCCAATGTGCCGGAAGTTGCGAGACCGCAAGCGGCGGTGGCGAGCGGCCCGACTTCGGTGGAAGCGGTCAAATCGCTCCAGCGATCGCTGGACGTGGTCGAGGTTCCCGAAGGGACGCTGAATCCGCAGACGCTCCATGACGCGAGCGTGGTCGTGCTGGCCAATTGCGGAAGCCTGAATGCTCAGCAGTACGCCTGGCTGCGGGATTTCGTCATGGACGGCGGCGGGCTGGTCATTTTCCCCGGCGACCGCGTCACGCCGGGCGTGTACAACGCCCAGTTCTTCCTGCTTCCCGGCCCGCTCAAGCAGAAGATGCTCCCGCTGACGCTCCAGCCGGCCGAAGGCGACGCCCAAAAGTTCGATACGTTCCGGCGGTTCGAGCTGGTCGATTACACCCATCCGGTGTTGAGCGTCTTCGACGACCCTAAGGCCCGCTACCTGACCACGGCGAATTTCTACCGCCGCTTCCCGCTGGCGCCGGACGACCCGGCCCCGGGGTTGTGGTCGCTGGCCGGCTTCTCCGCGAAGCAACCGGCGCTGGTCGAGGCCCGCTTCGGCGACGGGGTGATCCTCCTGGCGGCATTCCCGGCCACGGCCCGCTGGTCGAACCTGCCGCTCAAGCCCGAGTTCGTGCCGCTGGTGCTGCGCATGGTGAACCGAGCGGCGCGGCGTCCTGAGATGGAGACGCCCTCGGTGGTCCTGCCCGAGGCCTTGGCCGAAGTGACCGTCACCGCCGCCTGGGCTCCCGTGACCGCCCGCGTGCTCAACGTCGACGGCGTAGGGACGGAACTGAGCTTTGAGCGGGTCGGCTCGCGGCTGATCGGGGCCTTCGAGCGGACCGTCCAGCAGGGATACTACACGGTGGAAGGGACGGGCGGCACGCCGACGGCGCCCAAAGGCGCAAGGGGGGCGTTCGCCGTGAACCTCGCCCCGGAAGAATCGCAACTGACCTTGGTTGCCGAGGACGACGTGCGACGGTGGCTGCCCGGGGTCGAGCTGAGCATGGTCGATGCCACGGCCGAGGCCCAGCAGGAGTTCGGCGCGATCGGCCAGGGACACGAGATCTGGCGGTTCCTGCTGGCGCTCACGTTCCTGGCGATCGGCGTGGAGTTTCTGTTGGCGACCCTGTCCGGCCGGCGCGCGGAGGGCGAGGAGAGCGCGGCAGACCGCATCCGCCGGGTCGCCCGCCGCAGATGGTTTCGTTGGCCCGGCCGCGGCGGCAGTCCGCGCGGCGATTTGACGCAACGGATTCAAGTATGACCATCCACAAATTCCCCAGCATGAGGCCCATCGAGCGGCTGATCCGCCGCACGCGGCTGTGGCTCCGCACCAGTTGGATTGCCACCGGGCTGGCGGCCACCCTGGCGGCGTTGTTCGCCTTGGTGCTCGTCACGGCGATGCTCGACTTGTTGGTGACGCTCTGGCCCGTGTTCCGCTGGGCGGCCCTGATGGCGCTCGCGGCGCCGGCGGTGGTCCTCCTGGTCGGCGGCGTGGCGTGGCCGGCGGTCCGGCGGCTCAGCTCGCGCCAGGTTGCCCGGCGAATCGAACAGCACATTCCCCAGATCCATAATCGCCTGGTCAGTTGCGTGGACCTGGCCCTGGAACGCAGTAGCAAGGGCGGCTCTCCGGCGTTCCGGCGGCGATTGATCGAAGAATCGCTCGAACGGATCCGGAATTTCCGTATCCAGCGCGTGCTCGACCTGGGGTGGCTCCGGCGCACGAGTCTGGCGGCTGCCGGGGCCATCGCAGCCTTTCTTGTGGTGGCGATTCTCCTTTGGGACCGCCTGCCGACGGCGATGGCCCGGGTGTTCCGCCCCTGGGCCGACATCCCGCCCGCCTCGGGCGTTCTCTACGCGGTCCTGCCCGGCGACGCCAAGGTCCTCCGCGGCGATGACTTCGAGCTTTCGGCCCGCATCGAGAAGGGCGAGCCGGACGATCTGCAACTGGAGATTACCGCCGCCGACGGCGGGCGGCCGATCCGCTACGACATGCGCCGCCGCGACGCCCGGCTATGGACGTTCACGCTCCGCGGCTTCGAGGGCTCGTTTTCCTATCGCGTGGTCGGCGGGGGCACGTGGAGCCTGCCGCACCGCGTGATCGTGCTAGAGCGGCCCCGGCTGGTTTCGCTCCAGGCGACGCTCCATTGGCCGAAGTACTTGGGCGCGGTCGAGCCGCGCGCGAACCCGCCGCAGGCGGCCGACGTCGCCGGCCCGGAGACGAGTGAAATCGAGGTGGCGGTTGAGGCCGAGGGAAACGTGTCGCGGGGCGAGATCCGCTTCTACCGGCAGGGGCCGAAAGAAGACCTCGTGCAGGCCGCCGCGTACCCGGTGCAGCCGGCCGGCGGCGGCAAGTGGTCGGGGCGGTTCCCGTTGAACGAGAGCGGGTTCTACCGCGTCCACCTGGAGAACGACCTGGGGGCGGCCAACCAGACGATGAAAGAGGGAAAGCTCACTGCGATTCCCGATCGGCCGCCGCAGATCATCCTGGAGCGCCCCAGCGGCGACCTGACCCTCAGCACACCGCAGAAGGTGCCGCTGGTCGTGTCGGCGTTCGACGATTTCGCGTTGGACGATGTCACCCTCCTGGTCCGCAAGGGAGACAGCGGCAGTTTTCAGGGCACGCCGATCAAGAAATACAACGGAATCGTGCGAAACGACTCGGTTGTGTTTGGTTTTGATCTGGAGCCGTACGCGCTCAAGTCGGGCGAGCATGTCCGCTACTGCGTCCAGGCGCGGGACCGCAAGGGGTTGGTGGCCCAGACGCCGGAGTTCGTCCTCCGTTTGGCCGCGGACGCCAATGCCGCGGACAAGCAACTGGCCACGCTGGAAAAGACCCAGGATGCGTTCCAGGAGAAACTCGTCAAGCTGATCGGCGAGCAGAGCAAGGTGCGGCAAGGGGTTGAGCAGGTGGCGGCCAAGTACGCCCCGCTCGATAAGGAGATCCGCCAGGCGAAGATCGAGGTCCGGAAGAAGCAGGCCGCCGACCCGAACGCCAAGGCCGAGCCGCCGCTCCCATTGAACCCCGAGACGGCCAAAAAGCTCGACGCGCTGCGGCAGGAATTGGCCCGCCTGGCCGCCCAGCAGCAGCAGAACGCCGCCCTGGCCCAGCAGTTGGCCGCCGCGCTGGGCCAATCGGTCGAGCAGGCCGGAAAGCTGCAACTCTTGCCGCCGGAGCTACTGGCCGAGATGCGCGAGGCGAAGAATGCCTTGGACGAGAGGGCTGTCCCGCCCATGCAGCAGGCCACCGGCGATTTGCAGCAGGCCGCCAAGGAGCCCACCGCGCAGGAGATGGAAGACCTCCAGCGGCAGCAAAAGCGGCTGGACGAAGAACTTGATTCGGTCCTCCAGAGGCTAAAGGCCCTCCAGGAAGCCCGGGGAAAGATCGGCGCCGACGCCGACGAGACGCTGGCCAGACTCCGCGAAGAAATGCTCCAGCAGCAGGCGGCTGCCCAACAGCGGGACTTGGAGGACCTCCAGAGTCTCCTTGCCGGGCTGGAAAAGCAACTGGGCGACTTGGAGGACCGGCAGGCCGATTATCTCGACAACACGGCGAATCTACCGCCGGCGGCTCTGCCCGAGATGGAGAACAAGCAAGCGACGCTGGAGCAGGAGTCGGCCGGTCCGCTCGCCGAAGCCCAGGCGCTCTTGCAGCCGGACCGGCCGCGGCGGATGAAGCGCGAGCCGCAATTCCCCGACGCGCCTTACGAGGAACAGGGGGACGAGTACCTCGTGCCGCCCAAGGAGGCCGACACGCCCGCACCGCCGGACAAAACCAAGAAAGACGCGGCGGCCAAACCCGACGCCAACCAGAAGACCACGGAGAGGGAGGACGAAGAGGAAGAACCGCTTTACCAGCCGGTCTTGGGGGGGCCGACTCCCAAGCTCGACCCGCGGTTCGCCGACAAGCGTCCGCCGCCGAAGCCGTCGCCCCAGGAGCCCGGCGAGCCGGGTGAGAAGAAGCGGGAGGAACTTCGCTCGCGGGAGTTCCACAGGCTCACCGAGCTGGATGTGGCGCGGCAGAGCGTCGCTGCCGACGCCCGCACGCTGACGAACCTCCGCAACCAGGCGCAGCAAGGGCAACAACCCTCGGCGGTGCAGCAGGCCCTGGCCATGTCTCAAAGGATGCAGGCGGCCCGAGCCGCCAGAAGCCAGGCGAGCCAGCGACCCGCGCAGCCGCGGGGACCATCCCGTGGGGCTAACCCCCGCCTCGTCAGCCGTGGCGCGGTCGTCGACGAGAAGGAACTGGAAAAACGGCTCCACGAGCTCGACCCGGCCATGCGAACCGTGATCCTCAAGATGCAGCCGCGGGTCCGAGAGGAAATCTTGCAGGGCATGCGCGAGCAGGGCCCGGAAGGTTATCGCCCCTTCATCCGCGAATACTTCCAGCGCTTGACCGAGGTGGGCGAAGGGAAAGGTCGATGATCTTCCGGGCTCCCCTCGCCCGCTTCGGGAGAGGGGCCGGGGGTGAGGGGACGTGAACCGATGATCGAATGGTTCCTCAAATCGATCGGCGTGGGTGACGAGCTGCGGACCCACCTGGACCAGGCGGCGCTGGTGCTCCAGCGCCCTCTGGTGCTCTGGGTGGGGCTGGTGCTGTTGGTGCCGATCGGCTGGTTCATCTTCCGTCGCCAGCGGCTCAACCTGGGCTCGGTCCCCAACGGCCTGCGGGTCGCGCTGAGCGTCACCCGGATCGTGATCCTTGCCATCCTGGTCATCATCCTGGCCGGGCCGTACCTGCGGTTGGACGAGAAGATCGAGAAGCGGCCGATCCTCGCTTGGATCTTCGACGCCTCGCAGAGCATGGCCTTGAGCGCCGGTCCCTTCTCCGAGGAGAACGAGTTGGCGCGGATCGCCGCGGCGGCCGGCTACTCGACCGCCGACGGCAAGATCGAGCCCGAGACCCGCAAGGCCCTGAACCGCGTCAGCCGGGCGAAGCTCATCCGCGATTGCGTAGCGGCCCGGCGCGACGACCTGCTCACGCCGCTGGCGGAGCAGTACGAGGTGCGCTTCTACCAAGCGGCGGAGCGGCTGGAGCAATTGCCGGTCGTCGGGCCCCAGTGGCAACTCCCCGAGCCGCAGGCGCGGGGGACCTCGACCCGGCTCGGCGACGCCGTGACGCAGCTCATCGAGGACGCCGCCGGCCGACAAATCGCGGGAATCGTGCTCTTGACCGACGGGCAGAACAACGCCGGCCGGTCGCTGGTCGAGGCGGCCCGGGCGGCGGCCGACGTGGCAGCCCCGCTGCTGGCCGTCCCCGCCGGCTCCGACGCCCCCGTGCGCGACGTGGTCGTTTCCGACCTCTTTGGCCCCGACCTCGTTTCGGTGGGCGATACGGTCCGCGTCTCCGCCACGTTGGAGCTCCAGGGTTATCCCCAGCAGCCGGTCAAGGTCACGCTCGTCGACGAGAGCGCCAAGGAAACCCTGGACACCAAGGACCTCGTCCTAAGGGGCACCGAGACGCAGGTGGTGGACCTCGTGTTCGAGGCGAAGCAGGCCGGCTCGCGCACGCTGACGGTCACGGTCACCCCGAGCACTCCCCTGGCCGAGGACCTCCCGGAGAACAACTCCGATAGCGTGGTCGTGCGCGTCAGCGACCAGAAACTCAAGGTGCTGTACGTCGAAGGGCCGGCGCGGTGGCAGTTCCGATTCCTGAAGAATGCCATGCGGCGGGACCATGGGCTGGCCGGGGCGACGGGCGGCCAGCCCGACATCGTGCTGGAAACCGAGGCCCGCCGGCTCCCCTCCGGCGCCTCGCCCGCCTTGCCCCAGACCCTCAACGAGCTGGCCCGCTACCACACCGTGATCCTCGGCGACGTGTCGCCTCAGTTGGCCGACGCAAAGTTCCTCGCCCTGCTCGACGAGGCGGTCCGCACGCGGGGCGTGGGACTGGTGGTCGCCGCCGGGCCGCTGGCCATGCCCGGCCGCTACGGCGAGAGGCTCTGCGATCTGCTGCCGGTGCGGGTGCGGCGGGGGGCGAGCGGGATGGAGGCCCCCGCCTACAAGCCGTTCCGTCTCGAAGTCAGCCCCGACGGGGTGCTCCACGACGCCATGCGGCTCTATGACGACCCCGGGCGCAACGACATCGTCTGGACCCACATGCCCTCGTTCTACTGGTGCGCCGCGGCTGAACGTCCCTCGGCCGGGGCCACCGTGCTGGCGTACAACACAAGCGTCACCACGCGATGGGGCAAGCTGCCGTTGGTCGCTCATCATTACGCCGGGCAGGGGAAGGTGATGTTCGTCGGCACCGATTCGACGTGGGGCTGGCGACAGAACGTCGGCGATCGGTTCTTCTACAAGTTCTGGGGACAGGCGATCCGCTTCGTCGCCCGGCGGGACGAGGACGAGCTGAAGCGGAAGAACTGGCTCGAAGTCCGACCCGTGAGGGCCCAGCCGGGTGAACAGGTGCAGATCGAACTGATGGCGTTCCACGGCGACGGCTCCCCGCGGCAGGAGCCCAAACTCGCCCTTCAGGTCGCCGGGCCCAACGGCAGCCGGACGGTCGACATGGCCGCCGATCCGACCACGGTCGGCCGGTACACCGGCAGGTTCCTGCCCGACGCCACCGGGGCGTTCCGCGTCTTCTTCGAGGCGATCAAGGGCGAACAGCCGCTGGAGGCCCGCGTCCAGGTGGCCAACGCCACGGAAGAACTCCGCCGTCCGAACGTGAATCTGCCGGGGCTCAAGCAGGCCGGCACGGTGGTGCGGCTGGACGAGCTGGACACGATCCGCAGCCAGCTCCGGGGTGAAACCAAGGTAGCCGAGCTCCGCCGCGAGGCGACGATTTGGGACAACTGGCTGGTGCTCTCGATCCTGGTCATCGTTTACGCGCTGGACGTCGGCCTGCGCAGATTGGCGGGGCTCTCATGAGAGTGAATAGATCCAGTAGGTTATGCTTTAGCATATCGCGCGCCCGGCAGGTTGTGCTGAAGCATAACCTACTATTAACGCTGGCCGTTCTGGCGACCGCGGCGACTGCCCGGGCGCAATCACCCAAGCCGGCACCCGGCAAATCGCCCCAGGAACCGCCCACCGTTGCGGCGATCCTCACCGAGACGAAAATCGTCGAGCGGGTAACGGCCGCGGTGGACAAGGCGCTCGGCTACCTCTCGACGAAGCAGCAGATCGACGGCTCGTGGGCCAATAACCAGGCGGTCAACGGGCTGACGATCCTCGCGTTCTTGGGCCGCGGCCACGTGCCGGGGCGGGGGCCGTACCGCGAGACGCTGGCCAAGGCCAAGCGGTTCATTCTCCTCTGCCAGAAGCCCAGCGGGGTGTTTGCCTCGCCCACGCCGTCGCATGGCCCGATGTACGAGCACGCCCTGGCCACGCTGGCCTGCGCCGAAATGTACGGCCAGGATCCCGACCCGGAATTGGAGGAAAAACTCCGCAGAGCGGTGGACCTGATCATCAAGGCGCAGAGCCCCAACGGCGGCTGGCGCTACCAGCCGGTGCCGGGCGACCACGACCTGAGCGTCAGTGTGATGCAGATCGTGGCCCTCCGGGCGGCCAACAACGCGGAGATTCCCGTGCCGAACGAGACGATCGAAAAGGCGGTCAAGTACGTGAAGTCGTGCGCGGCCCGGGGCGGCGGATTCTCCTACCAACCGGGTGGGGGGCCGGGCCGGGAAATGTCGGCCGCGGGTGTCCTTTCGCTCCAACTCCTCGGCCGCTACGACGACCCCACGATCCGCCCGGCCCTGGACTTCCTCGCTAAGGTCCCGGTACGATGGGATGGTTCCGGCCTGCGGTACTTCTATTATTTTCATTACTACTCGATCCAGGGACACTACCAGGCGGGCGAGAAATACTGGAACGACTGGCACCCCCAGGTCCGCGAGATGCTCCTGGGCAAACAGAACGCCGACGGAAGCTGGGACTGCCCCCCGGGCACCGGCGAAAACGACGGGACCGTCGGCCCTAACAAGGCCTACTGGACCGCGATGGCCTCGCTAATCCTGGAGATCTACATGCACTTCCTCCCCGCCTACCAGCGGTGAGACGCAACGTGGCGATTGACACCGCCAGACTGCCTGGCGGATGAATGGGTTTTGCGAGCGAGCCCAAACATGGCAAGCGTTTCCAGAGAAGTACGGCTTCCTCTTCTCTGTTCCAGGTCTCCCCGCGCAGGCTCTTGCGCATCCAATCGCCGGAAATCTGCCACGCTTCCTCAGCCCCGAAGGGGCGAAATAGGAAAGCCCAGGGCAACGCCCTGGGAACCGAACCCAACCCGACG
>Ga0172371_10008536_pt1 | contig 14329 bp, 13 predicted proteins | sample Lak12m_FD_114543 | JGI IMG/M metagenome (GOLD analysis project Ga0172371, IMG submission 114543) | Freshwater microbial communities from Kabuno Bay, South-Kivu, Congo - kab_022012_12m | ecosystem: Environmental > Aquatic > Freshwater > Lake | place: Democratic Republic of the Congo: South-Kivu... | reverse complement strand
GACCCTATCGCTGATAGATATAGTTTTGTTTCTAATCCTATCAAGTTGAGCATCGTTAATGCACCAAGGGTTAAAGAGGTTGAGGTTTTAGTCCATCCTGATAAAAAAGATAAGAGGAAGATTAAAGTTAAAGGATTATTTATATCAAAAGAAGACTTTGATACTTCTATAGGGCATGAAATAAGGTTATTGCATCTTTATAATATTAAAATAGACAAAAAGGTTAGTTTTACTTCTGCTGAAAACAAGGATATACAAAAGATTAATTGGGTTTCTGATGGAGTTAAAACTAAGGTGTTAATGCCTAATGGAGAATGGAAAGAGGGATTGGCTGAGAGTGCAATTAAAAAACTCAAACAAGGGCAATTAATTCAGTTTGAAAGATTTGGTTTTTGCAGATTCGATGGCAAGAAGAAAAACGTTTACGAATTTTGGTTCGCACATAAATAATTAGTTCTCCCTTTGTCCATGAAGGCCCAGAAGCATCTGGAATATTGCAGTATATGCTTCTTGTATTTTTCCTGGGTCTCCGGTCAAGCTTCCTTCTCTTACCATCTGCTTTATGGTGTTTGCAGCTGCAAGTCTTATGTATTCTTCTGTTCCGCCAGCTTCTATTTCATCTTTGACATCATCCTCGGCATTTGTTGACATCTGCCTGTATTTGTGTTTTGCCATGTTAAGATATAAATCCAAATCTTCTTTTCCTCTGTACATACTTTCCATCATTGGACGCCCTACTATTGCATGCATGCAGATTTGTGTTAATGCATCTCTTTGCTCCTTTGACACGTTTGCAAACATTTTACTATGCAACTTATGTAATTCATTAAATTTTTGTTCTGCTACAACACTTCTTGCTATATCGTGCGTATCTGATGTTACTGGTCCGCTCAAATCCCTTAACGTTTTTTGCGCGTCTGAATATGTTTTGTGGGCCCTTAAAAGTTTATCTTTTCCTTTATATCCTGGTACAGGAGTTAAGTTAAGAAGTGTCTTCTCCAATGTACCTCTTGGAATTCCATTTACTATGTCTGCTAAGTGATTATCTAGATAACCTTGTGCATCTGCAAATGCGGTTTGCATTAATCCTGCAGCAATTGTGTTAACTCTCTGGAAAGGAGAATCTTTTGTTATTTCTGAGTTCCCATATCTTCTGGCATATTCAACTAAATTAAGCCAGGATTTGAGGTCTCCTGCTCTTGAACCTTGCATTGCTTCCGCTATTCCAAGATATAATTTTGCTTTCCCACACATGCTCTGGAATGGGCTTTCTTTTAACGAGACCATAAAATTGGAGTTTAGAATGAGTATTTAAAGCTTTTGCATATAGCAACTTATCAGGGGTAACAAAATTAATATCAGAGATTAAGCTGTTTTCCTAGTTCTCCTAAATCAATATCTTCTTCTTTTTCAGCGGTTTCTTCCGCTGTTTCTGGGGCGGGATTATCTAATCTTGACATTCTTCCTAACCTGTCTAGCAATCCTGGAAGATGTTCTTCATTAACTTCTTCTTTTTCAATTTCATTTCTATCTAATTGTTTTAAGATTATAGTTTCTATGTCTTGAGATTTTCCTACATTCTTTATATTATGGTATTCTTGGATTTGTTCCATTTTGGTAATTGCTTCTCCGGCCAGCTTATCATGCTTTTTTTCAGGACTTATTATTTCTGAGATTGTTTCTGTTGCGTTTTCGATAATCTTTTTTATAGGGCTCTTTTCTAATTCAGAAACCAAAATACTTATTTTATGAGCAGCATCCGCATTTACAGATAATGAGTCAATCCCTTCCCCGATAAGAAATTTAACCATGCTCTCTCTGCTTGCCGCTTGTCCGCAGATGGAGGTTTCAACGCCGGCTTTTTTGCATCTTCTTATTACGTAGCTTAATGCGGATAGCACTGCGGGGTTTTCTTCGTTGTACAAATCTTGGATAGATTCATTGCCTCTATCTATTGCTAAAATATATTGCGTTAGGTCATTAGTTCCGAAGCTTATGAACTGTATTCCTGTTTCTATCAATTGGTTTATTATTTGAACTGCTGCAGGCGTTTCAACCATTATCCCAAACTTTACATTGCTTGGCATCTGAATTGATTCTGCCATCTTCTTAGTTTCAACGACTTCTTCAACACTTATGATTTGGGGCATCATAAATCCAACTTTCTTATTTGGAAATGCTTCCGCTAATTCCTTTATTGCATGCAATTCAGAGTGAAGTATCTCAGGATGCTTTAATGAGAATCTTATCCCGTGGTTGCCTAACATTGGATTCAGTTCTACTTTTCCAGGTGAGCCTTCCAAGTTCCTAAATTCGTCGCTTCTTATGTCTGAGCTTCTAACCCAGACCTCATCAAAATGATGAGTAATTGTTTTTATTCCTTTGAAGATAATTTTAGTATATTCTGAGAGCTTTTTTTCTTTTACGAAATATAATGGATGTTTTCCTGATTCTGCTATTATTCCTTCTAATCTTGTCAAACCTACGCCTCTTGCCCCGCATAGCGCGGCTCTTTCTGCAAAGTCTGGGAGATCGACTGTGACTTTTATCTTTGTTTTTGTTTCTACTATTGGAGTTATCTCAACTAAATGTGTCTCACCTTTACCATCTATTACTTTTCCTTCATATCCATCTACCGTTATTAATTGTCCGTCTTTCAGCTTTGTTGTTGCTTCTCCAGTCCCCACGACCGCAGGAATGCCCATTTCTCTGCTTACAATGGCTGCGTGAGAGGTTATGCCTCCTTCATCAGTTACTATGGCTGAAGCTCTTTGCATTGCAACAACCATGTCGGGGTTTGTCATTTCTGTGACTAAAACATCCCCTCTTTCTATTTTGTCAAGTTCTTCAAGATTGTGTATTATCTTAACAGTTCCAGAGGCAACTCCGGGGGAAGCACCTAATCCAGATAGTAATGTTTTTCCAGATATTTTTTCTTCTGTTTGCTTTTTGAAGGAAGTAGTGATTGGTCTAGATTGTACTATGTAAATATTATTATCTGCTATTGCAAACTCTATATCTTGCGGTTTCTTGTAATGTTCTTCTAATGCTTTACCATATTGCGCCAGTATTTTTATTTCGTAATTTTCAAGGACTTTAGATTTTGCTCTGGTCTCTGTAAGTTTCACTATTTTATTTGTTCCTGATGAATCTCTGGCTATTGCAACTTTCTTCTCGTTTATTTCTTCAGTGATAATCTTGAAATTTTCTAAATCTGAGCTTACAGTATAACTATCGGGTTTTATCATTCCTGAAACGATTCCTTCGCCTAGTCCATAGACTGCTTCTATTAGAATGGAATTGTCATCTTTTACAGGGTTCTTTGAGAACATTACTCCTGACTTTTCTGAGTCTATCATTTTTTGGATGACTACCGCTAGTTGAGAATTGATATCAAACTTCTTTTTCTTTCTATAATATATCGCTCTTGCGGTGAATAGGGAGGAGAAGCATTTTTTCACGGAAATAAGCAATTCTTTATGCCCTTTTACGCTTAGAAATGACTCCTGCTGTCCTGCAAAGCTTGCATCTGCTAAGTCTTCTGTTGTTGCTGAGCTTCTGACCGCTACAAATGGGGGTTCGTGAGAATGTCTTAATATTGCTAAAGCGGTTCCTTTTGCTTCTGCCATTGACTTTTTATCTACATCTAAAATATCATATGCTTCTAATATAACTTCAGACATTTCTAATGGCAATTCCGCCGTTTCTATTAACGCTCTTATCTCTCCGGAAATCTTATTCAATTCTTTTGTATTTTCTATATCGATGTCTTTAACTATTTTTTTTATTTCTTTGTCTAAACCTGTTTTTTCTATGAAATATGAATAAGCCTGTGCTGTTATCACGAATCCTGGTGGAATTGGGAATTTTGCATTATACATTTCTGCTAACGATGCGCCTTTACCACCAGCAATTGCAACATTTTTATTGCTTAACTCGGAGAACCATTTAACAAAATCTACATTATACTGGACCTCTTTTTCCATATTTAAGAAAACAAAAGAGAGTTAATAAATCTTATTCTGCTAAATAGCCGCCTTTTTGGAGATTCCAAAGTTCCTTATACATCCCCGGTTTCTTGATTAAATCGTTATGTTTCCCAATTTGCACTATTTTTCCTTTGTCCATTACAACTATTTTGTCTGAGCTCATAACTGTTGACAGTCTATGCGCTATAATTATTGTTGTTCTGCTTTTCATTAGTCTTTGCAGGTCTCGTTGTATTTGATACTCTGTCTTTGAGTCTAGTGAAGATGTTGCTTCATCTAAGACAAGAATCTTTTTATCTGCTAATATTGCTCTTGCTATTGAAACCCTTTGTTTCTCTCCTCCTGAAAGTTTAACTCCTCTTTCTCCAACAATTGTGCTCTCTTTGTTAGGAAGTTTAGAGATGAAGTCATCTAGTTGAGAGAATTTTATTGCTTCTAATACTTCTTCCCTCCCCGCCTTAGAATTCGAGAATGCAATATTATTATAGATAGTGTCATTGAATAAAATTCCTTCCTGTGGAACTATGCTTAACTCTTCTCTTAATGATTCCTGCTTGAGGTCTGTTATGTCCTGATTGTCTAACAATACTTTTCCCGAGTCTAAGTCATAGAATCTGAATAATAACTTTACAAGGGTTGTTTTTCCTGAACCTGAGTGTCCAACTAAAGCAACTTTTTCATTTTTGTTTATTTTCAGGTTTAGATTGGAGAAAATCTTTCTCTTTCCATAGCTAAAGTTTAGGTTTTTGAATTCAACTGTTCCTTCCTTTATACTGCATTCTTTTGCGTTAGTTTTATCTTTAATCTCGTTTTCTATTTTTCCGTATTGGAACAGGTCCTCAAAGTCAGCCATTACTCTGTAAAAGTCTCTTAAACCGTATACGAAACTGAATAATGCACCCATAAGCCCAAAGTAAACTGTGTAGACAAAGACAACAGTTCCTACTGTTGTCTTTCCTGCTAGGAAGCTTGATATTGGAAGATACACCATCAAGAACGTACCGATGCCTAAAATAATAGCCTGAATGGAATCAAGCCATCTAAAGTAGTCCCAGTGCTTCATCGCAAATCTTCTGGTATTATCACTTATTTTCTCAAATCTTTCTTGTATCTTTGATGCTTTTCCGAAGTATCTTATTGAATCTACATTTGTAAAGAAGTCAGAGATATGTCCTTTTTCTATATCTTCAGCTTCATTTGCTTTTAGATTGGCATTTTGCTGTATTTGTTGATTGAATAAGCTGTATCCAAGAAATACTGCTATAATGCAGACGAGGGCAATTGCAGAAGGGATGTCAAGAAATACAATTGAGATTGCTGCTACTATGAACTGGAATGTCAATGGAAAGAACTGGAATATAAAGATGTCTGACATTTTCTCCATTGCTCTTCCTCCTCTTGTTAATCTCGCAATTAAACTTCCTGTTTTATGAGAGGTGTGGAAATTGTGGCTTAGGTTTAGGATGTGGTTGAAGTATTTTCTTTTTAAGTCTTGGATTGCTTTTGCTTCTAGCCTGTTTATGAAATGAATGTTTGACCACTTTCCTATGCTCTTGATTAAAACCATTAAAGCGAAGATTATTGCTATTGTTATACCCGAAGAGATAAATGCCTGATATTGGATTAATCCTGATGAGAAGTCTGTTGCCTTGTCTATGACTGTTTTAAGAAGATATCTTTCCCCAATGTTTATTGCTTCAACTATCAAGACTGTGAGAGTTACGAAGATAGCTATGAACTTGTATTTCTTTATAAAACTTAGATAGGTGGAGAAGTTATAAGCGAAGCTAATTTTTTCTGATTTCTTTCTCTTGCTTTCTAAGGTTAAATGCTTAATGTCCTTTTGTTTATTTTTGTCTGCCATAGTTCAATATAAATTGAAAAATAATATCCAGAAATTAATAGGGAAATTGGGTTTTAATATGTTCTCAAGATAGCTTTTCAAACACAACCCTTGTTCTGCAAGGCAGTTTTGCCTTTATTGCGGACATCGAGTTCTTAACTTTCCTTGCAACTTCTTCTGTTGTGCAGGAAACGAAGAGAATTTGCTGTTCAGGTCTTACAATTGCCATTCTTCCTATTACTACTCCAAAAGATTGTGTCATTCCTGTTGAAACTCTGTCTGCTCCTGCTCCTGCAGCAGTCTTATTCTCTCTTATCATGTGATGAGGATAGAGCTTTACCGCGGCATAATACATTCCTTGGACTGTTTCTTCCAAAATTTTATGGAGAAGCATTCTTGCTGATTCTAATGCCGTGTCTCTTATCATAACTCCCTCTTCTGAGACTAAACTTACTTGGTATTTGTGACTGCCTGATTTGAATGATGCAACATCACCCATGGTCAATTTGACTATCTTTGAGTATGGGACTGTTTTAATGTAAGCTTTGTTTTTTCTGCTTGACTTTCTTGTGTATGGTCTTCCTGCCTTTTTTGAATACGCTGATGCTTTTCGTAAGGCCATTTATGCAGCTCCCGCGCTAAGCGCTATATAAACATAATTTTCAGGTTTCATTGAGGCGATTAATTGTCTTGTTTTTCTTGCCGTTGTTCCAAGTGATACTCCAAACCTTTTACGCCCAAGGGTTCCCCAAACAAGGTCATATTTTCTTCTACCATCTATCGTAACTGGGTCTGTATTTAGTTTATCGAGTACAACTGCTCCGGATCCTATCGTGTCTAGATATTGCCTGAAGTTATTAACCATTCTAGCTAAACCCGGGTTCATTTTATGTCTATCTCCTGGGTTATTGCTTGTCCTGGCAATCCTGATTCAAAAATAGCTCTTACAATGCCTTTGTTTCCGTGAGCATCGCTTATTTTACCCTTGATTATTTTTCCTGAAGGAGATTTCCACTCAACTATCTTTCCTTTGGCCTTTTTAGCTTCCTCTCTATCTTTGAAACCCAAGTCTAATAGGTAATGTTTCTCATGAACTGTATGTCTTCCACGTCTGTATTGTACTAATATTCCTTTCATCTTTGTGTTTAGAAAAGGGGGTTTTTAAAGTTTGTTAGGAGCTAATTAAGGATTATTCGGTCCCATATGGACCAATAGTTACTTCATTATTCTTAGATATGAGATAGGAAGAAGTAGGTATTCCGACTGCTTCTTTTCCTGATGAGGTAAGAATGACGGGGGCTATTGCTATCTCCGCTATATCCTCCAAATTGTATACTGAATAATTTATCGGACCGACTGCTTGGATTTCCAGCTCTTTTAAAGATAAATTAATTTTCATTGAAGCTGCCTTGTTGTCTCTGTCTTTAAGGGCTATCAGTACTTTGGAAAGAGCAGGACCCGAACCAACTTTTCTTTCTATTGAAAAAGAAAGCATTGTTGTGGTTTTGTTAACTGCAATACTGTTCTCTGGAATAGAGAGTTTTATTTGTGATAAGGTCGCTTCTATCTGCGAGCCGGCGCCAAATAAACTATTTCTAATGAATGCCCAGACAGTTATAATCGCAACAACGACGAGGAGCATTAATAATACAGTTGTGACAACCTCGCTTAGCCCTCTTTTGTTCATCATTTATTAAGAAAATTATTGTTTAAATATTCTTGCTTAAAACTATTAGAATGTTATATCAAATTTTCCTAGCTCTTTTTCAAGGACTTTGAAGACTTCTCCTGAAATCTTTGTTGAGAGCTTTCCTCTGCTTTCTTGAAGGGCTTTTTCAAGCTCTTCCTTGTTAGATGAAGCTAATTTACCATTATGTATCTTCTTTATCTCTTTCCCTTCTATAATAAAGTTGTTATCTCCTAACAAGAATAGCTCTGCTTTTCTTCCGCCGTAGGTTATATGCATTGTTCCTTTCTCAGTTGATATTAAATCTGCTCTTTGAGCATATTCTACTAAGCTTTCTATTAGTTCTATAGCGTCTTTCTTTACACTATCAACTTCTTTCTGGTCAAGCTTACCAGATTTAATCTTTCCTTTAGTATTTACCAATCTCTTTAAGATAGCTGAGAATCTTGGGGATATTTTTCCTTTCTTTATCATCTTGGATTCGAATTCACTTATTAATGCTGATTGGGGCTTGTCTCCGAAGAAAGTCTTTAGCAATTTGAATACTTCTCCATAAATATCTTCCGCAGACTTTTCCTGCATTTTCTTTTCTATCTTTTTTCTTATTACTTTCAATCTTTTATTAAAGTCCATACATTCTTTTAAGAATATATCAATATCTTTTCCAGGATATTCTTTCAATTTTCCATATTCATATTGTTTGAATAAGTTAATTGCTTTGTCTAATATCTTTAAATCTGCTTCAGTCATTACTTTTTCTCTTTCTAACAATATTTTTCTCACTTCCTGGACTGCTGTTTTTGGAATAGGGGGCGCTTCTCCAGCAAGCATCATCATTGCTTGTGTTGGAGTTAAGATTCCATAATAAATATCTACCATTGCGTCTAATAGTCTTCTCTTAACCATCTCTTCCGTTTGCTCTCCTTGTTTCATATATAAGTCGATTGCTTCTGGAGAAGGTTTTATTCTTCCTGTCAAAAGTAAAAGTTTCCAAGGAATGAATGTTCCCCTATCATGCAATGGAATACCATCTCTTATGAAAGTGAACATCACAGGATGGGCGTCTTTAACTGATTGCCAAAAGTCTGTTAATAGGTATACTTGAACATTTAATACATTCTTTACCGCTGCTAATGCGGTTGCTTCTCTTATATAATCAAAGATAATTCCTCTTAATTTTTCTAATAACTCTACTCTCGGCATTCTTTTCACATCTGTGTCGTCTATGACTACGAAAACATCAACATCAGAGTCTTTTCCCGCTGTTCCTCTGACTAAAGAGCCTGCGATGACGTATGATGCTACATATTTCTCGAACTTTCTTAGAACTAATGATTTGTGGATAGATGCGACTCTTAATGCACCCATGAATCCATTGTCGTATATTGGGAATCCTGTTGCGACTGAATCTAAGAAGTCAAATTTGCTGTCTAAACCGTAGTTCCATAAATCTACGGGCGTTTTAATGTATAGCCAGATATTTTCTCCTGAGCTCTTGAGCATTTTAACAATTTCAGGTTTAATCTTAGGAATGTTTTTATATTGATCTTCAGGAATTACTACCATTAGATTTATTGGTTTTGTATTTGAGATTTCTATTGGTACCTGTTCATCTTCTTCAAATAAGGAAGCCATCTGAGGAGGGATTATAATTGCAGCTATCGTGAACTTGTATTTTTTGATTAATGCTTTCCTGAAACTTTCAAGTTTATTCTTCAGTTTTTCATAGTCTAATTGCGGAACTTGCGGCAGGTTTTGAGGCATCTGAGCTAACAATGCGGGGTCTATCTTCATTTGCGAATTTTCGCTCATTTGAGGAGATAAATTCTGAGTTAAATTAGAATTGTTCTTGTGTTTCTTCTCAGCCATGAAAAAAATAAATAACGTCAATATTTAAAACTATCCCTTCTGCTTTAAGTTTATAGTTAAGCGCTGAGAATTATTAAGTAAAAACCTAAAACAATGTTATCGGTAGCTAAAATATTAATTTTTGTCGATGACAAAAATAAACTTCGTGATATGATAATTACAGATTTGCTATTTATTAGTTGATTATTCTTTATCTTCGTAGCTTCAGAAAGGTAGGTAGATATGTCTATGAGATAGTATTTTAAACTATAATCTTTACTTATAATCATGATAGTCACTATATCTGGGGATCCTGGTTCCGGAAAATCAACCGTTGCAAATGCTGTTGCTAAAGAGTTTAAGCTCAAACGTTATTCTTTGGGAGATATGCAGAGAGATATTGCATCTAAGAAAGGGATTGATATATTTGGGCTTAATGAGTTAGAGGAAAAAGATTCGGGGATTGATAATGAGTTGGATGATTGGCAGAAAGAGAAGGGTAAAAAAGAAGATAATTTTGTTATTGAAGGACGTATAAGCTTTCATTTCATTCCTCATTCAATAAAGATTTTTTTAAAGGTTAAACCTGAGGAGGCTGCGAGAAGGATTTTTCATAAAGATATAAAAGGGAGCAGAAGAAAAGCAGAAGCAGGGAAGAGTTACGATGAAGTTTTGAGGTTTATAACTGAAAGGCAGAATGTTGAAAGAAGAAGATTCAAGAGGTATTATGGGGCGGATATGCTGGATATGAAAAACTATGATTTTGTTCTTGATACTACTAAATTAACAGTTAAAGAAGAAATCAAGAAGGTTGTTGATTTCTTGAAAAGAGCAAAGAAATAACATTATAAACTTGTGGTTTATCGGATTATTAGGCCGAATAGTCTAATGGCAGAACAACTCTTTCACGTGGAGTGAGCCGGGGTTCGATTCCCTGTTCGGCCATTCACTTCCTTCTTCTCCAGCTAATTAGATAGAGTATTCCTACAAAAAAGGCAATTCCTGAAAATTGTATTATCCAAGCAAGGTAAAACCATTGGAAACTATTTATGAACGTCGTGATTAATATCTGAATAATATACCAAAAGCCAAATAGGAAAAATGCTATGGCTCCTATTATTTCTCTTTTCCAGGAAAGCTAGACTAAGATGGCTAGGATTATTGCGGGAATGTTGTGCATTAGCAGTCCTAATGCACAATTAAGAATGCTATTGCAACTGTCAAAGATGTCTAAAGAGAACAAAGCTAGGAATAAGACAAATACAATTGAGATTATTCTAGGAGTCCAGAATATCCAACCTTTTTTTTCTTTATTTTTCATATGATACTACTAATCTCCTTGATTTGAATCAACTGCAGGGGCAATATCATTAGTTCCTTCTGTTCCAGGTTCTGCACTTCCGTCACCACAATCAACTCCATCTCCACAACTTCCACTATTTACAGTGTTATCGTCATATGTTTCGTCTATTGTGTCTCCTGGTGCTCTTGCGTCCGGATCATACAAGTCTGGATTTATCTGATTCAAATCTGGCTCGGGCAATGGCTCGTCTTTTGTTCCTCCGGAATCAACATCAGTTTTAATTTCAGGTTTTAATCCTCCGTCTCCCCCGTTATTTCCCTGAGCAATGTCAGTCTTAATCACTCTTTCTGCAATCTGTTCGTTAATTTGACCTATCTCTTGTTTTACTTCATTTAATATGGTTTTGCCTTCAGTTCCACTAACATCAATTCTATTTTGCATCGAAGCATTTTCAAATTTATCAATAACTTTTTCAACTTCTTTCCCAATAATATAATTTATTAAACCTTTTTCATTTTTAATCATTGTAATTTCTCCACATTTTTCTTCTAAGAAATTGCTATTTTCGTCAAAACATTGCGGAATTGATTCTTTCATTGTTAGCATTTGTTTATCACATTCCCTTTCATGCCCTATATAATTTCCATATTCATCCCAATCAGCACTTGTTTCTTTCAAATGTTCATATTGTTTGCATTCAGGCTTATCATTTTTATCCCAGCATTCTTCTGGAACTCCGCATGAAGGTTCTATTTCATAACCTATCATTTTGCTCTCTTTTTCTTTGAACAAATTCATTAAGAAATCTGGAACAAAACTTTCTGCAAAACCATTTCCTTTTTTTGGTTCCATTGATTTTAATTCATTGCAGGAACTCTCGTCATCCTTGTACTCACAATTGAGTGCGAGAGCGACCATCTTTTCACATTTTGCCTTTTCTTCAGCATCAAGATTATTCTCACAATTACAAGTCCCAGGGTCGTCTATACAGCTTCTAATTTCTAACATTAACTTGACAAACATTCTTTCCTGAAGGTCTTTTAAGTCCGTTAATTCTTTTTCTAATCCTTTTTGTGCAGTTTTAGGATTGCATATTTCTTCTTTTAACATTTCTTGATATCCTTTTTTTGCAAGTTCTTTGCAATATTCATAAGTTTTTTGAGTAAGTTCTGCAGTAAGCTGAGTTTTTTGTTCTTCTAATAAATTCAAATTAAAGTCATCTGATGCATTCTCTTCTTGATTAATTTTTTCTATCATCTTTTCCGCATTTGCCTTTACATCTTCAGCGGTGTTATTTGAAACTTCTTTTTGGACATATTGCAGTCTTTCTCTTGCTCTTTCAAGATTCTTTTCTGCTTTCTCGTTGTTTCCGTTCTCTGTATTTGTAATCGCAGAGTTTAATTCTTTTTCTCTAATTTCTAGAGCAAGCATTACTTTATCATCACCAGAAGTAAAAAACATCTTAACATTATCGATGAATCTGTCAAAGCTCGAATATGTTTGGGCTTTTTCCTGGGCAGAGATTAATGGCAGAAACAACAAAATCCCAATTAAAAATAAAAGTATTAGCTCCCTTTTCATCATTTCTTCAAGAAAGTATTGTATAAAAAAGTATTGGTTTTGATGGTCCTATATAATTTAAATGTTAAAGTTTATTTTTATCTTACCTGCCCAAATTTAATATTTTTAGCACTTTTTTTAATGAAATTATTTAATCTGCTTTGAAACATTTTTTTATCATACCCCCTAACATCATCAATATATCCTATTCTGACCCTTTTATATTCTAAAGAGAATCTTTGAAAATTTTTCCAGGCTTGTTTATTTGATTTTATTGCTTTTAAAATATCATTTGAAATAACAAATTTTTCTTTAATATCTTTATCAAATGCATGAGAAACCGATTTTAGTCCTATTTGAGTCATAAGTTTATTTTTTATAAGCCTTCTAATTCTTTCTTTATTAGCTTCAGATAAAACACTATTTGATTTTCTTGGAGTAAACCTTTGAGCAAATTTTTCCTCATTAATTCCTTTAACAGTGCTATCTATCCACCCATAACAAAGTGCTTCTTCAACAGCATCATTATAATCTATTCTTGGTCTGCCAGTATGTTTCCTATAATAAATCAGCCATATCTCCTTTTTTTGGTCATGGTTGTTTCTAAGCCATGAACGCCAATCTTTCCTATTTACTACGTAAAGTGTTTTTCCTATTTTCATCTGTTCTTAAGAAGATAATTCAGTTTATAAATTTAAATAATAAAAATAAAATAAAAGTGGCCCATCGCAGAATCGAACTGCGGACCGCTCGGCTTTTAGGACTTTTGACATTTAATCTCCATCCTTGTAAACGAGCTGTTTTGCCACTAGACTAATGGGCCATAAATATGAGGAATAAAAGGGATTTTTAAACCTATTCTAAATTATCTAACCCTTTTATCTCAAGATTCTTTATCTTTGCTTCCATTAACAAAGCAGGGGCGCACTTTGTTTTTGTGAATGCGCAAATTATACAACATGAGGCAACAGGGGTTTGCATTCTATTCCCACATTTATCACAATCGAAGTATTGAGGACTTGAATCTAATGGAACTTTTCTTTTGCTCTTTTCTCCGCAATTTGAACAAGTTATTGTTGCTACACTTGGAATTTTTATTGTTGTCTTTTTTCGACCCATTGTACACGACACATAGAACCAAAGGTTCTATGGCTCCTATATTTATTTATGAAATCTTCCCTAATTTTAGTAAGGTTTGGTTATAAATTTATTGGAGAGTTAGTATTAGCTAATGTACAAATGGCCTAGCGTATTAGGGATTATTTACCTATTTTAAGGGCTTTGCCATCCTTGCTTTAGAAGATATCCCGTTATTGCATCATCAGTCTTTCTTCTCCGCGTAGGCGGTTGTCCAGTCAACACTACACTTCCTGCAACTTCGGGTGTTATTAAAACTGCTCCTGTATGTGGACTATATGCAAAAGGAGATTTAGGCGCCTTTGTATGCTCTACATGTTTAATATCTAGGGCGACTTCGGGGTGAGAAGTATATTCTCTTACTAACTGTGTTAGCCCTAGCTCTTTAGCATCAAACCATATTCTTTTTCTTAGGGTCGATGTATCTTTTGTTTGCGTTTCTAAATGTCTGACAAATCTTTTTATTGAAAGTTCAATTATTATATGTTTCAATGCTTCAGGAGGAATATCTCGGTAATTGGTTATGTTTGTTCCGGCCAATAATTTTTCTTGAGAGTATCTTATTTCTTCAGGACTGGATATAATGGCTCCGTCATCTGTTACTATTTGATTAAGAGGGATATCAACTAAAAGCTCTCTTCCACTCTTTATTAATCTGTATTGTGCTGTTCCAGAATATTTTCCTCTTGCGAATCTAAGCGAGGGTATCACTTTATCACTCTCTTTATAACTTTAGGATTTGGGTGTATTTAAATTTTATATCATTTTTTTTGTTATTTTGGATTGATGAAAATTTCGCGGTATTTTTCCAAAGAAAAAATAGCTTCAATAGTAAATGAGGCGCGAAGCGCCGAATGCGCCCGGCATGGTTAACTTATATCTTACCTTAACACTCGCAAAGCTTCGGTTAAGATAGATTAACCAAACCTTTAATTTACCTCTCAATACAATAAATAGCAAAT
>Ga0172371_10008535_pt1 | contig 14330 bp, 15 predicted proteins | sample Lak12m_FD_114543 | JGI IMG/M metagenome (GOLD analysis project Ga0172371, IMG submission 114543) | Freshwater microbial communities from Kabuno Bay, South-Kivu, Congo - kab_022012_12m | ecosystem: Environmental > Aquatic > Freshwater > Lake | place: Democratic Republic of the Congo: South-Kivu... | reverse complement strand
CTCGACCACTTCGGCGGCACCGTCGCCCTCCGCGACGCATTGGCGGTGGCGGCCCGCGAGCTTCGCCGCCTCAGCCGCATGAAGGCCGATTGGGAGGACAAGCGGCGGGAACGCGGCCAGCGCCTCGATTACCTGGAGTTTCAGATCCGAGAGATCGACAAGGCCGCCCTCCGGCCCGGCGAAGAAGAGGAGCTCCGAGCCCGGCGTCATATCCTCAAGAACGCCGAGAAGATCTCGTCGCTCGTCGAGCAGGCCCTCGACAAGGCCTACGCCGGAGATCCGTCCCTATCCTCGCTCCTGGCCAGGCTCGAGCGCGACCTGGCCGAACTCGGCGCGTTCGACCCGGCCTTCGCCGAGATGAACGAAGCGCTCGGCCCGCTGGGCATCGTCATCCGCGAGCTCTCGGACCTTTTGATGCGCTACAAGGAAAAACAAGACCTCTCGCCGGAAAAGATGGAGGAGGTCGAATCCCGGCTCAGCCTCATCGAAACCCTCAAGCGCAAATACGGGGCCGACATTCGGGACATCCAATCGTACCGGGACGGCATCCAGCGCGAGCACGAAGACCTGGTCCGGATCCAAGAGAAGCTGGAAGGCCTCGCTGTCGAGATCGCCGCGGCCTTCTCCGCGTACGGCGTCAAGGCCTCCGCCCTCTCCGCGGCCCGAAAAAAAGCCGCCGCCGACCTCGAAAAGCTCATCGAAAGGGAGATCGGTCTGCTCGGCATGAAGAAAGCCCGGTTCCACATCCGGATCGACCGCCTCCCGATCGAGGCATCGAATCCCGAGCGTGTCCGGGATTTCGGAACGGACGACGTCGAATTCGTCATCAGCCCGAATCCGGGCGAGCAGCCCAAGCCTCTGCGCAAGATCGCCTCGGGCGGCGAGCTGTCCCGCATCATGCTCGCCCTCAAGGCGGCGGGCCGGGAAAAGGACGCGGCCAAAACGCTTATCTTCGACGAGATCGACTCCGGTATCGGCGGCAAGACGGCGGAGTTCATCGCTCAGAAGCTGAAAAGCCTGGCCCGGACCCACCAGGTCATCTGCATCACCCACCTGCCTCAGATCGCGTCCTTTGCCGATCATCACTTCCGGATCGAGAAGACCGTCTCCGGCAACAGGACGTTCACGGCCATGAAAAAACTCTCGTTCGAGGAACGGGTAGGAGAGATCGCCCGGCTGATGTCGGGCAGCCTCGTGACCCCGGCCGCGCTCGAAAGCGCGCGCGACATGCTGCGCCACCACGCGGCCGGCGGGGAGGCTTGATCGAGGGCGGAAGGAGGAAGAGCATGACGAAGACGGAACGCGCGGCGGCGCTGTTCAAAGAAGGGTTCAGCTGTTCCCAGGCTGTGTTCGCGGCGTTCAGCGAGGATTACGGCTTGGACCGCGACACATCCTTGAAGCTGGCCCAAGCCTTCGGCGGCGGGATGGCCCACCTTGGAGAAGCCTGCGGCGCGGTCACCGGCGCCTTCATGCTCATCGGGCTCAAGCACGGCCGGACAAAGGCCGACGACCTGGCGGCCAGGGACCGGACCTATACCAAGATGCGCCAGTTCGCCGATCGGTTCAAGGGCCTGCATTGTTCGATCCAATGCCGCTGTCTGCTCGGATTGGATCTGGGGACCGAGGAAGGTATGCGCCTGGCCAGGGAGAAGAACCTCTTCCAAACGCTCTGCGCGAAATACGTCCAAGACGCCGCGACACTCGTCGAAGAGATCCTTTAGGAGCCAAATAGCGGCAGACACATACCGGAATTCTTGATCCGGTATGTGTCTGCATTTATCAAACATGAGCGATCTCCACGGCTTCCGGTTTTACATCGAGACGTTCGGCTGTCAGATGAACGAGAACGACTCGGAGCGGATCGCCGGCCGCCTCGCCGCAGCCGGAGCCCTGCCCGCCGACAAGGTCGAGGCGAGCGACCTCGTCATCGTCAACACGTGCGCCGTCCGGGCCAAATCCGAAGAAAAGCTGTTCTCCTACCTGGGCCGCCTGAAAGCCATGAAGAAAAAGTCGGGCCTGAAGATCGGCGTCACGGGCTGCATCGCCCAGATCTACCGCGAGAAGATCTTGGAACGGAATCCGGACGTAGACTTCATCCTTGGGCCCGACAATTACCACCTCCTGCCGGAGCTCGTTGACCGCGCTTCCGGCCCCGGGAACGTCCGCACGGCTTGGTCCGCGGATTGGAGAGAGGAAGAGCGCCGGCCCGTCCTGCGGCGCAGTCCCGTATCCGCCTACGTGACTATCATGGAGGGCTGCGACAATTTCTGCGCGTACTGCGTCGTGCCGTTCGCGCGGGGCCGGGAAAAGTTCCGCCCGATGAAAGCCGTCCTCGACGAGGTCCGCAGCCTGGCCGGCGCCGGTTATCGGGAGGTCCAATTCCTCGGGCAGAACGTCAATACCTATCGGGACCCGGAGAGCGGGGCGATCTTTCGGGACCTCTTGCGGGAGGCGGACGGCATCGAAGGGATCGCCTGGATCCGCTTCATCACGTCCCACCCCAAGAACTTCGGCCCCGACATCGCCGAAGCGATGGCCCGCTCCCGACACATCTGCCGCGCGCTCCACCTGCCTCTCCAATCGGGCTCGACGTCCGTCCTCGAAAGGATGAAGCGGGGCTATACGCGCGAGGAGTATCTGGACAAGGTCCGTGTCCTCCGCTCCCTCATGCCCGGGATCGCGTTGAGCACGGACATCATCGTCGGGTACCCCGGCGAAACCGAGTCGGAATTCGCCGACACGCTCCGCGCCCTGGACGAAATCCGCTTCGACAACATCTTTTCCTTCCGCTATTCGCCCCGTCCCGGGACGGCCGCGGCCAGGCTTTCCGACGACGTGCCCTTCGACGTCAAGCGCCGCCGGCTGATCGAGGTCCAAGCCCTGCAGAAGTCGATCCAGACCCGGATCCACCAGGCGTATGTAGGCCGGACGATCCTCGTTCTCGGCCAAGGCCCGAGCCGGAAGGACGGCCTGGTCTTCTCCGGGCGGAGCGAAGGACATTATGTCGTCAATTTCCGCTCGGACACCGACGTCGTCGGCCGCTTCGTCCGGGTCCGGGTCACGTCCTGCGGCCCTTATAGCCTGAGGGGCGAGGTCGACCGGTCGGGCCCGGATTCCGTCGGTTGAACTTAGGTCCCGTTTCCGTTATAATCAATGGCTTTTAAGGGTATCGGTATAAAAAAAGGCATGAAGATCAACGTCTGGAACACGATCCTGCAGCTCAGCAAGGAACGGGGCGTCGAACCCTCCGTGATCATCGATGCCATCCAGGAATCCTTGAAGGTGGCCGCCTCTAAATACTACACGCGGAACGAGGATATCCACGTCGATTTCCGGCCGGAAAAAGGCGAGCTCCGCGTCTATGCACTCAAGCGCGTCGTCGAGCGGCCCATGACGCCCGCCCGGGAGATTTCCCTCGAAGAAGCCCGTCAAACGAACCCCGCGGCGGCCGAAAACGATTCCGTCGAAGTCGACCTTCCTTCCGACACGCTCGGCCGGATCGCGGCCCAAGCGGCCAAGCAGGTCATCTTCCAGAAAGTCCGGGACGCAGAGCAGGAAAAGATCTACGGGGAGTTCGCCCCGCGCCTGGGCGAGATCGTCACGGGCGTCTACCGCCGCGAGGAGAACGACGCCATCATCCTCGAGGTCAACAAAACCGATGTCGTCTTCCCCTTCCGCGAAAAGCTCTTCAACGAGGACTTCCGGCGGGGAGATCCAGTCCGGGCGGTCATCGTCCAGGTGAAGAAGGGGTACAAAGGCGGAGATCCTCTGGTGATCGTGTCCCGGACGAGCCCGAAATTCCTCGAAAAGCTCCTGGAGCTCGAGATCCCCGAGATCGCCAACGGGACGATCGAGATCAAGGATATCGTCCGTCAGCCCGGAGAGCGGGCCAAGGTGGCCGTTTCGACACGGGAGCACGACGTCGACCCGGTCGGCGCGTGCATCGGCGTCAAGGGCAGCCGGATCCTGGCGATCAGCAAGGAACTGGCCGGGGAGAAGGTCGACATCATCGTCTGGTCGGCCAACCCGCTGACCTACGCCAAGGCCGCACTCAGCCCGGCGCGCGTCGAAAACACCGTCGTCGTGAACAAAACCGAAAAAACGATGCAGGCGATCGTGACCAGGGACCAACTGTCCCTGGCGATCGGAAAGAAGGGGATCAACGTGAAGCTCGCCTCGAAGCTCGTGGGCTGGAAGATCGGAATCCTGCAGCCATCCCCGGAATCGACATAGAAAAGGAACGTCCATTGCCCGAAACGAAACCTACCAAAACGACCAAAGGAACCAAGGACGCCCCCAAGCCCCGCCCGGTGATCCATCTCCGTGAAGGGTCGACCGTGAAGGAGCTGGCGGTGCGGCTGAAAGCCCGGCCCAAGGACATCCAGGAGAAGCTCGAAGCGAAGGGCCTGAGCCTCGGCCCGAACGACGTCATCGACGACGCGTTCGCGGCCAAGGTCGCGGCGGCGCTCGGCATCGTCCTCGACACCGTCTCCGTCGAAAAAGAGATGAAGATGCTCGCCGAGAGCCGGAAAGCGGACCTCATGACGCGCCCGCCGGTCGTGACGATCATGGGCCACGTCGACCACGGCAAGACGACGCTTCTCGACGCCATCCGCTCCTCGAACCTCGTCGACCGGGAATCAGGGGGCATCACCCAGCACATCGGCGCCTACCAGGTGATCCACGCCAAACGGCCGATCACCTTCATCGACACGCCCGGCCACGAGGCGTTCACCCAGCTCCGGGCCCGCGGGGCGAAAGTCACCGACATCGTCGTCCTGGTCATCGCCGCCGACGAAGGCGTCATGCCCCAGACCCGGGAGGCCATCAACCACGCCCGGGCCGCCGGCGTGCCGATGATCGTCGCCATCAACAAGGTCGACAAGCCCGAAGCCAATCCGGACAAGATCAAGCGGGAGCTGCAGAAGGAAAACGTGCTCGTCGAGGAATGGGGCGGCGACGTCATCAGCGTCGCGGTCTCGGCCAAGGCCAAGAAGAACATCAAAGAACTTTTGGAAATGATCCTGCTCCTGGCTGATGTCATCGAAATCAAGGCCAATCCCAAGGTCAAGGCCCAAGGCGTGGTCCTCGAAGCTCGCTTGGACGCCAAGAAGGGCCCGCTGGCGACGGTCATCATCCAGCACGGAACGCTCGCCGTGGGCCAGGCCTTTCTCTCCGGGACGACCTTCGGCAAGGTCCGCGCGCTCAACGACGAAAACGGCCGGGCTCTGAAGGCCGCCGGGCCGGCTGCCCCCGTCGAAATCCTGGGTTTTGCCGGCGTGCCGCAGGCGGGCGATTTCTTTCAAGTCCTCGACAGCCAGGAAGAAGCCCGGGCTATCGCCGAGTACCGCCTGTCCCGCGCCCCCAAGGGCGACGCGCAGAAAGCGGGACAGGTCACGCTCGACGACCTGTTCAAGAAGATCGAAGAGGGCGTCGCGAAAGAGCTGCCCATCATCCTCAAAGCGGACGTCCAGGGCTCGGTCGAAGTCTTGACCGGCCTCCTCCCCTCCCTCAGCACGGAAAGCGTGAACGTCAGGCTCATCCAGGCCATGACGGGGTCGATCACGGAATCGGACATTCTTCTCGCCTCGACCTCGAAGGCCATCATCCTCGGCTACAACGTCAAGCCCAACCCCAAGATCCAGGAGCTGGCCCACAAGGAGAACGTCCAGATCCTGTCCTACAAGGTCATCTACCAGCTGACGGACGACATCAAGAAAGCCGTAGCCGGGATGCTCGAACCGGTCATCAAGGAGACCTACCTCGGGCGGGCCCAAGTTCGCAAGATCTTCAAAATCCCCAAGGTCGGCGTCATCGCCGGCTGCTATGTCCAGGACGGCAAGATCGTGCGCAACGCCGAAGTCAAGGTCCTCCGGGCCAAGGAGGTCGTCTTCAAAGGCCGGATCGCCTCCCTGAAACACCTGAAGGAGAACGTTACGGAGGTCAAGAAGGACCTCGAATGCGGCATCGGACTGGACCGCTTCAAGGACTTCCAGGAAGGCGACGTGATCGAGGCCTTCATCACCGAAAAAGTCTATCAAAGCTAGGCCGGGGGCGGACCATGGTCATCGGATATCTCGAACTCGACATCCATTTCCCCCACGCCCGGTCCCTCAAGGACAAGCGCAAGGAACTCGCCGGGCTGAAGGACCGCATCCGCCAGAAGCACAACGTCGCTCTCGCCGAGCTCGACTTCCAGGACGTCTGGCAGAGGACCAAGATCGGTGTCGTCACGCTCAACAGCCACCAGACCATCGTCGATCAGGTCCTGTCGCGGATCCGCTCCGACGTGTTCGAGCACGTCAACGGCGAGCTGCTCGCCTCCCGGATCGAATATTACTAGGCTCCATGAGGGACGAGAGCCGGCGGCAAAAAAGGATCGCCAGCCTGCTGCGCGAGGCGCTCAGCCGGATTCTCATCGAGGAGCTCCACGGCGTCTCGCCGGCCCTCGTGACCGTGACCCGCGTGGACGTGCCGGCCGACCTTCAGAGTGCGCGCGTCCTCCTCAGCGTCTTCGGCGTAGAGGACGCCGCTCCCGTGTTCGCCCATCTCGAGCGGCGGACGGGGTTCATCCGCAGGCGCCTTGCCGCCGCCGTCAAACTCAGGTATAATCCGATGCTATTTTTTGCGCCGGATCCGACGGCGGACATGGACGAGCGGATCGACCGGCTCCTCCAGACGAACAAGACCGATGAACACGACGCCTCTTGACCTGATCGTAGCGAAGATGGCGGCCAGCCGCCGCCTGGCGATCACGAGCCACCTCCGCCCTGACGGGGATTCCCTCTGCACCAGCCTGGCCCTGGGCTTCGCCGCCGAGGACATGGGCAAGGGCGCGGACATCTTCAACGTGGACCGCACGCCGGTCCCCTTCAACGTCTTTCCCGGCGCGGCCCGGATTCGTATCGGACAGATCCCCCCCGGCGTCTACGACGCGGTCATCCTTCTCGAATGCGCCGACGTCTCGCGTTCGGGCCATACGAACATCGACGGCTCCTTCAAGATCAATATCGACCATCACTACACGAATGACTATTACGCCGACATCAACTGGGTCGACCCCGAAGCGTCGGCCGTCGGCGAGATGGGCTTGGCTTTGTGCCGGAAACTTCCGCTGCGCCTCACGCCGCGCATCGCCGGCCAACTCTACTGCGCGATCGTCTCGGATACGGGGTCCTTCCAATTCTCCAACACGACCGCCGCGTGTTTCGCCGCCTGCGGCGCCCTCGTCGAGGCCGGCGCGGACCCGATCCGGACGAGCGAGGCCCTCTACCACAACAATCCGCCCGAGAAGATCAAGCTCCTGGGGCAGGTTCTGTCCACCCTCGAGCTCAACCGGGACGGCTCCATCGCCCTCATCCGCCTGTTCAAGGACGACCTCCGGAGCCTGAACCTCAGCGAAATCGACACGGAGGACATCACGACCCTGGCCCGCTCGATCAAGGGCGTGAACGTCGTCCTGTTCTTCAAAGAAATGGACCCGAACGTCTTCCGGGTCAGCATCCGGTCCAAGGGGACCGCCCACGCCGCACACATCGCCGAGCACTTCGGCGGAGGCGGCCATCCCCATGCCGCCGGCTTCACCGTCTACGGGCCGTTCGAGGACTTGATCGCGACCGTCCCGGCGACCGTCGAGCGGCTCCTCCGCGAACCGGCGGCGAAGGGGCCGGCCGCGACCTGACGGATGGACGGCCTGATCCTCGTCCAAAAACCCGCGCCCGCGACTTCGCACGACGTCGTCGCGGCGCTGCGCAGGATCCTCGGCCAAAAAAAAGTCGGGCACTTCGGCACGCTGGATCCCTTGGCGACGGGCCTGCTTCTGGCCGCGGCGGGGAAGGCTACCCGTCTCTTCCCTTTCTACGGCAAGATGGACAAGCGCTACGAGGGGCGGATCCGCCTCGGCTTTGCGACGGACACCTACGACGCCGCGGGCCTGCCGGCGTCGCCCGAATGCAGCGTTTACCCGGCCCGCGCCGCCGTCGAACAGGCTTGCCGGGGATTCGTCGGCGACCTCATCCAGATTCCCCCTCCCTTTTCGGCAAAAAAAGTCGACGGCAAGCCGCTCTACGCCTACGCCAGGAGCCAAAAGCCCGTCGCAGGCCGACCGTTCCGGGCGCGCGTCGACGCGTTCGACGTGCGCGGTTATGAACCCCCGATCATAGATTTCGCCGTGACCTGCGGCTCGGGAACTTACGTCCGGAGCTTGGCTCACGACCTCGGCCAAAAACTGGGCTGCGGGGCGCACCTGGCGGCCCTCGTCCGGACCGAGGTCGGCGAATTCCGCCTGGAGGATGCGTTGACGCTGGAGGAGATCCGGAATTGCCTGAAAAATGGCAGGACGGGAGGATTCCTCCGGCCCATGGAATCGCTCCTTCCCGGCCTGCCCCGAGTCGACCTCGACTCCGATGACGCCGAAAGGATTCGACATGGCCGGCCGATCTCGGCCGCGCCCCATGGGGAGCCCGGGGAGGCCGGCCGGCCGCTCTCCCGGGGACCAGGCGACGTCGTCAGGCTCTTCGGGCCGGACGGCCGGTTGATCGGCCTCGCCCGCCTCGCCGCCGAATCCCCTCTCTACGCCCCCTTTCTCGTCCTTTAGCACGAGATTCTTGAATTTTCCGGCGACCTAGTGTATTTTATAGCGGTTATGCGGCTGAACAAGAACCAGATTGAACACCTCGGATTCCTCATCCTCCGCAATCTGCAGAAGGACGGGAAAGTCATTGTCGAGGAGAAGACCTCCCTCCTCGATGAGATCATCGCCTTGATCACGGAGGAGTTCCAGAAGGAGGACCAGCTCGACCAGGAGGTCCGCGAGCTCCTCAGCAAGCACATGGAAAAAATCCGGCGTGAGAATCTCGAATACCAGACGATGTTCCGCATGATCAAGACCAAGCTGGCCAAGGAAAGGAACATCGTCCTGTGAGCAGCCGTCTGTCGCGCGAAAAGATCAACTATCTCTCCAAGAGGATCCTCGAAGCTCTGACCAAGAACGACCACGTCGACTTCCTGGACGACCCGAACGAGATCCGGCTGTCCATCGTCCGGTCCATCGAAGACGAGATGAAGCTCTACGAAACCCTCGACAAACGGGCGATCGAAAAGATCCAATCGCAGAAGAAATCGATCGAAGAGGGCAGCCGAGAGTGGGAGATCCTCTACCGAAAATATTACAATGACGAACTCGCCAAGCTCGGCAAGCTCTCCGAATAGGCCTCCCCGGCGCCCCCCGTCCTCTCCCTCCGTCCCGTGCGCGCTGCGCGTCCGCTACTCCGAAACGGATCAGATGGGCGTCGCCCACAACAAGGCCTACCTGGAATGGTTCGAGCTCGGCCGGACGGAATTCTGCCGGCACCAGGGCCTGACCTATAAGGCCATCGAAGAGCGAGGGCATTATCTCGTCGTCGTCGAAGCCTTCTGCCGCTACAAGCGCCCGATGCGGTACGACGACGCCTTCGTCGTTTCGACCTCCCTCCGGGACATCACCCCCAAAAAAGTGACGTTCGGCTACGAGGTCCGGCTCGCGGGCCGGCCCGAATTGATCGCCGAAGGATACACCGTCCACATCGCCGTCAACCGAAAGGGGGCCGTTTCCGCTCTGCCCGGCGACATCCTGGATCGAATTTCCGCCCCCCTCGGCGCTTGAACGGGCCCCCGCCTGCGAGCGTCGCTCCCGCGAGTTCTTTCGGCGGCTCGAACGGTTTCCTGCTCGTCTCCCCGCGATTCCGGGATTAGGCAAAAAAAAGGGCCGGGGGGATGTCCCCCGGCCCTGGTACAGATTATTTCGATCTTTAGAAAATGTAGCGGAATCCGAGCAGGAGCTTGTGATGGTCGGACGAGCTCCGGTCCTTGGTGATGACGGGCAGCCGGACCTCGGCGAAGATCGACCCCGCGCTGTTGTAGTTGTTGAAGATGTTCACGCCGAAGGCGCCGATCAGGTCAACGCCGCTCTTCCGCACGGACTGTTCCTTGCCCGTATATCCCAGGCCGGCATCAACATAGACCGCGGGCCCGAGATGGATGTTGGCCAGGAGGTCGGCCATGAAGAAGGCCTTCCAGGGGTCGCCCTGGGTCGGCAGCGCCCCGCCGGCCCGAAGGATGAGGTCGAGGACGTTCGGAGACAGGCTCCAGAGCATGCCGAGGCGGCCGAAGATGAAGCCGGTGTACGTGCCCCGGGCCAGCAATCCGCCCACCTCGGCCAGGAAGAAGAATCTCTTCTGAGTGACATCGAACGTGAGGCGGCAGGGATCGGTGGAGGCCGACGGCGCTCCCATATCGTCGAACACCACGACATTAGCCCCGTATTTGCCCGGTTTGGTGAAGACCTTTTCCCAGGTGAAGGGCTTCTCGGTGTCCATGAAGCTGTCGATGACCTTGCCGGTCTCATCCGTTATCTCGAAGCTGGCCTTGACGATCTGCCCGTCCACGTCCGTCGAGCCGTTGGCGTCGAAGACGATCGGCTTGCCGACGTAGTCCTCGCAGGGGGGGCAGGACGTCCACAGCTTGCAGACGGGAGGGAAATTGACAGTCGTCCGAGCCTGGCAGGGATTCTCCGAAACCTTGCCTTCGGCGTTGACGGCCTTGGCCCGGAAGACGTACTCCCCGGGCTTGTCGAACTTCGTCTGCCATCTCGGGGAGGCGGGAGTGAAGGCGTGCGTCGCGACTCTCGTCCCTTGAGCCGTCAGGACTTCGACGTCCATGGCCGTGGCGTTCTGCGTTCCGCTCATATCGACCGTGATCAGGTCATTGACGTTCGCCTTGGCCGGCGTGACGAGCAGGCTGCACAACGGAGGAGGCGGAGGAAGGACCTTGGCTTCCGACACGTGATACAGAGCGATGTTCCCGCACGGCTTGGGGATGACGATCTCATAGTCCTTGTCGTCCTTGTGGACCGTCATGGCGAACACCGGCAGCGGCTGCTTGCCCGCCCATTGGACGTCTTCCCAGACCTTGACCTTGCCTTTGACCCGGAACAGCATCCAGTAGAACTTGTCTCCGACGGGAATGTTCTTCTCCGTAAACGCGCCCGCGTTCAGCTGGTCGAGGAAAGGCAGATAGAGGTTGCTCATCCCGACCTGGTCGAATCCGTACTTGATGTCGCCCGCATATTTCTCGGCGATCGTCTTCATGACCTGGGCCGTGGGAATGTTGCCCCTGATCTGGGCGAACGTATTGACGCCGATGCGGGTCAGCTTCTTGGTTTCGGCAAACGACACTGCCGTGCTGACGACCAAGAGGGCCGCTACGAAAAGAATGAGCTTGCGGTTTCTCATAAAAACCTCCTCATCAAGGAATACGAGCGCTTCCTTTTTTATTTAGATTGCTTCCCTTTAATAAAATCTAATAAATCCGCCGCTTTGTCAAGGAAAAAATCGGAGAAATCCCTCGACGATCTCGAAGATGAGCCCCGAATCCCGGGGCGTCGAATCGAGGGCTTTTTCATACAAGGGAATCACAGCCGGGAAGACGCGTCCGAAATCCCGGAGCAGCGCCCGGCCCGCTTCGACATCGATTTCGGGATGGATCTGCAGGCCCCAGACGGGTCTGTCGGCTAGACCGAAGGCCTGAACCGCACAGCCCGGGGTCGAAGCCAGGACAACGAACGGGTCGCCGAGATTCCGGACCTCGTCGAAATGGACGGAAAACGTGTAGGCCGTCCTCCGGGGGCCGAGGATCGGCGAGTCCCGGTTGATCTCGACCGGGATCCAGCCGATTTCGGGCTCGGCGCACCGGCTGACGTGCTCCGGTCCGGCCAGGGCCAGGGCAATGAGCTGATGGCCGTAGCAGCTGCCGAGCACCGGCCGGTCCAACCGGACCGCTTCACGGACGAAATCGAGCTCCCGCTCCACCCACGACGCTCGGCTCAGGATCGAAGCTTCGGACCCCGTCAGGATGATATGGCTGAACTCGGCGGGCCGCGGAAGACGGCCGGCAGGGGCGGCAAAGGCCTCCCAGTCCACTCCCCGCAAATGCCGCGTCCAATGCTCCACCGGCTTATAGATCTCCGGATAGATGGCATTGTCGATGATGGCGACCTTTGCGTTCGGCATGATCCTCGCCCGGCGGGCTGCGGCCGTCCCTATCATACGAAAAAAGGAAAAAAAGACAATCCGGCCGCCCGGCCCCGGAGGAATCGACAAGGCCGGGGTTGCCGGCCGACGGTTATCGCTTCCCTTGAAGCCTGGGGTTCTGGTATAATGCCCTCCTTAGCGAAGGAGAGATAGAGGTGCACAACGTCAACGTCGAGACCGAGCTCCATGTGATCACGCCGAACGAGCCCGGAATCCTCGGCCGGGTGCTGGGGACCTTGGCCAATGCCGGCGTCAACCTCCGGGCGCTGTCCGTTTTTACCCACGACACGGAAGGCCACTTCCGCCTCCTCACGTCCAACAACAAGAAGGCCGAGACCGCCCTTCGCTCCCTGGGCTACAAAGTCAAGACGAATCGGGTGATCACGGTCGAAATCAGCGATCGGATCGGAGCCGGAGCCGAGATCGGCGCCCTTCTCGGGAACGCGGTGATCGATATCGAGTACTGCTACGGGAGCTCGGCGGGAACGGGCCGCGCGCTTCTCGCCTTCAAGACCAACCACATCAAGAAAGCCTTCGACACGCTGAAATAGGGAGATCCGGACGCGTCCGGGGCCGAGGGCAATAAAGCCATCCCCGGGCTGAAGCCCGGGGTATTTGGAGGCTTAATACTGAGCGGCGCTTTGTACCCCGATTTGAAAATCGGGGTTTTGCGCCGCGAACGTATAAACCAGGACTTACCCCATAAAACGGGATTGATTTAATCTATCTTCTGTAAAGGCTTGGACTTACATAGAAATCCATGTGGGATGGCCAAAAATGGGGGAACTTTGGAATAAAATGGGGTCTCCAGATGCCCAGCCCCGAGGCTGGCATATGGTTGTGCTACCAGAGGAGACCCCATATGGATTGTGCCAGAATCGCCCAAAAATTGCGAGCCCAAATCATCGAATTTTCGGGGGAACTTTCGCGAGGCTTGCCCAAAGTCGTTTCACGGCTGGTCCGGGAAATGATCTATGGCATCCAGGCCCGCCAATCAGTCCGGCTGACGGAAGTGAGCCGGGCGTTGGACGAGCCGATCCGGATCAAGAAAACGGTCAGCCGACTATCTCGGCAGTTGGGGAATCGACGGTTGGAAACCTGGATCGGGAATCGGATGTTGGAGCTGGCTGCGGAAAGAATCAAGGAAGCCACACTCCTCATCCTCGATCTCTCCGACGTCCACAAGAAGTACGCGAAAAAGATGGAACACCTGGCTCCGGTCTGGGACGGAAGCGAGAAGGAGAAAGGCTGGGGGTACTGGACGCTCAACATCATCGGAGCGGAGACTAACTCGGCTCAGATCCTGCCGCTCTATGGGCGGTTGTTCTCCCAGCGGGCGCCCGACTTCGAGAGCGAAAATGTCGAGTTGAGGGCGGCCATCGGCCAGGTCTCCCAAACCACGCACAAGCGCGGGATCTGGGTCATGGACCGGGGCGGAGACCGAGGCTATCTCTATCGTTATCTGTTACATAATAACCTGCGCTTCATCGTTCGGGTGAGGGGCGACCGGATGGTCCTTGCGGACCGCAAAGAAACAGTGCTCGAGGCGGCGGCGAGCTGTCCGATGCTTTTTCATGAGTATGTGACCAAAGAAGTTTTGGGCAAGGAGAAGCTTCTGCGGCTGGAGGTGGGGGCCCGCCGAGTCTTGCTCCCGGGACAGACCGAGAAGCTCCATCTGGTCGTCGTTAAAGGGTTCGGGCAAGAGCCGTTGATGTTGCTGACGAATCTTGAACTGAAGAAGACCCGTAAATCGATCTGGCATATCGTTTCTTCTTACATGACACGCTGGAGGATCGAGGAAACGATTCGGTTCATGAAGCAGAGCTACCAACTCGAGGATGTGCGGTTGCTGACTTACGAGCGGCTCCGGAACCTGATGGTCCTGCTGACCGCGGTCTTGTACTTCACGGCCGTCACTCTGGGAATCAAAATGAAGCTCCGGGTGCTGTCGAAGCACCTGGTTCGGGCGGCCCGGCGGGTGTTCGGTGTCCCGGACTTCCGGCTCTACGCGATCGCCGACGGGATCAAGCACATCCTGTTCAATCGCTCGACCAAGCTTGGACTCTCGCCCCGGCCTCCCGCCTTACCGCCCTCTCAGCGTCTCCTCTTCGAAAGCTAAAAGATTTTTGGGGTAACTCCTGACGTATAAACCAGGACTTACCCCATAAAACGGGATTGATTTAATCTATCTTCTGTAAAGGCTTGGACTTACATAGAAATCCATGTGGGATGGCCAAAAATGGGGGAACTTTGGAATAAAAT
>Ga0172371_10008534_pt1 | contig 14331 bp, 11 predicted proteins | sample Lak12m_FD_114543 | JGI IMG/M metagenome (GOLD analysis project Ga0172371, IMG submission 114543) | Freshwater microbial communities from Kabuno Bay, South-Kivu, Congo - kab_022012_12m | ecosystem: Environmental > Aquatic > Freshwater > Lake | place: Democratic Republic of the Congo: South-Kivu... | reverse complement strand
GTCAATGACGCGTTTCTCAACTGGCCGCAGGCGGCGCTTATGCCGCCGCCCTTGGAGGCGCGTACCGTGGCGTTGAGACCGGAGCGCGCCAATGTTTCCACGAACATCCGCCCCGCGGCCGGGGCCGGGGCGCAACCCCCATATTCCGCCACGGGACTCAGCATGATCAGGTTCACCCGGCTATGGACCGGAGCAATGAGGGCGGCCAGGCGCCGGGCGTGCTCCTGTGAGTCATTGACGTTCCTGATCAGGGTGTACTCGAAGGTGATCAGCCTGCCGGTCCGCTCCGCGTAGCCCCGGCAGGCGGCCAGGAGGCTTGCGAGGGGATAAATTTTGTTCACGGGCATGAGCTTGGAGCGGAGAGCGTCATCGGGAGCGTGCAGAGAAACCGAAAGCTCCACCTGCAAGCCTTCCCCGGCCAGCCGCTCTATGCCCGGGATGATGCCGCAGGTGCTGATGGTTATCTTGCGCGCGCCGATGCTCAATCCCTCAGGATCGTTTATGATCCGCACCGCCGCCAGGGTGTTATCGTAATTGTCAAGGGGTTCGCCCATGCCCATGAAAACAACGTGGCCCGGGGCGCTTCCGAGCTCGCGCGCCGCCAGTACGACCTGGCCCACGATCTCGCCCGCCTCCATGTCGCGCCGGAAGCCGCCCTGGCCGCTCGCGCAGAAGGCGCACCGGTACTTGCAGCCGGCCTGGGTGGAAACGCACAGCGTTGTCCTGCCCTTGGCCGGGATGAACACCATCTCGATGCATTCGCCGTCGCGCAGCCTCAGGAGCGCCTTGGCGGTCGAGCCGGACCCGCTTTCATCCTGGCGTTGCACGGCCCGGAGCGGCTCGATGCAGAAGCGCTCGGCCAGCCGCGCGCGCGCGTCGCCGGGCAGGTTCCGCATGGCGCCAAAATCCTGGGCATACTGGTGATAAAGCCAGCGCCAGGCCTGTCGCGCACGGAAAGGCGGCTGGCCGAGGGCTTCCAGTTCCTCCGCGAGCTGTGCCCGGCTCAAGCCATGGATCAGGGTTTCAGGTCCGTTGCTCATAGTCATTGCGCGATGTGCATATTCTACATTGTTCCGGGCGCTGCTCAAGGATGAAGCCCCGGCCGCGGGAAGCCAGACCTCAAAGGGAAAAGCTCAGTCGAGCTTCTTGCGGAAACTGGCCGCGGCCACGCCGAGGATAAAGACGCCCCAAACAGCCAGCGCCAGCGCCTGCGGCATGAACTCGGCCCACCCCTGCCCCTTCAAATAAATTCCGCGCAGGACCGTGATGTAGTATTTCAGCGGTATCAGCACGGTCAGCTCCTGCATCAGCGCCGGCATGTTTTCCACAGGGAAGGCGAATCCGGAGAGCAGCACAAAGGGCATCATCACGAAAAACGCCGCAATCAGCATCGCCTGCTGCTGCGTCTTCACCAGGGTCGATATGAAGAGCCCGATCCCGAGGGTCGAAGGCAGGAACAGCCCGGACACGATGAAGAGATCAAGGATGCCTCCGCGCATGTGGATCTGGAAAACAAAACGGATGACCAGCACGGCCACGGCCAGCTCGATGAAACCGATCAGCACGAAAGGCAGCAGCTTGCCGGTGATGATTTCCCCGGGCCGCAGGGGTGTCACTATCAGCTGCTCCAGCGTTCCGTTCTCGCGCTCCTTGACCAGCGCCATGCTGGTCACAATCATGGTTGTCACCAGCAGCAGCAGCGCCATGATGGCCGGCACCATGAAAACGCGCGATACCAGACCGGGATTGTACCAGACCCGGCTCTCGATGTTCACGGCGCTCGCGCCGGCGCTGGCCCCGCGCTGACCCGCCAGCGCGGCGCTGAAAAGGCGCAGCGCCTTCTGGAGATAGTTGAGGCCCTGGACGCCGAAATTGCTGTCGGAGCCGTCCACGAGCACCTGGAGAGCAACCGGCTCCCGCCTGAGGATTTTTTCCGCGAAACGCGGCGGGATCACCGCGACCAGGCCGGCCCGGCCGGAAACAAGCAGGTCGGCATCGCTGCCGGCCGGGCCGGTTGCGCTGAACACCTTGAAATACCCCGAGGCGCCCAGCGCCCGGGCCAGCTCGCGGCTGTGCCAGGTGTGGTCGTCATCGCGCACCGCCAGCCGGATTTCGCGGATATCGGTCGTGGCCGCAAACCCGAGTATGAGAAGCTGGATGGCCGGCGCCACGATCAAGAGCCGCACGAGGTTGCGGTCGCGCTTTAGCTGCGCGAGCTCCTTGGCGACCATGCATTTTATTCTCTGCATTCTCATTGCTTTGACCCTATCGGATTCGTTTCATTAATGTCTCAAGCCAGGCCCGCCTTATTGTCATTCCCGCCCGCCTGCAACACTATGCGTAGCATTGCGGGCAGGCGCAAGCGGGAATCCAGAAAATACGAAACTGGATTCCCATTTTCATGGGAATGACAAAAATCAGTGTAAACCGTGATATCCGTGGTGACATTCTTGTTTTTCATAGCGGTTTCTCATGTATCAGGTACTATCCCTTTCCATCAGCCGCGCGGCCAGCAGGTTGAACACCGCGCCCATGGCCGCCATCGCCGCCAGCTGGGGCCAGATCATGGCCAGGGAAGCATCCTTCAAAATAATGCCGCGCATGGCGGCGACGAAATACCTCGGCAAAACGAGCATCGAAATGCCCTGGATGGGCGCGGGCATGGAGTTCAGCGGAAAAATCAGCCCGGAAAGGATGAGCGAAGGCAGGAGCGTGGCAATGATGGCAATCTGGAAAGCCTCCTGCTGGGACTTCGTGGCGGTCGAGATCAGGAGCCCCATGCCGAGGGCGGCAAATAGAAAAACAAAAACGGCAAAAGCCAGCAGGAGCAGCGACCCGCGCACGGCCACGCCGAATGCCAGCCAGCCGATGCCGAGCACCGTCACGGTGGTGACAAGGCAGATAAGCAGGTATGGCAATATCTTGCCGAGAATGAGCTCCTCCGGCCTGACGGCGGAAACGTTTATCTGCTCGATCGTCTCGCGCTCCTTTTCGCGCACGATCGAGAGCGAGGTGGCGATGACCGCCGAAATCATGAGCAGCATTCCCATCAGGCCCGGGACAAGGAAGTGGGCGCTCTGCAGCTCCGGGTTGAACCAGATGCGCGGCTCGATCAGGACCGGCGGCGAGCCGGCGCCGCCCGGCGCGCGGGCGTAAAGCTGGTATGATACCCGCTCCCCGAGGGCATCCAGGTACCCGATGGCGACGTTGGCGGTCGTGGCGTCGGAGCCGTCGATCAGCGCCTGCAGACGCGCCGAAGCGCCGTGCGCGATTTTTTTGTTGAAATCAACCGGGATTACCAGGACCACCACGGCCCGGCCGCGCATCAGCCAGCCGTCGATCTCGGAGCGCGCGGAAAGGGTTCCGGCCCGGTCGAAATACGGGTTTTTGAAAAGGCTGTCGAGCAGGAAGCGGCTCTCCTGCGATTGGTCCTCATCCAGCACCGCAACCCGGATGTGCTTGACGTCGAACGAGAGCGCGTAGCCGTAAAGCAACAGCAAAAGCGCCGGCACGGCGACGAGCAGGCCCAGCGAAAGCGGGTCGCGCCTTATCTGGAGCACCTCTTTTTTAAATATCGCCCAAAGCCGGATCATGATTGATCACCGTAACTTGATTGTTCTGGTTTGTCATTCCCGTGACAACGGGAATCCAGATACTGCCCTTGCAAGACTGGATTCCCGCTTGCGCCCGCAGGCTTGCGGGAATGACGAGTGTTACACACAATCTAACCAGCAAAATCGTCTTCTTTCTATTGAATCAACCACACTTTCACGGAAAGATCCTCATTTAATATGATTGTAAAATGCCTTCGCACATAATTCGCTTTAATTGAATTTTCACCCCGGAGCGCCGGGGCGCGCCGCCAGGCGGATAAAGGCGTCCTCCAGGCGCGGGGCGATCGCGCGCACCCCCGCCGGGACAAGGCCGGCGGCGCGCATCGCCGCCGCCAGGGTTTCCGCCCCGTAAGTTCCCCGGCGGCAAAAGACATGCAGGTTCCGCCCGAAATAGGATACTTCCAGCACGCCCTCAATGCGCGCGATTTTTTCCCGCGCCTCGCCCGGCGCCGGCAGGAGCGCCTCGAAAAGGTCCTCGCGCACCGCTGCCTGCTTAAGGGCCGCCGGGCGGTCCAGCGCAATCAGCCTGCCCGCCGAGATGAAAGCCAGGCGGTCGCAGAGCTCGGCCTCGTCCAGGAAATGGGTCGTGACCAGGATGGTGATCTGCCGCGCCGCCATTTTGCGGATGATGTCCCAGAACATGCGGCGCGAAATCGGGTCGATGCCGCTCGTGGGCTCGTCCAGGAACAGCACCGGCGGCTCGTGCAGGATGGCGCAGCCCAGCGCCAGGCGCTGCTGGAACGCCCCGGAAAGATCGCCGGTGACCGCATTTTCAAAACCGGAAAGGCCGCCGAATGCAACCACCTCCGCGGCCCGCTGCCGCAGCCGCTCGCCTTCCAGGCCGTAAACCCCGCCGAAGAACCTGATGTTTTCGGAAACTGTCAGGTCGCGGTAAAGGCTGAACTTCTGGGACATGTAGCCTATTCCGGCGCGCACTTCCTCCGGCTCCCGCGCCACGTCCCGCCCGCTGACGCGCGCCCGGCCCGCCGTCGGCGCCAGCAGGCCGCAGAGCATGCGGATCGTGGTGGATTTGCCCGCCCCGTTTGGGCCCAGGAATCCGAACACCTCCCCGCGCCGGATTGAAAATGACACTCCGTCCACGGCGGTAAAAGCCCCGAATTTTTTCGTCAGGCCCTCGACTTCAACCACTGATTCTGTTGTTGGCTGGCCAGACATGGCATGTCTAATAGTAAATTTTTTTATTCTCTGCTTTTGGCCTGTCATTCCCGCCCGCCTGCAGTCGCTACCCAGCCCGCAGTCGCTATCCGTCACCCGACGGATTGCGGGCGGGTGCTCCAGCATTGCCTGCCCGCAGTCGCTGCGCTGCAGGCGGGCGGGCAGGCGCAAGCGGGAATCCAGATGTCCCGGTTTATTCTATTTGCCCGGGCTCGGCCAGAAATACTGGATTCCCGATTCCGTCCGCCCGCAACGGACGGATCGGGAATGACAATCACACAGAAATACGAAATAAATATGAGCGCATTTTTCTTTATTTGCTTCCATCTTTGCCGCTTTGTGCCTCCATTTCTTTTATCTCCGCCACGCCAAAGGCGTGATCCAGCTCGGCGCGGGCCAGCGCCACGTCGGCCGCAGCGGATACGAGGTCAAACCCGGCATCCGTCAGGCGCGCCTGGGAATCGAGCACGTCCGAGTGGCGCGCCAGGCCGTTCTGCCACAGGTCGGTGGCGGATTTCAAATCAAGGCGCGCGCTTTCCTCCGCGCGCCGCGCCACCCTGACCCTGGTCAGGGCGTTGTTCAGGTTGATCAGGGCCTGGCGCACCTCGAACACGACCCTCTCGTTCAGCTCGGCCAGCTGGTAGCCGGCCCGGTTGGCGCGCGCCCGCGCCTCGCTGACCTTGGCCCGCGTCAGGCCCCAGTCCAGAAGGTTCCAGGTCACGCCCACCCCAACGTAGGCGTCAAAAAGCCATTCGGTGTTCGGGGGAATGTTGAGGGGGTTGGGCCGGCCCGCTTCCCCGCGCAGCCTGGCGTTCAGCTGGGGAAAGTAGCCCGAGCGCTGCACGTCGATGTTTTTCTGCTCGGCATTGAGCATGTATTTCCGCGCCTGGACGTCGGGGCGGTTGGTGAGGGCCCCGCCGATCAGTGCCTGCTCATCCGCGGCCGCCTGCAGGTCTTCGCTTGTCGGACGCGCAGGCGCGGCGCCGGATGCCAGCGGCTTGCCGGTCAGCTTTTCAAGGGCCGCGCGGCAAAGGCTGTCGTGCCGCAGGGCTTCCTCCAGTCGCAGGCGGGTCTGGTCCAGGCGCACGGCGGTGGAGAGCTGGTCGTTCTCTGTCACCAGCCCTGCCGCGCGCTGGTTGCGCATGTCGCGGTCATGGGCTTCCATCCAGGACACGGCCGCCCGGTAGGATTCGGCGGCGTAAAATGCCTTAGACCAGGACCAGTAGGCGGTCAGGGCCTGGTAGATCACGTCGGCGCGGCTCGCGGCAAGGGACGATCGTGACGCCTGGCGGTGTTCATCCGCCACGGACCGGCGCCCGGAAATCCGGCCGCCGGTATAGAGCGGCTGGGAAAGGGTTATGCCGCCGCCGTAGCGCTCGGGTATGGCCGGAATGATGAAATTCGGGAAGGAGTTTTCCTGCAAACCCTCGTAATGCGCGGCCGTGGCATCCAGGTCCAGCGAAGGATACACTGCGGCATCGGCCTGCTTTTTGACCGCCTCGGCCGCGGCGACATCCTCCCCCGCCATTTTCGTGTAATTGCTGTGCCGGAACGCCTCTTCCACCACCATGTCCGGACTGACTTCTTCCGCCAGCCCCGCGCATGCGGCCAGGGCGCCCGCCAGGCTGAAGGCAATTAAATTTTTTAATGATTGCATAGTGTTGTCTCCCCGCTTTGATCTTGTTCCATGAGCGCCACGAAGGCGTCCTCCAGCGAAGGCTCCGCGGCTTCCAGGGAGGCATCCGCAATGGCCGCCTCCCTCATCCAGCCGGCCGCCTCGCGCGCGCCTTCTTCGCCCCGTGCCGTCCAGAAGCGCAGCCGGTCGCCGTAAAAAACAAGGTGCGCGGCCGGCACCCGGCCGCGCAGCAGGGCGTAGGCGGCGGCGACATCTTCGCAGCGCAAATCGTAAACGTCCCCTGGCATGGCCTTTTTCACTTCCTCCGGCGCGGCGGTCATGATCAGCTTGCCGCGGTGCATCATGCCCACGCGGTGGCAGCGCTCGGCCTCGTCCAGGTAAGGCGTGGTCATGAATACCGTTATACCCTGGTCAAGGATGGCGCTGAGGATGCTCCACAATTCCCCGCGGGACACGGGGTCCACCCCCGTGCTGGGCTCGTCCAGGAAAATTACCTTCGGGGTGTGAATCAGGGTGCAGGCCAGTGCCAGCTTCTTTTTCATGCCGCCCGAAAGCGCCTCCGCAAGGCGGCCGCGGAACGGCTTCAGGCGCGTGAACGCCAGCAGCTCCTCGCGCCGGGCTGCGAAATCGCCCACGCCGTGGATGCGGGCGAAAAATTCCAGGTTCTCGTCTATGGTCAGGTCGCCGTAGAGGGTAAAGTTCTGGGAGAGGTAGCCGATCTGCCGCTTGACGAGTTGCTTCTCGCGCTGCAGATCATACCCGGCCACCCTGCCCTGCCCGGAAGTCGGCCCGAGCAGGCCGCAAAGCATCCGGATAACGGTGGATTTGCCCGCGCCGTCCGGGCCGACCAGGCCGAACATTTCTCCTTCCGCCACGGCCAGGTCAAGCTGACTGACGGCTTCAAAAGCGCCAAATGACTTTGCCAGCCCCTCGGTCCTGATTGCAAAGTCCGGGCTTGTAACCTGTTTGTTTGGTAAATTCATAGCGTTTCAGAAACGTCCAACGCTTAACGTTCAACTTGCAACATTGAACGTTGAATGTTTCTTCATATCTTATTCTTCTGTCCTCCGTCCTCTGTCCTCTGTCCTCTGTCCTCCATCCTCCGTCGTCCGCCTTCTTCCTTCTGCATTCTGCCTTCTACCTTTTGCCTTTTCCCAAAAAACCGTCCGCCGGCTGGCCGGGCTTGAATATGCCCTCCGGGTTGGCAAGGGTGATCTTGACGCGGTAGACCAGTTTGGCGCGCTCATCGGGCGTCTGGACGTTGCGCGGCGTGAATTCGGCCACCGGCGAAATGTAGGTTATCTTGCCCTCGAAATAATCCGGGCGGCCGTCTATCCTTACCCGTGCCGTTTGTCCGAGCTTTACGCCGCCCAGGGAAGGCTCGGGCACGTAAACCGCAAGCCACACCTCGTCCAGCCGCGAGACGGTCACCAGTGGCGTGCCAACCGGAACAAACTCGCCTTCCTCGCGTATGCGGGCGGTGACTACGCCTCCGACCATGGAAGTCACCACACAGTCCGCCACCGCCTTTTCGGCCTGGGCCAGCCGGGACTCGGACTGCGCCACCTGCGCCTCCGCCAGCCGGAGCTCCTCCTCGCGGGCGCCCTTCTCGACCTTGCTGCAATGCTGCTCCGCGGCGGCCAGGGCGGCTTTGGTGCGGTCAGCCTGGGCCCGGGCGTCGTCCATCTGCTTCTGGGTGGCGGTGCCGGTTTCAAATATCTTGGCGATGCGGCCCAGGTCGGCCGCGGCCGCTTCGGCCAGGGCGCGCGCCTCGAGGACCTGCTCCCTTGCGCGCGCGATATCCTCCTTGCGGCTGCCGGCCCGGAGCAGCTCGAGCTGGGCGGCGGCCACCGCCACGGCGGCGCGCGCCTCGCTGCGCTTCAGCTCATAATCCGCCGCGTCAATCCGCGCAACAAGGTCGCCCGGGCGGACGGCGTCGCCCTCCTGCGGCACAAGGACCGCGATGCGCCCCGCGACCTGCGGGGCGATCTCAACCTGCGTGCATTCGATCGTGCCGGAGCCGTCGGGCTTTTGACTGTTCAGGCCGCACCCGCCGGTTAAAACCAATATGCTAAACATTATCGCCATTATCTTTTTCATATTTATTGTCCCTGTTTAATAATAAAAATTGTTGCCCAATGAGATGTTTATAATCTACTCATAAATATGGCATTTCTTATCAGGTCATTCCCATCCGACTGCCGTCGCTACGCTCCCACATTGCGGACAGGCAGAGCGCTGCGGCCACAATATAAGTCGATTATTATTTATATCTTACATTGTAGCCGCCCCGCTCAGTCGGGGCGTTCCGATGAGTTTTGAAACTACCTCTGTTCCAAATCATACTGCGCTTGACCATGGAGGGGCGCGGCCAGATTCCGGCGCCTGCCACAACGTTCCGCCTTGGTTGCGGCCAGGCCGGATAAAATCAGTTCCGCAATCTGCCGCTTGCGCTCAGGCAATGCGGGCAGGCCGGGATAGATTTTTTTCCGGCCGAGCTTGACGGCGATTTCCTCGGCCTGGATGTTGAAAATGCACATCCCGAGCAGGCTCCACCAGAAGGGCAGCGGCGAAAACGGCCTGAACTCCCCGAGCGCGATACCGTCCTTCAGGACTTTCAACGGCAAAACCTCCCTTTGCCTGAGCAACTCCACAACGGCCTTCGTCAGCAGGTCGGCGTGAAGGTTGAACACCTGCATCATGAGGCGCATGCGCGTCCGGCGGCTTTCATAGTAGTCGAAGATCCCGTTGACCAGGAAATTAATCCTGGCGCGTGCGTTTTCAAGGGGCGCGCTCTGCCCGGCCAGGGCCGCCAGGAAATCGTTGAAGACCATGCGGATGACCTCCTCGAAGAGTTTGCGCTTGTTCTCGAAGTAGTAATAGATGAGGGCGCTGTTGCTGCCGGCCTCACGGCCGACGAGGCGGATGGTGGCGCCCTCGAGCCCCCTTTCAGCGAATACGTTAACGGCCGCCTCGAGGATGGCACGCTTCTGCCTGGAATCATACCTGCCCACGGTAAAACCTCCCCTTTGGTTTAACTTTTCGATTTAATCATATGATTAATACGATGTCAAGCCTGAAAAGAAAAAGATTACGCGCCGTCCCCGAGGAATGCCGGGAGGCCATGCGGCAGGCCTACGCCAGGGCGGCGGATTTTGGATACATGTTCTGGGACACGGTGTATGGCATGCGCCGCTGAATGATATATCTCCGAAAACGGTGCCAAGCCAAACAGAGGGTCATGCCAGCGCCGCCAGGCGCGGCCAGACCAGGTCCGTGTAGCGCCGCGACATCAGGCGATGCCCCTCAGGGCCGGGATGCACGCCGTCGCACAGCATGTTTTCCTCTGGTGCGCCAAGCATTTCCAGGTCGCCGCCGTAGATGATTTTCCTGTCGCCGTGCTTCCGGAAGCATTCCACGACCTCCCGTAGCACCTGCCGGCAGCGCACGAGGGAGAACTGTTCCGGATCGGCGTAAGTTTCCGCCTGGCGGCAGAAAATGGGCCCCTGGATCACCAGCGGCGTGAGGGCATGCTTTTCGCGCACGATCTGGACAAAACCAACCACGCCGGAACGGAACGCGCGCTCGTTATGCGTCCGCCCCATAACCACGTTTACCCCCAGGCAGAAACTGAGAAAATCCGCCGGCTGGTCGCGGATGACGCGCGCGACGGCCGGCTCCAGGCGGCAGGCTCCGCCCAGGCCGAAGTTGACCGGATCCAGGCCCAGCAGCCGCGCCGCACCCGCCGGCCAGGCTTCCGCGGGCCCGGCCGCGCCGCGCCCGTGCGAAATCGAACTGCCGTGGAACAGAATGCGCTGCTTTTTCGCGGGCGGCGCCCTTTCAAACGAAGATCTGTCATCAAGCTGCAGCCCGTGCACGATCACCGGGGCATACATGTGGTTGAGCCAGATCTCAAGGATCTTTTCGCCGGGCGGCAAGTCTTCAAACGCGACCGCAGAATCTCCCGGAAGCAGTTCCACGCGACCGGCCAGTCGCTCATCGCTCACCAGGTCGAACCAGCGTTTATCCTTCGGCACCGGCTCAACCTGCAAGCGCACCCGGCGCGTGTTGCTGGCGAAGCGCAAACGCACCCCCGACGGATTACCGGCCTGGAAGCGGGTGCGAAAATCCAGAAAATCCAGCAACGCGCGCGGCAGGCGCCAGGGCTGCAGCGCGCCGCCGGCATGCGCCTCCAATTCCATGGCGCCCGCCCACTCCACCTGCCTGATATCAACTGTCTGCATGGTTCCATCCCTCCGCCTGTCTGCGGGCCTGCCCACATGTTTGGGGCGCCACTCTCACCCGCAGCCGCGGCAGCTATCAAGCGCCAGCCGGTAAGCGATAGTGTTCCCTGCGGCGCAAAAGCAGCCAACCTTGTAGACCCCGTTGCGGTTCGAGGCCTCGAAGGCTTCAAGAAAAGCCTCCACCTGCCCGGGTGCAAGGCATTCGACACTGAAGCTTTCCCCCTTGTACCGCACGCCAAATGATTTCGCCCCGACTTCCACTTCCGCCTCATTGCGCCCGTCGTTAAGGAGCAGCGGCACCTGGACAATAATTGGCCCGGTGTGATTAACCAGGCGGTCCGTCACCAGCACGCCTTCACGGTCAACCCGGTATTCCTCCACGATGGCCTCGCAGCCCGGGAGATTCCCGTATGTCAAGGTGAAGCACACTTGGTTAGCCGAAGCGGCAACGACCTTAAACTCCGCGGCATCTTGTTCGTCGCTCTGATCCGCCAGCCAATGGACTTGCCCTTCCCTATCCTTCCAGCCCGGGCCGATGGCCACGTTTCTGGGCGGCAGGCCGCGGGAGACCAGATAACCGGGAGTCGAGGGAATCGGCGTTGAGAGCACCATCTCCGTGAAAACGCCGGCGCGGTGGACCCGGCCGAGACCCGTGGCGTCATAGTGCAAATCGGCGTTGGTGTCTATTTCAACGTGGTAGCCGCCGCAGGTGGCAAAAACCTTGTGGAAAGCATGCGGCAGCCGCCAAACATACCCGCCGATTTCGCAGGGCGCCGGGCGCTCTTCTATGGTGTCATCCGCCAGCAGGTGGGCAAAGCCGAACTGGCTGGCGATCAGCAGGGAGTATGTGCTGTAAAACCCGTAGCCCTGCTGGCGGCCGTGCTGCGATTCGACTGGAAAGCCGTTCTTGTTGAACCGGGGCGGTTTCATCTCCAGCCAGCGCCTTACGGACAGTGCGGCCAGCTTTGCCATTCTTTTGAAGGCGCCGGCGAGCGCGGCATCGCCAATCCGGTGATAGCGCACGGCCTCGTATTCGCACAGCAGCGCGATCATGGCCTCGTTGAAGTTCTGCTGGTTGCTGCGCCCGCCGTAGGGACATTCGCCGGAAGAAGACATGTAAAGCAGCTGCGCCATGGCGCCCTTCCTGAGCATGTCATCAACAAAATCACGGTGCGCGCCCTGATAGCCCCAGTGCAGCATCAGCGCCAGGTTCATGCGCGCGACGCCGTCGTAGGTCATCGGGTCGTTGGGATCGCGGTACATGCCGCACTCCGTAAACCAGGGCTTTTGCGTCTCCAGGTACTTTTCCATGAAGGCGGAGTTGTCGGCGATCCCGTATTGTTTCTTGCAGGCCTCGCCCGCGAGCGCAAAGGTGCAGAAATTATGGAGCTCCTCCGCCGGCTTTTTGGAGAGGACGGCGTTGTAATTCTTTTCCGGGTCGTATCCGCCCAGCAGATTTTTCCAGGCTCGCCGGGTGCCGGCGTCAACATGTTTCTCGAGGGCCAGGTAGCCGACCATCAGTTCCTTGGGATAAAATTCCGCGCCGCCGATTTGTTTTGTATCCGCATCGTGCAGGTCCTGGCAGGCAACTGTCATGGCCCGGGCGCAGGCATCCACCAGGTCAAGGCAACGGCCGGACCGGATCATGAACCCGAGGGCGCCCGCGAAACGCGCCGTGCCGGTCGGCGGCTCGGCTTTTTTCCACCAGGGATCCATGATCCGCCCTTCGGCATTCTGCCAGGCCGCGGCCTGGCGGACCAATGGCTCGCTCAAATCAACATAAAGCTCGCGGCCATAACCGGAGGGCGCCCAGCCGGGCGGCGGGCCGGCTACCAGTGTTTCCCTGACGGTTTTTTCAAGATCGGGTTGCATTGTGTGAATTAAATAGCACTTTCTGACGGTATATCAATATATAAGGAAAAGCAGTCTCAACCAGGACTTGTAGCGCCGAACGATCCTGTTCGGCGATGATCAATGATCCAAATCCCGCGTCACACGGTCGTAACGCGCTACACAAAATCCCGCACCACACGATCGTGGCGCGCCACATTCTCAACAGGACTTGTAGCGACGAACGATCCTGTTCGGCGATGATCGATGATCCAAATCCCGCGTCACACGGTCGTAACGCGCTACACAAAATCCCGCACCACATTTATAATCAGGAGATGGAGCGTCGCCGTGTTCATTTTTTCCCGGCAGCGTTTTCCAGTTCCTGCTCCATTTTCCGCAGGACTTCAGTTTGCAGGCGCGCTTCGCAGCGCGTGTATTCCCGGTTTTTCAGATACTGTTCGGCGGCGCCGATGATCGCCTCCGCGGCGTCATGGCGACCGAAGCGCCCGGCATACCGCTGCAATTTATCCCGCCATGCGCCGGTCATTTTTTCCAGGCGTTCCTTCTGTTCCGCCGGAATTTCCTGGGAAAAACCGCTGATGGCCACGCTCCCGGGGCACCGGAATACCAGCACCTCGTGTCCCTTGAGTTCGCGCTCAAACCGCCCCCTGAGAGACACTTCTTCGCAGGTGACGGCATTCACGGCCGTCCTGTTCTGCGCGCCGATGCCGAAAGATACCCGGACGGGATAGAAAGCCTTGTTCACGACATAAAACCAGTTAGCGTGAAAGCGCACCACCGCCGGATCTCCCGGCACTTTATCAAACTTATCGGCAGGGATGGAGAGGTAGGCCCGGTGAAATCTTTGATATACTTCCATCGCGCCGTTTTCCGGGCTCCCCCAGAAGCCGTGATCAATAAAAACCGGATCGATTTCGGCCAGCACCCATGCCAGGTTTTCCAGCAGGTATATATTGTCCGGCTGGGGCGTGCTGTAGGTGCCAAGCTGCATGTTGTTTATGATGTAGGTTCCCACGGGCCACCAGAAACTATTGATGCGCGTCCGCGAAATGTCCGGGTAGATTTCAAGATTGGCGTGCTGCTGGATAAGGATCGCCGGCCGCCGGCAGTTGTCGAATAGAGCCGCGAATTCCGGAGAGGAGTTGTAATACTGCTCGTCATGCGCGTATTCCGGGTTGACGCGGCTCAGGTTCGGGGCTATCTCCGGCAGGAAAACCAGCCCGTTTATCCTGTCCAGCATTTCAAGATCAAGCCCGCGGCCGCGATATACGTCGCGCAACGAAGTACCGGCGCGCCCCCGCCCTAACTCCTCGGCCACCCGGTTGTCCATGCCCAGCATGCACCGCGCGATAATGCGCCGGCCCGGCGCGCCTTCATTTAACGTATCCGCCAGCATTTTATAAAAGTCGCGTATCTTTTCACAGCGCCAGGTAATCCACTTTTCCCGGCAGTTTTCCCTCAAATACCTGCAGCGCTTGGAAAAGCGCTGTGGATCGTTGCGCGGCACCGGCAAGCTCACCTTGCACTCCCGCTCAAAAAGGCCGGTGGTGAAGTCCCCGTAGCCGCACTCTTCGGACTGGAAACTGATGTCCAGCGGGGAGACGATGTTTATGCCGGCGAAGGACTTGTATTTTCCGAACTTCCGGGCGTAGACCGCGATGATCTTCCTGTAGGCTTCCTGCACGGCCGGGTGCAACGGGTCAAGAAGCGGTTCGTTCGCGTGCAGCGCTACCGTATCGCCGCTTGAAAACAATTCGACTGCTTTTTCGCCGCGCGCGACGGCTTCGGCCGTGCTTTTGGCCAGGCC
>Ga0172371_10008530_pt1 | contig 14343 bp, 11 predicted proteins | sample Lak12m_FD_114543 | JGI IMG/M metagenome (GOLD analysis project Ga0172371, IMG submission 114543) | Freshwater microbial communities from Kabuno Bay, South-Kivu, Congo - kab_022012_12m | ecosystem: Environmental > Aquatic > Freshwater > Lake | place: Democratic Republic of the Congo: South-Kivu... | reverse complement strand
TGATGCAGCCAACTCGACAATAATGCATAAACCGCCAGGGACGCATGAAAGCCACAAAATTAGGGGTTACCAGGTATTTATCGCCTGGTGGTTTCTTTTTAATACCACTTGACAAAAATATGTTATGCCAACATAATCACTTAGTTGATAAAGGCAAACCCATTGAAAAATGGGGACGCAAAGCTATGGGCCTAAATCCGTAATGGATATGGCTGCCAGGTTGCCGGCAAAAACCGGTACTAGAGCGCTTTAGTCCGGTTTGTTTTTTTAATGTTGGAGCAATCATTGAAAAAATTACCGGCGTTAAAACCACTTCAGGAAAAACCGTTTTATTTACTGGCGATCTTTCTTTCCGCGCAAGTCCTGTTTGCTTACATAATCTCCAGGAACAACTTAACCGAAAATGCCTTCACGCACCTGATGTATATCCCGATCGTCCTGGCGGCTTATTTCTTCGATTACAAGATCGGCATCTTGAGCGGGGTGATTGCGGAACTGCTGATCGATGTGTTTGTGCCGACCAAACTGGCCTTATTCCACCCGCAGCTGCTGTATGCCAGCCTGGTGCGCAGCGTGCTTTTTTTATTCGCCGGTTTGGTGGTGGGATTGATGAAAAAGAACAAGGAGGAGCTGAACCTGAAGTTGAAAACCGCCAAGGTCCATCCTTACACGCAGCTGCCCTACTGGCAGGCATTGGTGGATGAGATGGATGCGATGACCGAGGAAAAACGCATCATCCAGTTCCGCTTCTTTCTGATCGAGATCAGCAACCAAAACCAAATCCTGGCTGCTTTCGGCCTGGATATCGTCGACAAGATCAATTTCTTCATCATCTATAGAATTAAAAACAAGTATAAAAACAGCCGCTTGTTCCTGATCCGGCTCAATACCTTCGCGTTGATCCTGCCGGATATTCACCAGGATATTGCCGATATGGTGCGCCTGTTCGATCAGCCGATCGTGGTGAACGGCATCCCGATCTATTGCGAGATCACCATCGGCGAAGCCTCCTACCCGGAAAGCGGGCAAAGCGCGGATGCCATCCTGCGAAATGGGTTTATCGCCCTGAATGACGCGCGCATTCACCAAAAGCCCTACCAGCAGTATTTCGCCAAACTGTACAACCCTGAAATCCCGGTGCTGCTCGGCCAATTCCAGAATGCCATTCTCAACAATGAGATCGAATTTCACTACCAGCCAATCACCAGGAAGAGCGGCACAATCTGCAGCCTGGAAGCGCTGGTGCGCTGGAATCATCCCGTCAAAGGCCAGATTCCGCCTGACCACTTCATCCCCGACCTGGAATTCACCCGCATCACGAACAATTTGACCTACTATTCGCTGGAATACAACCTGGAGAATATGACGCGCCTTTTTCAAGAAGGCTTTGACCTGAGTATTTCCCTCAATATCTCCATCACCAACCTGTATCAGCCGGATTTTTCCGCCAGGGTGATCGCGCTCCTGAAAGAGCACCGCTTTCCAGCGGATCACCTCGCCCTCGAAATCACCGAACGCGGTTTCCTGGCGGACGATCCCGAATGCCGCAAGAATCTGGAAAATCTGCTGCATTACGGGTTGAAATTATCCATCGATGACTTCGGGGTTGGCTTCACCAGTATCAGCAATTTCCGCAACCAGGGCATCGATGCCATCAAGATCGACAAATCCTTTGTCACGGATATTCACATCAATAAAGCCAACCAGGCCATTCTGGAGGGCATCATCTCCATCGCCAAATCGTCCGGGGTAGTCGTGATCGCGGAGGGCATCGAGAAAAAAGCGGAAAAAGAAAAGCTGATCAGCCTGGGGGTGGATTGCCTGCAGGGTTATCTGATCTCACGACCATTGAGTTTCACGGATATGCGCCAGTGGCTGGCCGTTCATTCCGCCAAAAAAACATCCGCGAGAATCAAGCCGGATGGGAAAACCTGAAATTTTGGTGAAATAACGTCGGGAACCTATTGCGGTAGGATTATCTGCAAGCTATAGGTCCGGCCATTAATGATCTCGGTACGTGTAACACCCATGCCCGTTTGCGCGCCTTGCGCCAGCGGCAGGATCACAATACCGGTTTTTTCTCCCAGCGCGGCGATTTTCTCAGCCGAATACCCTCCCACCCGCCAGGCAGCTTGCGGATTGCGGATGAAGATGCTCCAGGCGGCATCGTCTCTTTCATCCTTGCTTAGTTCTTCCGGCAGCAGCACCTCGAATTCCGGCTCGTCAGCGCCAGTTCGGCCAATCTCCAGCATTTCATCCAGCGCCAGCTTGCCCATCTGCTGGGGCGTTTGTTCTTTCACCATCAGGTCCAGGTAAGCCGGTTCACCCGCCAGGTAGAAAAAAGCCAAACCCAGCGCGGCAAAAGCGGTCAGTTCCCGTCGGCCGAACCAGAGCAGCAGGCCGCTGCCGGTAAACAACGCCGCCAGCAGCACAAAAAGCCATCCTCCCAGCAACTGAAGGTAATAGCCATCAATGGAGATCAAGGGATGCAGGAATTCCGCATTGATGGGAATAAACCTTCCTTTAACTAATATTTCGTAACTTGCATAAACCAAAACCAGCGGCAGAACCGCCTGCCGTAACAGGAACCCTGCGAGATTGCGGTAGCGGGAACGATCGAAATTTCTCATGGCCATGAACGCGCTGCTCAGGAACAGCGGCACGAAGTAGATCACGTAGCGGCCCATCAGGCGCTTGGGCAGCTCCAGGTTGTAATCCGCCCGCCAGGAATGGCGCACAATAGCCAGCCCGAATGCCAGCAGCAGCACACCCACCAGCAGCTTCCAGCGGCTTTCTTCGCCATCCCGGGCGCTCCGCTTGCCCTTGAGCAGCAGCAGGTTGAGCACCGGCGCGGCCAGCAGCAGGTAATACGCGCCGTAGAACAGCAACCACTTCACCAGATTGGCAAACGTCAGTTGTGCCGGGTTGGTGTTGGCGGCGATGCCAAAGCCCAGCATCTGCGTCAGCGGCAGCCCGTTCGCCAGCCCGGTCAGCACCCAGGGCAGGTAGGTCAGGCCGGTGACGGCCAGGATGATCACCAGGTGCAGCAGCTTGCGGGAATACAAATGGAAATATCCCTGCGCGCCGTGGAAAGGTTTCAGCCACCATATCAGCAGCAGGAACGGGATGAGCGCCAGGCTGATGTAGCGCGTCAGGTAGAGCAGCCCCAGCGCGAAGCCGGTCAAGCCGTCCCAGGCCAGTCGGAAGCGCTGATCCGCCGGCCGGGTAAAGACCAGGTAGATGACGCCCAACAACAGCGGCAGGTAAAGGTTCTCGCTCAACAAGCGGATGGGCATCAAGAATTGAAAAGGGATCAGGCTGCACAATGTGATCAGCGCCAAACTTGTTTTACGGTCGAGGAAGCGCCGCCCCAGGAAATAAACCGGGAAAACCAGGCTGGATGCCATGAGCGCGTTCAGCAGCTTCATGCCCTCGAAAGCGTAGCCGCGCAGGGAGAAAGTGAACATCAGCATCAGCGGATAGAGCGGCGGGTAGTGCGTGGTGAACTCAGTGAGGGAATGTAGGAAGATGCCCTCGTTGAAATACTGCAACATGTACAGGTACTTGGTCTCGCCCACATCCTTTAACATGCCGTAACCGCTGGGCAGCACGAACAGGATTTTCACCAACAGGCCCAAGGCGAAGATGAGCAGCACCCCGTTTATCTCACGCATTTCGACTGGCTGTATCCCTCCCTGCGGTTTTTCAATGAAATGCGCGCAATACCAGATGAAAGCGAAGAAGAAAGTCAGCTCGGCCAGCGCCAGCAGCCAGAGCAGCACCGCTTTCAGGTTTTCGAATACCGCCCGGAAATCGCCGAACCGCGCCGGCGGCAGGATGAACAGGATCACGATCAACGTGCCCCCCAGCAGGCTGGCCAGCAGGACCAGCCAAAGGCGCGTTTCGTCCCCGATGATCTCCGCCAGGTAATTCCGGCCCGCTTTCCACATGCGCAGCGCGCGCAGGCATTGCCGCAGCATGAACAGCGCGCACAAGGAAACCAGCGCGATTAAAACCAGGCGTTCGGCCGAGTAACCCAGCCAAATCCTTTCCTGCGGGCTGGATTGCTGCAGCAAGTTATAGACCAGCAAGCCGATCGTCTCGAGCGTCCCGATTGCCAAGTAAAAGAAAGTCCACATTTTGTCAGCGCGTTTTCCTGAAAACCAAAAACGCAATTTCACTCCGCTTAATCTTATCATCCGCGCGTGTGAATGCCGGGCGATTTTTAAAGCTTGCTTTAAGAACTGCCAAATCGAAGCATCCGAACGGCATGCGTTCGGATGCTTGAGAAACGTTCATCATTTTGGAAGTTCAACTTCCCGGAGGGGTGCCGGCGATCAGCGCGTAAACCTTGCTTTCAATTTCCGCCTGCGCTTTCTCGGAATATTTCCTTTTATGCTTGCAGAAAAAATCGTAGACTTCACGGATGTTCAGCACGCGGTTTTTCGGTTTGCAGTAGGTTTGGTAAATCACGACCAGTTTGGGGTTCGAGAAGATCGTCACCGGCAGCACGGACTGACCGATGGCGCTGCCCAGTTTCTGGCTGGCTTTCTCAAATTCCGGCCCCGGGTCTTTGAAAGCCTTGCGTTCGGGATTCTCAGCAATCGGCTGGCACGCGAACACGCCGCCCGGCCCGACAATCACCTGCGGGATGACAAAATCGCAATTCGGCGGTTTCACTTCCGAGAAAAACGCCCATTCTTCGCCCAGGTCATGCAAGCGCGCGTAGATGGACTTGGTGAAGTCATGCTTGCGCGGCGGGTCGAAGGGCTCATTTTTCATGATGGTGGATATCTTGTAGTAGGTCGTTTTGGCAATCGGAACCTTGAGGATCAACGCGCCAATGATGTACAAAAACGCGCCCGCGGCGGCCACGTAAATGGAATTGGTCTGCACTTCGCGGTAATGGATATCCCAGCGCGCCTGGATCAGATCGCGGAAAAAGAAGGCTGAAAAGAACCCCGCCACGCCCACGATCAGCACGCACACGCCGGCTGCCAGAATGTAGAAGGGCAGTGTTTTCCTTTTCTCTGGCGGAACCAGCGGTTTGGATGTCTGGATTTCATTGCGGATAAAACGCATGTTATGCTCCTGGGATATTTCCTGATCTTCCCTGTCCAATGAACCAATGAGAAAATGATGCCAATATTATATTCGGGGAAGGAGGAAATTGGCCTTTCAAAAAGGCAAGAGGTGAGCCATTTCCGGCTCACCTCTTAATCAACCGGTAAATTACGCGGCAGCGGTCTGCGCTTTCAAGTTTTTCAAATAGCGCAGGCGGTAAACCACGGTGATTGCGATCACGACCGCGCAGAAAGCGATCAGGCCGGGCATGCCGATTTTGGCATAATTCTCGCCCAGCAGACCAGCAACCAGCAGTTCGGGGCAGAGGTGATTGAACCAGGAGGTTACGCCGGTTCCTTCAGCCACTTCCACGCCCTGCGCCACAGCCACCATGGTGGACCATTTGGCCACGCCCAGCATGGCCGCGAAGGTGCCATAAATACCCATCAGGGTGGTGGTGATCAGGGTGCGCAGCATGTCGAACTTGTTGGGGGCTACCACGAACACCCAGAAGAACAGCAGGGAGGGCAGGTCAGCCAGGGGATGGTTGACCGAACCGGGGATGATGAAGGCCATCGCCAGCAGGATCGGCACCATCAACACGGTGATCGCCAGAACGGTGGTGTTACCGACCGCGATAGCCGGATCGACGCCGATGTAGATCTGCTTGCCGCCGGCTTTGGATTTCATGAAACTGCCAGCCGCTTCGGAGACGGGCACCAGGGCTTGCATAACGATGCCGGACATCATGGGGATCAATACCAGCGAGGTCGCCAGGGCGATCATCAGCATGATGATGTCGATCCAGTAGTAGCCAGCGCCGATGCCCATGAGCATGCCGATCAGGCCGCCCAAAACCGCGGGCTCGCCGATCACGCCAAATTTTTCCTGGATGTAATCAGGAGTGAATTTGGCCTGCATGCCGGTCTTGTCGAGCAGTTTGCCCACATAGTGACCGAAAGCGCCCCAGGCCACGTTGGTACCCTGATAGAAGGAAAGTCCTTCAAAACCCAAATCCGCGCAATAACCGCGTTGGGCGTTGAAATCGGACATCATCAGGTTGAACCAGGCCAGGAAAGTCGCGAAGACCAAACCGGCAACGATGTTGTTGGTCAGGGCATAGACGATCAAACAAGCAATGATGGCTTCCCAGAAATCCCAGATGTTCAGGTTGAGGGTATCGGTCATGGAAATGAAGATCATGACCAGGTTGACAGCCAGGCTCAGCAGAACGACCACGTAAGCCCAGGGAGAACTCCAGGCGAATGAAGCGAACGCAGCCCAACCGATATCGGTGAAGGTGAAGACGCCGCCAAAGCGGGTCGCGAGTGCTTCAGCTGCCGGGGCAACCTTGCCCAGGAAGTAATCCACCACGATGTACACGCCGTTGAAGCCCACCGCGATCATCAAACCGTTGCGGACGGCCTTCAAAAAGCCCAGGCGCACAACCAATCCGATCACCGTGAAGACGATGAAGATCATAAACAGCGGACCCGCACCCATGATCGGATCAAGTATTTTGTTGACTAAACCTAAATCCATTGTATCTCTCCTTATTTAGTAATGATTGAACATTGAAAAGCAGCCTGTTTTTTCTGATTCGCACCTCCTCACCCTTTTTTTCAAAAATTCGCTTGAAAAATAATGCAGCGTCCGGATTACTGGCCCAGACCCAACTCGGCGATGTAGGCGAAAATATCATCGTAGAGTTTTTCCTGACCGACGGTGCTGATCAGCGGTACGCCGCTAAACACCTTCACGTCCTCGCGCGCGCCGGTTTGGGCGGTGGCCACGATGACGTCCGGTTTTTCATATTCGATCAGGGTATTGATGTCGGCGATCTTGCCCTTCTTGGTTACAACTTTGATCTTGCGCCGCTTGGCCTCATTTTCCAGCTTCACAGCCGCCAGGTTGGAAGTGGCGATCGATGAACCGCACATCACTAAGATTATTGCTGGTCTTCCCATACTCTCTATTCTCCTTTTCTTCAAATTTCCGATGGATTGATCACATCGTTATTTGTTCACAAAGTCTTTCAGGTAAACCACCAGTTCTTCCATGTCCTTGCGCAAACCCACCGAAATGCGGAAATGCGTATCGGGCGCCAGGCCGGCTTTCTTGGCAAAACTGCGCACGAAGAAACCCTTATCGAGCAGCAGTTCAACGCATTGGGTGGCGGTTTTTCCGGAGTCTTTCACATTGACCATCACAAAATTGGCCTGCGAGGGGATCGGTTTGAAGCCAGGTATCTGGGCCAGTTCGGCGCTCAGCCAATCGCGCGTCTCCGCCAGTTTGCGGAAAACCTGGCGGTATTCGTCCAGGTGATCCATGGCCGCCATGCCGGCCGCCATGGCGGCAATATTGACGTTGAAAATGTGTCGCGAACGGTTCAGGTAACGCACCAATTCCGGGTTGGCCAGCAGGTAGCCCAGGCGGATGCCGGCCAGGCAAAAGCCTTTGCTGAAAGTGCGCATCACCACCAGGTTTTCATACTGGTTCACCCATTCCGAGATGGATGTGCCTTCATCGGCCATCTCAACGTAAGCTTCATCCACCACGATGATTTTTCCGGTGGACAACATACGCCGGATTTCCTCGCGCGGCATGACGATGCCCATGGGGTTGTTCGGCCGCGACAGCAGCACGAACTTGGTGCGCTCCGAGATGGTCGCCAGCACCTGTTCGGCAGCCTGATCCAGCCCAGCGGAGAGTTCCGCGAAGTTGATCTTCCAGCCGAAGTATTTCAGGCGCGGCACGTAGGCGGAATAGTCTGGCTGCACCAGCACAGCTTCATCCGCGCCCAGATTGGACATCAGCACTTGGAAAAGCAGGTCCAGCAGTTCAATCGAGCCGTTGCCCAAGGCGACATTTTCCGGTTTCACCTGGGAGTAATCCGCCAGTTTTTGGCGCAGTGTCAAGGCATACGAGGGATCTTCGGCGTAGTAATTAGCCTGGGCGGCCGCGCTGCGGATGGCTTCCTGCACAGCCGGGATGGGGGCGTAGTTGGATTCATTCGACATCTGGCGGCGGATGGTGGGATCCTGCCAGCATTTGGTTACGTGGATTTGGTCGTAATCGGGTATATCGAATAATCTCGGGTTGACAATTTCTTTGAAATCCATAATGTGTTGGTTCTCCTTGACCTCAAAAAAAAATTAATGCATCTTTCCGCGAATCAGCGCTATCAGCGGCTGCGGATCGCCGTTATTTTTAAAATCGATCAACACTTGCGGCACTTCCATCAAGGTGGAAAACGCTCTGAGGAAATCGACGTGTTCGGATGGGTCTTCAATGGTCAGCATGAACACCAATTCAGCCTGCACATCGCCGCCCTCCCCGCCCATCGGCTCGAAGATCACCGGTGCATCCAGAATACCGATCACCAGGGAAGGCTGCAGCGTCCATTCCGCGTCGGCATGCGGAACAGCCACCTCAATCTGCGGGGTGTGCAGCCCGGTTGGATATTTATTCTCGCGTTCCAGAATTGCCTGACAGAATCCCTCCTTCGCATATCCCGCATTGACAGCCGTTTCGGCCAATTCCTCCAGGACGCCTTCCTTGTTTTTTCCTTTGCAGTTGATTACCTTTAGGTTGGATAATAGATCGGCTGCCACGTTTGCAGTTACCTCATAATAAATTTTGTGATGTTTTTTTCAGGTACCAGTGCCACTCTTAAATACAAAAGGATTTCCTTAAATACTTGCCACATTATACAAAGTCAAGCTTGCTAACAGTTGTCTTTTTATTGCCATAATTAGTTATGACATCTTTACACTGGTTATGATACAATCCTGCCCATGGTTTCTCACACGCCCGAGATCAATGCCCGCCAGCAATCCATTCTGCGCGCGCTGCTTTCCGCTCACGGCAAGGTAACGCTCTCTGAACTGGCCGAGCAAACCGGCTTGAGCCCGCGCGTGATCCGTTACAACATGGATATCGTGCGCTCGTGGATGAAACAAACCCAGGTCAATTTCATCAACCGCCGCGGGTATGGTGTCGAGGTGGTCGCTTCGCAGGAAACCAAGAAAAGCCTGCTGGAAGCCATCAACCAGTTGGAGGATTGCGATATCATCCTCTCGCGCCGCCAGCGCGTGCGCATCATTCTTTTATACCTGCTGTTGGTGGAAGAACCGATTTCGACCAAGCAGTTGGTGGAGGTGGAAGATTTTTCACGCTCGACGCTTTTTAAAGATATCTGCGATGTGGAGATCTGGCTGGGGAAATTTGGCATAAAGCTGCAGCGCAAATCCGCCAAGGGTTTATGGATCGAAGGCAAAGAGGAATCGCGCCGCTTCGCGTTGGTGCGGCTGCTGCGCGAGGAACTGGGCGACAAGCATTGGTTCCAGCTTTCCAGTGTGTTCCAACGCGCGGCCAGGTACAGCAACAGCGCCATTTCCAGCCGCTTTGAGATGTTCATCAACCAGCTCGAGCTGCCTTTTTGCCGGCGCGTGGTGCAATTGATCGAGGATAACCTCGGCATGACCATGTCCGTGATTTCCCGCGCCACCATCATGGTGTATCTGGGCGCTGCCATCTTCGCCATGCGTATCGGCAATTTGATCGAAGGCGAAGTGGATGCTGAGGTTCAGGAAAGCGATGAGTTCCCCATCACCCAGGTGATTGGCTACCAGATCGAGAAAAAATTTGATATCCAGATCAGCCCCAAAGAGCTGGAGATCATCGCGGCTATGATCATGAGTACCAAGTGGGATAATTTCTACCTCGCTGAAGATGATTCCAGCCTGCCGGAGCAGCCCGCCACCCGTAAAAGCGGGCAAATTGCCTCAAAAATCATCGATATTTGCTCCATGCGCCTGCACCCCATGCTGAAAATCGACCGCGTCCTGGCGCGTGAGCTGTCGCTGCACCTCGATTACGCCATCTTCCGCATGAAGCATCATGTGCCCCTGCGCAATTCCAACCTGCAAACCATCCAGGAGAAATACCCGCTCATCTACCAGGTCGCGGAAAGCAGCGTGTTCATCCTTGAAAACGAGATCAATGCCAGCGTGCCAGCTGAAGAGATCGGCTTCATTGCCATGTATCTGCTGGCCGGCCTGGAGCGGCTGCGCACGGTGGAGGATTCACGCTTGTCGGTCATCATCGCCAACGACGGCACGCGCTCCAAAAGCTCGCTGCTGAAGGCCAGGTTGGAATACGAATTTCCCAACCTCAAAGTAACGCAGATCATCAACACCTTCGATCAAATTCCCGAAACCGGCCAGCAGGCGGAGGTGATCATCAGCACCATGCCGCTCGACGACCCGCCCTTGCCGGTGATCGAGGTCAGCCCCTTCCTGGAAATCGAGGATATCAAGAGCGTCCAGCGCTGGATCACGGAAAAGAACCAGAGCAAACGCGAACGCCGGTTGAGCTACCGCGATCAGCAGAACTCGCTGGTGGACCTGCTCAAAATGTCTCACATCAGCCTGGTTTCGGCGGTCTCCCGCTGGCAGGAGATTGTCGAACTGGCCTGCCAGCCGCTGATCCAAAACCGCTGCATCCAGCCGCGCTACGCCTCCGCCATGATCGAGCTGATCGATCAGCATGGTTTTTACATGTACATGGGTTCCGGCACGCTGCTGCTGCACGCCAAACCCACCGACGGCGTGAATGAGCTGTGCATCAGCCTGCTGCGCCTGGCTTCGCCGTTCCATTTTGAGGATAACCGCATACCCGACGTGGATCTGGTGTTCGTGCTGGGCGCCTGCGATGACAATTCGCACCTGACCGCCCTTTTCCAGCTGAATGAGCTGGTGCAAATCCCGGAATTCATGCATGCCATCCGCAAGGCCGGCAAACCCTCCGAGATTATCCACTATATATGGGAATGGCTGCCAAAATTGACCGGCATCATCTAAGCGGCTGCCGCGCCGGGTAATCACCCCCTTTTCGACCATGCAAGTGTATTTGTGTCACATCTATTTGTTACAATTCTAAGACAAGCAACTCCCCAAGCCCTATCCTATAATCAAATCGACCTACTCCGCCCTGCCGCAAGAATTTAATCGGGCAGGAGGAGGTAAATTGATTCGAAATAACCTGTTTTTCCAGGAGTGTTGCATGGTTCAGACCGAAATCACATTGCACAACGAGCAAGGGCTGCACGCGCGTCCGGCCGACCTGTTCGTGCGCACAGCCAACAAATTCAAAAGCGAAATCAAGGTTTCCAACCTTTCCACAGGTTCCGCGGATGTGAATGCCAAGAGCATCCTGCGCATTCTTTCCCTGGGCGCCTACAGCGGGCATACCATCCGCGTCAGCGCCGAAGGCGAGGATGAGCTGCAAGCCATTGAAGAGATTCAAACCCTGGTCACCCAGGATTTCGCCTAAGCAGGAGCAGCCATGTCCTCACCGATCCTCAATCCCTTTCAAATGGCCCAGCAGCAATTCGATCATGTCGCCGACCTGCTGGGCCTGGATCCAGCCGTGCGCGAGTTCCTGCGCTGGCCGCAGCGCGAATTCCATTTCCGCATCCCGGTGCGCATGGACGACGGCAGCGTGCGCATCTTCCAGGGCTACCGCGTGCAGCATAACGACGCGCGTGGGCCCAACAAGGGCGGCTTGCGCTTTCATCCCTCCGAAACCATCGATTCCGTGCGCGCCCTGGCCACCTGGATGACCTGGAAATGCGCGGTGGCGGATATCCCGCTGGGCGGCGGCAAGGGCGGCGTGATTATTGATCCCGCCACACTCTCCATCAACGAAAAAGAACGCCTGGTGCGCGGCTGGGTGGGGCAGATGTGGAAGAACATCGGCCCGCGCCTGGACGTGCCCGCGCCGGACGTGGGCACCACCCCCCAGATGATGGGCTGGATGATGGACGAGTACTCCAAACTGGCCGGTGCCTACACGCCCGGCGTGATCACCGGCAAGCCGGTCGGCGGCGGCGGCTCATTGGGCCGCGCCGAAGCCACCGGTTACGGCGTGATCTATACCCTGCGCGAAGCCATGCGGCACCTCCAGATGGACAGCCGCAAAACGCGCGCCGCCGTGCAGGGCTTTGGCAACGTGGCGCAGTATGCCGCCATCGGTTTCCAGGAAATGCTGGGCGGGCAAGTGGTGTGCGCTTCATATTGGGATCGCGATGACCGCGCCGCCCACACCATCAGCAAAGAACAGGGCTTCGACGCGCGCTTCCTGCAGCGCATCACCGATCAGTACGGTACGATCGATAAAGCCAGGGCGCTGGAAAGCGGTTACCGCATCGAAGACAGCGAAGCCTGGCTGGGCAAGGAGGTGGACGTGCTGATCCCGGCCGCGCTGGAAGGCCAGATCAACGCCGGCAACGTCGAGCAGATCAGCCAGCGGGTGAAGATCATCGCCGAAGGCGCCAACGGCCCCACTACGCCGGAGGCGGACGCGGTCATCAACCAGCGCGGCATCTTTATGCTGCCGGATTTCCTGTGCAACAGCGGCGGGGTGACCGTCTCCTATTTTGAATCCGTGCAGAATGACATGAATTATTACTGGCCGAAAGATGAAGTGCTGCAAAAAGAAGACCACATCCTGACCAGCGCCTTTCACGCCGTGCTGGATATGGCGCTTTCCGAGAAAGTGCCCATGCGCGACGCGGCATATATGGTAGCCATCGCGCGCGTGGTCAAGGCCATGCAGCTGCGCGGCTGGATTTAGCAGCCCGCGCATTCTCCATACAAGCACGTAACCCGTAGCCCATGCCGTCAGGCATGGGTTCTAATGCAACCCGGCATGATAACAAATTCCCGCCGAGATCCCTCACTTCGTTTGGGATGAAAAAAATCGCTGTGTTTATCTGCGTTCATCTGTGGTTAATCATTAAAGCCCCGATGGCTTCGACCGGCTCAGCCATCGGGTCAAACGTAGCCCATGCCGTCAGGCATGGGTCTCATTGAAAAACGCCGGGTTGGAAATGCACCAACCCAGCCTACAAATGGGAATTTCCTTCCCATTGCCATCCTGACGAGCAAAGCGAGGATCGCGAAGCACTCCTTTGGGAGAGGATCCCGGTTGGAATGGCGCGGCCATTGGAGATCTGATCGAGATCCCTCACTTCGTTCGGGATGACAAAATAATCTGTGTTCATCTGCATTCATCTGCGGTTAATTATTAAAGTCCCGATGGCTTCGCCTGGCACGTAGCCCATGCCTTCAGGCATGGAAAATGTATCCTGACGAACAAAGCGAGGATCGCGAAGCACTCCCTTGAGAGAGGATCCCGGTTGGAATGGCGCGGCTCCTTGAGATCCCGCCGAGATCCCTCACTTCGTTCGGGATGACAAAATAATCTGTGTTTATCCGCGTTCATCTGTGGTTAATCATTAAAGCTCTGCTGGCTTCGCCTGGCACGTAGCCCATGCATTCTTGTGTGGGTCATTTATACAAGCGCGAAAACCCATACATTCCTGCGTGGGTTCTAACATAAGATTGTTTTATCCAAGAAATATCTGTGTGAATCATCTTGTAAAAATCTGCGTTCATCTGTGGAGAAAAAACGAATCACAACGGGGCATTTCGTAAAAATAATTAAACACGGCCGGCTCCCGCGTGGGGAGCCGGCCATAAGCGAGGCGATCAAAATTGCCTAGATTCTATTTTTTCGGGTCAACCCCTCCAACACGAGGGCCGCGCCGAAGAACAGCAAGCCAAGATTGACCAGCATGTCCCCCGCGCCTGAAAGATCGCCCAGGTTGACGCCCGTTACCGGGATCAATACCAACTCTTCGGTCGGGCCGCCGGCCCCGCCCGTCACCGGAATCAAGCCGGTCGTGGTGGTGATCAGCGTGGTGGTGGGCGTGCCGGGATCGCCGGGATCACCCGGGTCGCCCTGGTCGCCAGTATCGCAATCCTCGGTCGGTTCGCAATTCAGCAGCGTGCCGCAGCCGTCATCGATCGTGCCGCCCGCGTAACCGCAAGCAGTCTGGCAGGCATTGCTGGGTTGGCAATACGCGCACGAGCCGTCATTCGTGTTAGCGTTCGGGTCATACATATTAAATAAAATACCGGTCAATGTTCAACCTTGACCGGTTTCGCTACTCGCTCCACTGCTCACTCTATGGGTTAGGCGGCTTCCCCATTTCAGCGACCATATTCGTGCGCAGTTTCATCGCTTTCAATTCAATATTCAATTGTTAAAATTATATTAACATAAAATTTATGAAAGTCAATACCCATATATGAGATTGTTGAAAAACAAGTGACAAAATTGACAAGTTAAAGAAACTTTAATAGAATCATGCCAAACTTATCAGGATGAGGTGTGGCATGGCACAGGAACGATTCATAGAGACAGGCAAGG
>Ga0172371_10008528_pt1 | contig 14344 bp, 7 predicted proteins | sample Lak12m_FD_114543 | JGI IMG/M metagenome (GOLD analysis project Ga0172371, IMG submission 114543) | Freshwater microbial communities from Kabuno Bay, South-Kivu, Congo - kab_022012_12m | ecosystem: Environmental > Aquatic > Freshwater > Lake | place: Democratic Republic of the Congo: South-Kivu... | reverse complement strand
GCCGGCGACAGTCTCCTCTCCGGCCTGGCCGCGGCCACCGCCGCGGGGGCCACCCGCTTCGAGGCCGCCCAGATCGGCAACGCGGCGGCCCGCGTCACGGTCACCAAGCTGCGGCAGACCGGGACCGCCTCTCCGGCGGAGATCCTCGCGGTCGCGAGCGACCCGCTCTATATCCACTGCCCGGAGGCCGCCGACGACCCGCGCCAGGCGCAGGTGCTGCCCGGAACGCTGATCGAGGTCCTTGGCCAGCCCCCTGCCGACCTGGCCCTGCGCTATGCCGTGTTCGACCATGACGGCACGGTCTCGACCCTGCGCCAAGGCTGGGAAGAGGTCATGGAACCGATGATGATCCAGGCCATCATGGGCGAGCACTACCGCACCGCCGAGGCGGGGGTCTATCGCCGCATCGCCGAGCAGGTCCGGCTCTACATCGACCAGACCACCGGCGTGCAGACGCTGGCGCAGATGCAGGGCCTGGTGGAAATGGTCCGCGAGGCAGGCTTCGTGCCGCCCGACAAGGTCCTCGATATGCATGGCTACAAGGCGATCTACAACGAGGCCCTTATCCTCCGCGTCCGCGAACGCCTGGAGCGCCTACGGGCAGGAGAACTGGGCGTCGAGGACTTCACCCTCAAGAGCGCCGTCCGCTTCGTCCAGGCGCTGAGCCAGCGCGGGATCACCTGCTTCCTGGCTAGCGGGACGGACCAGGAGGACGTCCGCAACGAGGCCCGCGCCCTCGGCTACGACCAGGGGTTCCAGGGCGGCATCTACGGCGCCGTGGGCGACCTGAGCCGCGACGCCAAACGGGACGTCCTCGAACGCATCATGGCCACCATGGGCGACCTCCGCGGCCGCCTGGTGACTTTCGGGGATGGTCCCGTGGAGATGCGCGAGACACGCCGGCATGGCGGCCTCCCCGTGGGGGTGGCCAGCGACGAGGTCCGGCGTTTCGGCCTGAACCTGGCCAAGCGGGCCCGCCTGATCCGCGCCGGGGCGGCCCTCATCGTGCCGGATTTCTCGCAGCCGGAGGCCCTCCTCAGGGCGCTGGGTATCCGCCGCGCTTGACAAGCCCATGGGGCCGCCTTTGTTACCCGCCATGCGCATAGACCTCCCCGGCTTCGTCGATCTCCAGGTCAACGGCTATGCCGGCGTCGATTTCCTTGACCCGGCCACCACGGTGGAGGATATCCTGCGGGCCGCCCGGAGCCTCCGCCAGCAGGGCACCGCCGGCTTCCTGCTGACGGTCTGTACGCACCGCCGCGAGGCCATCGAGACGTGCATTGCCCATGCCCGCGAGGCGATGGACCGGCAGGGCCCCGGCGGCAATCTGCTGGGAATCCACCTCGAAGGGCCCTTCATCTCACCCGAGTACGGCTACCGCGGCGCGCACCAGGCACCGTACATCATCCCGCCCGACCTGGGCTGGTTCCGGCACCTCCAGTCCATCGCCCGCGGAGCCCTGCGCATGGTGACCATCGCCCCGGAGCTCCCCGGTGCCATCGAGTTCATCCGGGCCGTGTCGGGCGACCTGCTGGTGTCGGCTGGGCACGCCAATCCGGACTACCCCGTGTTGCGGCAGGCGATCGGTGCGGGCCTCAGGGCGGTGACCCACTTCGGCAACGGCTGCCGGCCTGAGATCCACCGGCATGACAACGTCCTCGTCCGTATCCTGGCATGCCCCGAACTCCGCCTCTGTTTCATCCCGGACGGGCAGCACCTGCCGGAGCCCTTCCTGCGCATGCTGCTGAACTTGGTCCCCAGAGAACGGCTGGCCGTGACCAGCGACATGGTCATGTATGCCGGCATGCCCCCGGGGGTCTACCCGCGTGAGGCCGCTCGCATCCGCCTGCGCGAGGACGGCCGCCTCTGCCTCGCCGATGACGAGAAGCTGCTCTACGGTTCCTGCAGCACCATGCTGCAATGCATCAACCACCTGGGCGCGCTCGGACTCGTGACCGCCGAGGACCTCGTCAGGCTCGGGGTCTCGAACCCGCTGCGCCTGATCGGGATCGACCCGGAACGGTTCCTGCAGCAACCGGCGGGCGTCGCCTGGGAGGCGGAGCGCCGGCGTTTCCGCGTGCTATGAACACAGGGAAGGCTATGGCCATGTCCCCATCCACGGCTGCTTCTGCCGCCGCCAGCGCCCCCGGCATCCTCCTCGGGCTGGACGTTGGCGGCACCAAGTGCTGCGTGCTGGCTGGAACCGCCGCCGGCGAGGTCGTGGACCGCGTCGAGTGGCGGTCGCAGGCGGAGCGCGGGCCTGATCCCATGGTGCGCGAGCTGCTCGAGCAGACGGCCCGGCTGGCCGATCGCCGGGGGCCTGTCCAGGCCATTGGCGTATCCATCGGTGGCCCCCTGGACGCCGCGTCAGGGGTTGTCCACAGTCCGCCGAACTTGCCGGGCTGGGAAGGCATCGAGATCCGGCGGATCCTGGAGGGACGTTTCCGGGTGCCGGTGGCCGTCGAGCACGATGCCGCCGCCTGCGCCCTGGCGGAGTTCGAGTGGGGGCGCCAGCGTCAGCCCTGCCGCCTGGTCTACCTCACCTGCGCCACCGGCTTCGGCGCCGGGATGGTGTTCGACGGCAAACCCTACTACGGCGTCTTCGGCCGGTCGCCCGAGATCGGTCACGTGCTGCTGGACCCGGATGGCCCCGAGGCCTTCGGTCTGCAAGGCTGCGCCGAGGCCTTCTGCTCAGCCCGCTCATTGGGCCGGATCGCCGTGTGGAAGTACCCGCAGCGCTGGACTCAGCCGCCTGAACCCAGACAGATCCAGTCCCTGGCCGCCGCCGGCGACCCGGACGCGCAGGCCATCATCGACCTCAATGCCCGCATGACCGGCCGTGTCTGCGCTCTCATTGCCGATTTCCTCCACCCGGACCTGATCGTCCTCGGCAGCCTCTCTCTCTACCTTGGGGCTTCCTGGGTCGAGGCCGTGCGGCGCGAGTGTCGCCGGCTGGCACTCCCCGAGGCTGCGGCCCACTGCACCATCGACTCGCCACGCCTGGGCAACCGCCTGCAGGACCTGAGCGCCCTGGCGGCCGCGGTCCGCGCCCTGGGCGCGAGCACCCCAACCACCGGCAGTTGACCCCCATCCCTCGTCCAGCGTTGGTGCTTGGTGCTTGGTGCTTGGCCCGATCCCCAGGGCTGTTCCGGTTTCGGCACTTCGGCTTTGGCGTGGGCTGCCAGACGAAGGTGGACCGGCGCGCGACCTTGGAACAGCCCTGCCCGATCCCTGCCCACGCTTGACATCCCGGGGCACCCGCTCACATTGGCGGCAGCGCTCCCCGCACACTGCCTGCTCAGGAGACCGCCGACATGGGAATGACCAGCGCCGACCGGGAAACGCTCCGGCGCCTCGCCTCCAAGGTCGCCGAGACCGCCCGCCACCCCGCCAATGCGGATCATGACCGCGCCTGGCGCGACCTCAATGCCCTGCGGCGCGGCGCCCGGCCCCTGGTCTGGATCAACGAGATCCCCTGGGGCGAGATGAACGTCAACGACGAGCTGACGCTGCGCTGCTCAGACCCTTACGCCCGCGGCATCGAAGACCACTTCCGCAAGACGATCTACCAGTGGGAGCACCTGCGTGGGCACATGATCGTGGAGCCGGTCTACTACTGCCCCATGGCCATCCGCGACACGGGTTTCGGCATCAGCCAGCAGGGCCACAACAACCCCACCGGTGCTCAGGGCTCCATCGTCAGCCAGGAGTTCACACCGCAGATCAAGGCTCTGGCGGACGTGGACAAGATCCGCCGTCCCGAGGTCAGTGTCGACCGGGCGGCCTCGGCAGCGCTGCTGGCCCAGGCCCACGAGCTGCTCGATGGCATCCTCACCGTCCGCCAACGCGGCGTGGCGCACCAGTGGTTCACCCTCTGGGACAACCTGATCCGCTGGTACGGAGTCCAGGACGCCATGCTGGACTTCACCCTCAACCCGGAGTTGGTCCACGCTGCCCTGGCCAAACTCCTCGATGCCTTCCTCCATCGCCTTGACCAGTACGAACGGCTGGGGCTCCTGTGCCCCACCAACGGCCCCATGCGGGTGGGGTCCGGAGGCTATGCCTGCAGCGACGAACTCCCCGGGAACGATGGGGCCCCGGGGACCGTCAGTGCCAGCCTGCAGTGGGGCTGCGCCAACGCCCAGATCCTCTCGGACGTGTCCCCGGCGATGCACGAGGAGTTCTCGCTGCGCTATGACCGCGAGTGGCTCAGCCGTTTCCAGCTCACCTACTACGGCTGCTGCGAGGCACTCCACAACAAGATGGATATCCTCGCCAGTGTCCCGAATCTGCGCAAGGTCTCCATGAGCCCGTGGGCCAACGTCGACACGATGGTCGAACGAGGCGGCTCCAAGTACGTCCTCTCCTTCAAGCCGAACCCCGCGGTCTTTGCCGACCCCGATCGGTGGCACCCGGAATGGGCTCGCAAGGAGCTCGAGACGGTGCTGGCCAAGACGCGTGGATGCTGCGTCGAGATTATCCTCAAGGATATCAGCACCGTGGCCGATAAGCCGCAACGCCTCTGGGAATGGTCTGACCTGGCGGTGGCGGCGTGTGAGCGTGGGGGTTGAGGCCGGGCCGGTGCCCGGGCCGCGTACCGGCCCGGCCCGCAGGCCCTGCGCCATGGTGACGCCGAGGCAGCCCCGAGACCCCGCTGCGCCGCGTTACCCTTGCCGCTTGGCCACGGCCGCGGTACAGTGATGCGGTATGGCGGCAAGGCAGCCGGACCTGGTGTTGCCACCCGGCCTCTCGGGCGGCCCGGACCCGACGGCGGTTGCCCGGCGCCGGAACCGACAAGCCCTGTTGGCGGGAGACTCACCATGCTGACCACGACCCTGCGGGCGGCCCTGCTCGCAGCCACACTGACCGCGGCTGCTGCGCTGGCGAGGGAGGGCTGGCTGACCGACTGGCCGGCGGCCAAGGAGGCCGCTGCCAAAGACCAGCGTGATATCCTCCTGGACTTCACCGGGTCCGACTGGTGTGGCTGGTGCATCAAGCTGGACAAGGAGGTGTTCTCCCAGGAGGCCTTCCAGAAGTATGCCGCCGCCAGCCTGGTCCTCGTGGAAGCGGATTTCCCGCGCCAGATCGAGCTGCCCGCCGCACTCAAGGACCAGAACCGCACGCTCCAGGAGCAGTTCGGGGTCACCGGCTACCCGACCCTCTTCCTCACGGATGCCCAAGGCCGGCCCTTTGGCCGTAGCGGCTACAAGGCCGGCGGCGCCGACGCCTACGTGGCCCACCTCAAGGAGCTGATACAGGCGCGGGTGAAGCGCGACGAGGCCTTTGCCAAAGCCAAGGACGCTCAGGGACTCGACCGGGCCAAGCTTCTGGTGCAGGGCCTCGAACCGATCCCCGCCAACCTCCTCGGCTTCTATGAGGAGACAGCCAAGGAGATCCGCGAACTCGACCCCAATGACCAGACCGGCTTCAAGGCCAGACTCGCGGAGATGGAGCTTGGCGGTCTCGAGGGTCGCGTGCGCAGCCTCTGCCGCGCAGGCAAGCGCGACGAAGCCATGGCCGCCGTCGACACGTTCATCACTGACCACGGCGCCGGCGGCGAACTGAAGCAGAAGGCGCTGATGGCCAAACTGAATGCCTACCCGCCACAGACGAAGGAGGGCCTCGCCGGCGCCGCCGCCCTGGTGGACGAGGTGATCGCCATCGATGCGGCCAGCCCGACCGCCCAGCACTGCACGGCGATCAAGGCGAGGATCGCGGAACTGAAGAAGCAGCTCGACGCCAAGCCGGCACCGCCGCCCACAGAGAAGTAGGGGCCCGATCCCCTGCTCGGGATAGCGGGTGCGGCCCGCCCCCGTCACCCGGGCTCCCTGGCGGGGCCATACTCCAGCACTCCCGAGGCGGCCCCATAGCTTCACTCAGCGGTTCGTCCAGAGGGCCGATCCCACGAAGACCACTGTGCGCATCATCGGCACCGACACCGTCGTGCCCCAGGCCGGCAATGATACCGCCTGCCTGCTCATCAACGGCGACTGCCTCGTGGATACGGGCTGGAACGCGGCCATCGCGATGCGGGCCTTCGGCCACGACCCCATGGCCGTGGAGACCCTCTTCATCACCCACTGCCACCACGACCATTACCTCGGTCTGCCCCACCTCCTATTCTACCATGCCATGCGCCGCAGCGAACGGCCCGACAAGCCGCCGTTGACCATCGTCGGCCCTAAGCCCGACGTGGACATGGTGGTCGCTCGCGCCCTGGCCTTCCTGCGGCACGACCAGTTCCCCGAGGTCGCCGCCCTGCCACGGGTCGTCGCCCTGCAGGCCGGGGACAGCTTCGAGACGGCCCGCTTGAAGGTCACCACCGCGCCGACCGTCCACCCGGTGGTCGGGCTCTGCTACCGCTTCGCCGACACGGCCACCGGGGCCAGTGTCGCGGTGACCGGCGACACGGCCTTTCACCTGCCCCTGGCGGCCCATGTTCAGGGCGTCGACCTGCTGGTGCACGAGGCCAGTCGTGGGGCAGGGGAGAGCCATCCCAACGCCCGCGGGGGGCATGCCGGGGCCGTGGACGCGGCCCGCATCGCCAGCGAGGCGGGTGTCAGGCGGCTGCTCCTGGTGCACTTCCCCGCGTCACAGCGGGAGGCCGTGGCCGCAGCCGCACGCTCGCGGTTCCCTGCCAGCCAGGTCGCCCGGCCGGGCGACCTGGTCGAGCTGCCGGAGGCCTAGCCGACGGGCTCGCGGCAGCGGCCGTGGGGGGGCACGGGCCATCGTTGCGTTGCCGGCTATCCCGGTCCTTCTCCCGCAGGCGCATGACGGCCACCGTCGTCCAGGACGTCTTCTCGTAGGCGCCGTTGAAGGCGTCCCGCGGTACCACGCCGCTCTCCACGGCGGTACGGACACGTTCGCGGTCAGGCGATCCCACCCGGTCCAGGGCCGGCCGCAGGAGGTCCTCGATGTCGGTCAGGTGACGGCGGACCTTGGCTGGGTCCGCCTTCAGGATCTGCACGTAGCGCTCGCCCAGACGCTGCCGCAGCAGGCCCTCGTCATAGAGCACCTGCACCTCGTGTCGCACGCGCACCTTGATGGCCTGGCCGGCAACGGTGGGGAACCAGCAGGGCTGTGCGAACTCGGCCAGGTGCTGGCATAGCCGTCCGTTGAGGGCCGCCTTCTCCTCCTCGAGCCGCCGTACCTCGTCCTGGATCTGCAGGTAGCGGATCAGCAGTTGCTCCACCTCGGGGGTTACCGTCGGTCCTTCCATGGCGTCGTTCCTCCTGTGTGGCAGATCATGGGTCTACGGGCGCCTAAGAGCATCCCTAACAAGGCTACTATATGTATGGCATGTGCGTGTTTTCAACTCCATAGAAGCAAAAAAAAGAGAAGGGGGTCTGGATGCGTATGGCAGGCGTTTGTACCGATCTCAGGTTGGGAGCTGTTGTGTGCACGTGCGCCATCGCTGCCACGGGCCCGATCGCGATACCGGGGGTGTCGGCGCTGGCGCGCCTCGCCCCCCGGCTACGGTCTGGCACCCCTCCAGGGTGGCACGGGCCCGATCGCGATACCGGGGGTGTCGGCGCTGGCGCGCCTCGCCCCCCGGCTACGGTCTGGCACCCCTCCGGGATGGCGCTCCCGCGCCCTGGTCATCGGCTTCGGTCTGCCACCCCAAAGGGGTGATAGAAAGTAGCCGGGGGTTGAGCGCAGCGATACCCCCGGAAACCCGACCACCACGAGTTCCACCCTGGAGGGGTGGCAGACAGGGCCCGGTGGAACGGGGCGGGGCGCTCATCCCGGTACGCCGGCAACGCGCAGCCGAGGGGCCTCTGGCGGCCGGCAGGCGGCTGGCCCCACCCCATTGGGCGGTCCCGCGTTCTCTCAGCGCTTGGGCGGGGCCACTTCGCGCACCAGGGCGCCGGCGTCGGGGCTCAGGACGAGCACGGCGAAGCGCTGGACCTGGGCGAGGTCATCGGTGCTGAGGCTGGTGTAGTCGAAGCGTCCGCGCAGGTCGGTGTAGCCATCCTTGTAGAACTCGACACGGCCATCCTGGTAGCGCGCGTAGACCTTCACATAGACCTTGGCCAAGGGCTGGTTGCCATCGGCGCTGAGGGCGCGTAGTTGCCCGTAGTTCTCCTGCAGTTGGAGGTTGAGGGAATGGGGCGTGTAGGCCTGGGCGCGCTGGAGCCCGCCGCCGACGGCTTCGATGACCACGTTGCGGTTGGCATAGTCGGCCGGCAGGTCCAGGACCAGTTCGGCGCCTTTGGCCTCGGTGGCCTGACGGTCGCTGCGGCTGGGCCGCACCACGGCGAAGGCGGCAGACACATCCTGGGCGAAAGGGGCGCGGGAGAAGAGGAGCTCGACGTCCATGGGGTAGTAGCTGATGGTGAGTTCGCTGAGGTTGCGGTGGCGGACCAGGATGCGGTGGCCTTCGATGGCCAGTTCCAGCGTAGGTTCTGTATCCGCGAGCTGGGTCTGGACCTGCATGCGGTTCTCGCGATCGACCACCTGGGCCTCATCGCCGGCGATCTCGGCACACTGGGCCAGGACTTCGCCAAAGCGCTCCCGCCAGCGCTTGACCGGGTAGGCCTCGTAGCGGCGGGCGATGGCGCGGGCCTCGGACCACTTGCCCTGACAGAAGAACAGGTAGGCCTGTGCCGCGTCGATCTGGACGCGCTCGGCGACGGCCTCCAGGGACACTCTTGCGAACTGCGCCAGCGCCTCCTCGATGCGGTCCTGGAGGGCCAGGTACACGGTCAGGGCCAGCCGGTCCTCGGCGTCCAGAGACGGCTTGTGGGCGAGGCGGTCGAGGAGGGCCTGGTACTGGGCGAGGAACACGGCATTGAGGATTGCCCGTCGCGCACCCAGCACGTGGGAACGGGCGTTGACAAGAGGCCAGTACTCCTTGTGCTCGTAAGTGTTGCGTCGCAGTACGTCGACGCTCAACAGGGGGCTCTCGAGCCAGGGCCCACAGGCCTCGGCCACGGCGGTATGGGGCAGGTATTCGCGCAGGGCGGGGACGTCGTTGTGCCGGACTGCGTAGGACCAGAGCACGGGCTCGAAGACGTGCTGGGCGCGCAGCAGGGCCAGGGCCTTGCCGAAGAAGGTCTGGTCGTGCATGCGGAAGGCGATTCGTTCGAGCCGCGGCTGCACTTCGCGGAGGTTCCTCTCGGCCAGGAAGGCCAGGACCTGGTCATCGGTCCCGAACTGCGAGACGTAGTCCCAGGTACCCGTGTCCGTCTGGGGCTTCTCCGAGACGGTGAACGAGCGTGCTTCCGCCTGGGCCAGGACGCGACCGTCGGCGGCGACCGTGGCCGGGTAGTGGCGGAACGTCCCGGGCCGGGGGAAGTAGAACTCGTAGGTGAGGGACTGCTGCTGGTAGGGGTCCAGCAGCACCGGGAGGCTGCGGAGGCGCAAGGCGTCGCACAGGGGCACGGCTCCCTCGGGGACCTGTAGAAGCACATCCACGTACCGGGGGTCGGCGGTGGCATTGGTGACCATGACCCCGCACTTCAGCGCCCGGCTGGCGGGCACCAGTTCGCCGATACGGCGGGGGCGTTCGCCATAGGGAGTGCGCTCGGGCTCGGCGTTCGGGTCGGTGAACTCCTGGCGGACGAAGACCTCCTGCCCGGCAGCCGGTTCCTGCGCCTTGAGCTCGCGACGGTAGCAGACGGTCGGGCCGGGGGTCTTGAGTCGCAGCGTCCCCTGTTCGACAACGGGCTCCCCCGGCGTCGCCTTCCACGGCAGGTCCAGCACCGCCATGACCAGCATCATCTCGGTAAAGGAGTTCGTCGCCTCGGCGACATGGGTGCTGAGGAAGGGACCTCTGCCGTCATGGGCGGCCCAGTCGGCCCAGAACCGGCCATCGGGGACGCGGTCCGGGGTCTGGGCGCCGAGGGGGACCTTCCAGTAGCTGGTCTCGGCCCATTCCGAGGTCTTGTCCTGGGCGACATAGAGGCGGCGGACCTCGCGGCGTTTCAGGCGGTCGGCCACAGCGTTCTTGCGCAGGGCTTCGCCGGCCGGTTCGCCGCGAGCGGCCCGGCTCTCGGCCTCCTCCGAGGCCTTGTCCTTCTCGGCGAGGGCCCGAGCGGGCTTGCCTGCCGCGGCCGGAGCCGGCGGCGGGGCCGGGGCCGCGGCAGGGGCGGCCGCGGCATCAGCCACCACTGCCCCCAGCATGACGGCGCCGCCCGCGCCGCCGCTGGCAGCCACGGCCAGAGCCGGTCCCTCGAACCCCCCGGCGATACCGCGGCCCTGCAAGGCCTTGAGGAAGAGCTCCAACTCCGCCTGGGGGTCTCGCGGCATCAGCGCACAGGCCTCCGCGAGAGACCGACTCACGGCCGCCGCATGGGCCGGCAGGACTTTGGCCAGGGCGGCGCGCTCGAAGGCGTTCAGACGGGCCCACTGCCAAGGCTCCAGGAAGGGCTCCAGGCCAGCCCCGAGCAGCCAGCAGTCCACCACGGTCTTGTCCCGGCGGCTGGCCACGTAGGGCCGGATAACACGGCCGAAGAACTCGGGGTCCTTGCGGGAGAGCAGGACGTTCAGTTCATGGCAGGCGTAGCGGCTGTACTGCTCCTGCTTCTTCTCCTCCGGCAGGTCGGCCCAGTCGAGGATGAAGCGGAACTCGGCCAGTTCCGGGTTGGCGGTGAGGGACTCGAAGAGGGCGTAGACGTCCGCCACGCTGCCGTAGGACTGGATGCGGGCTGCGGAGGCGTTCTCGATGGTCACCTCCTGCGCGGTCGGCAGGGCCACCACGGTACGCAGTTCGCCGAAACGGGTCCCGGCGTCGAGGGCCTTGGCCAGGCGCAGGTCCCGGTAGGTTTCGGCGGGGCTAGGCAGCAGCAACTGGCGCAGGACGCTCTCCCGGCCATTGGTGACCATGATCGTGACGACCTGACGCGGCCCCGGGACCGGGAGTGTGGTGGTGAGGCGGCCTTCGGCGTCCAGGGCCAGGTTGTAGCGGACCGCGGAGGGACCGGAGAGGACCTCGATGGCCGGGGCCGCCGGGCCGGTGGGGGCCTCGGCCACCTGCTCGGCGAGGCGGTCTGCCGTGCCGTTCGCAAGGCGGGCCACCCCAGCCGCCTTCTTCGCCTCCTTGGCATCGGCCCAGTCTTCTCCCTGCCGGGCTTGCTGTTTCTCCGTCTCGGTACGGCGTGTCTCCCAGGGGTTGAGGAGCAGGCTCGGCCGCTGCAGCATGACGCCGGGGAAGGCGGCGGCGTAGCGGCGTTCCAGCACGTAGCGCAGTTCGTCGCCGAGGGTCCGTCCCGAGACGTAGCGGGCCGGTTCCTGGGGGTCGACGTGGGTCTCGGCGGCCAGCGGGAGCCCCGTCAGAAGGGCGTCTGCCGGGTCAGGCCCGGCAAGCAGGCGACTCAGCACCACGTGGACGCGCGTCTCGGCCTCCGCGCCCACCACACGCAGCGCCAACGCCTCGCCATCCAGCGTGCACTCGGCGATGCTGAGGGGTTGGTAGGGCAGGGCGGTCACCGCCCGCTCCCGCGCCAGGACCGTCGACTCGGTACGCTTGCCGGGCAGCACGTGGACCCGGACACGACGGCACGACGGCAACAGGCGTGCCAGGTACTCCCCGGGGGCGACCCCGACCAGGCTGGCCAGGCCGTCCCGCAGGCTGACCTCGGCCGCCACGGTCTGGGCCAGGTCATCGGTGCCGCTGAGGGCCACCAGGCTGATGGCGGTATCCGGGGCGGTGGAGCCCTCCATCGGCAGCACCAACGCTTCTCCTGAGGCAAGGTAGGCTTCCGTCGGGAAGGCGGACCGCCGCTGCAGCGGCGCCAGGGGCACGTCGATGGCATTGGCGGCCAGGGGGCATTCGGCATGCACCGCCCCGATCTCCGCCAGGTCGCCCAGCGCGATCCGGCCCCTCTCGTCGGTGGCCAGGACCGCGTCGACCGGACGGCGGAACCAGCGCGGTTTGAGGCGGATCGTGACCGGGGTCCGCACCATGGGCTCGCCGCCGCGCCCGATCAGCTCCAGCCAGCAGCCGTCCGCCGCGCGTCGCAGCCAGAGCAGCCCCGGCGCCTCGGACGGCTCGGTGCCATTGCAGGGGAAGGTCTGCCCGGCCCTGAGGTCGATTTTCTTGCCGGTACTGATCTGCTCGACTTTGCCGGTCAGGGAGACCTCCACGCTGCGCAGGTCTGCCGGGACCACGAACTCGATCTCGTAGTCCTTGACGCTGGCAAGCTTGACGCCGACGGCTGGGCGGGAGCTGGACACGCCTTGGGCGTCGGTGGTGCGGACGGTGGCCGTGACCTGCTCGAACAGGCCGGGGTCGACCGCCACTCCGTGCAGGGTCAGCGCCGTCCGTGCCAGGATCCGGGCGCGGTTCCCTGCCTGAAGGGACTCGGGGTCAAGGTGGAAGCGGGCCTCGAGCACGTATTCCTCGGCGCGGTGCTGGAACGAGTGCAGAGCGGCGAACGCTCCCTGGCGGACGACGACCTTGGCCTCGCCCGGGGCGGTGCTGAAGGGGACCGCGATCTCGCCATTCGTGTCGGCGCTATGGGCCCGGGCGCCGAGGTGCATCACCGCATCGGCCACCGGGCGGTCGTCCTGGTCGTAGACCCGGAAGACGTGTCCTGCGGACCCAACCCGCTCTGCCAGACGCAGGCGGCCCTTGCGCACCAGGACGCGGCTGCTCTTGCCGTTCCCGATGAACTCGACCACCCAGACGCCGGGGCGGTCCATGGCCGGGAACTCGAAGCTCTCGGTATGCCGCAGTATCGGGGCCTGGGTGTAGGGCAGGGCGCGCTCTTCGGCCGGCGCCAGGCCATCGAGGTCCACGGCCGCGGTGACCTCCTCCAGTTTCTGCAGGTACCAGTTGGCGGTGTTGATCTCATAGGTCTTCACCAGCACCTGGGGCACGTTCTTCAGGGCCAGGCGCAAGCGGACCGTCTCCTGCGGTGTGAAGAGCTGCGGGTTGTCCGGCAGGAAGTCCACCTCGACACGGTCCCGCAGCGCCTTGACCCGACCCGGGTCGAGCATGCCGAACCAGGTCTCGGCATTGCCGACGCCGTTCAGTAGCTTGGTCTCGGCGAAGACCTCCTTGAGGTAGCCCTCCTCGAACCAGGCGGCGAACTCGGCCGGGGAGTCCGCAGCGCGCAGGAAATGGGCCAGGCAGTCGCGCACCAGGGGCTCGTCGGCCGCCACCGGCGGCAGGCGGGTGGCGGCACGGTAGTCGGCACCGAGGTTGGCATACTGCCCCTGGGCTGCCTCGAACGTCCGCAGGTAGGTCCGGCTCACGTAGGGCACCTGGCGGGGCAGTTGGGCGTACTCCAGGAAGCGGGCCTTGTCATAGGTGCCCTGGGAACGGTCGAAGCTCAAGCGGTGGAACAGCACGTGCGCCTTGACCGAGTTCTGCGCGGCCGGCAGCCGGCGGGCAAAGGCCCAGAGCCGCTCGAGGTAGGCCGTCTGCTCTGCCGGCACGTTCTCCCAGTCGGAGGTGACCGGGGGCTGCAGCTTGGCGAGGTAGGCCTGCACAAAGGCGTCGTTGCCCAGCAGCTCCGGCATGGCCTCGGCACACTGGTCGAGCTGGGTCACCAGCAGCAACCGGTGCGCCGCCAAGGAGCCGAACCCGCCGCTGTCCGGGCGCTTCAGGTCAGCCAGAACCATGGGCACCAGCTTGCCCGAGTCCGGCCAGGCCAGCCGGCCAAGCAGTTCCCGCTGCCGATCCGGCGGCAGGTCAAGGCCGAGGAGGTAGTCGAGGACCTCCTCGCTCTCCGTCTCGAAGCCGTTGAGGCCGGCATCCTGGAAGGCTACGGCGGTCAGTGTCGCGCGGTTCACCGCCTCGGGGGGCAGGCGGCTGGGGAGTTGCTGTTCTTCGGGGAGCACCTCCCGCTGATGGTCGAAGTGCAGGTTGAGGATGCGGGTGAGGTGAGCCAGGGTCCCGGCGCCGTCCTGGGCATAGGACAGGAGGCGTTGCCGGTTGAACAGGACCTCGCGGCGGCCGGACTGCGGGTAGCGTTCGGCGAACTGCGCCAGCAGAGCCTCTGCCTCCGGCAGTTTGCCTTGGTTCTGCAGGTCCAAGATGCTCCAGGCATAGTGCTCCTCAGTGCCCGGCACAAGCTCCTGGAGGGGTATCCGCCGGTCCTCGGCGAGCACGTACCGCTCCCCGAAACCGATCTCCTGGGCGCAGAGCATCGACGCGAAGAGAACCGCGACAACCACGGCGGGACGCGTCTTCATGGCAGGCCTCCAGTGGTAACGGCCTACCATGGCACCGGATGAGGCGGAATCCTAGTGGGCAAAGGATCGAGGCAGGGCTGTTTCAAGAAACCGTCGGCAGCCTTGCGATGGGGCTCCCGGTAGGTCGCGGCTGCCCGTTCGACGCGCTGCGCTTGCTCAGGGCCCTGAGCTGGGTCGAAGGGCCACCCGCCCGCGTGCGGGC
>Ga0172371_10008527_pt1 | contig 14345 bp, 15 predicted proteins | sample Lak12m_FD_114543 | JGI IMG/M metagenome (GOLD analysis project Ga0172371, IMG submission 114543) | Freshwater microbial communities from Kabuno Bay, South-Kivu, Congo - kab_022012_12m | ecosystem: Environmental > Aquatic > Freshwater > Lake | place: Democratic Republic of the Congo: South-Kivu... | reverse complement strand
TGGCTCTGCGGGTTCCCAACGTTGCCACTGTGTCAATTCCGGCCGGAATATTCTTCATGGCTACCATGCCGCCCTGGGTGTTGAATTCCAATGTGTTCCCCGCCACAATCTTGTTTTCCCCGATGTCACTGGGCATTTCCGGACTGCCCACGTCAACGCTGATTTTACCCGAAAGACCCCTTGCGGTCTGAACATTGTCGCCAGCCACCAGCTGAAAGCTCAACTCACCTCTGACACCCGGGTCAATCACCGCCAACGCCGGAGTATCGGCGCTTTGCCAAGTGATTTCCTTATTGTTGTCATTAAACCGGCCGCCGTCCTGGGCGGTAACATTCTTGAGGTCAAAAATATTGCCTTCGAGTTTCGCTTTGACCACCGCCCGCCCGATGGGACGGTCAGATTTATTTTCATAGGAAATTATGACCGAAATACTTTCTCTGGCGTTAAAAGGATCTTCCTGGTTGGAGATCTCCTGCACCAGCCTGATCGGCATCTCGGTGATTTGAGTGGAAGCCTCTTTGGTTACGAATCCTTTGGCCAGCAGGCCGGTTTCGTCTTGCAATTTGACCGTCAGTTTTTTTTCGTCGCCGACTTGACCTTCCAGCCGGCCGTAAACCGTAAGCGTTCTCTCTTCTGCCGAACCCAGCAGGGCGATCTCCCAGATTCTGTTGCTGCCCGAAAGTGGCAGGGAACTATCAACAAAAGTGAATCCGCCAGGAAATTCCAAGCCGGCATTTAACTTTTTGAGTATCACGTTCCCAGTATTTCGCACCTTAATCGTGTAAGATACGGCGTACCCACTGGCTACTGTCCGACTGGATTCAACAAAAAGCGCCACCGGCAGACTTTGTACTCGCACCGAGGCGGTCTGATCGTTTTGGAATTGGGTTTTCTCACTAGCCGGGCTATAGGACAAAACGGCATTGAAAGCTCCCGGCTGGTCAACGCTTTCAGTAAAGTAACCTTCCACTTTCAAGCTGCCCGATTTCCCGGGGGTTAAATCGCCCAAATTCCACTGGGCGTTGTGGTCACTGAAGTTGTTCAGCTCGTTCTCTGACTCGATTCCGGTAATGGTGAAATTAGCCGGACTGTTTAATTTCAATACTGCCGTTTTTAAGGAGACGGGGTTATCGTTGGCATAGGATATGCTGCCAGCAACCGCCTCTCCCAGTTTTACTTCAGCCGGAATGTCCAGCTGGAATTGCACCGCCGACTGTTTAAAATCTTTCTTAGTCCAATTGGACAAGGAGTAGACCCCCCCCCACAAGACGACAACAGCAACCAAAATTGATCCCGCTCCGAGCATCAATTTTTTCTGCTTTTGGGTGGTACCAGTTTTCAGAATATAGTTTTCGATCTCTTCGTCGGTCACGCTCCATTCTGTATTGTTTCTCCGGCTTTCCGATCGGCTGGCCCGGGGATCATAAATGCTATATTGGGAAGAGAAAGGATTTTTGCTCTTACTGTCCTCGCCAGCAGAATAAATTTTTTGATCTGAATCTTTGAGCTGCATTTGATTTTTATTTTTAGCTTGGCTCAAAATGTCGGTTCGGCTATAAAAACTAACCAAACCCGGTCCGAAAAACAATTATTTGGCCGGCTCGGCTATCGAGACAATCACGGCCTTTTTGGATTTGCCGTCAAAACCTTTGTGATTTTTCCTGGCAAAGGTCGCAGTTCCGCTCACTGCGGCATAGAGAGTGTCGTCTTTGCCGACTTTCACGTTTTGCCCGGCCCGGAATTTACTGCCGCGCTGCCGGATAATCACGTTGCCGGCCGAAACTTTTTCGCCGCCAAAAATTTTTACGCCCAATCTTTTGGATATGCTGTCACGGCCCAAACGGGTCGATCCGCCTGCTTTTCGATGTGCCATCGTGTTGAATAATGCTTATATTTCTGATCATCCCCAAAATAATACGGAAATTTAGAGAAAGCAAAAAATGTTGTAGAATATAATCACTTTCCAACCAAATTTTATAATTGATATGCTAAGCCAATCTTTTAGCCGGATGGACAAAGTGAATTCTCTGCTGCTCCGCGAGCTTGATCCGCTGCTCCAGCGGGAGAGGATTGAACAGCGAGGCTGGCAGGAGGACATCGTGCTCAGTCTCACCAAAATCGAAACCAGCCGGGATTTGAAACACGCCAAAGTCTATTTCACCGCTTACCCGGCCAAATTTCAAGGTGACGCCAAAAAATTTCTCCAGGGAAAAGCCTATGACTGGCAAAAAAGCCTGGCCCGAAAAATTACGCTAAAATATATCCCAAAGCTGGAATTTTTGGTGGACGAGGGCCAGGCCAACGCCATGGAAGTGGAAAAAATCTTAAATGACCTGAAAAAAGAAAATTAAAACTGATGTCTAAGTTTTTCAAAAATCAAATAAACAACTCCGGGGGCTTGCATATCACCGATCATCACTTGCGCTATGTGGAAGTGGAAGGCGACCAAAAAAATTGGCGGATTGTCCGCCTCGGCAAAGTCGATTTGCCGGAAGGGCTGGTCAAAAATGGGCTGATTCAGGATCAAAGGTTATTTCGGGAGACGGTTCAGACCTTGCGCAGCAAAGCTTTTCCCACCGCCGCCAAATCCCCTTACGTGGTCGTCAACCTGGGCGAAGAGCACGTTTTCTCTCGGGTGGTGCAAACTCCTCCCCTCAGCCGGGAGGAAACTGACGAGGCGCTCAAATGGGAGGCGGAAAGCAATATTCCTCTGCCCATTGAAAAAGTCTATCTGGCCTGGGAACCGCTTCCGGCCAAGGACAGCCAGCTGGCCCTCCCCGATCCGGTGAAAAAGAATTACGTGCTCCTTTCGGCCATTTCCAGGGACATCATCGACCACTTGCTGAGAGCCTTTCAAGCCGCGGGGCTCAAGCCGGTGGCGGTCGAAGCGGAATCTTCCGCGCTGGTCCGGGGACTACACCAGACTGAATCTTTCCCCTCAGCCGGGATCCCCATCCTCATTGTTAATTTGCGGGAATATTTTACCAGCCTGATCGCTTTTGATTCCGGGGTGGTGGTTCTCAGCACCAGTTCCGACAATTGCAGCAACAAATTTGACACCGCCATTCAAGAAAAATTTAAAATTAGCGCCGAGGAGTGTGGCAAATTCCGCCAACAAATTGGCTGGAATCCCAATGACGAATTTGGCAAAAAATTGATTGAAGCCACCGATGGGCCGTTTTCCGCCTTGAAAAAGGACGTGGCCGGAGCCCTTTCATTTTTTGAGAATAAAAGCGGTAAAAAAATCGAGGGGATCCTGCTGACCGGAGAAAAAATGAGCAAATGGAGCCATTTTGACCAATTCTTGGCGCAAGAGGTCGGCTTGCCAGTCAAATGGCAGTCGGGCTGGAATCCCAAGATCTGGCCGGCCAACTGCCCCTATGTGACCGCCGAAAAAGAGGAATATAACATCGGCATCGGCTTGGCGCTGCGTAAATTGGAAGACGATGCCCCTGTCAAAAATGTCATTTCCCCCAATTTGCTTCCTCTCGATGCGAAAGAGGAGCTGTCCTACCGGACGGTTGGCGACACCGTAAAAAAAGTGGTTTTGGTTTTGTCGGCTATTTTGGTTGTTTTCTGGCTGGCGGGAGGGGCCTTGCTCTGGAAATTCAAGAGCGAGGAAACTGGCATCACCAACGATCTGGAAAATAATATTGATTCCAAGAAACTGTGGGATTTGGGCAAAATGAACGATCAGTTCAAAGAAATGCGCACCCTCAATTCCAGAGTGAATAAATCGGTGCAAAAAGAATATCTTTTTTCCAACGCGCTTTCTGAACTGGGCGAAATCACCCCCAAGGGAGTCGCCCTGACCGATTTTGAGACTAATCTCATTCAGCCGGGCTGGGTGAAAATCAAAGGGGTAGCCCGCACCCGCGACAGCTTCCTGGCTTTCAAAAAAGGATTGGATGAGTCCCAAATCTACGAAAAAGTCGATTCCCCCGCCGCCAATTATGTGTCACCCCAAAATTTCGAATTTGAACTCAACGTCCAACTCAAAGGCTGGACCCCCAGCTGGGCCAAGGACCTCAAGAAAAACGTGGTCAAACAAGTCAACACCAACGACAACTCCAACGAATAATACTATTAGTCATTTCCCCGAGTCGGATTCGTCCGCTCGGGGGTTTTGCTTTTTTATGAAGGCAATTGAGCAGAAAAATACAATTATGCAGGCCCACTGGGCAACCGTTAAATTATAATAAAGCGGGTCGGTGGCGCGGGTGAAGTCGAGGAAGAAGCGGCCGAGGGAATATAATATTAGTGAAATGGGAAAAATATTTTTGCCAATTTTTTTTCTGAAGATGTGTAGAATTGCAATTATTAATAATATCATCAAGGCTTCGTACATGGCCGGCTCATGGCGATAAGTTCCGTTAATATACAGGCCCCAGGGCAGGGAAGTGGGTTTGCCAAGGTGGTCGTGAATCAGGAAACAGCCGACGCGGCCGAAAAACAGACCGGCCAGCCAAGCCGGGGTGAACATTCTGCCGACATACAAATAGCTGATTTTATTTTTTTTGCTCCAAACATATCCCGCTAAAATTGCTCCAATCGCGCCGCCAAAGAAAGAAAAACCGCCTTCCCACAAACGGAAAATGGCCAGCGGATCGGCCGAATAGTAGCTCCAGGTCTCCAAAACCGTGGACGCCCGCGCGCCGACGAAAGCCGCGATTATCAACAGAATAGCCAAATTCCAAAATTGGTTTTCGGAAATTTTGGTCTGCCGCGCGAGCTGGCGGGAGGCCAGCCACACCACCGCCAGCACGCCCGCTGCCGCTGTGAGTCCCCAAGTGTACAGATAGAAAGGGCCAAGGTAAAATCCTTGCATAATCAGGTTTCTCGTTCTAGAATTAATAACTAATTCATTTGAATTAAACCGTAAAATATAAAATTTGAAAACTATAATCCCCAAAATATTTTATTTGCTGGCCGGAGTGATCGGCGGAATAGTGGCTCTCATCATCGCGGTGGTGTTTGAAATAATTCTGAGTTATTTCGGCAAGCCCGCTTTGACGCTTGCAGCGACACCGGTCCTTCTGTTCACCCTGTTGTTTCCCGCCATCATCGAGGAACTGGCCAAAACCGCTGTGGCCAAGCGGCTGCTCAGTCAATACGGCGATCTCTGGACGGTTATCGGGACCGGCGCCGGTTTCGGCTTGGCGGAAACTTACCTGTCTCAAAGCGCCATCACCCTCCAATTCAGCTCTCTGCTGCTGCCGGCAGTCCATCTGGTTTTTTTGGTCGGTGGCTACCTCATCGCCGTCTTGATCCGGCCGGGGGGAAAGTCGCTCTACTGGGAGTGGCTGCTGGCGGCCACGCTGCTGCATTGGGGATATAATGTTTCTCAGGTCCTTTTTTTGCTCAAAACATAATTATTTGTTAGATAAAGTTTGAATCTCCAATTAATTCTCCAATAAACCGATGAGCGATTTTTTAGAACTGCTGCTGGGAGGCGAGGGCCGGGCCCGGCTGATTAAGTTTTTTATCCTCAATCCGGTCGCCAAAGCTTCCTCTCAAGAGCTCAAAGAAAAACTGCAGGTGGATCAGCGCCGCATCAAAAACGAGCTTGACTTGCTGGTGAAAGCGGGAGTGGTGAAAAAAAGGAAAGCGATGAGCAAAAACATCTATTTTCTCAACCGCGAAAACCACTTCTACCCCGAACTCAAAAAAATTGTGGCCAAATGCACCATCTTTCCCCAGCTCAAAGCGCTGGATAAGCTGAACAGAGTCGGCCATGTCAAGTTGGTCTTGGTCGCCGGGATTTTGGCCAACAACCTGAAAACCCGGGCGGATATCCTGATCGTGGGAGACGGAATCAACCAGTCCCAACTGAGCGAAGTGGTCCGGGAAATGGAAGCTGAGATCGGCCGCGAACTGCGTTTCACCACTTTCACCACTGAAGAATACGAATATCGCCTGAACATGTTCGACAAGTTTATCCGGGAATTTTTTGACGGCCCCCACAAAATCCTGACCAACCGGCTTGGGGACAAAGGAATTCCCACTTTGGTGAAAAAACAGTCCGAGTCAATTGTCCGAAGATAATAAAAATGGGCGAAACGTATAAATCCTAATAATGCTGGAATATATCAAAGGTTCTGTCGTCGAAATTGGCGAGAGTCATGTGGTGGTTGAAACCGGCGGTTGGGGGGTCAGAGTTACTGCCACCCGGAGCACGCTGGAAAAATTGAAAGTCGGAGAAGACGAGATAAAGCTGCCCACCCACTTGCATATTTCCGAAAGTAAATGGGAAATTTTCGGCTTCAATGACCAAAAAGAACGCGCGGCGTTTTTGTTGTTGCTCAACTGCCGCGGAGTGGGAACCAAAGCCGCATTGAATATCCTCAACAATTTTTCGCCGGCTCGTTTGCGCCGCATCGCTTTGGGCCAAGAGCCGATTGGCACCCTCCAACAAGCCCCGGGAATCGGTGCCAAATCGGCTGACCGGATTCTGGTGGAGCTCAAGGAAAAACTGCCCCAAATGGGTGGCTGGGGCGAAGAACCGGACGAAAGTAATCGGCCGAAGGCCAAATATTCCCGGGATGACCTGTACCGGGCCTTGAAAAATCTCGGCTACCGCGACGCCGAAATCCACCACGCCCTGTCCCAGACCGCCGACCTCGCCGACACCCTTTCCGAAGCCGTCAAACAACTGCTCAGAAATATTGGTAAAAGTTAAAGCTTTGCCCTATCCTTATTAAACGTAGATAAAAAATCAAAAAAAATTATGGAGAATTTAGGTCCCTATGATGCCGGCGTGCCCTTTCGCAAATTCATTTTCATTTTCCTGCTGGTCTGCGTGGTAGTGGGCGCCGGGGTTTTCTATTCCGCCCTTTCCCGCGCCACCGTCACCATTATCCCCAAAAGCGCGGTAAAATCCGTGGACACCGAGGTAATGGTTGACGGCAATTTGAGTTCCCCCGACCTGGACAAAGGGCTGCTGCCGGGCCAAATCATGGTCCGCGAGGCCACCGGCAACCAGAGCGATGTTGAAGTTCAGTCAAAGCAAATAGACGAATTTGCCCGGGGAAAAGTGCTGATTCACAATAACTCCCCCTATGTTCAAGGGGTCAAGCAGGGAGCGGGCCTGCACCCGGTGGGAGCGCCCAACGACGTGGGTTTTATCACGGCCAATCGGGTGTTGCTGCCGCCCAAATCCAGCCGCACCGTGGACGTGGTGGCCGCCATGAAAGGGGCCAAAGGTAATCTGCCACCGGGCAAACTGGAGTTTTTGAACCTCGACAATCAATACATGCGGGATAATTTGTGGGCGGAAAACACTGATAAAATTGAGGGAGGCACTCGCCAAGCCAAGATTGTGCTGGATTCGGACATTGCCAATGCCGAAGACGCTCTGGCCAAAAAAATGTTTAAGCAGACATTGGACGAGATGAACAAAGGCTTGGATTCGGGCAACGTAATTCAACCCGAAAGCGCCCACTACACCTACCTGGACAAAACCGCCACCGCCCAGCCGGGGTCGGAAGCCGAAAAATTCAATATTCAGCTGAGAATTCAGGTTCAGGGCGTCACCATCAACGAAAACGATCTGAAATCCATCGCGGAAAAAAAGATTCAGTCGATGGCCGACAGCAACGAGGATTTCGTGCGACAGGAACCCGACAGTTTCAGCTACAGCCTCACCGAGCTGGACTTGGACAACAAAAAAGCCTTAATCAAAGTGGAAATGAAAGGGCTATTCAATGCGAAGCTGTCGCCCAAAGTCTTTGACAAAAGCAGCATTGTGGGCTATAACGAAGCAGCCCTCCGTGAACACTTCAGCCATATGGAAAACATTGCCGACATCAGAGTTTCTTTCTGGCCTCCTTTTCGCAAGACCGTCCCGAACGTGGAAAGCCGTGTTGATATCGGAGTAAAAACTGAGTAAGTTATAAGTTTATTAAATGGCCTTTCTAGACTCTTATTTGAATAAAATCTTCGGCGATCCGAATGTCCGAACAGTTAATAAACTTCAGCCTCAAGTTGAAGCCGTTAACCGGTGGGAAAAAAAGATTGTGGCTCTTCCGGACGAAAAGCTGAAGGCCCAAACGGAAAAGTTTAAGCGCTTCCTGAAAGAAGGGAAATCCCTTGAGGACATTCTACCGGAGGCTTTTGCCACCGTGCGGGAAGCCGCCAAGCGAACCCTCGACCAACGCCCCTTTGACACCCAAGTGATGGGCGGCATTGTTTTGCACCAGGGGAAAATCGCCGAAATGAAAACCGGTGAAGGCAAAACCTTGGCCCTCACTATGCCCGCCTATCTCAACGCGCTCGCGGGCAAGGGGGTGCACGTGATTACGGTTAACGATTACCTGGCCCGCCGCGACACCAACTGGATGGGGGCGGTTTTTTATCAACTGGGAATTTCCACCGGCTGCATCCAGCACGCCAAATCCTTCATTTATGAACCCACTGTCAAGCCGGACTCGAACGAAGCGAGCATCGAATACCAAAACCTGCGGGAAGTCAGCCGGCGCGAGGCCTATCAAGCCGACATCACCTACGGTACCAACAACGAATTCGGTTTTGATTACCTGCGCGACAATATGGTCCAAAGCCTCGAAGAAATGGTTCAGATTCGCGACCCCAAGATGGCCAGCAAGGTCGAGAGTCACTTGCATTACGCCATCGTGGACGAAGTGGACAGCATTTTGATCGATGAAGCCCGCACCCCTTTGATCATTTCCGCTCCCGATGAAGAATCCACCAAACTTTACCGCCAGTTTGCCCGGATGGTCCCTGAACTCAAAGAAAACGACGATTTCAACATTGACGAAAAAATGCGGGCGGTGACCCTCACTGAGGACGGCATTCACAAAATCGAAAAAATGCTGGGAGTGGATAATCTCTATCAGAAAGAAGGAGTCACTTACGTTCACCACCTGCAACAGGCTTTGCGAGCCCAAGCCCTGTTCAAATTGGACAAAGACTACGTGGTGAAAGACGGTCAGGTGATCATTGTCGACGAATTCACCGGCCGCTTGATGCCCGGACGCCGCTTTTCTGAAGGACTGCACCAGGCCTTGGAAGCCAAAGAAAATGTCCAGGTGCAAAGGGAAAGTAAAACCTTGGCCACCATCACTTTTCAAAATTATTTTCGCCTTTACGGCAAACTGGCCGGAATGACCGGCACCGCCATGACCAGCGCCGAGGAGTTCAGTAAAGTTTATAAACTGGAAGTGGTTTCCGTCCCCACCTATCGGCCGATGATTCGGAAAGATCTGCCCGACCGGGTCTATAAAAATGAAAGTGGAAAATATAAAGCGGTCACTCGCGAAGTCAAGGAACGCAACGAAAAAGGCCAACCGATCCTGATTGGCACCATTGCCATCGAGAAATCGGAGATTTTGGCGAAATACCTGGATCGGGAGGGGATAAAATATGAAATTCTCAACGCCAAAAATCACGAAAGGGAAGCCTTGATCATCGCGAACGCCGGCCAGCGTGGTTCGGTGACTATCGCCACCAACATGGCCGGGCGGGGCACCGACATCAAACTGGGCGAAAGGGTTCAAAAAGTAGGCGGTCTGCACATCTTGGGTACCGAGCGACATGAGGCCCGCCGCATCGACGACCAATTGCGCGGCCGATCCGGCCGATTGGGCGACCCGGGCAGCAGCCAGTTTTTCGTTTCCATGGAAGACGAGCTGATGCGCCGTTTTGGCTCGGACAAAGTGAAGAACATGATGGACACGCTGGGCATCCCCGACGATGAGCCGATTGAAAACCGGATGGTCAGCCGGTCCATCGAAAAAGCCCAGGGCAAGATTGAAGGCCACAACCTGGACATCCGCAAACATGTCTTGGAATATGACGATGTGATGAACAAGCAAAGGGAAATCATTTATCAGCGCCGCCGCACTCTGTTGCTTGCCAGCGGCCATTTGAAAGACGACGTTATTCATTCCGCCGAACAAATCACCCGGAGCCTGGTGGACTTTCACGCCCAACCCACCGGGGAGAACGGCGAATGGAATCTCAAGGAAATCTCGGAAAATATCCGCGCTTTGTTCGGTTTTGGCGCTGACGAGCAAGAGGGGATCTTGGCAAAAATGGAGGAAATCTACCAACGAACGGACTCGGTAGAACCGGCCAAGAAAAACGAGATTACTGAGTATCTGAAAGAAAAGGTCAATAAAAAATATCAGGATAAAGAGGAGATGATCGGCGCCGACCAAATGCGCCAAGTGGAACGGGCCGTGATGCTGCGCACTATTGATATGCTCTGGATGGAGCATCTGGACAATATGCAGTACCTGCGCGAAGGCATCGGCCTGCGCGGCTACGGCCAGCGCGATCCGCTGGTGGAATATAAGCAAGAAGGTTTTCGCTTGTTTGAGACTTTGCTTAAAAATATCGACGAAGACGCCCTCAGCACGCTTTATAAAATTGAATTTGTGCGCCAACCCCAGCCGCAGCAACCGACCCCGATTCAAGAAACCCCCGAAGTGAAAAACCGCCTGGCCCAAGCCACCTATTCCCAGCCGGAAGAACCCACCGGGATGTCGGAGAGCGATAACGAGGAGCAAGATTCTGCCAACTCCAAAACTTTATCGGTCAGTAACTCCGTCCCCAAAGTCGGCCGCAACGACCCTTGTCCCTGCGGCAGCGGCAAAAAGTATAAAAAATGCCACGGCAAGAAAAACTAAGCTGATTTTACCTTTTCGATAACCTTTCTGAAATCTTCAAATTTTATTTTACTGCCCGGATATTCGTACCCGATAATTTCGGTAGGCGTTTTGGTATAATCAATTTTATTTGTTACCTTCCGCAAAACTTCGCGTAAAAAGAATAATTTTGAATCAGGATTGGAAAGCAAAGAATTCATAAAATCTTTCTGGGAATTATGAACTTCAACCACCCGTTTTTTCAAATTTATTTGTTCTTTATCCAGTTTCAGCTTATAATCTGGCTTCTCGTTGTTAACAAACCAACTCCAAGAACGTTTTTCTGGCCAGCCGTAGTAGGCAGGGAAAAAATATAAGGGAATATCTAGATTTATGGCTGCCTCGTAAGTGATAAAGCTGGCCAAATCATGCATATTGTGCCCACCCTCAAAATCATGCCCGATCAACCGCCAACTCGGCGCCATTGTAGTCTCCGCTGGTAAAATAAATAATATTCACTATTTTACCTTTTTTGATCAGCTCGGAAATTGTGACGCAAGTATAAATCTCATCGTCCGGGTGAGCAAAGATAAATAAGTAATTGGCGTAATCGAAAAATTTTTTACGGTAATTTAACATCGTCTTTGGGATTAAATTCAGGAGTACAAACCAAGAAAATTTTCATTTTACCAATAAAATTATACGGGGTATTCCTAGCCACAAAAATCAAATCATTTGGTTCGACTTCAGTTTCTTTCTCGTCTAAAACAAACTGACCCCCTCCTTCAATAATAAAATAAATTCTGTCCTCGCCAACACACTTCATTTTACCGTGATCACCATCAATTTCAATCAGCGCCCCGCTAAAATCAGGATTAATCTTATATTCCCAAATTTTCATCGGCCCAACATTTTTTTGATTGGTGTCAATTTTTTTGATTATCATCAGTTTTCTTAATTTTAATTGAGATGTTTAGCGCAATTGGTTAAATGGATTCTGTATTTTCCGCCCTTCCTAATATCAAATTCAGAAACAGCAGTATTCTCCATTATCCCCGCTTTTTGAAAATCACTGGCCGGTCTTCGGTTAGCAATGGTTACTAAAGCCATTTTTATCCCTCCGTGACAAACTAGTAATACGGTTTCATTCTCGTGCTTCAATAAAATATCATCAACAAATTTCTTTACTCTATCACAAATTTCCGCGTCGGTTTCACAGTCAGACGGCAGATTACCCCAATCCCAATTTTCTGGGTATAATTTGCCCTGCTGTTCCCCAAAAAATCTTTCCCTGAGTCTTTTATCTAGATTCAATTTTAGAGGGTGGTATTTCAGAATCTCATGAGCTGTATTAACCGCCCTTTTTAAATCACTAGAATAAATCGCATCGAATTTTCTATTCTTAAAACGCTCGGCTAACTTCTTCGCCTGCTCAGTTCCTTTGGGAGATAGATTTCCCCCTCGCTGTCCCATACTGATATTTTTTGAGTTTTCGATGGTCTCACCATGCCGAACAACGATTAATCTCATATAGTATTTTTTTTAAGCCTATGCCACAATTTAAGCGTGAATTTAATTAATTTTCAAGCTTCGATGAAACTTTGTAGCGCTTGTTTGCGAAGATTTATGATTTTGACAATCGTCTAAAATTCGTCTAAATTATGTCTATAAGCAATTTGCTAATCGGCAACCCATGTTTAAGCCAAAATACGGCATCAGCAATAAACTTTTAAGCAACATAAAGCGCATAGCGGAAATTGTTACCGATCTTAACAGCCGCAGTTTCCCTAGAGTAGTGCTTTACGAAATGGAGCGCCGGGCCCGAGAAACATCAGCTCATTCTTCAACCAGCATTGAGGGCAATCCTCTGCCGCTAACCGAAGTTAAAAAGATTCTCAAAAACAAGCCGGAGTTTATTCGCGACTCTGAAAGGGAAGTGCTGAACTACAATAAGGCCTTGGTCGAATTGAACAAACTGATTAAAGAGAAGAAAATTTCTCTCGGCGTCGGCCGGCTCGAGAAAATCCAAAAAATGGTAACCGACGGCCTTATTGAGAAATATCGCTGGGGGCATATTCGAAACGAACCGGTTTTTGTCAATAATCCCAAAACCCGGCAGACAATTTACTGGCCGCCCGATCATCAAGAAGTGCTGCCCTTGCTTGAAGATTTATTTGATTTTTTAGAAAAAAATGCCAAAAAGATTGATCCGCTCATTATGGCGGGGATTTTTCACAAACAGTTTGTGATTATTCATCCTTTCATCGATGGCAACGGAAGAACAGCCCGGCTGGCAACTAAAGTTCTCTTGGCAAAAATGGGGCTAAACACTTTCAATTTATTCAGTTTTGAAAACTATTATAACCAAAATGTTGCCCGTTACTTTCAGGAGGTAGGCGCGGAGGGGAGTTATTATGATATAAGAGATCGGACTGATTTTACTTCTTGGTTAGAATATTTTACTGACGGGATTATTGATGAGCTATTGCGAGTTGAGAAAGAACTGGAAAAAGAGACAATCAGTCCCGACACGATTCTCAAGGATTACCACCGGAAAATAATTAATTTCATCAAAGAAAAAGGTTTCATCACTGACAAGGATTATTCTCAACTCACCGATCGCGCCAGACCAACCAGAAACTTGGATTTTCGAAAATTAATCAATCTAGGAATTATTGTTAAAATCGGCAAAGGAAAAGCTACATACTACAAGTTAAAATAAATTAATGAACCAGGGTTTTCCCAGAAAAATCACCTCTGATACCCAGATGGGATTTACTGTTGACGAGCTCGGTCTTTATACTGTAAGTGTCACCGCCAGTTGCAAAAAGAAACATGATCTGAGAGTTGAGATTGACGAGCAACAATTCAGGGAAATTCCTGCTGCAAAAAATGTCCAAACATACAACGTCCCTCCGGCCTGGAATGGCACAAGACTAAAAGGGTTGAAAGAGACAGTTGTTTTTCTGTTGAAACTGAATAAAGGAAAGCACACGGTTAAATTTTTTCCCAAAACCGAAGCTATATTTGAGGATTTCAACTATGGAATAATCTCCGATTACCGAAAAATTGATTTTAACTTTGAGCAACAAGCTCAAGATGGTGACAGACGACCTTGGTTTACTTTCGTTTTATCTGATTTGCCCCTGGAATCCGTTACTGCCGAAGCGAGTGTTTCTTGGCACTGGTTTGACGGCGATGATGTCAAATTAATTGTTGATAATAAAGCGGAGGAAAATCCGTCATCCAAGCTCTGGGGATACTGGGCATGGCATGCCAGTCCTTTCCAGATTTTTTCCGGCTCCAGCAAAGAACAAAAAACTTTTTCCAAAAATTTGCCGCAAGGAATCCATTATATTGAACTTTGGGCAGACAAAACTCCTACTTTGCATCGAATCAGTTTCAGTCTTGGCAACTTCAAATTAAAACGAACGTCTACCAAAGATGCCCCCAAGTGGACAGGAGATTTTACAGACGATACGGATGTAATGCTACTAGCCAGATTGATCTTGGGTGAGATGAAGGGTCAACCAAGAAAGGCTAAATTAGGCGCTGGTTTTACTGTTATCAATCGATTGAAGAAATCTATTTCTAATTGGGGATGGTCGATTCATGAACTAAACGTCTTTCGCCTAAAGGCGAAAGGTTTGGGTAGCGCTAAAGCGCTTGTAAGGTAGACTGGGCATCGATAACCGTAAAGTCATCCCCGCGTAGTTCGTAATCCTCGTCTTGTTGCTT
>Ga0172371_10008526_pt1 | contig 14345 bp, 8 predicted proteins | sample Lak12m_FD_114543 | JGI IMG/M metagenome (GOLD analysis project Ga0172371, IMG submission 114543) | Freshwater microbial communities from Kabuno Bay, South-Kivu, Congo - kab_022012_12m | ecosystem: Environmental > Aquatic > Freshwater > Lake | place: Democratic Republic of the Congo: South-Kivu... | reverse complement strand
TTCGGTCCACCGCCTCGCCCGGGGCAAAGTGCGCATCGAGTCGGTTCCGCCCGCCGGCTGTCCGGGGCGGCGTGCTGCTGTTTTTCATCTCAAGACCTCCTTAAATGGCGGTAATCCCGAATAGGACTGGTGGGATGCACGCGGCGCGGTTTGCTCATGATTCGCGGGAGGGCGGATGCTGACCCGCATTCAGTTCGCCTCCGGGGAGCGTAAATGAGAAAGTTGTGCCCTTACCCGACCCGGACTCCACCCAGATGCGTCCGCCGTGGCGCTCGACGATGCGCTTACACACCGCGAGGCCGATACCCGTGCCGGGATACTCCTCGGCCGTGTGCAGGCGCTGGAACAGCCGGAAGACCCGTTCGGCGTGGCGCGGCTCGATCCCGATGCCGTTGTCGGAAACGCGGATAGTGACGAACCCCGTCCCCGCCTCTCCGTGTCCCCGTGTCTCCGCGTCTCCGCGTCTCCGCGTCCCCGCGTCCCCGCGTCCCCGCGTCCCCGCGTCTCCGCTTCCCCGCGTCCCCGCGTCTCCGCTTCCACTCTCACCGCCGGCGGTTCCTTGCTGCGGAACTTGATGCCGTTGTCAATCAGGTTCTGGAACAACTGCACGAGGGCCAGCTCGTCGCCGGCGACGGTTGGCAACGTGCTCGACGTGACTTCCGCGCCGGCTTCACCGATGGCCGCCTCCAGGTTGCACAGCGCCCGCTGGAATACTTGATTGAGGTCGACCCGGGTCGTCTGCCACTCGCGCCGGCCGGCTCGGGAGAACGTCAAGAGGTCGGTGATGAGCGCCTGCATCCGCTTAGCTCCGCCCGCCGCGTAGTCGATGTACTTGTCGGCCTGTCCATCCAGCTTCGTCCGGTAACGCCGCCGCAGCAGGTCGACGTAGTTCGAAACCATCCGCAGCGGCTCCTGCAGGTCGTGCGACGCGACGTAGGCAAACTGCTCCAGCTCCTCGTTGGAACGCTTCAGCTCGGCCAGCGTCTCCAGCAGTCTGCGCTCAGCCTGCCGGCGCTCGGTGACGTCACGGACGAGGACGATGTCGGCCTGTTCGCCGCCATACATCGCCAGCGCGGCGTTGACCTCGACCAGCACCTCGTCGCCGTCGTGGCCGATGAGCCTGACTTCGTACGAAGACGTCTCGCCGGCGAGGCGGCGGCGGTACTGGTCGAGAGCCATCGTCCGGTCATCCGGGCATACGTAATCGATGAACTCCCGGCCGACCAGTTCTTCCGGCTTGTGCTGCACCATCTCTGCCAGCCGCTGGTTCACATAGCTGAGCCGGCCCTGCTGGATGACGCAGATTCCGTCACTCGCCCGTTCGACCACGCTGCGGTACTTCTCCTCGCTTTCGCGCAGGGCCTGTCTCGCGCGGCCGGATTCAATCAGGTCGGCAGCCTGCCGCGCCAAAAGGTCAAGTCGCCAGAGGTCGTGCTCGTTCACCGAATGGGGTTCGCTCCAGTGAGTGGTCAGGATGCCCAGCAGATTGCCCGAGGCGCTGACCATCGGAGTTGATTGCACGGCCCGGACTCCGGCCTTGCGCAGAACGTCGAGCGAGGGCGTGCCGGCGAATAGCGGGCTCGCCTCGACATCGGGAACCATCACCCGTTCCCGGCACCTGAGCGCCTCGCCGCACGACGAGGCCCGGTTCTCGGCCCGGCCGAAGAACTCCAGAAACGGCTGCTCGTGCCCGGATTGGGCAGCCATACTCAGGGAGCCGCCCTCCAGCAACTGCAGAGTGCCCCGACCTGCACCGACGATAGCCACCGCCGTGTTCATGACCTCCTGAAGCAGCGGCCCGAGGCCCAGCCCGCCCAGGGAAGCAACGCTCAAATCGTGCATTCGGGTCAGGGCGGCGACGTCCGCCCGCACCTGGGCCTCGGCCCGTTTGCGGTCGGTAACGTCCACCATCGCGGTGCGATAGCGGACCTGCGCGAGCGATTTGGGCATTCCCGGCTGCGTCCGGCTGGTGAGCGCGACGTCAAGCAGCCGGCCTTCGGCGCCGGCCATCCTCAGCCCGGTGGTTACCTCTTCGTCACTCGCGCTGTGCCGGCACCGGTTCAGGTGCCTTAGCAGGCTCCGCCTGTCTTCTTTGGCGACGAAGTGCGCGAGCAGGACGTTACACAGCCGGTCGGCAGGCTCACCCAGCATCAGCGCGGCAGTCCGGTTGGCTTCGCGGATGAAACCGTTGCGGTCGAGCAGGAGATAGCCGAGCGGGGCATTATTGAAAAGGTCCGCGTAGCGTTCGCGGGAAAGCTCCAGCTCGCGCAGGGCCTCGATCGCCGCCTCATTGGCCGACTCGAAGTCCAGCCGCTCGACAGCAAGCTGCTCCCGCAGGTCATGAAGTTCCCGTAAAATGGGGACGCTACCCATTTTCTTCTTCTTCCCCTGCCTCAAAATGGGGACAGTCTTCGGAGGGGACACGTCCACGGAGCGGCGCGACGAACGCGGCGCGGATGTGTCCCCAGTCGCACGAGGGCCCTGCGAAGTGACAGTCCCTATTTCCACGTCTACGGAGCGACGCGAGGCTGTCTTGCGAAGCGGGGACAGGTCCACGGAGCGCCTGCGTCGGACTCGGCGCGGATCTGTCCCCACTTCGGAAGGGACAGTCCCCGTTTTGGCGGAGCGCCTGAGCTTCACTTCGCTGTCACCGGGTTCTTCAGTTGGTCGACGTCCACGAACGCGATTACCGCGCCGTCGATCTTGTGGTCGGTGGTCTTGTAGGGGCGAACCCGCACGCTCCACCAGTGGCTGTTCTCGTCCTGCACTTCGAGGTCTTTAGTCTGGAGCGTGTCAATTACCTCGCGGATGTGCTTGTCGAGCTTCGGCACCTCCAAGCGCATCTTGATGTCGGTGATCGGCCGGCCCACGTCGCCGGGTATGAGGTTGAGCAGCTTCTCGGCGACGTTGGTGAACCGCCGGATGTGCAGGTCGCTGCCGACGATGACAATCGGGATGTTGACGCTGGCCATGAGGTTGTGGAGGTCGTTGTTGACGTTCTCCAGTTCGGAGTTGCGGCTCTCCAGCTCGTCGTTGAGCGTCGAAAGCTCTTCGTTAGTAGACTGCAGTTCCTCCTTGGCGGTCTCAAGCTCCTCGTTGGTCGACTGCAGCTCTTCGTTGGAGGAGGTTATCTCTTCGTTGGCCGAGCGCAGTTCCTCGTTGGTCGCCTCCTGCTCCTCGATAATCGCCTGCAGCGACTCGCGCGTCGACGCCAGCTCCTCACGCAGCTTGGTCAGCTCCTTTCCTTCGGAAGGCCCACGCGCGCCGCGCCCGCGCGGCCTGCGTCCCCCCGGAGTCTCGACCTCCGGTACCGGTTCGAACGAGACGAGGAAGAAACGTTCGTGCGACGGCGGCACGGTGAAGGGCAGCACCTCGACGTTGACGAAGCCGTAGTCGCCGTTGAGCCGAACTCGGACATTCTCCAGCCGGGCCCGGACGTTCTGCCTGATGGCCTTGTTGAGCGCAGTGCGCAGGTCGAGGTCCAGTCCTTCGCGCGCCAGCTTCAGGAGGTTGAGGCTCGCATCACCCTGCGCGTGTTCCAGGTAAGCCGCGGTGCGGCCCCGGAACTGGAGCACCTCCATCTGCCGGTTGACCACGACGCCAATCGGGCTGTAGTGCGTGAGTACCAGCCGGTCGGCCTGCTTCTGGACCTCGGCCGCGGATGGGACGAGCTGGGCCGGAGCGGTTGCCGCCTCCGCTCCCGGCGTTTCGGCCTTCGCCTCGGGCAGGGCGCGCCCGAACGCAATCGGCGGCCGCACCAGCGTCGTCCGCTTCACGTAGAACTTGTCTTTCTTGTCCGCCAGCTCGAACAGGTCCACTGCGGCGCCGGTGGTTTCCGACGCGCCGAGCAAGAGGTAGCCGCCCGGGCGGAGGGCGTAGTGGAATATCGGAAACACCTTGCGCTGCAGCGGCGCGCCCAGGTAGATGAGCACGTTGCGGCAACTGATCAGGTCGAGGTTGGAGAACGGCGGGTCCACGGCCACGTTCTGGCGGGCGAACACGCACAGCTCGCGGATGGTCTTGTTGATGCGGTAGCCACTGTCGGATTTGGCGAAGAAACGGTGCAGCCGTTCCGCCGACACCTCGGCGGCGATGCCGGCCGGATAGAAGCCCTGCCGGGCGCGGTCGAGCGCCTTCAGGTTGATGTCCGTACCGAACACCTGGATCGGGTTGTGCATCCCCTTTTCCGAGAGAAATTCCACCAGCGCAATGGTGATGGAATAGACCTCTTCCCCGCTCGAACAGCCCGGCACCCAGACGCGGACTGCATCCTCCGGCCCGCGGCCCTTGACCAGTCTCGGCAGTATCTTCTTCTTCAGCGTGGTGAAAACGCTTTTGTCCCGGAAGAAGCCGGTCACGTGGATGAGGATATCATTGAACAACTCCTGTACCTCGGCCGGGTGGCGGCGCAGGTAGTCGGAGTACTCGTGCAGCTTGTCGAAACGCCGCAGCGCCATCCGCCGGTGGATTCTCCGGTCAAGCGTCGGGCGCTTGTAGTAGGTGAAGTCCACGCCGAGCCGCTGGCGGATCACCGCGACAATCTCCTCGAAAGCCCGTTCCTCACCGCGCGCCTTCGACGTGGTCGGCAGGATGGGCACTTCCGAGCCCGCCGGGCGGCCGGCAAGTGCGACCATCTCCTTCGCGATCTTGGCGGGCGACAGAACGAAATCCACGCAGCCGGCCGCGACCGCGCTCGCCGGCATGGAGGTGTACTTGGCCGTCTTCTCGTCCTGCGCGAACGTGATGCCCCGGCGGTCTTGATCGCCATGAGCCCGGCCGTGCCGTCCGAGCCGTTGCCCGAGAGAACTACGCCGATGGCGTTGCTTCCCTCCTCGGTGGCGAGCGACACGAGAAACTCGTCGATCGGCATCCGCACGTCCTTCTCGGTCCGGCGCGGCGTCACCTTCAGCCGGCGTCCGGCCACCCGGATGGCCTTGTTGGGCGGAATCACGTAGACGCGGTTGACTTCGACGCGCAGGTTCTGCTTGGCCTCCGCGACCGGCAGGTTCGTCACGCGGCCGAGCAACGTCGGCAGCGCGCTCTCGTGCGTCGGGTCGAGGTGCTGCATGACCACAAACGCCATACCCGGGTTGGCGGGCAGCGCCTGCAAAAGCTCGGTCACCGCTTCCAGCCCGCCCGCCGACGCGCCGATACCGACAATCGGGAACGACTTCGCCGGCGCTTTCTTTCTCATCACTCGCTTACTGCTCTTCACGTTTGCCTCCTTAAATAGGGACGCTACCCATTTTCCATGTCCTGAACGTCACCTGGCCCTTCGGGACCGATTGGACACCGGCGACGCTATCTGCTCAGGATTCGCGGGGGGACGCTTGCGCTCGTCCACCCCGTCCCTGGGCAGCGTGAAAAAGAACGTCGTACCCTGACCCGGCACGGACTCGAACCATATCCGCCCGCCGTGGCGCTCGACCACGCGCTTGCAGACGGCGAGGCCGATGCCCGTGCCGGCGTACTCGTCCATCGTGTGCAGGCGCTGGAACAGGCGGAAGACCTTCTCGGCGTAGCGGGGCTCGATTCCAATGCCGTTGTCGGAAACGCGGATAGTAACGAACCCCGTCTCCGCGTCTCCGTGTCCCCGTGTCTCCGCGTCCCCGTGTCCCCGCGTCTCCGCGTCTACTCTCACCGCCGGCGGCTCCTTGCCGCGGAACTTGATGCCGTTGTCGATCAGGTTCTGGAATACCTGCAGCAGGGCCAGCTCGTCGCCGACGACGGTCGGCAGCGTGCCGGAAGTGATTGCGGCACCGGTCTCGCCGGTAGCCGTTTCGAGGTTGTAGAGCGCCTTCCGGAATACATGGTTCAGATTCACGAGCTCCGCCTTCATCTCGCGTCGCCCCACTCGCGAGAACATCAACAGGTCGGAGATGAGCGCCTGCATGCGGCGCGCGCCGCCGGAGGCGTAGTCGATGTACTTGTCGGCCTGTCCATCCAGCTTCGTCCGGTAGCGCTGGCGCAGCAGGTCGACGTAGTTCGAAACCATCCGCAGCGGCTCCTGCAGGTCGTGCGACGCGACGTAGGCGAACTGCTCCAGCTCTTCGTTGGAACGCTTCAGTTCGGCCAGGGTTTCCCGCAGCTTCCGCTCCGCCTGGCGGCGCTCGGTAACGTCGTGGGCCACGACCAGGGCCCGGCTGCCGTCGGGGCCGAACGTAACGTAGAGGACCGCATCGATGGTGGTGCCGTCTTTCCTCAGGACCTGATATTCAACCGCCTCGTCCACCTGCTCACCGGCAATGGTCCGCCTCACCCGTTCGGCAAATCGGGCACGGCTGTCTTCTTCGAGCACGTCCATCGGGCCGATTGCCATCAATTCCTCGCGTGTGTACCCGAGCGTCCGGCACATCGCGTCGTTGACGCTGAGGAACCGCCTGCCCCGGAGGTCGATTTCGTAGATTCCGGTGGGGGCGTACTTGATCAGCGCGTTCGCCTTCTCCTCGGACTCACGGAGCGCCCGCTCGGCCTCCTTGCGCTGGGTGATATCGTGCGAGATACCGACGATGCCGGCAATGTTCCCCTGTGCGTCGCGCCGCGGCGCCTTGGTGGAAAGGAACTGGCGTCGCCCTTCGGGCGTGTCGGCGGTCTCCTCGAAGGTCTCGCTCTGCCCGCGCTCGAGGACCCGGCGGTCATGTTCCAGAATCGCGCGGCCAATCTCGGGGTCCGCGTAGAGTTCGGCGTCGGTCCGGCCCAGCGCCTGTTCGGCCGTCTTATTCACGATGTGCAGCACCGCCGGATTGGCCATCAGCCAGCGGCTCTGCGTGTCTTTGATGTAGACGGCATCGGTGATGTTGTCGGTGAGCGACCGCAGCAGGGCCTCGCTGTCGCGCAGGGCCTCATCGGCCCGCTTGCGCTCGGTTATGTCTCTCGACATGCCGCGGAAGCCGAGCAGCTTGCCGCCGTCGTCGAAGAACGGGACTCCGCCGATCTCGATGAAAATCCGCTGCCCCGCCGCGTCCAGCGCCTCGATTACCAACCCGGCAAACGGCTTCGGGTGCTCCGCCAGCCCGCGAAATCCCGCCTCAACCAGCGTCCGAAGCGCTGCCGGTGTCTGGTCGAACGGGGTCCTGCCGATCATCTCCTCGGGCTTGAGACCCCAGAGCTTCTCCATCTGCGGGCTGCAATAGGTGTATCTGCCCTGCGCGTCCATCTCCCAGACGAAGTCGCTTGAAGACTCAATCAGCGCCTGGTACTTGTCGCGAGTCTCGCGCAGGGCCGCCTCGGCCCGCTTCTGCTCGGAGATGTCTTCGACGAAGGCGACATGGCCTTGCTCGTTGTCGGACGAATCGCGCACCCGCGAGACGCTCCTGCGCACCCAGACCGGCAGGCCATCCTTGCGGACGTACCTATTCTCCACCACGAAACTCGCGGTGTCTCCGGCTAAGAGATGAGCTGCCAGGCGTGCGCTTTCCGTTCGGTCGTCAGGATGAATCAGCTCGTCGTGCGTGAGTCCGCCCAGTTCCCTTTCGCTGTAACCGAGGAGTCGGCAGAACGCCTCGTTGACCTCGGCGAAGCGTCCTGAGGTCGTGGTGATAGCGAGTCCGACCGCGGCGTTTGCGAGCGTGTTTTGGAGTCGCAGGATATCTTCCTGAAGGTTCTGTCGGTCAGCGCGGGCTCGGGCAAGGCTCTCGGCGATTCGCTCGATATCGGTCATGTCCATGGCCACCGCTGTGAACACGACGCCGTCGGAAGTGTGACTGACGCTGATTGAAACCAGCGCGGGTCGCGGCCGCGCCCGCGAGTCCGTCATCAGGAGCCGTTCCCGGGCCGGGATCGCCTCCGCGCGCCTGACCATTGCGGCGAGCCGGGGCCGATCTTCAGGCTGCACAATTTCCTCGAAGCGGTGGCCGAGAATGTGCTCGTGCGGTATACCGAGTAACTCCGACAGCCGCGCATTGGCGAAAACGATGCGACCGTCAGGCGAGAACGCCGCAACGGCTTCGGCCATTGTCTCGGCTGCCTGCCGGTAGATGGTCTCGGCGCCCGAAAGCGAATAGACCTGCTCGCCCTTCGTGCCTTTGACGATGACTGCATCAACTTCGCCGTCGCGGATGGCGCGCAGGGTCTCTTCGGCCTCGGCGAGGCGCCGACGGAGGGAAGACATGGAGTCGCGAGTACGCGGAGAAGGAGCAGACGCGGAGACGCGCGGACGCGGGGAAGGAGTGGACGCGGGGACGCGGCGACGCGGGGAAGGAGTAGACGCGGGGACGCGGGGACGCGGGGAAGGAGTAGACGCGGGGACGCGGGGACGCGGGGAAGGAGTGGACGCGGGGACGCGGGGACGCGGAGTGTTTCTTCTTCATGCGTTATTCCGATCCGACGCGCTTGGCGCGGATGGTCCACTTCTCCGGCGATGAAGCCATCCTTACGAGCATAGAGAGCACCTCTTCGTATGCCTCGTCTAGTCGCCTGGCAGAGGGCGCATCCAGGTAGCCGCAGCGAAGGCAGACCTCGAGGTGAGACTGAGTTTCCGCTGCTTCGCCCTCTGCATCGTTGAGCTTGCTGACAAATGCCGCAGGGTAGCGACGCTTTCGCCAGGCCTCGGCAACATTGCTTGGCACTGACCGTGATGACCGTCGGATCTGATCGACTAACGAGAACCGCTCATGGGTGGGGAACCGCTTGGTCTCTCCGTACACATCCATAGCCAAGTCCATGGCCCTCTGCCACACTCTCAAGTCTCGAAACGACCTTATGTTCTCACTCACCGTGTCTCCGCGTCACCGTGTCTCCGCGTCACCGCGTCTCCTGTCCTATATCCAGCCCGACCAGCACCCGTTGCTCGTCACTCATGTCGCCAATCAGGCGGCGGATGGGCAGTGGCAGCGTCTTTACCAGCGTCGGGGCCGCCAGGATGCCTGCGTCCACGGCCAGTACCGGGCGTTGATAGATATCCACCACGTTCAGAGTGTAGCGTCCCTTCAGGTACTTATCACACAGGGCCGCGATATTCCGGGTCGCCTGGGCCGAGCGGGGCGTTGCTCCCGCGACAAAGAGGTTGAGCTGGTAGGTGGAGGTCTTCAGGCGTCTGCCGGCTGCAGACAGACCGGAATAGGACCTAGTGGACCGATGGGACCTATTACCGACCTTGCGGCTCCTGGTTTCTGGCTCTTGTTTCTTACTCTTCACTCTTCACCTCGGTCGCGATCGTAGGTCCAGGCCCACCAGCACGCGTTCGTGGTCAGCAAGGTCGCCGATGATTTTCCGCACCGGCACCGGCAGCTTGCGCACGAGAGTCGGCACGGCGACGATCTGGTCGCCGCTGGCCAGCTTCGGGTTACGGAGCAGGTCGATGACCTCAATTCGGTACAGGCCATGCAGGTGCTCCTCGCAGATTTCCTTGAGGTTGTCGAGGGCCCTGACCGCCCGTGGAGTGTACCCGGCAATATAGAGCTTCAGGCTCCACACGCCGGACTTGGGCGTTGGGCTGGCTGGAGCCGGCGCCGCGGGCGTCATTCTGCCCCCTTCCTTTGTTTGTCGGCCATGCGGTGCCTGGCCATTTCGGCCCGGTCGCCATGCTCAGCCTGCACTCGCGCCTTCTCGGCGTTGCGGGAACTTGCGAGGTCCTGCTCGATTCCCGCCAGCTTTGCCTGCAGGGATTCAACCTGCGCACGGACGGAAGCGTGTTCGTGCTCGAGCTCCCGAGTTTGACGGGAAGCCTTCTGCACCGCGCCTTCCGCTTCGGCCCGGTCGCGCGCCTCCTGCGCCATCCGTGCCGAGCCGGTGTAGACGGTTCCGGCCCCGGTGTAGACGTCACTCAGTTGTATGCCGTCATTCGTCAGGCGGTACTCGCGCATCTGGTTCGAGTGGGCCATGCCGCGGCTCTTGAGCACGTAGAGGACACGGTTGCGTTCGCTCGCCGACTCGACCATCCGGAGCAGCAGCCAGGTATCCATCAATGATGAGATCCCGACCTCGCTCTCCTCCTGGGCATCCCCGGCCGCGGTGAGGCTGTTGAATACCGCCGTTATCTGTCGGTTCTTGAGGTAGTCAATCACCCGGGAGAACATCGCCTTGATTTCCTCGCGCGTGCCGATGCTCGACATGCTGGTTATCGGGTCCATCACCACGACGTCCGGCTTGAACTTCTCGACCAGGGAATGGATTGCCACGAGATGGCCTTCGAGGCCGTAGAGCGAGGAGCGGACCGAGTTGAACTGCAGCCGGCCGCTGCGCACGTGACGCCCGAGGTCAAGCCCGATTGATGACATGTTCCGCATTATCTGGTCCGGCGACTCCTCGAACGAGAAGTAAAGGGCACGCCCGCCCTTGCTGCAGACCGAATCGACGAAGCTCGCCGCGAGGCTGGACTTGCCCGAGCCCGCGGTGCCGGATACGAGGATGCTCGAGCCTTTCCAGAACCCCTTACCATCGAGCATGGTATCGAGGCGGGAAATGCCTGAGGAAATTCGCTCGGTAGAAACCGGGTAGTTCAGGCCCATCGCGCTGATGGGTAGGATGGAAAGGCCCTGCTCGTCAATCATCGTCGGGTACTCGTTAGTCCCGTGGACCGAACCGCGGTACTTGACGACACGGAGCCGGCGCGTGGCAATCTGGTTCACCACCCGGTGGTCGAGCCGTATAACGCAATCGCTGACGTACTCCTCAAGCCCATGCCGGGTGAGCAGTTCGCCGGAACCTTGTTCGCCGGTGATGATGGTAGTGACGCCTTTGTCCTTGAGCCAGCGGAAGAGCCGCCTGAGTTCGGCCCGCAGGATGGCCTCGTTAGGCAGGCTGGAAAAGAGCGACTCGAGGGTATCGAGCGCGACGCGCTTCGCCTTCACCTCGTCAATCATCGAACCGAGCCGGACGAACAGCCCTTCGAGGTCGTATTCGCCGGTCTCCTCCAGCTCGCCGCGGTTTATCTGTACGTAGTCGAGCGCCATCTTCTTCTGACGCACGAGCTTGGGCACGTCGAACCCGAGGCTCGCCACGTTCTTCGAGAGTTCGGCGCCGGTCTCCTCAAACGCCATGAACGCGCCCGGCTCCCCGAAGTCGCGCGCGCCCCGGACGATGAACTCCATCGCCATCAGCGTCTTGCCGCAGCCCGCGCCGCCGCAGACGAGCGTGGGCCTTCCGCGCGGAAGACCCCCTAAGGTTATCTCATCCAGACCGCGGATTCCGGTCGCGCACTTGGTCAGGCCTTTCAGGCGCTCGCTTCCGCGCACTTGCGTTGCTCCCGGTGCCTTGTCAGACCCAGACTGCTGTAGCATCTAGCCTCCCTGGGGAATAGGACCAATAGGACGTATAGGACCGATGCTGCCCGCTGCGGGCAGGGTGAAAATGAAGGTCGAGCCTTTGCCCGGCTCCGATTCGACGCGAATGGTGCCGCCGTGGCTCTCGACAATCTTCTTGCAGACCGCGAGCCCGATGCCGGTGCCGGGGTACTTCTCGTCGGTGTGAAGACGCTGGAAGAGCTTGAATATCCGGTCCCGGTGCTGCAGCTCGATCCCGATACCGTTGTCGGAAACGCGGATAGTAACGAACCCCGTCTCCGCGTCCCCGTGTCCCCGTGTCTCCGTGTCCCCGCGTCCCCGTGTCTCCGCGTCCCCGCGTCTCCGCGTCTCCGCGTCCCCGTGTCCCCGCGTCTCCGCGTCTACTCTCACCACCGGCGGTTCGGCGCTGCGGAACTTGATGGCATTCTCAATCAGGTTCTGGAAGAGCTGGGTCAGCAGTATCTCGTCGCCGCAGACGGTCGGCATTCCATCGACCACGACCTGGCCGCCCGAGTCGGCGAGCGCGAGCGCCAGGTTCTCCCGCGCCCGGCCGATGACCACGCCGAGGTCGACGGGCTGAACCGGCCGGGTCCCGGCATTTGCGCGCGAGTAACGCAGCAGCGCATCGATAAGAATCTGCATCCGCTTGGACCCGCCCACCGCGTAGTCGATGTATTTGTCGGCCTTCTCATCCAGCCTCCCCTGGTAACGCTGGGCGAGCAGCTCAACGTAGCTCGCCACCATCCGAAGCGGCTGTTGCAGGTCGTGCGATGCCACGTAGGCAAACTGCTCGAGCTCCGCGTTTGAGCGGCTGAGTTCGGCGGTGCGCTCCGCAACCTTGGTTTCGAGCGTATTGTGCGCCTCCCGCAGCGCGGCCTCGGCCCGGCGGAAGGCAGTGATGTCGAGGTCCATCTCAAGTATCAGCCGCGAGCCGTCGGCGTCGGTGAAGGGCATGTCGAAGGCGGAGATGACCGTTCCGTTCGTCAACTCAACTTCCCAATGGTGAGGTTTGCCGGTCTTAAGCGGCGTGAACGACTGGCAGAACGTGCAGGGCGCGGGCTGGCCGAAGCAGTACTCGTAGCAGCGCCGGCCGTCTGCCTCGCCAAACTGGTCCCGAAACGCCCGGTTGGCAAAGACCACGTGATAGTCCGGGCTTAGAAGGCAGATCATCGCCGGCAGGCTTTCGAGGACGTCGAGGAACCGCTTGCGCTCAGCCTGGACCGCAGCCTCGGCCCGCTTCTGCTCGGTGACGTCGAGGCCGACCTCCATGATGAGTTGCGAGCCGTCGGCGTCGGTGAACGGGAAATCGCTGATATCGTAATTGCGGCCATCGGGGCCGAGCCACTCCCAGTGGTGTGGACCTTTGGTCTTCATCACGGTATAGCTCTCGCAGTTCTCGCAGGGTTCGGTTCGGTGGAACAGGTAGTCATAGCAGCGCCGGCCGCCGGACTTGCCGAATCGCTCCTCGAAGAACCGGTTGGCAAACGGGACGGTGTGGTCCGGGGCCAGGAGAATGACGTAGGCGGGCAGCAGGTTGAGCACGTCGTGCAGCCGCTGGCGCTCGGCAACTACCGCCGCCTCGGCCCGCTTTCGTTCGGTGACGTCCCGGGCCGCGGCGAATACGCCCGTGACCTCGCCCCGCGTATCCCGATAGACGCTCGCGTTGTAGAGCACATCGATGAGATGCCCGTCGCGGTGACGGATGGTCAAGGGGTAGTCGGTGACCGAGCATTCGGCAAAGACGCGGCGGTAGCCTTCGCGGGCCTTGTCCGGCTCGGTAAAATACTCGGAGAAATCGGTGCCGATGAGCTCGACGCGAGTGGCCCCGGTAGCCGTTACCGTGGCCTCGTTCACATCGGTAATCCTGCCCTCGCTGTTGATCGTGACCAGCGGATCGAGCGATGCCTCGATCAGGCTGCGCGAGTACTGCGACGCTACGGCCAGCCGTTGCTCGACCAGCTTACGTTCCTCAATCTCGGCTGTCAGCTCTGACGTGCGCTCCCTGACCCTGAGTTCGAGGTTCTCCTTTGCCTCGCGCAGCGCCTGCTCGGTCTCGACTCGGAGTCGCTCGTGCTCAAGCGCGTCCAGGGCAAAGGAGACGTCCGCGCTCAACGCCTGGAAGAGCCGCACGTGTTCCTCGTCGAAGACACTTGGATCGGACGCATAGAGGACAAACGCGCCGATGACCTCTCCGCTCTGATGGAGCGGGAAAGATGCGGATGCATGGAACCCGTAGCGCTGAGCGGGCAACCGCCACGGAATAGTCGCCGGGTTGGTGGAGAAGTCGTCGTTGACCACTGTGCGGTCTTCGCGGATGGATGTACCGGTCGGGCCCCGGCCCAGGTCGCCTTCGATCTCAACCCGGATTTCCTTCAGGTAGTCGCAGGCCGGACCGCAGCACGCGACCGGTTTGACCTGCGTGCCGTCGACGAGCCCGATCCAGGCCAGCGGAAAACCACCTTCCTCGCTGACGATTCGGCAGACCTCGTCGTACAACTTTCCGGCATCGCGAATTCGCACGATGCTCTCGTTGACACGGCTAAGCACGGCGTAGAGCCTGGCCAGACGGGCAACCCGCTCGCTGCTGCGTTTCCGCTCGGTGATATCCCGGTCAACCGACACGTAGCCGGTCGTGTTGCCCTGCTCATCGCGCAGAACAATGACATGCGCCTCCACGTAGATCTGCCGGCCGTCGTGCGTGGTCCGAATCGACTCCACCTCAACGTGGCCGTCGGCCGAGATGCGCTCGACGATCTGTTCGCGAGTAACGCCGCCAACGTAGACCGGATGGAAGAGCTCGGTGCTGACTCTGCCCATTGCCTCGGCTTCGCTGTATCCGTACAGCCGCTCGGCCGACCGGTTCCAGAACGTAACGTGGTAGCCTGCATCGTAGCCGATGATGGCATCGTTCGCGCTGGCCAGCATCATGGACTGCTCGCGCAGTCGAACCTCGGTCCGCCTGCGCTCGGTGATATCGCGGCTGAAAGACGCAACCGCGGTGTGGGGTGTCCCCGGTTTGATGGACAGTGGAAGTGGGTGTAACATCAAACCGGAGGTATCGATTGGATACAGCAGAGAAGAAGCCGCGGAAGACTTACACGCGTGAGTTTAAGATCGAAGCGG
>Ga0172371_10008525_pt1 | contig 14350 bp, 18 predicted proteins | sample Lak12m_FD_114543 | JGI IMG/M metagenome (GOLD analysis project Ga0172371, IMG submission 114543) | Freshwater microbial communities from Kabuno Bay, South-Kivu, Congo - kab_022012_12m | ecosystem: Environmental > Aquatic > Freshwater > Lake | place: Democratic Republic of the Congo: South-Kivu... | reverse complement strand
GTTTGATGGATAAACCTAGAGAAGCAGCGGGGTTGATTTTAGGTTTAGTCTGGAAAGAGGGAGACGAAAATTTACAGGAAAATTTCACCGATTATGCGCGGGGGGTGATTGAGGGATTAGCAGAGAAGGAAGGTGTTACCCCCGAAGATATCGATGGGGTGATTTGTGATACGGTTTATTGGTTAAAAGAATCAGGAGTATCTTGGCAGGGGGCGGCGGCGATTTTGGAGTCTCAATTTGATATGAATGGTGAAAGTGGGCGGATTATACAAAGTGTTTATTGGCCGGAAGGTGAGAGAGTGAGGTAGAATAGAGCCAGGCTCCTGTAGCTTAACTGGATAGAGCAGGCCCGTCCTAAGGGCAAGGTTGGTGGTTCAAGTCCGCCCAGGAGCACACATTTCTGAGTTTTACTTCTATTTCAAGTCGATGGAGAAAAGATTAGAGAGAGAGTTTTTTTGCTTTAAGTCAGTGAGAATGATGAGACGGTGACCGTCAGGAGAGGGGATGGCGATTTGGCCTTCAATATTGGTTTGGAAAATGGTAGTCCGATTGTTGCCGTCATATTCAATAACGGCAATTTCTTCAGGAGAAGTAATGATGAGATGGCGGGAAGTGGGGTACCAGGTAAGATTATAAGAGAGAAGAGGGTTGGTTTGGGCGGCGAGAGTTTTAAGTTGGTCAATTAAGGGAAGGGAAGTAGATTTGCTGGGTGTTGGGGTAGGGGTGGAAGCGGTAGCGGTGGCGGTAGAATCAGTTTCTTTTGTTTCATCGGGTAAGAAGAAAAGGGGATTTAATGATTTAATGCTTTTTTCGTCGGCACTGATAAGATAATTAGTACCTTCTTTGAGATCAAAAACATAAATGCGGTTTTTTTGTAAATGACGCTCCTGTTGAGTAGGGTTAATTGAGGGTAGAGATGATTCCAGGGGGTTTGTAGATAGTTCTAGGTCTTTAGTGGTGGTATAAAGGATTTTTTCTTGGTCTGGCGATAAGAAGATGTTGACGGCAGAATTTTTCATGATATCGAGTAAGTATTCGGGAAGGAGTTTGAGGTAATTGTTATTGTTTACGGAGATTTGTTTTTGCCAGTTATCAATAACGAGAGGTAACTTGACGGTAGTATCGGTCAAATCCTTAGCCTTATTAAACCCCTTGATGTTTAAGAGATGAGAGGAGACAATGTCGTTTTCGGTATTTAAGAAAACAGCGAGAACCTCAGTGTTGTCTGGTGACCAAAAGAAAGACGCTTTAGTATAGTCGTAGCTTGAGAGATCAGTAATTTGGCTAATCTGGGAGTTGCCCAAGAAGTTGTTAGTAAGCGAGTTCATGGAAAGAATAAAGACACCATTATTATCAGCGAGGTTGGCGTTTTTGACGACAAAAAGAACTTTGTTTCCGTCAGGACTTATAGAGATATTTTCGGCACCATTGTAGGTTAAAGGACTGATTGAAGGCAGGGAAGGGAAAAGTCGAGCGTCGGTGGCCGAAACAAGTTCTGAAGAGATGGGGAAAGTTTTGGTCCAGCCAGAGAAGCCTTCTTTGGCGATTTTGATAGTATAAGTGCCAGGGGAAAGATAAAGGGTATCATCAGTAGCCGTGGTGAGGTGGTCGTTGACGAAGACTTGGGCGGTTTTAGGATAGGAAGTGGCGGACAAAAGGCCCATGCCATTTAGGCCGCCTTTTTGTAAATTGGGGCGGTAGCCCTTGGCGAATTTGATAGCAATAAGGGTGCCAGTGGAAAGGACAACAATGATTAGTAAGGTCAAAATGAGACGAAAACGTTTGGCTTTGGTAGTGGTCATTCTAACTTAACATTATATCAAGTTTTGACTGTGTTAGAATTCGAGCATGGCTTGGTGGACGGGAAAACGAATAGGAATTGATTTGGGAACAGCTAACTCGCTGGTTTATGTTTCCGGTGAAGGGATAGTTTTGGATGAACCAACGGTAGTAGCAGTCTCTTTAGTCGATAATCGGGTTTTAGCCGTTGGTAAAGAGGCTCAAGTGATGTTAGGGCGAACGCCAGGGAATATTAAGGCAAGTAGACCAATGCGTGATGGGGTAATTGCCGATTATGTGGTAACTGAAGCAATGCTTAGATATTTTTTGAAAAAAGTAGGGGGAATGGGTTTAATTCGTCCGGATATTTTGATTTCTATGCCGGCGGGGGTAACGCAGGTAGAACAACGAGCGGTTTTGGGGGCGACGATGTCGGCAGGAGCAAGACGAGCCTATTTGATTACTGAGCCGGTAGCGGCGGCGATTGGAGCCGGTGTGCCGATTGGAGAGGCTTCAGGGAATATGATTTTGGATATGGGGGGAGGGACGGCAGAGGCAGCAATAATTTCTCTTTCCGGGGTGGTGGCAACTAAAAGCGTGCGAGTAGCAGGTAATAAAATTGATGAGGCAATATCAAAATACATTAGAAGGAAACATAATTTACTAGTAGGTGATGCGACAGCGGAAAAAATAAAGATGAAGATTGGTTCAGCTATTGTTCTGGACAAAACGGAAAAGATGATGATAACTGGTCGAGATAGTGTTACAGGTTTACCGAGGCAAGTAGAGATTAGCGGTAATGAAGTAACTGAGGCGATTAGTGAACCGTTAGAAAAAATTGCGGGAATGGTTAAAACTGTTTTAGAAGAAGTACCACCGGAATTGTCAAGTGACATTATTGATAAAGGGATAGTGATGAGCGGGGGAACAGCGTTACTTCGACATTTAGACAGATTTTTGGTAGAAAAAACTGGTGTACCAGTGTTTGTATCAGAAGATCCACTCAAGTGTGTAATCAAAGGAACTGGGATAATTTTAGACGACTTGGATACTTATAAATACGCGTTGATTAAGTTTAGTTAATTTTTCTTTTGTATCAAGTTATTTATGTTGCGCTAGCAGTTCAATCTTTGTATTGCTATTTTAAGTTTTTATGGCTAGGAGACCTAAAATGATAAATTATTTTATAGGATCTTTATTTTGAGATTAGATTAAGCGAATATTTTTAGAGCAGGGGAGAAAAAAATAAAAAAACTGAAAAGTTTTTGTTGGAAATTTGTTCGATAAAATAAGAGTGTAAATTTAAAGAATTAGAGGGGTTCTGTTTATTTTTAAAAAGAGAAGAGAAAATGAAAAATTATGAGAACGCTGATTTAAGTTAAAAAAAATAACTGATTGAGATTTATACCCCCATTGGTATGTTATACCCATTGGGGTATAGTATACCCAATAGGGTATGTTACAACCTTAAGAGGAGGGATTCTTTTTGAGTAGAGTTTTTTGTGGAAAAGAAGAAAGAGAGCTTTGTTAATTTTTCTTGCTTGTCCAAAGATTATTTTGTTCATTCTTTTATTTGTTTAAAAAAATATTTATATTTATTCTTTGCTTGTCCAAAGGTAGTTTTTGTTCATTCTTTTGCTCGTGCAAAAAGAGAATAACGCCCTCTGCACTGCGTGCTTCTCCCTCTTAATCTAAGAGGGAGAGGGAGAGAGCAACGCCGCCAGGCTCGTTACAAACCAGTTTTTAATATACTATGCAAGTGAGACTCGCTTCTGGCAAGCAAAGCTCGAACATCACTTGCTTTAATAACTGAATTAAAAACTGGTTTGCTTAACCTGCCTGCCGGCAGGCAGGCACTTGCGCTGGCGGGGGGGGATAGCCTTTGGGTGGCACCCCTCTTAATCCTTCGACTTTGCTCAGGACAAGCCCAAGAGGAAGAGGGGAGGCTCCGAGCCATTGGCTTCTTTGGGTGAGCAAAGATTAATTTTTTAACTAGATCAATCAGGATAGGTAATTTACTTATTACAGGTTTTATTTTGCTGGTTTTAAGCTGATTTCTTCGAGCTGTTTTTGAAGTTTTAGGGGAGGATTTATAAATAGAGTAATGGGTCTTTATGTATTTGTGAGTAATTAAGGGGCTTTTAAGTCCCTTTAGGTTTAAAAGCTGAGTAATTAAAGTGATCAGAAAGAAAGACTTTTGTTCTTGATAAGGTTGGTTTGTATAGTCCTATAGAGTGTTTTTAGGTTAATTTAATTGTACTTAATAATATAAGTTATATGACTGTGTCTTATAGTGTGTGGTTATTGTCAGTCTGGTTAGTTGATTGCCAAAAAATGAATCGAAAATTTAGCCTCGAACTGCTAAAGTTGAGTTTTAAACACCACGAAAAGGATTGATAAGTGGCGTTATATGTGATTTGTAGTCTGTTTGGCAGACATGACTGATAAGTGATAACGATTTTTGACTGGAGATTGACATTTTACATTTGTGAAAATAGGCGGCATAATTAAGTTTATGGCTAAGAGAAGGGAAATATTAGGGGTAAGGATAGACGAGGTTAAACAAAGCGAGGCGTTGGATTCGATTGGTGCCTGGTTAAGATCAAAAAAATTTAATTGCAGACAGGTGGTTACAGCTTATAGCGAATTTCTAGTGCGAGCAAACAGTGACGCTGAATTTAAGAAAATATTAAATGAGGCTGATTTAGTGGTGCCCGATGGAGTATCGGCGTTGGCAGCGCTTTCTTATCAAGAAAAAATAGCCAATATTCCTGAGCTGCCAGTATCAGTTTTTAAGCGGATTTTGGTTGGTTTTGGGGTGGGGAGACAAGTGTTTCGAGGAAAAGTTGAGAAAACAGTAACCGGAGTGTGGTTATTTGAAGAATTGGTGGGATTGGCGGTTAGGTATCAATGGAAAGTATTTTTACTGGGTGGTTTTGGAGATAAAGCGGAAAGACTAATGAAGAAACTGAAGACTGAAAAGCCAGGCTTAGAGATTGACTTTGATCAAGGCGAACAGAGGGTGGGTGAAAATAAGGTGGAAAACGAACGAATACTAGAGAAAATAAACAATTTTAAGCCGGATCTGTTATTTGTAGCTTATGGTCCGGTTAAACAGGAGAAGTGGATTAAAAATAATAAGGATAGGTTAAAAGTGAAAGTAGCGATTGGAGTAGGGGGAACCTTTGATGAAGTTTTGGGAGATTTACCTAAACCACCTGATTTTTTTGAAAAACACGGACTGAAATGGTTGTGGCGTTTGTGGCTCCAACCGAGGAGGATAAAAAGGATATATAAAGCAGTGATTATTTTCCCCTGGAAAGTTTTTCGAGCCGTTTAAGAGGGGTTGTGTAAGGTTAGTTTTAAATTTGATTAAATTTGATATTGTTCTATCGCGAAAAACGGCATTAGGAATTTCTGGAGGTGTCGGGGTTTATCCCGAGCATCCATAAAACGGATTCTTTTTTGTAGCGACGATCGCCTCTGGAGTTGATACGAATGGCAGGAAGTTTACCACGTTTACCCCAACGCTTAATAGTCAAAGTAGAGACACGTAAGAGATTGGCGACTTCGCCAACAGTTAGGAGGTCGGGGAGATTGTTTAAATCTAAATTATATTTTTTTAGAGGAGAATCATTGTTGTCCATATATGATATAGAAATTAACAGAGAGGGAATATTTAGTCAAGCCGGTAGAATGAAATTTGATACAAAAAAATCCGCAGTAAGCGGACTTTTCTGTATTTCAAAGCAAAAAATTTATTTGAGCTCTTATCCCGCAGTTGCGGGATCTCGCACTAATCTAATCTTACTTGAGCTCGACCTTCGCACCGGCTTCTTCAAGTTTTTTCTTGGCGATTTCGGCATCTTCTTTCTTGGCGTCTTCCAAGAGAGTTGCGGGAGTCTTTTCAACGAGATTTTTAGCTTCGACTAAACCTAAATCGGTTTTGATTTCCCGAACGGCTTTGATGACGGCAATTTTGGTAGCACCGGCATCGGTAATGACGACGTTAAAGCTGGTTTTCTCTTCAGCTGGAGCGACATCGGTAGTTGAAGCAACAGCACCGGCGACAGCGACTGGAGCAGCGGAGACGCCAAACTTGTCTTCGAGAGCGTGAACGAGCTCGGAGACTTCTAAAACGGTTAGTTCGGAAACAGTATCAACGATTTTTTGCAGGTTAGGAGCTAGTTTTTTAGTTTCTTCTGCCATTAGTTTGTTTCACCGCCTTTCTTATTTTTAATTGCTGATAGGGCAAAAACGAGATTACGCATGTTGGCGGAGAGAACGCTGGCAAGGTTTTGGGCGGGGGCATTTAATTGAGATAAAAGTGTAGCCAGGAGTTGTTCGCGATTAGGAAGTTTGCTAAGAGCGGTTATTTCATCAGCAGAAATAATTTTATCTTCTCCTTCTGGTTGATTGGCGGACATAAGGCCGATTTTGATTGAAGGAAGTTGGTGGTCAGTGATGAAGTTAGTTAAAGCTTTAGTAGAAGCGACGATATCCCCTTGTCCAATAAGGATAGCGGTGGGGCCATTTAAAGTGTCTTTTAGGCTGTCAGGAAGAGTTTTTAGTCTATTAGTAAGGATCCGGGAAAGGAGAGTGTTTTTGGCGACGGTAAACTCAGCGTTAGTTTCAGCTATTTGTTGACGAAGTTTGTTTTGATCGCTGACAGAAAGACCAGCGTAGTTAGTAATAATGAGGAGAGTAGCGGAATTGATTTTGGTTTCTAACTCCTGAAGACGATTGATATTTTTTTGATTTGGCATTTTAGAGTATTTAAATCATGTTTTTGTAAAAAACGTACTCGCGTGCCCTGCGGGATATCTGCGTGCGTTTTTCATAAAAACATCTTTTAATTTTAATAAACAAAAACCCGATCAAAGACATGACGGGTGATAATTCCTGACCGGGGCTTAGTGATTGCCCAGTGTCTTTGGATAAGGGGGATTATACATGATGATATAATATGGAGCAAGTACCTTGAAAAAGCTGGTGGGAGCGGTGAATTTCTTTTGTTAGGAATTGACCGGTCCCACTGGAGAGTTTTGATTTTAAAAACCCTAATTATTATATTAGGAGGGAGAATTGGGAAAAAAGGTTAGTGGCCCTGTGATTCCCGAAGAAACACTAGAGATTGTTTTGACGGTGATGGCCAATTACCGTCGAGGAGTAACGGCTGAGGTAGTGGCGAGGGAGACGAAATTGTCTCCCGAAGAAGCGGAAAAGGCCTTAAGATTTTTGAGGCGGAAACGGCAGATAGATGGCCCCGCTGGTGGTGGGAAGTATTTTCTCAACCACTAGTAGCTGAGGCTGTTTAAGTTTTCTCCGGTGGTGATTGGGCGGGGGCTGGAGTAGTAATCCACCCCCGCCAGATTTTTTTAATGATATTGGAGGAAAATACGGGTAGAGGCTCTTTTTTTGCGAGCATTTCTAATCTGTTGACTAGTGAGGAGGTTATTTTCTTCGTTGAGAATACCAACTTCTTTAAGGTATTGTTGAAGTTCTGCGGGGGTAGCGGGGAGTTCGGGAAGATCGGCGAATTCGCCATGTTTATTTAATTGCCAAGGTTCGATGGTAGGGTGAGGATCATCTTCGTGATAGAGAACTACAAAACGGGTTTGGCGATTGGTTATTAGCAATTTGATTCTCGGGAAACAGTCTCTAATTTCTCTTCGGTATTGACGATTAAAAACTGAACCCCTAAGAGTACCAATAATAATAACCTGAGGTACGTCGATTTCTGTCTCGGGAACTTGAGGAAGACCAGCCAAACATTCTTCATCGGGAGTTGGAGATGGAGGAGAATTATCAGTTTGGGGATTGTAAGCAGAAACAGTTTCTCGGTAGGTCATATTAGTTAATAAAAGTTTTGCTATGATTAATTTATGGTGACTGGTTTATCGCAAAAACAGATTGAAGATATTGTTTATCGGGTGTTGACTAAATTTTACCAGAACGTGCTTTTAGTGAGAATGCCGGTTAAAGAGGACTTAGATAGATTTGCGACTAAAGAAGACTTGGAGCAATTTGCTAGCAAAGAAGATTTTGAAAGATTAGAAAATAAAGTTGATTTAGTAGCGGGGAAAGTAACGATTTTGGAATCGAATCACGAACGGAGAATCAGACGAGTAGAAACTAAATTAAAATTACCGCCACTAGCGATGGATTAGATTGAGGAGAGATCGAGACGAAGACTGGGAGAATGGGTAGTTTTAAAGAAAACGGATTTGATTTTTTTGAGACCGATGGTGTTTAGGAGAACAGAAATATTTTCGGTGAGATCGTTTGTGTCTTGATTTATTTTGCCAACTGATAGATGGAGAAGAGGTAGTTTAGCCTCGGATTTGTAGTTGACAGTGGCTCCTTTTTTAAGTTCTTCAGCTCGTTTTTCAGGATTTTCACTAATAGTGCCGTTTTTAGGGTTAGGCATTAAGCCTTTGGGGCCTAAGATTTTGGCAAAACGAGCGAGTTTGGGCATGTCGGTAGGGCTAGCTAGGAGAATATCAAAATCGATTTGGTTAGCGTTTAATTTGGCGATAGTTGGGTTGGAAAATATTTCGATTCTAACTTCTTTGCCAGTAGAATGGGGAAGTTTGACCTCTCCGCGAATGTTAGATTCAGTTAGATTAAGGTGAAGTTCAAGGGTTTTTAATTTGTGATGATTACTTACTTGAACTAAAGTTTCCAGGGCGTCTTTAAGAGGATAAATTTTGTTTTTGTCGATTTTTTTTAGATTATTTTGGTAGCGTTTGGAGCGGTGGCGGATTTTTTTAGGAGCTGATTTTTTAGCTGGTTTGGTTTTTTCATCTTTGGTCTTGACAATAGGTTTTTCTTCAGTTTCAGTAATTTTGGCTGGGTATTGAGCGCGGATAGCTTCGAGAGCGGTATCGTTTAAACCTTCGATGCTTAAAATTTCACCGTCTGTTTTTTCGGCTAATTGTTCAGGATTAAGGCGGGCTTTACGAAGAGCTTCGGCGGTATTTTCGGGTAGTTCGTTGTAGATGGTTTTCCAGTTTATTTTGATGGCCATGGTTATTATTCAACGGTAATGCCCATACTGCGAGCAGTGCCAATAACGTTGTTAATTGCTGATTGAAGATTGGAAGTATTCATGTCAGGGAGCTTTTTTTCAGCAATTTCCTTGACTTGAGCCAAACTAAGTTTGCCAACTTTCTTTTTGTTCGGTTCACCTGATCCAGACTTAAGTTTAAGGGTTTGTTTGATCATTTCAGCAACCGGAGCCATACGGAGAGTGAATACAAAAGTTCGGTCTTCATAGATGGTTACTAGAGCAGGGACGACTTGACCGCGCAGATCTTTGGTTTTTTCGTTGTATTGGTTAACGAATTCCATGATATTAACACCATGCTGGCCAAGAGCTGGGCCTATGGGAGGAGCAGGGTTAGCGGCGCCTGCCTGAAGATTAAGTTTTAGAATGGCTTTAATTTTTTTAGTGGCCATAGAAATGTTTTATATTGTGTACATTTAATATTTATATTTTGTCTGAAATTCGGACTCGCGCGTACCTGACAAGCAGGGACATGACTGCGTGCGAATTTTAGACAAAATATACAGGGAAAGCGAAAAATAAAAGAGAGGAGATATTTGTTTTTCGCAAACCCATTTGGGAGTCGCTGCCACACCACTTAAGGCGAGGTGAGAAGTATTTTACACGATTTAGGGAGTTTGGGGAAGTGGGGAGGGAGAAGGTGTTGTAACTGTTTTTTTACATTCACCTTGATAAGCAACTAAAATACCAGCAAGTTGAGCCTCACAGGTGTCGTGGTAGGTTTGATTATTGTTACCACAAACTGGTTGATAGAGGCCAGAACAAACATATTGAGGAGTGGTTCGAGCGGGCGAACTAGTTATGGTGGGGATGACTTTTTGGACAACGGTTGGAGTAGGAACTTCTTTGTTAGCGCGGCTCCTCAGGTCAAATGAGTTTTGGGAAAAGAAGAGAATGGCTCCGACTAGAGTCACAAGAACTAAAACAATAGGCAGGGCGGCGAAGAGAGTTTCTTGGCCGTTTAATGAAGACCTCATTAAGTTTTAATATGGAGGATGGAGGAAGAGTTGTCAAGCCTTGATGACCTGGAGAAAATCCAATTCGACGGGAGTTTCGCGGCCGAAAATGGAAACCAAAACAGTGAGTTTTCCTTTAGCTTCGTCTATTTTACTGATAGTGCCGAGCATATCAGTAAAGGGACCATCAGCGACGCGAATAGCTTCGCCAACAGAAAAGTTGGATTGGAATTTGGGGGCAGATTGGGCACTGAAAGCCATGAGACTGTCAACCTCGCTTTGTGGTAGCGGGGTGGGTTGATTGCCACTGCCGATAAAGCCAGTAACCCCTTGGGTGGTGCGGACAGCGAGCCAGGAAGCGTCAGTAACGACCATGCGAACGAGCATGTAGCCAGGGAAGATCTTTTCAGTAATGGTTGATTTTTTACCTTTAGCAATTTTGATTTTTTCTTGAGTAGGAATCATAACTTCGAAAATTTGATCAGTTAAACCCATAGACTCGGTTCGTTGTCTTAGGGTAGCGGCAGTGTGACTTTCGTGGCCGGAATAAGTGTGAACGACAAACCAGCGGGCGGAATCTGGGGCATTTTCACTGATAATAATATGATTACCTGAGGGAATTTTTAATTCCTTGGATTCGTCTTTTTGAGTAATTTTTTTTGGCATTTATTTAAAAATATTGGTAAATAAGTTAGTAAATAGAGCATCTAAGAGGCCAAGATAGAAGCTGGTAATCAAAGTGATGACAACAACCAGACTGGTTAATCTGATTGTTTCTTGCCGGCTAGGCCATTTGACCAGGCCTAATTCTACCTTAGTTTGGCGCAGAAACTCAAGCATAGGGATATTTTATCATTTTATGTCATATAATGGCAGGTATGGATGGAGAGAAGGGGTGTAGTTTAAAAACAGAACGGAGAAGGGGGGTGAAAATAGAGATTGTTGTTCCTGGCGAAGTGGGAAGAATTTTGAAGGAAGGGGCAAAACGAGTAAGTGAGACAATAGATGTTTTTAAGCCGGAAGTAGTGGTGGTATTGTTGCGATCTGGTGCTTTAGCGGTAGAGGTGTTGGAGGGGTATCGGCAGGAAGGGTTAGATCATAGGGTGGATGTAAATATTGGAAGGGAATTAGTGAAACACATATATGGTGAAGATGAAGAGGAACCGAGATTATATTTAACTTCGGGAGGATCGGGACCTTTAGCGGATTGGCAAATTGCTGATGGGGAACAGTATGTAACTAGATTGGAAGAGTCATTTGAGGCTGGTAATCAGGCGATAAAGTTAATTATAGATAAATTGAGAGGAGGTAGAGAAACAAAAGGGGACCAGTCGACGAGGATAATGATAATAGATGATTGTGTAAATCAAGGAGCGACATTGAAGTTAGTAGCGCCGTTTTTTGCGAGAAAAGTATGGGGGGATGATATTCGGTTGTCTTTACAATATTTGAGTGAGGATGGAGATTGGTTAACTAAGATAGTAGAAAGTAGTTTTCCGATTGATAATTTAGCGAGACAAATGACGAGGAGGGAAAAGGAGATAGAAGTATATAAGGAATTAATTAAGATCTTTTTATTAGATTTAGCAAAAGGAGTGAGTAAAAAAGAAGGTCAATTGATGGAGATCAATGAAGATAATCTTGGTGGAATTGGAGCGAGTATTGCAAGGCAAAGAGGTGAAAATTATGGTTTAAGCTTAAAGAATCCAGCAGATATCTTATTGTCGACATATGGAATTGAAGAATTGATTGGATTACACCAGAGAATGAGATTTGGTTTGGGAAGAATAGGGATTAGTTAATGAAATTTGACAGCCGCTAGATTATATCCAGCGGCTGTCGTGTGTTATCAGTTTGTTGAGGGGATTAGGGATCCTGGTCCCATTCCACCTCCAAGGCTGTTGCAATCTATGGGGGTAAAATCTTTAATTATTTTTTCTCCTTGGGGATCTTCGACATCCCCAATCCCCGTAGATTGACTAAAATTGTTGGGGTTGATAATTATAAGGAGGCCGGTGATCCATTGGCCTCCCGTGACTCGAGTGATCTGCACTCCGCGCCAGAGGAGCATAATTGCCCCATCAGCGCGTACCCCGCATTGAGTTGGTGGTGGACCACCATTCTTGAGGTAACCGACAGCAGTTCGCCAAACCATTAGGCGTTCCTGCCACCTGGCTGTCTCAGTGTTTGTTATATGACTTGGTTCCCGCCACCGAGAATCAGGGGCGGGAATGGGCGGGTAATTGCCCGCCATTACCAGGTTGTCTTGGTTGGTAGACTGAGATATGGCCCATTTGGTTTGGGGCCAGGACGAGCAAAGTTCTTTGGCTCCTCCCATAAGCCATTCACCCCAAGAGATATCCATCGGTTGTGTCTGATAGGCATACCAGACAAGAGAACCAGCAGTGACAGCCGCGACGAGAACCGCCGATGCCGGATTCCCGGCTGAAGCTGTAGTAGAGAGGAATAAAGGTCCATTCCAATTCAGAATGAACCAGTCGATTTTAATTTCCTCTCCGAAAACTGTCCAGCCGATTGTTTGACTAGACAGGATGGGGGGTGAAACCGGAAAGGAGGGGCCAGTGCCTTCTCCAAAAATTGTCCACTGGCTATTGAGACATTGCCAGTGGGGATCTGAAGGCATTGGTTGTCCGTCACTTACCGGTTGCCCTGTTTGGGGGTCCCGGCAGGGAGGAATAATACTCTCTAGAGTAGTGGGTGTGGGTGGGTTACAATCTACCCACACCCCTGTTTGATCTTCTAAGCACCAGCCCCCTTGAGCTTGAACGGGGGTAACGGGAATGACAATTGTTGTGGCTACTAAGATGGTCAACAAGACAAAAGCAATTGTTTTTGTCATGATGTCTTTACCCCCTCCTTAGGGGTGAGAACTGATTTGTAAAAGTACCTATGAGCCTCCTAATACGCAAAAAGACACCGCGAATGGTGTCTTATCTAACTTAGATCGAGCTCATATTGAGGCTGTATGGTAGCAGAGAGGAAGCAAAACGTCAATGTTATAGGGTGTGTTGTGGCTGTTAGAGGATATTGCTTTAGTTGCTATAATTAATACTAGCCCTGCGGTAGGGCATTAACAAAGCGGGAGGTTTTTCCTCTACAAGTCTTTCTTTATGGGAAGACTCGTATTTAAAGTCCTGTGGGACTTAAATCAGTTTTCCCACCTGGAGTTCCGGGGAAAGATCCTGCTTATTTTTGGCCTAATCGTGGGGCTTTTGGGATATTTTTATTTTTTGGGGTATTGTCAGAAAGATAGAGGTTATCTTATATTGTTTTTCAATGACAGAAAGGGGTAAATATGGAAGAGGGAATGAAATGGTGGGAGAAGAGAGACTATTGGTTCCCAACGGTTGGGAAGTTAAAGAATGTTCTTGGGGTTGGCGGATAACACCATCTACTAAATTGAGTCAGGAGGAAGAGCGAGGAATAAGATCAGAAAGGCGGGTGCTTGAATTATTGCAGTCAGAGGGAAGGAAGGGTTGGGTTAAGGGGGAAAAAATTAGATTAACAGAAAGACGTGGAATGGACGATAGCGTGGGGCGAGATATTTTAGTGGAGCAGTGCTTGCTTGGGTTTTACAGAGAAGTGGGGATTAATAGTTTTGCAGTTCAAGTTAAATCGAGTTTTACGCCGGGAGCCGAAGATTTTCTAAATCATTGTTTAGTTTTAGCAGATCTTAAAGATCCGAAGGTATCGAGGAGCCAACGGCGAAAGGGGATCAAGAATGGTGGTAATGGTAATGGGAGTAAATTACCCCTGGATCTTTGTGAAACAAAAAGGCATGATTATTGCCAAGCCTTTGAGATTTTAGCCAAACAAAGAATTGCTTTAGTAGTAGCCGGAGAATGGTCGGATAATAATATTCTAGCCCAGCTAGTCTTACAAATGGGAGTGATGTCGGGATTACCAGAAGAAGAGTTTTTGCCTTTAATGTATAAGTACGACAGAGAAATGGTGACGGCTTATGAGAGGACAAGAGGATTATTACAAGATTTAATGGGTGGAATCAACTATTCGAGAATTTTGTCTGGAGGTAATGGTCACAATTGTTGATATATTTTAATATACTAGTTAGTAGATTGACATATTTTCTGGTCTTTTTTACGGCAAAATGAGTTAATTTGAGGCTAAAATGGTCTCTTGGGACTTGACAAAACTGGTGTCCTATAGTATGCTATGGGGGTTGTTTTGAGGCTAAAGTATCTTTTTCCTGAAGCTCAATTTGCTGAGCTTACGGGAGTTGGAAATAGCCTCAATTTCAATATAGACAGCTTTAGGGCTGTCTGGCACTTTGACAAGACGAGAGAGTAATCACTTTTTCCTTTGCCGTTTAGTGGGTAGCGCCTTGAGTATCAAAATTCTTGGTATTCAGCGCGCTACTCACGGTGAGTGGCAACTCAACTTGGCTAGTATGACCGATGAGGAATGGGCACAATTTAACGGTCCCACTTCGGAAGTCTACGAAGCCACCGAACTGTGAAGAAGGAGAAAAAACTCATGAAGAAGACATACTTCGGATTTGCGTTGG
>Ga0172371_10008524_pt1 | contig 14350 bp, 11 predicted proteins | sample Lak12m_FD_114543 | JGI IMG/M metagenome (GOLD analysis project Ga0172371, IMG submission 114543) | Freshwater microbial communities from Kabuno Bay, South-Kivu, Congo - kab_022012_12m | ecosystem: Environmental > Aquatic > Freshwater > Lake | place: Democratic Republic of the Congo: South-Kivu... | reverse complement strand
TCGGCCTGTGGTTCGAGAAGTACGCCGCCAAGATCGACCAATTGCCGATCCTGCACGTCGATCCGGAACTGATCGACTGGGGGGCGAACGTGGCCGCGCAGCTGCGGCAAGCCGAGACGGCGATGAAGGGGATTGGAGCCCGAAGCGGGTATCGCTTGACGGAAGCCCCCAATATCCAAGCCTACAACACGCGGACCGCGACGGCCTACGGCGCCGGCGTCGGCCCGTACGGCGGCTACTATGCGGGCGGCGCGTACGCCTACCAGTACGCCTACAACCCAAAGCTGTCCTTGGCGCTGCAGGGCCAGCAATCCGCACAGATCCGCACCCAGGAGTCGATCCGCGGCAACACCTCGGCCAATCTGATCATGCAGGGCCTGCAGTCCGAGACGGGCGAGATCCGCCGCAAAATGACCGAGAAGTACCAGGTCGAATTCTGATCCTCAGGTCCCAGGCATCCGCGTCCCTGCGTTTCGCTCATGGACGCTCACAGTGCTTCGCCGGCCCGTCCGACCAGCAGACGGGCCTCGCCTGTCAGCCGCCGTGCGTTGCGCTGAACGCCGGCCAGCCGCTGCCGTTGGTGACGCCCCAGCCCTTACCCCGGCGTACCGGGGCGAGGGATTGAATTCGTGCGCATCGCTGCACGTCGAGCGGTGCGGGAAGACGCTGTGGGCTCAACGCGTCGAGGGCACCGGGCCGGCCAGCTGCAAGTACTCCGTAACGGCCGCGGTGTCGCCCGAGCAGATCTGCTCGCACTTCATCCGCAGCACGGGCATCTCCCGGTCGATGAACCGCCGCGATACCGACTTCTTACGCTCGGACTTCTCGGCTTGCGCCAACAGCAGGTGCCCCATGATCTCGATCAACGCACAATCCACCAGCCGCTGGCCGGCGACGTCCAGGTAGGACGGCGACTGCTTCTTGACGAACTGAATCGCCTCGGCAAGGTGCCGCTTGTTGTCGATCAGCTTCTGCTTCAGTTGGCTCAGGACCGGATCGCTGTACTCCTGGGCCTCAAAGTCGGCGATATAGCTCTCGAACACGCCCGAAGCGACGCCGCGGCAGGCGGCGACGACCTGCAACTGGCTGGTGCCTTCGTAGATCGTCGTGATTCGCGAGTCGCGGAGGTACCGCTCGGCGGGATAATCCCGCATGTACCCGGACCCGCCCAGGACCTGGATGGCGTTGCTGGCGACGCGGACGCACATTTCGCTGGCGTAGTACTTGGCCATCGGCGTCATCATGCCGTTGATCCGCTTGAGTTCCCGGACCAGTTTCTTGCGGCGTTTTTCGTCTTCCGGTTCCAGCTTTCGCGTGCCCAATTCCAGGACGCGGAGGTTGTTGTTCTCGTGGTCGCAGATGCGGCTGGTCTCGTAGGTCAGGGCCCGAGCGGCCTGGATTTCGATGCTCATGTCCGTGACCAATTCGGCCACGGCCGGCAATTTCTCAATCGGGCCGCCGAACTGGTGCCGGGTGTGGGCGTAGACGCGAGCCAGCCGGTAGGCTGCTTCGGCAATGCCCAACGATTGAGCGGCGATCCCGACGCGGGCCCCGTTCATCAGGGCCAGCACGTAGGTAATCAGGCCGCGCTGGCGTTCGCCGACCAGGCGGGCCGGACAGTTGGTGTAGACCAGTTCGCAAGTCGGCGAGCCGTGGATGCCCAGTTTCTTTTCCAAGTGGCGGACTTTGACGTGTTCCGACCGTTCCGAGATGAACAGACTGAGACCGCGGCCGTCCGCGATATGATGCTCGGTGCGGGCCAGGGTCAGGAGGATCTCGCCGCAGCCGTTGGTGATGAACCGCTTGACGCCGTTCAGCCGCCAGACGCCATATTCATCCAAATCGGCGCGAAGCCGCACGGACTGCAGGTCGCTGCCGGCGTCCGGTTCGGTCAGCACCATGGCCCCGGTCACTTCGCCGCGGGCGAAGCGCGGCAGCACCTCGTCCTTGATCTCGTCGTTGGCAAACGCATTGACCGTTTCGGCGATGCCCTGCAGGCCGAACAGGTTCATCAGCGAGCCGTCGGCCCGGCTGATGATCTCGGTCGCAACCGTATAGATCAGATTCGGGCAATTGATGCCGCCGTACTTGTACGGGAGGGTAAAGCCCATCAACTCGGCCTGGCTCAACCGGTTCAGGTTTTCGGCGACCTTGGGGTGATAGGTCACCGTACCGTCGTCGTTCAGCGTGTTGCCTTCGGCATCCACGTCTTCCGCGTTAGGCGCGACGGTCTCGGCGGCGACCTCGCCGACGATCTCCAAGGCGCGGCGATAGTTGTCCACCGCATCCTCGACGTCCCGCGGGGCGTAGTCCGGGCGGGGCGCGGTATCCAGGAAATCGTCTTCCTGAATGCGGGCCAATTCCCGCAAATCGATATGATCCATCAGGAATTGAATGTCTTCGTTGTCGAGGAAGAAGTTCGCCACAGTCAATCTCCCAAAATGCCTTGAAGCGGCCGAGCCGCGGTGCAGTAGCGTGGAACGGACCTGGGGGTTCCACGAGTCAATGTATCCACTTCGCCTAGGATGCCGCCGCTTCCCCCTCGGCAGCTTGCGGCCGCTCGCGGAGGTTCTTGGTTATGAGCGGCAGGACCTTGTTCAAGTCGCCGACGATACCGTAATGAGCCACCGAGAAGATCGGGGCGTTGGGATCGGAGTTGACCGCGATGATCTTGGCCGACTCTTCCATGCCCGCCCGGTGCTGGACCGCACCGCTGATGCCGCAGGCGATATACAGGGCGGGACGCACGGTGGTGCCGGTCTGGCCGACCTGATGATCCTTGCTGATGAACCCGCCGTCGACGGCCGCGCGGCTGGCGCCGACCGCCCCGCCGATGGCCCCCGCCAGCTCGTGGACCAACTTGAAATTATCCTTGCTGCCGACGCCGCCGCCGCCCGCCACGATCACCCGGGCGCCTTTCAGGTTGACCTTGCGATCTTCGATATGACGCTCGATCAGTTTCAGCGGCACATCCTTGGCTTCGAGCTTGACCTGCTCGTCGATGATTTCGCCGGTCCGTTTCGGGTCCGGCTCGCTCATCGGCATCACGCCTTCACGGACGGTAGCCATTTGCGGCCACATGTCATAATTCACGATCGTCGCCACGATATTGCCGCCGAACGCGGGGCGGATCTGGAGGAGCAGGTTGGGGTGCACCTCCTTGGTCTTGGCATCGGTCACATCCTTGATCTGCAGATCGGTGCAATCCGCCGTCATGCCGGCTCGCACCGTGGACGCAACGCGGGGGGCTAGATCCCGCCCCAGGTGGGTCGCGCCGAACAGCACGATCTGCGGCTCGTACTTCTTGGCCAATTCAGCCAGCACCTTGCAGTACGAATTCGTCTGATAGTGGCGGAGCTTCTCGTCGTTGACCGAATAGACCTTGTCGACGCCGTGGGCGATCAGCCGGCGGGACAAGGGGCGGACATCGTAGCCCGGCAACACGGCGGCAACCGGAACGCCCAACTGGTCGCCCAGTTTGCGGGCCTTGCCGCACAGTTCCAGCGAGACCTCGTTCAGCTTCCCGTCTTCCTGTTCGGCAAACACCCACACTTCGCCCTGGCGATTGACTCTGATCATCGTTTCCGCTTTCACTTTCCCTGGGGCGCCGTCGCGCCGCTTGCTGCTCTGTCACCAGCCCGGCCCGTCGAGAAACCGGGACCCATCTCCTACGATGCTGTCCTGAATCGGGCCTCAGCCCAACGTCCGATCGACCACCAACTCCTGGATCAGCTGGCGGATCCCCGCCTCGGTCGGCTGAATTTCCTTGTAGCCGGCCTTGGTCAGCACGATCGACTGGACGCGATAGACCTTGGTCGGCGAGCCGGACAGGCCGCAACGATCCAATTCCGCGCCGATCCGGTCGAGGTCCCACTGGTCGATCAACAGGCCGCGGCTGCGCAATTCCTCCGCGCGGCGGGCAACCTCGGCACTCCGCTCGGCGTCCGTCGCGTCGGGAAGCGCTTGCTTGACTTCGTTGGCCAGTTCGGAATCCACTCGAGCCCGCTTGTACAACATCACCTTCTTGGCGGCGGGCGGGCGGGGGAAGTTGGCGGTGCCCATGACGGTAACCAGCACGGGCAGGCGGGCTTCGACCAGTTCCCAGCCGTGGCCGACGTTGCGTTTGATGACCACCGTGTCGCCGCTCAATCGGACGACTTGCTCCAAGTAGGTAATCTGCGGCAGGTCCAGCTTTTCGGCGCACTGAGGGCCGACCTGGGCGGTATCGCCGTCGATGGCCTGCCGGCCGCAGAACACAAAGTCGTACTTGCCGTACACGCTGCCGATCGTCTTGATGGCCTGGGCGAGGATATAGCTGGTCGCGAGCGTATCGCTGGCGGCAGCGCGGCGGTCGGTCAGCAGGATCGCGCGATCAGCCCCCCGGAACAGGCATTCGCGGAGCACATCGGCGGCCTTGGGCGGCCCCATCGTCAGCACCGTGACCTGGCCGCCGGCCTTGGCGCGGATCTCGAGGGCCGTTTCCAGGGCGTTGAGATCCTCGGGATTGAAGATGGCCGGGAGGGCGGCCCGGTTGACAGTCCCATCGTCTTTCATCGCTTCGGCCGTGATATTGGCCGTGTCCGGGACCTGTTTGACGCAAACGATACTGTGGTACGCCACCGCTGGAGGCTCCTTTCGCCGTCGTTTCCGGGAACTAAAACGTGGGATTTTTAGCAGGGGGGGCAAACAGGGTCAAGCCCGCTCCGGACGTGACCGCCTGGTTGCAGCGTCTGACGGCAGGCTCTCCGGGCCTGATCTTCACTTGTCCGCCCCGGTTTCGAGCACAGCCATGAAGGCTTTCTGCGGGATATCCACCTGGCCGATCGACTTCATCCGCTTCTTGCCCTCGCGCTGTTTGGCCCACAGCTTCCGCTTCCGGGTGATGTCGCCGCCATAGCACTTGGCCGTGACATTCTTCCGCATCGCCGGGACGGTTTCCCGGGCGATGACCCGCGAGCCGATGGCCGCCTGGATGGCGATCTCGAACATGTGGCGATCGATCTCGCTCTTCAGCTTCTTGACCACCGCCCGGCCGCGCCGGTCCGCATCGATCCGGTCGCAGATCACGCTCAGGGCATCGACCCGATTGCCGTTGACCAGGATGTCCAGGCGGACGAGTTCGGCGGGAAAATAGCCGAGCAACTCGTAATTCATCGTCCCGTAGCCTCGCGTGGCGCTTTTCAGCTTGTCGTGCAGATCGTAGATCACCTCGGCCAGCGGCAAGTCGTAGCTGAGCATGGCCCGCGAAGGCGACAAGTAGGCCGTGCCCTGGGACACGCCGCGCCGTTCCTGGCACAGTTTCATGACGGGCCCGATGGACTCGCTGGGGACGATCAAGTCGACGCGCACGAGGGGCTGGCGGAACTCCTCGATTTCGCCTGCATCCGGGACTTCCTGGGGACGGTGAATCTCCCGAACCTCGCCGCCTCGAAGGACCACTTGATAGGTCACATTCGGGGCCGTCTGGACGAGGTCGATGTTGGATTCCTGTTCGAGCCGCTGCTGGACGATTTCCATGTGCAGCAGGCCGAGAAAACCGCAGCGGAAGCCGAAGCCCAGCGCGTCGCTGGTTTCCGGCTGGAACTCGAAACTCGGATCGTTGATCGACAGCTTTTCCAACGCTTCGCGGAGTTCGGTGAAATCCTGGCCATCCGAGGGGTACAGGCCGCAGTAGACCATGCGTTGCGGCGGATGGTAGCCCGGCAGCGGCTCGCCGGACCGCTCGGGCGTGCTCAGCGTGTCGCCGATGTGCACGTGCTCCAGGGACTTGATGTTGCAGATCACATACCCCACCTGGCCTGCCAGCAATTGGTTACAAGGCTGGCGACGGGGGGCGAACTGGCCCAGTTCCAGGACTTCGAAGGTCAAGCCGGCTTGCAGGAACTTGATCTTCTGCCCTTTGCGGATCCGCCCGTTCATCACCCGCACATAGGTGATCGCGCCGCGGAACTCGTCGTAGTGCGAGTCGAACACCATGGCTTGCAGCGGCGAGTCCGGATCGCCCTGCGGCGGCGGCACCCGCGTGATGAGCGCTTCGAGCAGTTCGGCGATCCCCAGCCCGGCCTTGCCGCTGACCCGCAGCACTTCCTCGCCGTGGATCCCCAAGGTGTGCTCGATCTCCTCAATCACCTCGTCCGGCCGAGCGTGTTTCAAGTCGATCTTGTTCAGGGCGGCGACGATGACCAGGTCTTGTTCCAGGGCCGAGTGGGCGTTGGCCACGGTCTGGGCCTCGACGCCTTGAAACGCGTCGACCAGCAGCAGGGCGCCTTCACAGCAGACCAGCGACCGCGACACTTCGTACGAGAAATCCACGTGCCCCGGCGTGTCGATCAGGTTCAGTTCGTACGTCTCGCCGTGCCAGTCGTAGCGCAGGCGGACCGCGCTGGCCTTGATCGTGATCCCCCGGGAGCGTTCCAGCTCCATGTCGTCCAGCAACTGGTCGCGCATCTCGCGCTCGCTGACCGTGCCGGTATACTCCAGCAGCCGGTCCGCGAGCGTGCTCTTGCCGTGGTCGATGTGGGCGATGATGCAAAAGTTGCGGATGTGTTGGCAGTCGATGTCGCTCATGCTTGTTGTTGCGCTGTATTGACCAGGTCCAGGAGGCGGCCGGGCGAGCCCATCGCGTTGTAGCCGCCGTCAATGTGCAGGATCTCGCCCGTGATCCCGTCGGACATGTCGGACAGCAGGAACGCGCCCGTCCGGCCGACTTCCTCGTGCGTGATGTTGCGGGCCAGCATCGACATGTGCTCGTACAGCGACAGCATGTCGGTCGCCCCGGCGGCCGAACCGGCCAAGGTCTTCAACGGGCCGGCGCTCAGGGCATTCACCCGGGCGCCGCGCGGACCGAGGTCATACGCCAAATAGCGGACCGTGGCCTCCAACGCCGCCTTGCAGATTCCCATCACGTTGTACCCCGGCACGCACTTCTCGCCGCCAAAGTAGGACATCGTCAGGACGGCGGAACGTGAGCTGAGATAAGGCAGCGCCGCGTGGGTGACGGCAATCAGGCTGTAACAGCTGATGTCCATGGCCAGCTTGAAGCCGTCCCGGCTGGTGCGAACCGTGTCTCGCCCCAAGTCCCGGCGGTCAGCAAAGGCAATCGAATGCAGCAGGAAGTCGATCTTGTCGAATTCCTTGTGCGTCGCCCGCATGACTTCGGCGATCTGCCGATCGTCCTGGGCGTCCATCGGCAACAAGAACTTGGCCTGCGGATACTTGTGGATGCACTGGGCGACACGGCGCTGATTCTTCTTCTTTTCTTCGTAGGGCGAATCCGGCAAGTGGGTAAAACCACACTCGCCACCCTGCTCCATAATCGTCTGGGCAATCGCCCAGGCGATCGATCGGTCGTTCGCCACGCCGATGATCAATCCCTTCTTGCCATCGAATAGGCCCATCAACAATTCTCCGTAAAGTCCTGTCTGTAATTGAGTTGCATTCTCTTCACTGCTGTCATTTGCCCGCCTTCCCCGGCGGGCTCGCCGCCGGCGACTCGTCCCGCCGGCGAAAAACTAACCTGAATCCAGCTAATAACATAGCGACAAGACGGGTTTCGGACTATTCCGGTTGCGCAAAGTTGCTGCCTTGTGTTATCGTATTGATTGTCGGACAGAATCAAACTGATGACATGACGGGGGCGCGGACGTGGCAGTGAAAGACGCAGACTCGGAATCGCTCGGCCGCTTGGCCGAACAGCTGCTCCTGCTAGCGGCCGAACATCACCAGGCGGGGGCGTTCCTGGCTCAGGCCTTGCCGCTGGTGCTGGCGGCCGCCGGAGCTGACTATGTGAGCGTGCGGCGCGGCGAGCGCGGCAAGTGGCGGTCCGTGGCCGCGGCGGGCCTGCAGCGAGAACCGCCGCTGGGCTTGCTGGCCGAATCCCTGGACGGCGGCGCGCCTCATGCCTCTGGCCTCTGGGCCGCTGTGCCGCTGGCCCCGCGCGCGGAGACGGGCGAGCTGCTCGTACTGCACGCGTCCCGTGCGATCCCGCCCGAAGGCTTGGCGGCGCTTTCCCAAGTGGCCGCTCTGTTGAATGCCGGCTGGGCCGCCGTGCGGCAACGGGACCGCGAACGCCAGCGGAGCGAACGACTGGAAAAGATCCTCGAAGTCAGCGTCGCCTGGAACCAGACGTTGCGGACCGACGAGTTGTTGACGCGGATCGCCCAGGCGTCGACGCAATTACTCGCGGCCGAGCGGGCCAGCATCTTCCTGTGGGACAAGGCCAACCGCACTGTTGTCGGCCGGCCGGCGCTGGGCGTCGAGGATGGCGAACTGCGGTTGCCCGACGAGGTCGGCGTCGTGGGCCAGGTGATCCGGACGGGCGAGCCGCGGCGGGTCGACCAGGACGAGGCGCAGCGCGAAGTGGACCGGCGTGTGGATCGTAAGCTGGGGTTCGAGACCCGCAACCTGCTGTGCGTCCCCCTGCGTTCGCGACAAGGCGAGATGTTCGGGGCTTTCGAGCTGCTGAATAAGGTCGGCGGCGACTTTAGCGACGACGATCAGACGGCGCTCGGCGAATTGGCCGTCCACGCCGCCATCGCCTTGGAGAACACGCAGCACGTGGAACAGCTGTTGCGAGTCCAGCGGCACCTGACCGACCAGGCGGCCCAGCGGGTGCGGATGATCGGCGAGTGTCCGGCGATCGAGTCGCTGCGGGCGACGGTCAGCCGAATCGCGGACACGGACCTGGCCCTGCTGATCCTGGGCGAAAACGGCACCGGCAAGGAAGTGATCGCCCAGTTGATTCATTACCTGAGCCATCGCCGCGACCAGCCGCTGGTCGCGGTCAACTGTGCGGCGCTCACCGAGACGCTGCTGGAGAGCGAGCTGTTCGGGCACGAAAAAGGTGCGTTCACGGACGCTCGCGAGGCGCGGGCCGGCAAGTTCGAATTGGCCAGCGGCGGGACGCTGTTCCTGGACGAGATCGGCGACATGAGCCCCGGCGGCCAAGCCAAACTGCTGCGAGTGCTGGAGGACAAAGTCGTCGTGCGCGTCGGCGGATCGCGGCCGATCCACACCGATGCTCGCGTGATCGCGGCGACGAACCAGAATTTGGCCAAGATGGTTCGCGAGCGGCGGTTCCGCGAAGATCTGTTCTTCCGCCTGAACGTCGTCACGCTGGACTTGCCGCCGTTGCGCGAACGCGGTCAAGACGTCTTGCTGTTGGCCGAGCATTTCCTGCACGAATTCAGTGTCAAGGCGCGCCGCAAGCCGCCGAAACTGACCGCGGCCGCCTCGCGCCGGCTGCTCGGTCATACCTGGCCCGGCAACATCCGGGAACTGCGGAACCTGATGGAGCGTCTGGTCTACCTGTTGCCGGGCGACAAGGTCGACGCGGAAGACGTCTCTTTCGTAGTCGCTCCCGACCCCGCGTCCACCGCCGTGTTCGCGTTGGACCAGACCTTGACCGACGCCACCCGCCGGTTCCAGGCCGAGTATGTGACCCGGCAAGTCGCCGCCGCGGCCGGGAACATGAGCGCCGCCGCCGAACGCCTGGGCCTGCATCGCTCGAACCTGTACCGCAAAATGCGGCAGCTGGGCATGAACCCCGGCGACGAGGAGTAGCGCCGGCCAGACGCTGGCTAGACCGCCACCCGTTTCGCCGCCCACACCGCCAACTGCTCGCGGAAGATCTTGGCGTTGTGCCGGATGTCGACCGGCATGGCCGGGTGGATCAGAAAGTCCTTGATCGGCTGGGTGTGCGGGTAGGACTGAGCCAACTCGCGCAGTTCCTGTAGCAACGTCTTCCGCTCGGGCTCCGAGCCGGGCCGTCGCTCCGGCCACGGTTCGACGATGATCACGGGCCGTTGGCGGCCAACCGGGCCGACGCCCACCAAGGCGGACCGGTAGACCTGCGGATGCTGGTTGAAGATCGCTTCGCAGGGCTCGGTGTACATCTCGCCCTGGGCCGTCCGCACGCGGTGCGACTTGCGTCCGCAGAACCAGAACCGGTCCTGGTCGTCCAGGTAGCCCAAGTCGCCCATGCGATGCCAGAACGCCGCGCCGTCGCGGATCTTGTGCAACGGATTCGCTTCACACCGCGTCACGTACTGGCTCGTGACCACGGGGCCTTGGACGAGCAACTCGCCAATTTCGCCTCGCGGCAGCACGACGGCCTCCTCGATCGCCGCCAGCGGACCGTCGTCGATGCGGATCACTTGCCAGGCGATGCCGGGGAACCGCCGCCCCACGCACGTGCCGGCGCCCTGCCGAGTCCGCGCGGCCGTCTCGCCCAGCACCTCCGTGGCTGAAATCGACGCCACGGGCAACGCTTCGGTCGCACCGTACGGCGTGTGCACGTCGCCGTCGGCCGGGATCGCCCGCTTCATCCGCTGCAGAACATGCGGCGGCACCGGCGCGCCGGCGGACAGCACGCGGCGGAGCGTCGGCAACTGGATCTGCCGCTCGTCGCAATAGCGGCCGACGACATTCCAGAGGGCCGGCGAGCCGAAGGCTTGCGTGATGCTCCAATCCCGAACGGCCTCGATAATCAACTCCGGATTGACCGCGGCCGGCCGCGTCGGGTCCATGTCGGGAATGACCGTGGTCACGCCCATCGCACAGTTGAACAGCCCGAACAGCGGGAAGCCGGGCAAGTCCAGTTCGCCGGGCCGGATGCCGTAGAAGTCGCGGAGTTCGACCACTTGGCGGTCAAAGTTGCCGTGCCGGTACAGCGTGCCCTTCGGCGGCCCCGTACTGCCCGTGGTGAAGATGATCGCGGCCGGATCGTCCCCGCGCGTCGCCGCGGGCTGGAAGGCTGGATCCAGCCTCCGCGCACGCAACTCGGCGAGCGTCGTCCCCCCCCAGAACCAGCGGCGGCCGACGGTGACGAAATGGCGCGCCAGCGGGAACCGCCGCCGCAATACGCTGCGGATCGCGTGGACCAGCGGAATGGCGACGAATCCCTCCGGTTGAGATTCGGCCAGGCAGCGGAGCAGGTTCTTCCGGCCCATGCCCGGATCGATCAGCACGGTGACCGCGCCGGCTTTGAACAAGGCAAACACCAGCGAAATGAAATCGATGCTGGGCCGCACCATCAGCACCAGGCGAGTGCCGGGCGTCACGCCCATCGCCCGCAGTCCGTCGGCCAGCAGGTTGCTGTCGTCCTCCAGGTCCCGGAAGGAGATCTGCCGGTACTGGCGTTTTCCCCGGCCGTCCCGCCCGGCGGGCTCGGCGATCGCCACACCGCCCGGATCTCGAGCGGCGGTGGCAGCTAGACGCGAACTGACGTTGACGATTTCAATCATGATCCCGATATCTACTAAGCCATGACGCGCGGTTTGTCAATCTGGGAAGTCTTGACTTGGCCATCGTCCTGCCCCCACAATACACCCTGATTTCCGACCGCAGCGAACTGGCCGGCGCCCGCCTGCCAGCCTGCCCCACCACGTTTCCCGAAAGGACCACCCCATGACAGTGACTCGTCGTTCGTTCCTCCAACGGACCGCCGCCACAGCGGCTGCCGCTCCGTTTATCCTGCCGTCGCGGATCTGGGCCGCCGAGACGCCGCCGAACTCGCGACTGACGATGGGCTTCATCGGCATGGGCAAGCAGAACAAGCACCTGCTGGGCGGGTTCCTCGGTTCCGAGACTCAAGTCCTGGCCGTCTGCGACGTGGACACCAATCGCCGCGAAGCCGCCAAGAAGCGGGTCGACGAGTATTACGCCAACCAGGCGGGACGCGGTGGCGAGTGCGCGGCGTACAACGACTTCAACGAGATCATCGCCCGCAAGGATATCGACGCCGTCTGCATCGCCACGCCGGATCATTGGCACACGATCATCATCCTGGCGGCGCTGCGGGCTGGCAAGGACGTGTACTGCGAAAAGCCGCTGACGCACAACGTGCACGAGGCCATCGAGGTCATCCGGGCCGTGGATGCCAACCAGCGCGTGCTGCAGACCGGCTCGATGCAGCGGTCCTCGAAAGAATTCCGCGTGGCCTGCGAACTGGTCTGCAACGGCGCGATCGGCAAGCTGGAACGCGTCGAGTGCAGTTTTGGCGATCCCGGCGTTCCCTGCAATTTGCCGGAGGAGCCGATGGAGCCGGGGTTGGACTGGAATCTGTGGGTCGGCCCGGCCCCGATGCGGCCGTACAATTCCGTGCTCAGCCCGCGCGGCCTGCACGACCATTTCCCGAACTGGCGAGCCTACCGCGAATTCGGCGGCGGAATGGTCACCGATTGGGGCGCTCATCATCTGGATATCGCCCAGTGGGCGCTGGGTGACCACGGCCCGGTCGAAGTGCTGCCGCCGGAGAAAGAGGGCGCCAAGCGGGGCGCCAAACTGGTCTATGCCAACGGCGTGACTGTCGAGCATAAGGACGGCTTCGGCGTCCACTTCTACGGAACGGAAGGCGAAGTCCAGGTGAATCGCGGCAAGTTCACGTTCAAGCGCGGCGACCAGATGCTCGCCTCCTACACCGGCAGCGAGGACGAGCGGAAGAAGACCTCGTGCGCGGCCCAAGTCCAGATCGCGGAACGCGACTTCCTGAAGGACGCCAAGGTCAAGCTGTACGACAGCAAGAACCACTTGGGCAACTTCCTGGATTGCGTCAAGGACCGCACCAAGCCGATCACCAGCGAACAGGTCGGCGGGCGCTCGGCGATCTGCTGCCACCTGATGAACCAGGCGTACTACCACCACCAGAAGATCCAGTGGGATCCGGACAAGTTCGCCCTGGTCGGCGGCACCGGCGATCCCGCCTGGCTGACCCGCGAGTATCGCAGTCCGTGGAACGTGTAGTGCTGGGACAAGGCTGGGTGGAGATATCGGGATCCCGGGGGGCCAGGGAGTGAGTGGCGAGCCCCCGGTGTCCCGACTCCCGGAGCCGTTGGAGCGATCGGGCTGATCATTTGTGCCCCAGCAGTTGCTCGACCCACGGCACGATGTGTTTGGGGTACGTAAATCCCTCGTCGCCGTACAGGCCGTCGTCGTTGTCAAATCGCTTGGACAACTGGCCGTCGGGGCCGTAGACCAGCACGGCGGGGATCGAGCCCAGTTTCAGACGCTGGAACACGTCGTCCGCCGGGTCCTTGCAGATCACATTCTCGAACGTGGCGCCTTGCTTGGTCAGGAACTCGCTGACCGCCGGCCAAAACGATTCCGGGGTCTCCCCGGCCGCGCCCGAATAGTCCAGGTTGACACTCAGGCAGACCACGTCGTCCGGGTGTTGCCGCTGCAACTGAACCAGGTTCGGGAACTCGCGTACGCACGGAACGCACCACGTCGACCACAGGTCCAGGACGACGACTTTGCCCGCGTGTGCCGCGAGCGACTTCTGGGTCTCGTCCCAGTTGGCCACGGACAGCCGAAGTGCGGATTCCGGACGCGCGGCGGGGGCGGCGGTCGAGGCGGCCGGCGGCTCGCCGTTCGCACTGGGCGAATCGCCGGGCGAATCGCTGGGCGGCGCGGCCGAACGGTCGCCGCAGGCAAGACAGAACAAGGCAATCAAGAACAGACAGGCACGGGTTCGTTTCATGACTTCGCTCACTGCCGGGAATTCGCCGCTGGGCCCGTCGTCGGGCAAGCTTTCAGCTTGCCAGCCGTCCCGATCTCCGGTTTGCTCGTTTTCGTGGACGGCAGATCGGGCAAGCTGGAACCTGACCCTACGGCAGAAAAAGGGCACGCCCCAAGCGGAGGCCCGGGGCGTGCCGAAGGACGCAGATTCGTGGCTGGGTGCCGCTATTCGAGGATCGCTTTCGTCCCCTCGAGAATGCCCTTGACGGCCTCGGCGTTCAAGCCGCCGACGGGAACCGCGTGATTGGCTTTCACCGTTTTGCCCTTGTAGTGCATCACGGTGACTGCCGCCTGGTCGTTGATCTTGAATCGGTCGGCGTCGGCGGTAATCGTCAACGCGACGTTCTTCAGGTTGTGCTTCGTGCCGAACTCGGCGATCTTCGCCTTGTAGTCGTCCGTGGGCTCGCCAATAAAGTTGATCACGGCGGCGAGCTTCTTTTCCTGGTTGTCTGCCACTAGCTTGTCAATCTGCTTGGCCAAACTGGCCAAGTCGTCATCGGGCGTCTTTGCCAACGCAAACACGACCGGACGTCCGCCGTACCGTCACGTATAGCACAGCGATTTTCCCAACTCGACGCCGTCGTCGGCGCCCCCGCTCTTGACACACGAGTAGCTCCCGATCGGCTCCCCGACCGGAATGCCACTGGTGAATCCCTCGGCCCGCAGGCACGAGGCGGCGGTGCACAGCAGCAAGGCTGCGGCCACCCATCGACCTTGGACTTTCATTAGCAGCTTCTCCTTTTCACGAGAACACAACACAACGCCATCGCCGCCCGGCGGGCACCCAGCGCACCTTCCGGGCGGCATCCATCAACGATGCTGGATATCTTAGTGC
>Ga0172371_10008523_pt1 | contig 14350 bp, 12 predicted proteins | sample Lak12m_FD_114543 | JGI IMG/M metagenome (GOLD analysis project Ga0172371, IMG submission 114543) | Freshwater microbial communities from Kabuno Bay, South-Kivu, Congo - kab_022012_12m | ecosystem: Environmental > Aquatic > Freshwater > Lake | place: Democratic Republic of the Congo: South-Kivu... | reverse complement strand
CGGCTGTGGCCATGAAACAGGTTGGACTCAATGTCGCGACGGATCCGTTGATGAGTGCCGCCTATATCGGAACAATAGGTGGTTTTGTGATCATCAGTTGCGATGATCCCGGGCCTTTTTCTTCTCAAACTGAACAGGACACCCGCTTTATGGCGATGTTTGCGAAGGTTCCGGTCTTCGATCCCTCCAGTCCGCAAGAAGCTCAGCAGATATTGCCGATCGCCTTTGCCCTTTCCGAAAAATATCAGATCCCTGTCATCCTGCGACCCGTATTGAGGGTTTCCCATGCCCAGCAAACCATCGCCTTCAATCCCATCCTCAAAATGGAAAGGAAAGCCAGCTTCCCCCGTAACCCACAGCGATGGAGCGCCACGCCCCGGTATCGGTTCACTCTTCATAAACAACTCAACCTCAAGCTCCAAAAGATCGCGGAAGAATTCAACTCGATGGCTGATCTCAATTTCATTGAGAATGATCGGGAGAGTGCGGTTTTGGGGATTATCGCAGGTGGAATCGGTTACGCCATCGCCCGGGATGTCCTCTCTGAGCTGGGACTCCGGAAAGAAATTCCCATCCTGAAAATAGGAACTCCCTTTCCTTTTCCTTCGGAGCTGGTGGAGGCCTTCATCGAAAAATGCGATCAGGTCCTCATTCTCGAAGAAACAGAACCCGTGATCGAACTTCAAATCAGGGACAAATCAAAAATCCATGGACGGTTGGATGGCCTTCTTCCGAACGAAGGGGAGATGCTTCCCGAAGTGATCACCCGTGTGATCTCTGATCTCTGTAAAAAGCTCTCCATCCCTGTCGAGGAAATCCCTTCAACGGCACTTCTTGAGAAGCTGGTGGCCGGGCTTGGCCTGCCGGTTCGCCGGCCGACCCTTTGTTCAGGATGTCCTCATCGGGCTTCCTTCTTCGCCATTAAGAAGGCCTTTCCCAACGGGATTTTCACGAGCGATATTGGCTGCTATACCCTTGGAATGAATCTGGAGGCTGTCGATACCTGCCATGATATGGGGGGAGCCATCACCTTTGCGAGTGGCCTCTATCAGGCTTACCACCAGGATGGTAAAGGGGTTCCCATTATTGCCACGATCGGCGATTCCACCTTTTATCACTCCGGAACCCCCGGGCTTCTCAATGCCGTCTATAATGGGGCACGATTTGTTCTCGTCATCCTGGATAACTCCATCACCGCCATGACAGGCATGCAACCCACTCCTGAATCCGGAGTGACGGCGGATGGGCATCCGGGTAAATCCCTTTCTCTTGAAGAACTGGTGAAGGGATGCGGGGTGAAATATATTCGGGTCATTAATCCCTACGATACCAAAGCGATGATCCGGGAAGTCGAAAAAGCCTATCAGCATACCGAGCAGCGAGAGGGTGGGATGGCCGTTCTCATCGCTCGTTACCCCTGCATCATCTATCAGAAAGCACAGCTCAAGGTGAATCCCATCAAGGTGGAAATCCGTCATACCCCTCCGTCCGAAAAGTCTCTTCCGGAGGTGAAAAACCGGGAGACGGACGAATCCCTCTATCCAGTGTTTCATGAGGAGCTTTGCGCCGAATGCGATACCTGTATGATTCAGTGTCCGGAGGGAGCGATCTCCAAGGCCGAAGGCGTATATGTCATTGACCCCAGCAAATGCACAGGTTGTCGTGTTTGTGCTCAGGAGTGTCCCACTTCGGCGATGGATATGCCTGCGGTGGGTGCCTGTATGGGTTGCGGGTACTGTCTCAAGCGATTCGAGTGCCCTTCCCTGATAAGAGGGGAGGATGGTCGCATAAGAATTGACAGATTGACCTGTGTGGACTGTGGCCTCTGCATCCAGGTCTGCGCCCATGGAGCCATTGTCCATGCCAGTTGAGCCCAGGTTCAATTGATCCAAAACGGACCTGTAAAACGGTCTACAAGGGGAGAGAGAGGAAGTGAATGGGAGCACCATAAGATGAACATCCAGATGATTATTTCCGGTGTGGGGGGCCAGGGGGTTCTCCTGGTCACCCGGATCTTTTCTGCCATCGCTCTCAATGAAGGATACCCCATAATCGGTTCGGAGGATCATGGAATGAGCCAGAGGGGAGGGTCTGTCATGACCCATCTCAAAATCGGTAACTTCAATAGCCCTCTCGTGAAAAAAGGAGAGGCTGATATCCTCTTGTCTCTGGAGAAGAACGAGGCCTACAAAACCCTTCCCTATCTCAGACCTCCCACCCATGGACAAAATGGAGGTCTCTGTTTTGTTAACGCCCCGGACCCCAACGATATGAATCCCCAGATTAAAACCTATTTAGAAGAGAATGGGATTGAAATCCACATCTTTTCCGCAGATCGATTGGCCAAGGAGATGGGACTGTCCCAATCCACCAATATCGCTCTGATCGGTTTTGCAACCGCTCACCCAAGATTTCCATTTTCCTATGAAAAACTGAAAAAAGCGATTGAAAAGGTTACTCATCCCGGATTTCGAGAATTGAATTTAAAGATCTTTGATAAGGCCTTCTCTGAAGGTAACAGCTTGAAAAGAGGATAATTTTCCCAAATCCCCTCACCACTCCTGCATTACGAATTCTTCCATGATTTGACAACCCGGGGGAAAAGGATTATTTTTTTATTATCAATATCTTGAAGGAGTAAAGGATGAATAAAAAAACAGCTAAGATTTTTATTTTAAGTATCTCCCTTTTTGCCCTCCTGTTTGGCCTCTTCTTCTGTATGGACCGGGACAAGGCCAATTCACTTCCTAAAAATGACAAACTGACCACCGCGAGATCCCTTGGTCAGGCCTTTGTGGAGGTGGCAAAGAAAGTTCAGCCGTCTGTCGTCAATATCACGACCGAGAAAACGATTACGATGAAACCCTGGGATAGATTTGGCGAAGACTTTTTCAAGGGAAGCCCTTTTGAAGATTTCTTCAGGGGATTCGGACCCAGAGAAAAAGGAAAGGAGTATCACCAAAAACAGAGGAGTGGCGGATCAGGGGTGATCGTTGATAAGGAGGGTTATATCCTCACCAACAATCACGTGATCGAAGGTGCGGATAAGGTCAAGGTCCGCCTCCATGACGGAAGGGAATTTACGGCAACGATGAAAGGTCAGGACTCAAGAACAGACCTTGCCGTCCTTCATATCAAGGCTAAAGATCTTCCGGTGACCACTCTCGGAGATTCGGACAAGCTCGATGTGGGAGAATGGGCCATTGCTATCGGAAGCCCTTTCGGATTGGAGCATACGGTGACCGTGGGAGTTATCAGTGCCAAGGGTCGCTCCGGATTGGGAACTGGGACATATGAAGATTTCATCCAGACCGACGCCTCCATTAACCCCGGCAATAGCGGAGGGCCGCTGATCAATATCGATGGGGAGGTCATCGGCATCAATGCCATGATCATTCAACCGGGAACAGGAATAGGGTTTGCCATCCCCATCAATATGGCGAAACAGATTCTCAACGATCTCATTAAGACGGGAAAGGTCGTCCGTCCCTGGTTGGGAATCAGCGTCCAGGACCTTACCCCTGAGATGATGGAACATTTCAAAATAAAAGAAAAAGAGGGGGTCCTTGTAGGACAGGTCTATTCGGGAACGGGCGCTGAAAAGGCGGGATTGGCTTCAGGGGATATCATCAAATCCGTGGATGATAAACCCGTAAAAAACGTAAACGAACTCGTGAAGGAGATCCAGAAAAAGAAGGTCGGCCAGAACGTTAAGCTCAACATCCTCAGGGATGGAAAACCGATGACCTTTGAGATCACCACCTCTGCAATGCCGGATAAAGCAGAATTGCAAAAGGAGAGGGAAAGCGAAGAGAAATTAGGGGCAAGAGTTCAGGAATTGACGCCTCAGCTTGCGGCTCGTTACCAGATCTCAGGGATCAAACATGGGGCAGTCGTAATCAGTGTGGAAGATGGAAGCCTTGCTGATGAGATCGGGCTTCAGGAAGGGGATGTCATTCTTGAAATCAACCGGAAGAAGATTGACAAGATGAAGGATTTCGAAAAGGCGATGAAAGATGTCAATCTCGAGAAAGGAATCCTCTTTCACATCCATCGGAAAGGGAGTAGCTTCTATCTGACCTTCAAAAAATAAAAAAACATGGAAGGGTGGAATGCTGGGATATGGGGTTTAAATGCGAATAAAAATTTTGCCCATCATTTCGTGGTTCCACTGTTCCATTATTCCATGTTTACTTTTATCCCGCTACCTTCACATACTTCATCCTCAAATCAAAAAGGATATTGTCAATAAATTTTTCTTCATCAGCGGTCAGATTCCCTTTCGTTTTCTCTTTGAACATCCCGATGAGGTCTATGGTCTGTTTGGCTAAGGGAAGATTTTTAGACTGTTTCTGTGTGAACGGATCCTGAATCTCTCCCAGCTGGATGAGGACCGAAGTGCTCAATGAAAAAATGAAGTTAATAAAATTGATCTCAGGCAGGGGAATCTCCCTTCCCCGGATTTCTTCTTTTGGGACTTCTTCTTTAACAGTCTCTTCATTGGGGCCCTTTTCTTCCTCCTTCTTAGCGCTAAACCTTTTGTCCCTTACAACAAAACTCTTTTCCTGATCCTCTCTCTCTCTATCGCTAACCATAAAAACCTCCGGCTTATTAAAATTATTAATAAAATCATATAGATAAATATTAGACTTGACTTCCGGCCTTCAATCTATTATATTATTAGCACTCCATTTTAATGAGTGCTAAAGCTCGGTAGAGGTAAATATAATGTCAAATTTGCCTGTTGTCAAAAGTTCTTTAGAGAACTATCTTTTGCAAATTAACCAATTTCCTCTTTTAACTCCTGAGGAAGAATTCCAACTTGCCGTAAGATACCGTAAAAACAATGATGATATTGATGCGGCTCATAAATTAATTACATCAAACCTAAGGTTTGTTGTCAAGGTAGCCCTCGGGTATCGGTCTTACGGGTTTAAACTGGTTGATCTTATTCAGGAAGGTAATATCGGCCTGATGATGGCAGTGAAAAAGTTTAATCCTTATAAAGGGTATCGATTCATATCCTATGCGATCTGGTGGATCAGGGCCTATATCCAGAATTTCATCATTAAGACCTGGAGCCTGGTCAAGATCGGGACAACACAAGCCCAAAAGAAACTCTTCTATAAAATTGGAAAGATCAGAAAGGCATTGGAGTCGGGTGAGGAGAATGAAAAAAAATATGAACTTTTAGCTCGCGATTTGGATGTTGCGAAAGAGGATATCATTGAGATGGAGCAGAGGATGGCTGCAAGAGACCTCTCCCTCGATGCTCCCTTTGACGAAGGGCAGGAACTGACCCATCTTGACCTCCTTAAAGAAGAGTCTCCGAATCAAGAAGAAGCGATCGCTCAGGAAGAAGAAAAAAGGATTCGAGAGCGCGAGGTTCAACATGCCATGAAACGTTTAAACGAAAAAGAGGCCTTCGTGATTAAAAATAGGGTCATGGCGGATGAGCCACTCACCCTCCAGGAAATTGGGGATCACCTCAAGCTCTCCCGGGAGCGGGTAAGACAAATTGAGAGTGAGGCCCTCAAAAAACTGAGAAGGGAAATAAGGAGCCGGGTGCAACCGGAAGCCTAATAAAGTTATACAAACCTATTAGAAACAACCAATCGCTAAATTCCAATAACCAAATAATCACCAATGACCAATACCTAAAAAAGAATTTGATCATTGGTAAATTGATGATTGGAAATTATTTGCCTGCCTGCCGCAGGCAGGGATATTGGTGCTTGGTTATTGGAATTTTAAATAATCGCATGAAATAGGTTGGAGGAGGTTGTTGGAATGCCCATTTATGAATATCAATGTCACCAATGCAATGAGGTCTTCGAGATCTTTCATAAAATCGATGAGGATTACAACGTCGTTTGCCCCAAATGTCTGGGCCCAGCCAAAAAACTGATTTCAGCACCCAATTTCATCCTGAAAGGTTCTGGATTCTATGTGAACGACTACCCTTCCAAGAGCCGCCGGGAAGCAAGCAAGTCAGAAAAAAGAGAATCCGAAAAGCCGAAAAGCGTAAAGAGTGAGGAGAAGAAGGCAGAAAAAAAAGCAGAAAAATAGTTGGAATTTACGGATGTCCTCTCCGGTGGGCTTTCTCTTTCAATAATCTTAAAACCTCGTCCAGAATAACCTGTGAGACTTCCTCCTTTGACATTAAAGGAAGATCCTTCACCTCTCCGGATGGGTAGAGAAGTTTCACCCGGTTTGTTTCCGAACCATAACCCGCTCCTGTTTGGGTCACATCATTGGCCACGATCAGATCTAAATTTTTCTCTTTCAATTTCTTTCTCGCATTGGAGACAAGGTCTTCGGTTTCGGCGGCAAATCCGACAAGAATTCGCTTTCCTTTCTTCTTCCCTATCTCCTCGAGAATATCCTTTGTCCTCTCCAGCTCCAATGCGACCGTCAAAGCGGTCTTCTTCAGCTTCATCCCTCTGACTTCCTTTGGCCGGTAATCTGAAACGGCAGCCGCTTTGACCACCACCGAACAGCCTTCCAAGCGGGTTAAAACAGCCTTTCGCATTTCCTCCGCCGTCTTTACAGAGACCGCTTCAATATCGTTACGAGGATTGGGCAGGAAGGTGGGGCCGCTGACCAATACCACCTCTGCCCCTCTCCGTCTTGCCATCTTGGCTAATGCATACCCCATCCTCCCTGAAGAATGGTTGGTAATGAATCGGACGGGATCGATCGATTCCTGAGTCGGACCTGCAGTGACAAGGATCTTTTCTCCCTTCAAATCTTTCGGAGAGAGAATATCTTCCATCTTCTCCAGGACATCACTCAATTCAGCCAGCCTTCCTTTCCCATACCAGTGGCAGGCCAGCTCTCCTTCCCCGGGCCCCATGAAATGGTAATCCCTCTCCGCAAGGACCCGGAGGTTCTTCTGAAGAGCCTTATTCTCCCACATATTCACATTCATGGAAGGGACAAAGAGCACAGGAGCCTTTGAAGCCATCACCATCGTGGAGAGGAAATCATCCGCAATCCCGTTGGCGATTTTCCCGATGATATTGGCGGTTGCCGGAAGGATCACGATCAGCTCTGCGAGATCGGCCAGTGCGATATGACCGATCTTTTCCTCTTCAGGCAGAGTAAAAGCATCGGTGACCACCGGATTTCCGGAAAGTGTCTGGAGGGTAAGGGGGGTAATAAATTCCTGGGCATTTTTTGTCATCACCACATGGACATGGGCTTCCTGTTTGACGAGAAGCCTCACAAACTCTGCGGCTTTATAAGCCGCAATCCCACCCGTGACCCCTAAAACAACCTTCCTTCCTTTAAGCATGGATATTCTATATCATAAAAAACCTCTATTCTCAACAAAAGACAAAAGCATTTGACATTCCTTCTGTCCATTGCTATCTTCAACTCCGAAAAAGGGGAGAGAACGATGGCGGAGAGAGATCCGGTGGACCTGATCAGAGACCAGTTAAACCAATTGGAGAGATTGGGAAGTCTTCATTCAGAACACGAACTCTTTAAACAATGGCGAACGGAGACTCAGACAATACTGGAAAAGGCCTTCAGCGCAAAATCCGCTCACTGCCAAAATTTCTTTGCCCTCCGGTTTAGGGAAGTGAGTGTCAAGGCCTTTGCCTCCCCCGAGATCGATAAAATTAACTCTGCCCGTTATAAAAGGGACCTTGAAATGGCTAAAAATATTCTTCAGGGAGCGATCAAGGAGCTGACCCTGGACCGTACACTTTTTAAAAAGATCCAGACCACGCCGAAAACCGTTGAGGTCTCACTCAAAGGGGAATATTTTATCTCCTCCGGGATTAAGGACCCTGAAATGATAAGGACCATTCAGTCTGCCCTGGAGGGAAGCGGGTTTAATCCCATCCATGGAGCAGGATCCATGGAGGACCGAATCGAGCAGGTCAGACGTGCCAAATTGGGAATATATGAACTCTCCGCTCCCCCGGCGAGCGAAGCCCTGCTCGAGCTCGGGATTGCAGTCGGTATTGGAAAAGAGGTCATCATTATTTGTAAAAAAAGCTCCTTCCTTCCCGAGACCATCAGGAAACTTCCTCGAATCGAATACGAAAATTTCCCTGAACTGATAGAAAAATTAAAGAAAAAAATAATATGGGACAGATGAGAAAGTGAATATTGATCAGATCGCCCTTGACGGAACACGGAAAACGGGAGTCTTGACAACAGAATGGGTTGGATATATAAAATGATCTGGATACAGTATCCAAAATTTTAAACGGGGGGTGTGCTGATGGAAGATACCAATCTCTTTAAGAATATAACGGTCTTGAGCCTGGAGCAGGCGACCGTCCTGCCTTATTTAACTCTCCGTCTGGCAGAGGATGGAGCCAATGTCATCCGGTTGGAGCATCCTATCTATGGAGATCCAAACCGGCGGGTGGGGGATGATGTCTTGAAAGAAGATCGAATGTTTTCCTATTATCTCTCCATTAATGCAGGGAAGAAGGCCCTCACTCTGGATATCGGAAACCCGCAGGGGCAGAATATTTTCAAGGAACTCATCCTTAAATTGAAGGTGGATATCTTCGCCACCAATCAACTCCCAAGAAATTATGCCAAGCTTGGAATCGAATACGAGAGGCTTAAAAAAATCAAAGAAGATATTATCTGGCTGGGAATGACCGGTTTTGGGCCCCAGAGTAATGAAGCCGCTTACGATCCTGTACTGCAGGCAAGGGGGGGATTAATGGAGCTCACCGGAGAAAAGGGAGGGAGTCCTCAGGTCATGGGTATCCCCCTTCCTGATATGGGGGCAAGCGAGCATGGTTATGGCCTTCTGATGAAGGCCCTCTATAAAAGGGCGGTGACCGGCCAGGGGAGTCGCATCGATCTCTCGATGTTCGAAAGCACGGTCTCGTGGCTTACTCAGGCCATCACTCATACCGTTACCTTTAAGAAAAAAGTCAGCCGGAGGGGAAATACCCACGAATTTTTTGCTCCCGTTTCCGTTTACGAGACAAAAGACGGCTATGCCTACATTGCGATGGGAAATGATAAGCAGTGGGATACGATGACCAAAATCCCGGGTTTTGAATCCCTCCACAAAAAAGAATATGAACGAAATGCCGGCCGGATTTCAGATGTGGAGAATCTGAATAAGGCGATCAATGCCATTACAAAGAAATTTTCCACCAACGATCTGATCGACCTCTTCAACAGGGCAACCATTCCCATTTCCAAGGTGAACACCATCGAAGAGGTGGTTCAGGATCCACTTGTCAAACCCAACCTGATTCGAAGTAAAGACCCCAAAACAGGTTTGGAAATCACGGTTGCCCCTCCCCCCTCAATGACCTCTTATCTCAGATCAGTCAACCAGGGATTAAGCTTTCCTCCCAGATTTGGGGAACATAATGAGGAAATCTATAGTGGGCTTTTGGGATACAGTGCTGCCCAGTTGAAGGAGTTTAAGGAGAAGAATATTATTTAGTTCTGAGTTATGAATGATGAGTTATGAGTTTTGAATTTTGAATTTGGAAATTGATATTTGTTTGGGATTTGGAAATTGGAGTTTGGGATTTTTCAGCATCGACAATCTAAGGAATTCTTGAGAAACAGTACGGCTCATTTAACATGAAGAGCTGAAAGGAGAAGGTGCATGGCGCTTGATTTCACGTTTACTGAGGAACAGGAGTTTTTCCGGCAGACTGTCCGGGATACGGTCAACCGGTTGATCATGCCCAGGGCAAAGGAACTGGATGAAAAGGAGGAGTTCCCCTGGGATCTCTGGAAGGAATTTGCCGCCTTGGGGTATTTAGGCCTCAGGCACGAAGAAAAATATGGAGGGATGGGTACAGACACCATCACCCAGATGATCTTCTATGAAGAACTGGCAAGGGGGTCCTGCGGATTTGCCATGTCAGCGATCATGCAGATTCTCATGGGGACCTATTTCATTGCACGGTTCGCAAATGAGGAGATTAAACAGAGGACCCTTGTCCCGGCGATCAGGGGTGAAAAGATCGGGACGATCTGTTTTACGGAAGATCAATCCGGTTCTGATCTCGGTGGGACAAGAACGCTCGCCACCAAAGTGGAGGGGGGCTGGAGGATCCATGGAAGAAAACAGTGGATCACCAATGGACCGATTGCTGACTTCGCCACGGTCATGACAACGGTGGATCCGAAACTGGGCCTCAAAGGTCTTAATTTCTTTCTGGTTGAGAAAAAGACCTCCGGGCGGGATGGGTTCACCCCCGGTCAGAGGCTTCATAAGTTAGGGTCCCGTTGTTCTGTGACGGGGGAGATCGTTTTAGATAATGTCTTTGTCCCGGAGGAAAACTTCCTCGGAGAAGAAATCGGGAAAGGGGTTCAGTATGCCGGAGAAATTTTAAACGAAGTCCGCGTGATGACCGGAATGAATGCCCTGGCCATTGCAAAAGAGGCAATGGAGGATGCACGACAATATGCGAATCACAGAATCGCCTTCGGAAACCCCATCAGTAAATACCAGTTGATCCGTGAAAAATTCGCAAAATTCTGGGCATGGTATGAGGCCTCTCGGACCTTCCTTTACCGATGTGCCTGGATGATTCAAAACCATATCCCCTGTGTCAATGAATGTATGCTGGCAAAATACCATACGACGGAGATGTGCATTTATGCAGTCGAGGAGGCGATGAGGATTTACGGTGGGAATGCCTTCTGCACCGAGTATCCCGCTCAGCGCTACTGGCGGGATGCCAAATTTCTACTCTATGGCGGAGGCACCCACGAAGTCCTCTGTGACTTTCTGGGAAGAGTTTTTTGTAAAGATTAATGGAGCTAAATTCCAATAACCAAATCCCAATATCCAAATAATCACCAATGACCAAATTCCAATGATCAAACTGTATTTAATGCAAACACTGAGTTTTAGTTTTAGTTATTGGATATTGGAATTTATTTGGTGATTGGTGCTTGGTGTTTGGTTATTCATTGAATCGGGAGGAATGATGGAAATCTATGTTTTGGTCAAACAGGTTCCTGATCCGGAAGCGATCGTGAAGGTCAAATCGGATACGGAGCTGGAAATCGAAAACAAATATTTCACCAACTTCTTTGACGAGATCGCCATCGAGGCAGGTCTGAAGTTGAAAGAGAAGTGGGGGGGCAAGGTCACCGTGCTCACTGTAGATAACCGGAGAGTGGATGCCCTGAGGAGGGGGATCTCGATGGGAGCCGATGAGGCTCTTCAAATCACGGATCCTGCCATGGAGGGTTCGGATCAGTTTGCCGTAGCTCGAATCCTTGCGGCCTATCTCAAAGGCAAACCTTTTGACCTCATCCTAACGGGAAGACAGGCCATGGATGATGATGCAGGTATAGTGGGCATCGCCATTGCCGAGTGTTTGGAAATTCCTCATGTCAATTCTATCATTGGCCTTGAAATGGACGCCTCCAAAAAAGAAGCGAAGGTGATCCGGGAAGTAGAGAACGGAAGGGAAATCCTCTCCTGCTCCCTCCCTGCCCTCTTCACCTGCCAGAAGGGTCTGAACACTCCCCGGATCCCTCTGGTCATGAACGTGATGAAGGCCATGAAGGCTCAGATCAAGAAGGTGGACCTCACCTCCTTAGGATTGAAGCCGTCGGAGGCGGGCACTGCGCCGGCTCAAGTAAAGGTTCAGAAATATCTTTCCCCTCCGAAAAGGCCTACTGTGAAGATGGTTAAGGAGGACTTTCCGGATAATGTTAAAACACTGGTCAAATTGCTCAGGGAGGAAGCCAAAGTCATTTGAATGCGGGTTGTCGATTGTGGAATGCGGGGTGGAAAATAAGTGTTTCAATCCCGAAATCCTCAATCCGAATTTCGAAATTAACGGAGTATATCATGCCAAACGAGATCTGGGTTTTAGCTGAACATCAGGATGGAAAGGTGAGGAAGATCACCTTTGGACTCCTTTCAGCCGGAATTGAATTTTCAAAAAGGACAGGCAGGGAGGTGGCAGCCCTTTTACTGGGAACCAGACTGCAGGAAGCTGTAAAAAGTCTTACTCCATTTGCGGATAAAATTTACACGCTGGAAGACCCTGCTCTTATCCCCTATACCTCTGATGCCTATCTGAGGAGCATTGCTCCTCTGGTAAGGGAACATCAACCCTCGATCCTTTTGGGAGGGGCGACCTCTACAGGAAAGGACTTCTTCCCGAGACTGGCGATGCACCTGCAGACAGGCTATGTCCCCGATTGTACGGGTTTAAGCATTGGAGAAAATACCAAACTCACAGCCATTCGTCCTCTCTTTGGCGGGAAGGTCTTTGCGGAGATGGTCTTTTCCGAAACCAGGCCTCAGATGGCTACGGTTAGAAACAATACTTTCCTTGTGAACGAAAATCCTGATCGGTCAGCAAAGCTAATTTCCATCTCACCCAACTTAGATCCCCTGTCATTCAAGAAGAGAGTGATCGGATTGGAGAAAGCGGCTGGAACAAAGCTGGATATTGCGGAGGCGGATATTGTTGTGGCGGCAGGAAGAGGGATCAAGGCCCCTGAAAATTTTAGGACCATCGAAGAACTGGCAGAGGTGCTCAATGCCTCCGTAGGGACAACGCGCGCTGTCGTAGACGAAGGATGGAGGGATCTCAAAGACCAGATCGGGAAGAGCGGAAAGAATATCTCGGCCAAGCTCTATATGGCCTTTGGTATCTCCGGTGCCATCCATCATGTCCTGGGCATCGGGACATGCAAAACGGTCGTTGCGGTGGATAACGACCCCAATGCCCTCATCTTCAATTATGCGGATTACGGAATCGTTGGCGATCTCTTTCAGATCGTACCGGCGTTGACAGAAGAATTGAAAAAAGTATTAGCTATGGATAGCTAATACCATGAATTGCATCCTTCCCCCTCCCTCCCCCCTTCGAGGGGGAGGGAGGGGGGAAGAGGATCGGTGAATCTATAATGGATAAAGTCGATGTGATCATCGTTGGTGGAGGACTGGCAGGACTCTCCTGCGCCTATGAACTGGCCGATTCGGGAATGACCGTCCTTGTCCTAGAACGGGGTGATTTCTCAGGAGGCAAGAATGTGACCGGGGGAAGGCTCTATCTCCGTCCCATCCTCCCTTATATCCCCGGCCTCTGGAAAGAGGCGCCCTTTGAAAGGCATGTGGTCAAAGAGATCTTCACAACCATGGGGGAGACCAACTCCGCCACTTTTGAACTTTATAGCGACCGTTTCAACCAGAAGCCCTTTCCCAGTTACACCGTCCTCAGGGCGAAATTCGACCGCTGGTTTTCTGATCTCGTTTCAGAAAGAGGTGTCTTCGTCATCCCCCAGAAGAAAGTGGATGACCTCCTTCAGGAGAATGGAAAAGTGGTCGGGGTAAAAACGGGGGATGAAGAGATTGGCGCGGATTGTGTGGTGGCTGCCGATGGCATCCTCTCCTTTATGACTGAAAAGGCAGGCCTCCGGAAACCATTCCAGCCTCAACATCTTGCTCTGGGACTTAAGGAAGTGATTCGGCTTGATTCAAAGACGATCGAAGACCGGTTCGGGTTGGGTGAGGGAGAAGGAGCGGCCCAACTCTTTGTCGGCACCCTCACCCAAGGGATGATGGGAGGGGGTTTCCTCTATACCAACCGGGATAGCCTCTCACTGGGGTTAGTCATCGGAATCCACTCCCTCAACCTTAAAGAACCCCGAAAGGAGGTCTATAAACTCCTTGACGAATTTAAGGAAAGGCCGGAGATCAAAAACCTGATCAAGACAGGTGAGACCATAGAATATTCAGCCCATCTGATCACAGAAGGTGGAATTCACTCGATGCCCGGTGTTTACACCCATGGGATGCTGGTGGTGGGTGATGCCGCCGGCCTCGGCCTCAATATGCTTGTCACGGTTCGGGGGATGGAGTACGCCATGGTCTCGGGAGTCTTGGCCGGCCGGACTATTAAAAGGGCAAAGGAAAGGAATGATTTCTCTGCCCCCTCTCTGGCCGAATATGAAAAGCTTTTAAACGATAGTTTTATCCTCAGGGAGTTGAGGGCATTTAAAAATGTGCCGGCCGTTCTCCAAAATCAAAGGCTTTTTTCAAAATACCCCCGGGTGATCTGTGATATTTTCGAAAAGGTGATGTGGGTGGACGAACATCCAAAGGAAGGGATCTATAAAACAAAAATGGGGGGATTGAAGAAACATTTATTTAATCCCGAAACCCTGAAAGACTGGTGGCAGTTCAGGAAAATTTAACCCATATTTTCCCTCGGTCATTCCTGCCCCGTATCAGGTACGGGATAAACTCCAGCAGGAATCGAGGATAGCTTTTACTGGATTCCCGTTTGCACGGGAATGACAGGATCGATTGAGGTGTGTTGATGAAGATCACTGAAAAGTTAGCTTTGGATGCCTTTAAAAACGATCG
>Ga0172371_10008521_pt1 | contig 14354 bp, 15 predicted proteins | sample Lak12m_FD_114543 | JGI IMG/M metagenome (GOLD analysis project Ga0172371, IMG submission 114543) | Freshwater microbial communities from Kabuno Bay, South-Kivu, Congo - kab_022012_12m | ecosystem: Environmental > Aquatic > Freshwater > Lake | place: Democratic Republic of the Congo: South-Kivu... | reverse complement strand
GCATGGAGCGCGGCGAGTCGGATCTGGCCGAAGCCGACTTCAACCGGGCGATCGAGATGAGCCGGACCATCGGCTACCGCCACGGCGAAGCCGTCTACCAGATGAACCTCGGGATACTGCTGGTCATCAAAGGCCGCCTGGGAACAGCTCTCCGCGCCTTTGAGGGAGCGGCCGCGACCTACTCCGAAATAGCCAACGGGCGAGGCCGCGCGCTCGTGCTCGCTAACTCGGCCTGGATTCGCCACGCCAATCTCGGTGACAACGCGCGGGCGGAACGCGATGTCGCTGAAGCCCATGCCGTCTACGAGCAGATAGGCGACATTCGGGGGCGAGCGCACTGCCTGGCACTGCTTGGCAGCATCAAGGCATCGGAGGGCCTGGTTGAAGAGGGGCTAGCCCTACTGAAGGACGGGGTTGCGTTGACTTTCCAGGCTGAGGACTTCTGGCTAGCCGCCCAGGCCCTCAGGGAGTTGGCGGCGGCCGAACTGGCTGCTGGTCTGGCCGCGGACGGCATTGCTCACGCCAGTCAAGCTGAGAAACTGTGCGAACAGACAGGGATGAATGACCTGCGCGTGAGCCTCACTGCCCTCCGGGGAAGGCTGCTGCTTGGGGCAGGACGGGTGAACGAAGCAGTCAAAGCAACGGCCAGCGCCATGGCGAGTCTGAACCCGGGCGTCGAACTTGCCTATCAAGTCCCGTTCGCGCACGCGCTGTCTCTCGAGGCAGTTGGCAGGACTGCCGAAGCCGACACCTACTTCGAGATGGCTCACACGTATCTTGCGTCTTTGCTCAACGACCTGGAAGAGGAAGACCGCGCCGGAGCACTCCTCGCTGTCGCGGCGCACCGTGAGGTTGTCGAAGCGTGGATGCGTCGCAGACCCCAGCGCATCGAACGACGCCTCGCCGGCCGCGAGGCGCCCACGGGGCGGCCTTTGGCCCCACACGAATGGGTCTCGGTCAACTGGACGATCCGCCTCCCCGCGGACGAGGCCATCGCCGACCCCGTCGAGCGCCGGCGGGAGCGTCTGCAGCGCCTGCTCGCCGAAGCGGACGCCCAGGGAGGCGCCCCCACCGTCGACGACCTCGCCGGGGCTCTGGAAGCCAGCGTGGCCACGATCCGCCGCGACCTGGCCGCCCTCCGCTTATCAGGCAGGCCGGCCCCCACCCGCGGGACCCGGCACCGCCCGGGCGGGTGAGCGCAAGGTTCCGCTTCTGCCTGAGACACCTGGGAGATAGGCCCGGCACACCCTCATTGCCGACAGTTGCAGCAGGCTGAGGAGGACAAGTGCTGAGGCGTATCACCTACGCCGCTCTGGGCCTGGCCACTTTCGTGGCGGCGTTCGAGCCGATCCTCGACATCTTCCGCCCAGGTCACTGAGGCTTCAGGAGGACTCGCCGGCGACCAGAGGCGCCGGCGATGCAAAGACACGGAGGCGGCGCGACGGGCCGCAGCCGGGTCACAGGGTGCCTTGCATGGGCAGGCCCCCACTCCGCTGATTGGGCCCCGTTTCCAGCGAGACGGGGCCCGATCCTTGGCCGCCTTCTGGTCTCCCCGCGGCCCCTAACCACACCCCAGAGCCGGAGGCGGCGCGGGGCTACCATTCCCCAGGCCCACCCGGGAGCGCTATGGCGGTCGTGATCCAACCCACCCCGAACCCGAACGCCCTCAAGTTCGAAGTCGGCGGCCACTTCCCGGCTCCCACCAGCTACGTCGCCGGGCGGCCCGCCGATCACCCGGCGGCGGCCGCCCTGCTGGCCATCCCGGGGGTCACCAGCGTCTTCATGTCGGCCGACTTCGTGACGGTGTCCAAGGCTCCCGGCGCCTTCTGGGACGAGATCACCCCGGCGGCGCGCCACATCCTCGAGAAGCACTTCCCGGCAGCCTGAACCCGCCCGGGTCGGGGGACCAGCCTCACCCGCCCGCTTCGGCCAGGCCCGCCACCGCAACCACCACCGGCCAGCGGTTGCCCACCTCGTCGGCCAGGGTGAGCACCACCCGCCAGCCACCGTCGCCCGTCTGCGCTGCCACCAGCCGAGGCTCGGTCCCCCACCCGGCCGCGGCGGCCACGGCGGCGTCGAGCACCCACTGCGGCGGCTCCTCCGTCTCCTCGGCCCAGGCCTCAGCCTCCGGCCCGGCTGGCAGCGCCACCGGGGTGGGCAGATCGACGACCGTGGAGCCCCCGTCGGCGGCGACCGCCACCGTTACCTCCACCGCCCGCACCGGCAGCCGGTAGAAGCCTCGCTCCGGCGGGGCGCCCAGCGAGCGGAACACCACTCCCACCACGTAGAAGCCCTCGCCGACCTCCTCCACCCGGAAGGCGCGGGCCCACTCGACGTAGGAGAGGCTCCCGGCCGAGTCCTGGGGCATCTCGGGCATCGCGGCACCGCCGGGGAGGGCGGCCCGCACGTCGGCCGACCCGGTCGGCTCCAGATCTGCGGTGAAGTAGTCGGTGACGAACCACTCGGCCCGGGCCACCGCCGCCCGCTCGCCCGGTGTGGCCGGGAACGCCATGAGGTCGGCTTCGCGATAGAGCAACGACGGGGCGGTCGAGGCGGCCGCCGCGGTGGTGGGGGCGGCCGTAGCCGTGGTGCTGGTCGTTTCGGCCTGGGCCAGCGTGACCGACGGCGCCACCGTGTCCACCGGGGAGGGCGACATGAAGGCCCGGGCCACCAGCACCACCACTATCAGCGCCCCCAGGCCCCCCGCCACCAGGTAGACGAGCCGCCTCTTGCCGTCGGGTGGGCGGGTGGTTAGTTCGGACCATGGGATCTGCTCGAATTCCTCATGCTCTTCCATGCAGGCTCCTCAGGGGTAGGGGCAGGGCGAGGGGACCGCCGGCCGCCCAGGCTGCTCCCCACCGACCGGGCGGGGGGACCACCACCACTGGGCCCAGAGGCGACCAGGAGGGGCACCCCCACACCGCCGCCAGGCGCAGCGGGGCCGGGGTGAGCGCTCGCGCCCCGGCAGAGGGCGCCGACAACAGGGCGGCGGCCAGGGTGCAAGAGGCGACCAGAACAGCACGGGCGACCGGGGGAAGACGGACCGCCGCAACGGCGCGATCCACGCCGGGGAACGTATCTCAGCCACCCGACGCCTTCAAGGCCCCTGCAAGCGCCGACCGGCGCCGACGGTGGGAGGGAGCGGGGAGCTCACCGTCGGCGCGGCGGCGTCATCAAGGCCGACGGTTCGCCGGGCAGAGGGATCCGGTCCGGCCGCCGCCGCAGGTGGGAGGGCCCGCTCGACGGCGCCGTCGCCTCACCGATGAGACGGCGAAGGGCTTCCGCCGGTTCCCCAGACAGCCGCTCCGATGGTCGTCTCAGGCGCCGGGCCGAGGCGAAACCTCGACGAGCGAGCCGCCGAGGCGCCGCACCTGCTCGATGGCGAGGTTGAACCCGGCAGCGATCTCGAACAGGGTCCGGCCCGCGGCGCCATGGACCCACTCCGGCGCCACCTCGGCCAGCGGCACGGCCAGGAAAGCCCGGAGCGGGATCTCGGGGTCGGGCACGATGCTCCCTCCCACCTCCCCTTCGAACCCCTCGAATGCGGCCAGGTCGATGTCGATGGGCCGCGGGGCGTAGCGATCGCCTTCCCGCACCCGGCCCAGGGCCGCCTCCACCCGGCGAAACTCCTCCCGCAACGCCTCGGGCGACAGCGTCGTCTCCAGCAGCAGGGCAGCGTTGTGGAAGCAGGGGTCGCCCGGGCGCCCGAACGGAGGGCTCTCGTAGACGCCGCTGGCCCGGAGCACCTCGATCCCCGGGATGCCCGCCAGTCGGGCCGCCGCCGCGGGCAGGTTCCGCTCCGGGGCGATGTTGCTGCCGAGCGCCACCAGGGCCCGGCGCCGGGTCATCCCGGCTCCCCGCCGCGCCGCCGGTGGATCACCACCCCCACCGACCGGGCGTAGCGCAGCGCCCCGGGCTTCTCGACGGCGACCTCCACCTCTGCGACGCGGAGGTCGGCCGCCAGGCAGATGTCGGCCAGTTCGGCGGCGAGACGCTCGACCAGGTGGGGACGGCCCTCGCGGATGTGGGCGATCATCGCCTTGGCCACCGAGCGGTAGTTGACCGCGTCCTCGATGGAGTCGCTCGCCGCCGCCGGGCGGGTGTCGGCCCACAGCGTGGCGTTCACCAGGATGTCCTGCTCGTGCTCGCGCTCGTCGGGGTTGATGCCGACGATGCCCCGCACCAGAAGGTCCTTGATGACGATGCGATCCACGGCGCCGACTGTATCCGGCGAAGCCGTCTACCGCAGGTGGGCCCCGCCGTCCACCCGCAGGATCTCCCCGGTGACGAAGGGGTTGCGCAACAGGAAGAGGACCGCCGCCACCACGGGATCGGTCCCCCCGGGCCGGCCCGCCGGGATCTGCCGCGCCAGGTCCTTCAGGTAGTCCGACCCCCGGCCGGGAGGAGGGAGGATGGCGCCCAGCGCCACGGCGTTGACCCGGATGCGGGGCGCCAGGGCCTCGGCCGCCGCCCGGGTGAAGGTGTCGAGGCCGCCCTTGGCCACCGTGTAGGAGAAGTGGTCGCGGTAGGGCCGCGCGGTGCGCCAGTCGGTGACGTTGACCACCGCCCCCTCCAGGTCCGCAGGCAGCGCCGCGGCGAAGGCCCGGGTCAGCAGCACCGGGGCGCGCAGGTTCACGGCCAGGGTGTGGTCCCACCGCTCCGCCGTGATGCCGGCCAGGTCGTCGTCGGGGAAGACGGCGGCGCTGTTCACCAGCACCCGGACCGGGCCCAGGTCACCCGCCGCCGCCAGGATCTGCCCGGGGGCGACAGGATCGGCCAGGTCTGCCCCCACGGTCGCCACTCGCGCCCCCAGGGCCCGGGCCTCGGCAGCGGTGGCGGCTGCGTCCCCAACGCCCGAGCCGAAGTGGATCACCAGGTCGCAGCCGGCCTCAGCCAGGCCGAGCGCGATCGCCCGCCCCACCCGGCGCGCCCCGCCGGTGACCAGCGCCGTGGTTTCACGGAGTTCCACGACCGGCGAGGGTAGCCGCGGTGACGGGAAGAACCCCGGGAAACGACTACCGTTTGCCCGTGCCCCGGAACCCGGACCCGAAGCACGGACGCTGGATCCTGCCGCTGATCATCCTGGCGATGATCGTGCTCACCGTCACCTTCGTGAACAGCCTCGAGCCGGCCGAGAGCGAGGCGGGCACCACCACGACGCTGCCCCCGCCCTCGACGACGACCACCACCACCCTGCCGCTGGATGTGGCCGCCTTCCTGGTGACCCTCGATGTCTACGAAACCCAACTGAACGCCTTCGCGGGTGACGTCTCGGGTATCAACGCCGACTGGGAAGCCCGCCAGGTCGCCATCGGGGAGGCCAAGGCTTCCTTCGAGGCGGTTCGGGCGAACATCGCCGATTGGGAGGACGAGGTCGCCGCCGAGGCCGACGTGCCGCCGGCCCTGGCCGAGGCCCACGTGGCGCTGGTGCTCGAGATCGAGGCCCTGGCCCCCGCCGTGGACGACATCATCGCCGGCCTCGAGGCGCCCGACGACGGCACCCTGCGCCGCACGGCCATGATCGACTTCGAAGATCAGGTGGCGGCCATCCAGGCGGCGATCGACCACCTCCGCGACCTGGCTGAGGACACCGGGACGCCGGGAGACGGCTCCACGACCAGCACCACCGGTGCCGGCGAAGAGCCCACCACCAGCATCACCACCTCGACGACGACCACCACCGTTCCCGGCACCGACGCCTGAGCCGGTGCTCCCGGCGCCGGCTCCTTCTCCCCCCTCAGGGGGGAGTGCCGAGTCTTCGAGGCGAGTGCCATTCCGTTCTCCCCCCTCAGGGGGGAGTGCCGAGTGTCTTTCTCCCCCCTCAGGGGGGAGTCCCCGAATCTTCGAGGGGGAGGGGGGTCTTTCGATCAGCCTGAACTCGTCCGGTCTTTTCGAACGGACCCCCTCCGGCGGTTCGCCGAGCCTCACCGCCACCTCCCCCTGAGGGGGAGGAACAGTCGGCGAGGGGGGTTCTGCACCCACCCCGAGCAGGTTCGGTCTTGAGCACCGACCCGCAAAGCCCCTGACGCGGCGGGGCCGGGCCCGCCGGCCCGGCCCCGGGAGGAACGGGGAGGCTAGAGGTCGTAGTACATCTTGAACTCCCATGGGTGGGGCCGCAGGCGCACCGCGTCCACCTCGTTCCGCCGCTTGTAGGCGATCCAGTCCTCGATCAACTCCTCGGTGAACACCCCGCCGGCCAGCAGGAAGTCGTGGTCCGCCTCCAGGGCGTCGAGGGCGTCCTCCAGAGACCCGGGGACCGAGGGCACCTTGGCGAGTTCCTCGGGAGGCAGGTCGTAGAGGTCCTTGTCCACCGGCGCCCCGGGGTCGAGCCTCCGGGTGATCCCGTCCATGCCGGCCAGCAGCAGCGCGGCGAAGGCCAGGTAGGGGTTGGCCGACGGGTCCGGGCAGCGGAACTCGACCCGCTTGGCCGCCGGCTTCAGCGAGTACACCGGGATGCGCACCGCCGCCGAGCGGTTCCGCTGGCTGTAGACCAGGTTCACCGGCGCCTCGTAGCCCGGCACCAGCCGCCGGTAGGAGTTGGTGGTCGGGGCGGCGAAGCCCAGGATCGCCGGGGCGTGGGCCAGCAGGCCCCCGATGAAGTACCGCGCCGTGTCGGACAGCCCGGCATACCCCTTCTCGTCGTAGAAGAGCGGCTTGCTCCCGGTCCACAGGCTCATGTGGACATGCATGCCCGACCCGTTGTCCTGGAAGATCGGCTTGGGCATGAAAGTGACCGTCTTGCCGCGCAACCAGGCCGTGTTCTTCACGATGTACTTGAAGAGGGTCACGTTGTCGGCGGTGCGCAGCAGGGTGCCGAAGCGGATGCCGATCTCCGACTGGCCGGCGGTGCCCACCTCGTGGTGGTGCACCTCCACCGGCACTCCCGCCTCCAGCAGCCGGTGGGCCATCTCGGACCGCAAGTCGGTGTAGTGGTCGGTGGGCGGGACCGGGAAGTAGCCCTCCTTGTACCCCGGCTTGTACCCCTTGTTGCCCCCCGGCTCGTCGGCGCCGGAGTTCCAGGCCCCCTCGACCGAGTCCACGAAGTAGTACCCGGAGTGCTGGTTCTGGTCGAAGCGGGCCGAGTCGAAGATGTAGAACTCGGCCTCGGGCCCGAAGTAGGAGACGTCGGCGATGCCGCTGCCGGCGAGGTAGGCCTCGGCCTTCTTGGCCACGTAGCGGGGATCCTTGTCGTAGGGCTGGCGGGTCAGCGGGTCCTTCACGAAGCAGTAGAGGATCAGCGTCGGCGCGTCACGGAACGGGTCGGCCACCGCGGTGTCGGGGTCGGGCACCAGCACCATGTCCGACTCCTGGATCTGCTGGAAGCCCCGGATCGACGACCCGTCGAAGCCGAAGCCTTCCTCGAGGCTCTCGGCGTTCAGCCGGGAAGCCGGCAGGGTGACGTGCTGCACCTGGCCGGGCAGGTCGCAGAAGCGCAGGTCGACGAATTCGAACCCGCCGTCTTTGACGAGTTTGAGGATGTCCGCGGGCGTGGCCATATCTCCTCCGGGTCGAGGCAACCCGATATTGGTACCCGGCGGGGGTTACCCGGTGGTTGCCGGACGGTGAACGCTGTGTTTCGGGTGCCCGCCGGGCTCAGGGAGCAGGTGTGGCGAACCGGTCGGTCGCTTCTACCAGGGCGCTGGTGTGCTCCGCCTCCAGGGCCGAGTGCCCGGAGTTCGAGTTGATGATCAGTTCGGCTTCCGGCCACACCCGGTGGAGATCCCACCCGTTCTGGAGGGGGCAGACCATGTCGTAGCGGCCGTGCACGATCACTCCCGGGATGTGCCTGATCCGGTGGGCGTCGCGCAGCAACTGGTCCTCGACCTCGAAGAAGCCCCCGTTCACGAAGTAGTGGTTCTCGATGCGGGCAAAGGCCAGGGCGAACTCGGGCTCGTCGAAGGTCGCCGCAACGGCCTCGTCGATGTGGAGGAAGCTCGTGGCTCCTTCCCACACGCTCCACGCCCGGGCGGCGGCGAGGCGCACCTCCTGCTGGTCGGAGGTCAGGCGCCGATGGAAAGCCGACATGAGGTCGCGGCGCTCGGCCGGCGGGATGGCTGCGATGTAGTGCTCCCAGGCGTCCGGGAACACCCGCGAAGCCCCATCCTGATAGAACCACTCGAGCTCCCAGCGGCGCAGCAGGAAGATGCCGCGCAGGACCAGTTCGGTGACCCGCTCCGGATGCGTCTCTGCATAGGCCAGGGCCAGGGTCGATCCCCAGGAGCCGCCGAAGACCTGCCAGCGCTCGATGCCGAGCCTCTCCCGCAGCTTCTCGATGTCGGCGACCAGGTCCCAGGTCGTGTTGTCGACGAGATCCGCGTGGGGCGTCGAGCGGCCCGCCCCGCGCTGGTCGAACAGGACGATGCGGTACCTCTCCGGGTCGTGGAAGCGCCGCATCTTCTCGCTGCAGCCGGCGCCGGGGCCGCCGTGCAGCACCACCGCGGGCTTCCCCTCAGGGTTGCCGCATTGCTCGTAGTAGAGGGTGTGGCGGTCGTCGACCTTCAGGGTCCCGAGGTCGAAAGGCTCGATCTCGGGGTACAGGCTCCGTTGCGAGCCCGGGCTCGTTGCTGCCTCGGTGCCGGCCATCAGGGGTCCTTTCGGCATAGAGCGGAGGCACCATGATCGTCGTCCGGTTCGATCGAACGCGGGCTCTTCCGACACGGCGCGGCCGTCGGCCGCTCGGCGCCTTCGGCTCGACGACCAGATCCGCAGGCCGGGCACCGTCCCGGGGAACCCGGGGCAGGCACGGTGGGAACCCTCGCCGCTGCTCCCTACTGGTGCCGGCGGTACCGGTTGACGGCCAGGGGGGCGAAGACGGCGATGATCGCCACGATCCAGATGATCGTGTAGAGCACGGCGTTGCGCATCGGCCACACCGTCGCCGCCGGGGTCCCGGCCGGGATGTTCCCGAACAGGTCGCGGGCGGCCTGGGTCACCGCCGACACCGGGTTCCACTCGGCGAAGGCCCGCAGCACGCCGGGCAGGTTCTCCGAGGGCACAAAGGTGTTGGCGATGAAGGTGAGCGGGAAGATGACCATGAACGAGGCGTTGTTGATCACTTCCACGCTGGGCACCAGCAGCCCGATGTAGCCCATCACCCACGAGAAGGCGTAGGCGAAGGCGAGCAGCAGGGCGAAACCGAACGCCGCCTCGAAGGGGCTGGTGTGGATGCGCCAGCCGACCAGCAGGCCGGTGATCGCCATGATCGCCAGGGACAGCACGTTGTAGATGACGTCGCTGGCGGTCCGCCCCACCAGCACCGCCGCCCTCGACATGGGAAGGGACCGGAAGCGGTTCATGATGCCCTTCTGCATGTCGTCCGCCAGGCCGGCGCCGGTGAAAGTGGCGCCGAACACCACGGTCTGGGCGAAGATCCCGCCGATCAGGAACTCACGGTATGAGCCGCCGGCGATGGCGATCGAGTTGCCGAAGACGTAGGCGAACAGCAGCACGAACATGATCGGCGAGATCAAGACGAAAACGAGCACCTCGGGCACTCGCTTGATCTTGATGACGTTGCGCTTGGCGATGACGTGACTGTCGAGCAGGGCGCGCACCAGGCCGTTCACGGCGCCACCTCCTCGGTCTCCGCGCCGTCGGACGGCAGCGCGACGTGGCCGGTGAGGGTGAGGAAGACATCGTCCAGGGTCGGGCGGCGCATCCCGATGTCGTAAACGGCGACACCGGCCGCTTCGATGGCCCCCAGCAGCTCGCGGAAGACCGAGGCCCCGCCGTTCAGGGGAGCAGAGAGAGTCCGGGACCGCTGCTTGACCTGGTCCTCGCCGCCGCAGAAGCGCGCCAGGACCGCCCGGGCCGGCCCGACTGCGTCGAGCGAGGTGACCGTCAGTTCGATCCTCTCCCCCCCGACCCGCGCCTTGAGCTCGTCGGCGGTGCCGTGGGCGATCTCCCGCCCGTGGTCGATGACCACGATGTCGTCGGCCAATTGGTCGGCCTCCTCCAGGTACTGAGTGGTGAGGAGCAGCGTGGTCCCCTTGCCCACCAGGGCGCGGATCACACCCCACATCTCGGTGCGGCCACGCGGGTCGAGGCCGGTGGTGGGCTCGTCGAGGAAGAGCACCGGGGGCTCGGCGACGATGGCCCCGGCGAGGTCGAGGCGCCTCCGCATGCCGCCCGAGTAGGTCTTGACCGGCCGGTCGGCCGCCTCGGCTAGGTCGAACCGGTCGAGCAGCTCCCGGGCCCGGATCCGGCGGCGTCCCGGCCCAGGTGGTAGAGCCTCCCGATCATGTCGAGGTTCTCGAAGCCGGTCAGGTTCTCATCGACGGCGGCGAACTGCCCGGACAGCCCGATGCGCTTGCGCACCTCGCCCGGCGAGGCGATCACATCGGCCCCGGCGACCGTCGCGGAGCCCTCATCCGGCCGGAGCAGGGTGGCCAGGATCGACACCACGGTGGTCTTGCCGGCGCCGTTGGGGCCCAGCAGGGCGAGCACGGTGCCTTCGGGGACGTGGAGGTCCAGACCGCCGAGCGCGGTCACCTGTTTGTAGCGTTTGACCAATCCAGTGGCTTCGATCGCGGCGTTCATCGTCCCTCTTCAGTAAGGCCGGAGCGCCGGGGAATGTAGCCCTCCCGGAACGCAACCGGGGATCCGCCCGCGGCACCGGCCCCCCGGCCCGAGCCTCCGGTCCGGCCGACTAGTGTCCCGGGGCGTACCGTCGAGTCGAGTCCGGGGGAAACATGCCAGATACGTCAAAGACGCGCCGCTGGCCGGTAGTGGTCGGCGCCGTCCTCATCCAGTTGTGCCTGGGGGCCATCTACGCCTGGTCGGTCTTCACCACCCCGCTGAAGGACCCCGACATTGGCGGGTGGTCCAAGGCGCAGACCCAGATCGTCTTCTCGGTCGGTCTCGCCATGTTCGCCCTGGTCATGGTCTTCGCCGGCCGCAAGCTGGCCACCTGGGGGCCGCAGCGCCTGGCGATAATCGGCGGCCTCCTCCTCGGCGCCGGCTACGCCATCGGCGGCATCGGCGGCGGCACCAACTTCTGGGTAGTCCTCATCGGCGTCGGCTTCGTCGGCGGCGCCGGCATCGGCTTCGGCTATGTGGTGCCCATCGCCGTCGGGATGCGCTGGTTCCCCGATCGCAAGGGGATGATCAGCGGCGTCGCCGTCGCCGGATTCGGCTTCGGCGCCCTGCTGTGGATCAAGCTGGCCGGCAACTGGGGCGACCTGATCGCCAACACCAGCGTCGGCTGGACCTTCATCATCTACGGCGGCATCTTTGCCGTGCTGGTGGTCCTGGGCAGCACCATGATGAAGATGCCCCCGGCCGGATGGCTGCCCGCCGGCTACACGCCGCCCGAGAAGACCGCTTCCGGCGGCGCCGGCTTCAGCCCCAAGGAGATGCTGCGCACCCCGCAGTTCTATCTGATCTTCCTCACCTTTGTGGCCTCGGCCGGCGTCGGCCTCATGGCCACCGGCGTCATGAAGCTGGCCCCCGTCGACGAACTGGTCGGCTCGGGCCTCACCGAGGACCGGGCCGAGGCGATCGCCGAGACCGCCGCCGCGGTGTTCTTCGCCCTGGCCAACGGCATCGGCCGCCTGGTGTGGGGCGCGGTCAGCGATCGCCTGGGGCGCAAGCCTTCCCTCATGATCCTGACGGCCACGCAGGGCGTCGTCCTGCTGCTCTTCATGACGATGGCGCAGAACGAGGCGACCCTCTACCTGGGCGCCACCCTGATCGGGTTCAACTTCGGCGGCAACTTCGCCCTGTTCCCCTCCTTCACCGCCGATAAGTTCGGCAACGACACCGTGGGCCGGAATTACCCGTTCGTGTTCCTCTCCTACGGCGCCGGCGGGATCATCTTCCCGATCCTGGCGGGACAGCTGGGCGATGCCGGGAGGTTCCCCCTGGCGTACACGATCGCCGGCATCTCCTGCCTGGTGGCGGCGGTGGCCATCTCGCTGGTGTTCACCCCGAACCACGAGGAGGCCGCCCAGCCCTTCACCTGGAAGCGCTTCGCGGGCAACCTCAACCTGCCGCGGCGCGCCAAGGCCTAGCCGTGGCGCCGGTCCATTGACTGTGTGATCCCCGCCACCGGCGGGGATCACCCTTCTCCGGCCCGGCCGGTGCTCTCGCCCTCAGCCCTTCTCCATCTCCCTGCGGACGGCCTCGTCGCTGATCGGCTTCTGGAAGGTGTCCCAGGCGTGCATCGCCAGACCGATCCCCCAGCCCAGGAGCGGCCACATAGGCCAGAAGTGGCTCCCGTTGTTCGTCACCGCCCAGACGGCCACCAGCAGAGCGTTCACCAGCACGTAGATCACCACGTGCTGCCAGAACTCCCGCTTGGCCTTCAGGCGCTTGACGGCGGCGTCGCGGCGTTCCTGCTCGTCCATGCCGATCCTCCTCACGGGTTTTCGCCCCAAGCTACCCGAGGGGGAAAAGCCGCGCCGGCCGCGCCCCGCTCAGAGCCAGTCGCGTCGCCAGAAGTAGACGAGGGCGGCGCCGCTGATGCACAGCGAGATGCCGAGAATCGCCAGGAAAGCCCAGGGATGCCCCTCGAAGGGCAGGCCGACATTCATTCCGAAGAAGCTGGCGACCATGGTGGGGAGGGCCAGCAGGATGGTCACCGAGGCCAGCAGCTTCATGACCCGGTTGAGGTTGTTGGAGATGATCGAGGCGAAGGCGTCCATCATGCTGCTGAGGATGTTCGCCTGGATGTTGGTCATGTCGATGGCCTGGCGGTTCTCCGTGATGACATCCTCGAGCAGGTCCTCGTCCTCCGGGTAGGAGGTGAACCACTGGCTTCGCTGCAGCCGCTCCATCATCAACTCGTTGGAGCGCAGCGCCGTGGTGAAGTAGGTCAGGCTCTTCTGGAACTTGAGCAGGTCCAGGACCTCTCGGTTGCGAGTCGACTCCTGCAACTCGTCCTCCAGGGCATCGATGGCCCGGGTCATGCGCCGCAGTTGCGACAGGTACCGGCTGGAGGTGTGCAAGAGCACCTGGAGCACGAAGCGGACCCGTTTGCCCGTTTCGAGGCCGCGGACCCTCCCGGATCCCAGTTCGTCCATGAGATCGTTGTCCGAGCCGATCACGGTCACGAGGTAGTCGGGAGTGAGGATGATCCCCAACGGGACCGTGATGAACGGGATGTCGGCTCCCTCTCCCTGGAAGTGAGGGATGCGGAGGATTATCAGCAGATTGCCGTCTTCCCGCTCGCTGCGCGCCCGTTCGTCGGGGTCGAGGGGGTAAGCCAGGTAGTCGGCGGGGATGCCCAGCACCCGCAGTTCGGCGATCTCGTCGGCGGAGGGGGCGACGACGTTGATCCAGCAGCCCAGTTCCGGCTGTGCCAGGCGGGTGAGGCCGGTGCGGTCGCCTTTGAGGATCGTGATCATGCCCGCCCCCGGGTGTTGAGCCGGCGCGAGCATAGACCCTCCCGTCGCCGCCGAGCCGGGCCGCCCTGAGCGCCGCTCTCACCCCGCCGCGAGCCGTACCATGGCCCCCGGGAGGTCCAACAAGCCCATGGCGAAGCAAGAAGAGTATGTGCTGCGCACCGTCGAGGAACGGGGCATCCGCTTCATCCGCCTCTGGTTCACCGACGTGCTGGGGTTCCTGAAGTCGTTCGCCATCACCCCGGCGGAACTGGAAACCGCTTTCGAGGAGGGCATGGACTTCGACGGGTCCTCCATTGAGGGCTTCTCCCGGGTCCAGGAATCCGACATGCTGGCCCGCCCCGACCCGACCACGTTCCAGATCCTCCCCTGGAAGGGCTCGGAGTCGGTGGCCCGCATGTTCTGCAACATCGTGATGCCCGACGGCGAGCCTTTCGAGGGCGACCCCCGCTCCGTGCTACAGCGCAACCTGCAGCGAGCCGCCGACCTGGGCTACACCTTCTACGTCGGGCCCGAACTCGAGTACTTCTACTTCGCCGACTCGGGCGAGGAGCCGAAGGCCCTCGACCGCGGCGGCTACTTCGACCTCACCCCCCTCGACGTGGCCAGCGAGTACCGCCGCCACACCATCAACGCCCTCGAGGCACTGGGCATCTCGGTGGAGTCGGCGCACCACGAGGTCTCCCCCAGCCAGCACGAATTGGACCTGCGCCACACCGACGCTCTAGCCATGGCCGACAACTTGATGACCGCCCGCCTGGCGGTCAAGGAGGTGGCGCTGGAGCACGGCATCTACGCCACCTTCATGCCCAAGCCCGTCGAGGCCGTCGACGGCAACGGCCTACACCTGCACCTGTCGCTGTTCGAGGGCGACCGGAACGCCTTCTACGACCCGGCTTCCCTCCAGGGCTTGTCCCGGGTGGCCCGGGGCTTCATCGCCGGCCTGCTGCACCACGCCGCCCCGATAACCGCCATCACCAACCAGTGGGTGAACTCCTACAAGCGCCTGGT